>Ga0190274_10002342_pt1 | contig 11165 bp, 9 predicted proteins | sample Popmic531T_FD_133002 | JGI IMG/M metagenome (GOLD analysis project Ga0190274, IMG submission 133002) | Populus adjacent soil microbial communities from riparian zone of Yellowstone River, Montana, USA - 531 T | ecosystem: Environmental > Terrestrial > Soil > Riparian zone | place: USA: Montana...
CCAGGGAAAAGTGCCTGCACTGCTGGAACAGCGCACGGACCTGACGCCGGAGCTGGTCAGGACGTTTGTGCGCAAAGGTACCTTCTCGATGCCACCGTTCCGCAAGACGGAACTCACGGATGCGCAGATCGACGAGATCAGCGGCTACCTCGCGTCAACCGCGCAATCCTCCAAGGGAACAGGCACCTCGAAATAGAATCCAGTTCGTATCCGCGCAGAACTTTGCGCGGAATGACACCCCGGGCTAGTATCGAAACAAGAGGCGTTCCATGCAGAATTCCATCCGCAGAGACATCGCACTTGTCGCAGCCGCCCTCGTCATTTCCTTGTCCATCGCAGGGGCAGCCGAACCCCCGGTTCCTGTGGCTGGCGTAGTCGCACCGAATGTCGTAGTCATCAGTCCGACGCTGGTGACCGCCGGACAACCCACGCGCGCGTCGCTGCAAGGACTGAAGGCCGAGGGTTACAGCGCCGTGATCTACCTGGCGCCAGGCGATTCAAAAGACGCCATTCCGGATGAAGCGGAAATCCTGAAGTCACAGGGCATCGAGTTTGTTCACGTACCCATTCCCTGGCAGGCACCCGAAGCGAAGCACCTGGCGGCGACAGCCGAGGCGCTGAACCGGCTCAAGGGCCAGAAGGTGCTGGTCCACTGCCAGATGAATATGCGGGTTTCGGCCGTAACATTTCTCTATCGCACGATCTATGCGAAGGAAGATCCCGCGACGGCCTGGGTGGATGTAAAGAAGGTGTGGACGCCGAAGGATCAGTGGGCGACGTTCATCGACCAGCAGCTGAGCGCCAACGGCATCCAGTTCAAGCCCGAATAGCCAAATCCGGTTTGCGCATCAGGCGCCGGCAACAGGCGGCAGCTGGTCTCCTGGTACCCAGAACCCGTGCACCTGAGGTGCAGCGCGGTACGGCAGCTTCACGGTCGCGACCGGTCCTTCGTTCATGTGCTGGGTATCGACCACGACCAGGTCGGAGCGACCGTTTTCCTTCGGATGCGAGCAAATGCCCACCAGGTAACCGTCGGCCTCGGGCGCACCCTTGCGTCGCGGCACGAAGCACATTTCCGAAAGCCCTGCATCCGGTCCCGGGTTGAACACATCCACCTTGCCGGTCTGGTGATCAAACTTCAGCCAGCCACCGCCGCCCGGACCGCCACCGATCAGGAATCCATAGCGATAGGGCACGGTGTGATAACGATCATCCTGCCGCGCCAGCGCACCGCCGTACTGCGGATACATGATCTTCATGTCGAAGGGGCGAGCAGTGCGCTTGGAAGTGTCGACCGAGAAGCGGCGCACCTTGCCTGCGGCCTTTGCCGGATCGAAGGGTTCGTGAAGGTTCGGGAACATCGGAAACTGGTTGGCATCGCCACCGTCCATGTCCACATACACCATGTCGCCATCGGTCCAGCAGCCCATGACGTGCGTGCACATGGTGGTGGGCCCCTTGAGCCACTGCACATCCTTGCCATCGCCGCCACGGCGCAGCACACCAAGGTAGGTGTCCTTGGTCGAATCCCAGCCCCAGTGCACTCCGCCGGCCTTCATGCGTTCTTCGCCGAGGTACGCCAGTGGATACACGAGGAAGACGATGTGCTTTTCGGTGATGGCGTAGTCGTGGATCTCGCTGCAGTAGGGTGCCTTGACCCAGGTCTGCCACAGGGTCTTGCCCTGCGGTGAGATCTGGAAAATGTTGATGTCCGTGGTGCCCAGGCCCCTGGCTTCATAGCCGAAGGCCAGCAGATCGCCGGTGTGCGAATCGTTCTTCGGATGCGCGGTGAAGGTCTGGCCTTCGACTTTGCCATCGAAACGGTAATTGCCGTCCAGCGTTTCGAGTGTGTGCGGATCCAGCGCCGCCGGCATCGTGTCCTCTTTCATCGCGAGGACGCGGCCGTTGTTGTACCAGACCTGGGTGTTCTGCGTGCCGCGCGACAGGCCGCGCACGCTGGGATCGTCGGTGTAGGGATTGCGATACACGCCATACAGCGACTTGCGCGCTTTGTGCTGCGCCTTCCAGCGATCGTTCTTCACCCAGCGGCTGAGGTAATCCACGTGGCCGTTCTGGATGCGGAACATGCTGGCATGTCCCTCACCGTCGAAGCCGATGTCGTAGTTGAGGCTTTCGGGTTTCGGATACTGGGCGTCGGGACCGACGCGATAGAAGGCGCCGTTGAGATCGTCGGGCAGCTTGCCTTCGACCTCGCAGTCGTACAGCGTGTTTTCAGAGCGGTTGACCGAGACCGCAAACCCATTGGCCGGCATGCCGGCGGAGCCGCCCGAACCGAACTTGCCGGGTTGGGTTGGGAACTTGACCTCCGCCTGCGCGGCAGTTGCAGCCAGGGCGCCAGCGGCACCCAGTGCAGCAGCGCTGGTCAGGAAAGTGCGCCGATCGGCGGAGGAAGGCTGGTCGCTGCGTTTACTGCGGCTCATCGAAGTCCCCTTTTTTATGTGCCAGTTGCAACAGGCAGATACCTACTCTAGCGGGAGACTTCGTCCGCGTCATGGCCCGGCCAGGGTAGTACGCGAGACTAGAACGCCAGGCGCGTCTGGCTTTGGGTCTGTCCCTGTTGGGAAAGCTGCTGGACGCCGGAAATCTGCGGCTTCGGGAAGAAAATGCGCGCAATGCCGTTGTGCAGCTCATTTATATGCAGCTGCAGGCGATCGATGAACGCATGCAGGCCGGCCTGATCCAGGGCTTCCAGCGGGGCGCGCGCCATGAAGCGCCGGACGGCATCGAGCCTGTCGACCACCGGCTCGCCGCGTTGCAGTGACTTCAGCTCATGCTCGACCTGGTCCAGGCAGAACATGCAGGCCCGCGGGAACTGCCGGTTGCGCAGCAGGAATTCGAGCACATCCGCGCGGCGCACCCTGGACCGCACGGCGCCGCGATACATCTGGTAGGCGGAGAGCGACTTGAGCACGCTCATCCACTGCACGGTCTCGAAGGGGCGCAGTTCCGGGGTCTCGGCTGGCAACAGCTGGGCGGATCGCACGTCGACAATGCGGCTGGTCATGTCGGCGCGTTCAAGGTTGCGACCGAGGATCAGGAATGTGTGCGAGGCATTGCGGCTCATCGTGCCGTCGAGCACTCCGGATATTTTCTGCAGGTTGCCGACGACGTCGTTCAGGAAGCGAAAGCGTGCCCGCTTTGCCAGTCCGGTGGAAAGCTCACGCATGAACTCCGAATGGAATTCGTTGAGCATTTCCCAGGCCTCGGTGGGCAGGATTTCGCGCAGCGTGCGCGCATTCTCGCGAGCCATCTGGAGCGATGAATACAGCGAGCCCGGGTTCTCCGGATCAGCCGCGAGGAACTGCACGACATCGCGCTCCTCGAGCTTGTGGCTCTTCGCGTCGAACTCTGCGCGGTTGCCGCTGATGTCGACCAGGGGAAGCCAGCCGGGGGCGATGCCCTTGGGCAGGTCAAGCAGCAGGTGCGCGTTGACATTGATGATGCGCGCGGTGTTCTCCGCACGTTCCATGTAGCGCGACAGCCAGTAGACGTTTTCGACGACGCGAGCGAGCACCCCTTAAGCCTCCGTGTCCACGATCCAGGTGTCCTTGCTGCCGCCACCCTGCGAGGAGTTCACGACCAGCGAGCCCTTGCGAAGCGCAACCCGCGTAAGCCCGCCAGTGGTGACACTGGTTTGCGGTCCGCTCAATATGAAGGGCCGCAGGTCGACGTGGCGAGGCTCGATGAGATCTCCCACCAGCGTGGGCACGGTGGATAGCGTGATGACCGGCTGGGCCACAAAGCTGCGCGGGTTCGCCTTGAGCGCCTTTGCGAATTGCGCGCGTTCACTTTTGGATGAAGACGGGCCCATCAACATGCCGTAACCACCGGAACCATCCACGGGCTTGACCACCAGTTCGTGGAGATTCGCGAGCACATGCGACAGCTGGTCCGGCTCCGAGCAGCGAAAAGATGGAACGTTCTCGAGGATCGCGTCTTCACCGAGGTAATACTTGATCATGTCCGGCACGTAGGTGTAGACGAGCTTGTCGTCGGCGACGCCGGCACCCGGTGCGTTGGCCAGCGCCACGTTGCCCTTCTTCCATGCCCGCATCAGTCCCGGCACACCGAGCGTGGAGTCATCGCGGAATGCTTCCGGATCCAGGAAGTCGTCGTCGATTCGCCGGTAGATGACATCGACGCGCGACCAGCCGTCCACGGTCTGCATGTACACGCAGTCGCTGCTGTCCACGGCGAGGTCCCTTCCCTCCACCAGTTCGCAGCCCATCTGTCTCGCGAGGTAGGAGTGCTCGAAATAGGCCGAGTTGTAGATGCCCGGCGTCAGCACCACGACTTCCGGGGTCTCGCCCTTGCGCGGCGACAGCGAGGCGAGCATGTCGAACAGCTGGGAGGGATAGTCATCCACCGGCAGGATGGTTGAACTTTCGAACAGCTCCGGAAACACGCGCTTGATGACCTGCCGATTCTCCAGCATGTATGAGACGCCTGAAGGTACACGCAGGTTGTCTTCCAGCACGTAGACCGTGCCATCGCGGTCGCGGATAAGGTCGGAGCCGCAGATATGCGCCCAGATGCCCAGTGGCGGCTTCACGCCCATGCAGGAGGCGCGGAAGTTCTTTGACGTGTGGATGATCTCGCGAGGCATCCGGCCTTCACGAATGAATCGCTGCTCGTGATACACATCATCGATGAACAGGTTCAGAGCAGCCGCGCGCTGGATCAAACCCTTTTCGATGCGCTGCCATTCCTTGCGCGAGATCGTGCGCGGAATGATGTCGAGTGGCCAGGCGCGATCGATCGAGCCGTCCTGCTCGTGATAAACGGTGAACGTGATGCCCATGGCGCGAATGGCCATCTCGGCCGCCTGCTGGCGCACGGCGATTTCAGTACCGCCCAATTCCGTCAGGTAACCCAGCAATGCCCGTGCTGCCGCGCGCGCTCCGCCACCCGGTCCGACGAGTTCATCGTGCAGTCCAGCGGTGGGGTACGTCGACCAGTTGGCTTTCATTGTTTTGTGAGTTCCAAAGCCAAATTACCAGAGTGCAATGGTGCGGTCCAAACCGGAGCAGGCCCCGCCTCGCAATGGTGCTGTTTGGCTTTTGCCTGCGACCATTTGGTGCGTTGTCAATCGGGGTCCGACCTACACCGGTAGATGGCCCTGGCCTACCTCAAGGCGTCGGCCACAAGGGGCAAAATCATGCAATGAAGGAAGGCATGAAAAGCGGCCCGGATGCAGTCTGGTCCCTGGTAGCAAAAATCGGGACGGCGATGCTGGTCACACGGAATGGCGAGAGCTTTGACGCGCGGCCATTGCAGGCCTATCCCGACCCCGCTGCCGGGGAGATCACCTTCATGACCGACTCGGAACGGGTGATTTCCGAGGTCAACTCGGATGGGCGTGTGCTGCTGACGCTCATGGACAAGGCAGGCAACAACTATGTGTCGCTGACGGGGAAGGCAGTTGTCAGCAACGACCGCGAGCGCATCAAGCGCCTGTGGACCGCGTGGGCACTGGCTTACTGGAAAAGCGCACACGATCCCGCGATACGGCTGATCGTAGTCAGACCGGAGCAGGCAAGATACTGGGATGCTCCGAATCCGGTCGCCGCGACCGTGGCCATGCTCGCTGGCGCCCTGTCCGGCAAGACACCGAAACTGGGAACTTCAGGCGAAGTAGAGCTCTAGCCTGCCACTTGTCTCAATGCGCGCCAGGAAGGCCCATGGCCAATTTGCCGTGGCCCTGAAGCGTGGGCAATGTCTTTGCTGCGAAAGCCTGGAGGGCAGGACTCACCTGGGCGGATTTTGATGCCTTCGTGAACAACTCAATGGCCTGCTCGTGGCCATTCATCATGTCCTTGCCGTAAGCCATGTCGAACTCTTCGCCCTGAAGACCCTTGAGCGCATCCAGTTTCGCCTGGTGCTCGGCATCAAGTTGCCTGGGTACGGCATAGCTCGACGCGACAATCTTCTCCAGCTGTGAGTTGACTGCGCCGTGGTCTACGACCATGCGCTGGCCATAGGCCTTGACCTGTGCGCTGTCAGTACGGGACTGCGCCAGTTTTCCGGCTTCCACTTCGAAAGCGCTGGCCATCGACGCGGTGGCTACAAACGATTGCGATGTCACGGAATCCTGCTCCGCTGCGAACGCCGTTGCGGTCAGGCACATCAGTGTGAGGGCAAGAAACTTCATGGCTCCTCCGTGAGCAACAGGCAGCGGGTAGCCATTCTTGCTCCCTATTACATGTAAGACGCCCCCCGACAACTTCCCCATCATGAAGTCAGACTCTCCTTACAACTTGCGCCTGGGCTTGAAGGACAGGATCTTCATTGCTTCGGTCAGGGACTGCGCGTCTTTCCAGTACCCTGACCAGGGATCGCGTTTCCGGAAGGAGAGATATTCGCGCGCGTCCTGGATCGTCCACTGCGCACCGCTTTGGACCCTGGAAAGGTCGTCCCATGCCAACGGCATGGACACTCCCAGGCCCGGCCTGGCGCGCGCCGAAAAAGCCGCGGCCGTCGTCGCGCCAAAGCCGTTGCGCAGATAGTCCACGAATATCTTTCCCACCCGATTGGCCGGGCCGCTCTTGACCACAAACCGGGAGGGAATGGTTTTGGCCAGGTGCTGGACGATCGCGCGGGAAAAATCCTTGACGGTCTCGTAGTCCCAGCGCGGCGCCAAGGGCACGACGACATGCAGGCCCTTGCCGCCGGAAGTCTTGAGCCAGGCTGCCAGGTCGAGCTGCTCCAGCAGCGAACGCAGCAGAGCTGCGGCTTCCTGCACATGGCCCCACGACGTTCCGGAACCCGGGTCCAGGTCGAAGACCATTCGATCCGGAGAGTTGATCTTCCTGGATGTCGAATTCCAGGTATGAAACTCGATGACATTCATCTGCGCGGCACTTGCCAGCGCCTGGGACGAATCAATCTGCAGCAGTGATTCATGATCGGGCCACAGCGACGCATCCAGATGCTTGATGCCCTCGATGCCTACGCCACCATGCTTCTGGAAGAAGAGCTGACCCGCTATGCCGTTCGGCCCTCGCACCAGTGAGCAGGGTCGGCCCTTCAAATGCGGAAGGATCCATTCTGCTACGGACTCGTAATAGCGCACGAGGTCCAGCTTCGTGATCTTCGTAGTTGCATCGATGACCCGTTCCCCGTGCGTCACCTTCACTGTCGTCGACTGCGCAGCAGGGGCGGACTTCGCCTTCCTTGCTGATGGGGTTCGCACTGCCGCGGTCTTCATGGCCGTCTCCCGCACGATGGATGAGGCCGGCTTGTCGTCCCGCAGCCCGGCAAATGCTGAATGGCGAATCTGGCCGTCGGGAGTCCATTCGGAAAATTCCACTTCCGCGACGAGTTTTGGCTTGACCCACACAGGCTTGCCTGTGGAAGTCCGCGATCGCCCGGCTTTCGGAGAGCCGGCCGTGAAGGGGGCCGCCTTGACCGCCAACTTGCTGAGCTTGGCCTTGAGCATGCGCGCATCGTCCGTATCCCATCCTGTTCCAACCCTGCCCACGGAAACCAGATCGCCCGAGTCGTTGTAGACCCCGAGCAGTAGGCTGCCAATCTGCGCCACGTCGTCACCGCGATCCACGTAACCGCAGACCACGAACTCCTGGCGCAGTTTGCATTTGATCTTGAGCCAGTTCCGGGTCCGCGCCGACGTGTAGGGAGAGTCAGCCCTCTTGGCAATGACGCCTTCGAGATGCATGGCGCAGGCGGTGTGCAATACCGACGCCGCATCCGCAGGGAAATCAGCGCTGAAAAGCACATGCTCCAGTTCCTTCCGGTCCAGCAGTGACTTCAGCAACTCCCGTCGCTTGACCAGTTCAACATCCCGAAGGTCGTGGCCCTCGAGGAAGGGTACGTCGAACAGGAAATACTTCAGCGGGCTTTCCGAGCCGCTGTCGAATGCCTTCTGCAGAGCGTTGAAGTCCGGTACGCCCTCTTTGCCCAGGACGACAATCTCGCCGTCGAGCCATGCCGAGCCGACACCCAGTCGTTTCAGATCGCTGACGAGGTGCGGCATTTTCGATGCCCAGTCATGTCCCCCACGAGTGATGAGGCTGACCTTGCCCTTGTCGATCCGAGCCAGGATGCGGTAGCCGTCAAACTTGATTTCATAAATCCAGTTGCCGTCGGTTGGCGGCGAATCGACCAGTGTCGCCAACTGGGGAGACAACTCCTTCGGTAGGGCGGCTTTCACTGCACCTTCCGGCATGCCGGACACTGCGCGCTGCTTTGCAGCCCGGGGCTGCACGGACGTGGTGTTCTTCTTCAGTGGCTTGGCGATGACACTGTCGGGCAACGCGGTGACGACGTCGTAGTCGGTGCGTGGACGAGCGAACTCGTCGCGTTTCTTGAACAGCAGCCACGGCTCCTTTGGCTCTCCTTCCTTGCGCATCCTGACCAGTTCCCATTGGCCATTCATCTTCTGGCCACGGAGGTTGAATGCCAGCTTTCCCTTCCTGAGTCCCTGATGCGGATCCCCCAGCGGTTCCCAGCTCCCCTTGTCCCAGACAATGACCGTGCCCGCGCCGTACTGCTTCGGCGGAATTGTTCCCTCGAAGGATCCATACGACAGGGGATGATCCTCGACGTGCACAGCCAGTCGTTTGTCGGCCGGGTCGTAACTGGGTCCCTTGGGCACGGCCCATGAAACCAGCACTCCATCCAGCTCCAGGCGGAAGTCGTAGTGCAGGCGGCGTGCCGCGTGCTTCTGAATGACAAAGGAAAGCGCCTTTCCGCCCTTGAGCTGCTCGCCGCGCGGTTCCTTCGTCTTCGTGAAATCCCGTTTCGACCAGTAATGTGCCAGGCGAGCGCCGGATTGCCCCGGCTCTCGCGCTGAAGTGCTGCGCGTGGCCATTTATGATCAGGCGCGCTTTCGCGCCTTGCTGATCGACGTAACCTTGCTGCCGCTGCGCGCGCCCCTGGACGAAGCGCCCGGTTTCTTGCCCAGGCTCTCCGCAAGCAGCGCGGTCAGGTCAACCACGTTGCTGGTCGACTTCTCCGCCTCTTCCAGCGGCTCAACAACCTTCGTCGCACCCGCTTTCTGCCGTTTCGCGACCAGTGAATGGATGGCGTGCGAAAACTTGTCCGAGTAGGCGTCGGGTTTCCATTTTTCCGTCATGTCGGCGATGAGCTGCGTCGCCATCTTGAGCTCGCTGTCTTTCAGGGCTTTCGTCCCGGCAGCGGGAATCTTCAGCTCCGCCCACGACCTGATGTCATGCGTCCATCGCAGCGTGTTGAGCAGCAGACCGCGATCTGTCGCGATGAGGGCTGCCAGGTGTTCTTTCGTGTGCAATACCACGCGGGCGATCCCGACGACATCGGAAGCCAGCATGGCTTCACGCAGCAAGGCGTAGACCTTCTCGCCCTTTGCCTGGGGCTCCAGGTAGTAGGGCCGGTCGAACTGGATGACAGGAATTTCGGCGGCGTGGACGAAAGACTCGATCTCGATGGTCTGCGTGGTCTTGGGGTACGCTGCCTTGATCTCGTCGTCGCTGAGGATGACGTACTCGGCATCACCAACCTTCACGCCCTTGACGATGTTTTCCTTCGTGACTTCCCTGCCGGTGCGCTTGTTGATGCGCTTGTAACCGACCGGGTCCATGGACTTCTTGTCCACCCAGTCGAAATCGATGCCGGTCTCCGAGGATCCCGGATACAGCCCAATGGGTATATGGACCAGGCCGAAGCTGATGGCGCCTTTCCAGATTGCGCGGGGCATGGGGAATCCTCCAGTACTTGGCAGGCAACGCGTGGCCTGACCTACTGTCTGCCAATCGTCGAACCGTATCGCCCGGATGAATCCCCGGAATGGCGTAGGGAAATGCCGACACTGCGATCCGGCATCGGCCTGTGTCGCCTGCGATGCCGGGCTTTACGCTAGTTTGATGAAAGCGAAACGTCGACGCACCAGCGTGCACATCGCAGGCGCGGACAAGGCACGCGCATCCCGCACGGCAGCGCAGCACCGTCGGGTGCAGGTGGCGCAAGACACCCGGGACCGCGGCCGATCCCGCCGGAAACCCAGGGCGGCGGCGCAGGCCGGCGCCCGGGAGCAGCCAGTCGTCATGCCGCGCCAGCACCTGCGCAAGCCAGGACATGAAGCGAAGATGAACCTGAAGCCCAGGTTCATGGCGATTCATTACAGGGGCAGCGCCAAGCTGGAGGGCAAGGTCGCGTTGATCACGGGCGGTGATTCGGGAATCGGTCGAGCCGTCGCCGTCCTGTTCGCCCGCGAGGGCGCTGACGTCGCGATTGTCTATCTAAACGAACACGACGACGCGCTTGAAACGCAGGCGTACGTGGAGCGGGAAGGGGGGCGCTGCGTGCTGATTCCCGGCGATGTGCGACACGCAAGGTTCTGCGAGCGCGCGGTCGCGAAGACCGTGAAGGCGCTGGGAGGGCTGGACATCCTGGTCAACAATTCAGCGTTTCAGGAGCATGCCGAATCAATCGAGGACGTGAGCGAAGCCCGATTTGACCTGACCCTCAAGACCAATGTGTATGGCTACTTCCAGATGGCGAAGGCCGCCGTGCCCTACCTGACCGAGGGCTCGGCGATCATCAACACGGGATCCGTTACCGGACTGGAAGGATCGGCGCACCTCCTGGATTACTCGACCACCAAGGGTGCGATACATGCGCTGACCAAGTCGCTGGCGCGCAACCTGCTTCCACGCGGCATACGTGTCAACGCAGTCGCGCCAGGTCCCGTCTGGACGCCCCTGAATCCTGCCGACAAGCCACCGAGCCAGATCACGCGCTTTGGCCGCGATACGGATATGAAGCGGGTCGCGCAGCCCGAGGAAATCTCGCCGGCCTACGTGTTCCTCGCGTCCCCGGTGTGCTCGGGATACATCACGGGAATAGTGCTGCCGATTACCGGGAGTGTCAGCGCCTACTGAACCCGGGCCCCGCCTCGTAATGGTGCCGGGTCGTTGTTCCCTGCAACCTTCTGGTGCGCAGGTCGCAGCAAGCGTGTGCGTCTATACTCCCTGTATGTCGATTCACGTCGCGCTCAACCACGTCACCCATTATCGCTACGACAGACCTGTTGAAGTGGGGCCGCAAACGGTCAGGCTGCGACCAGCGCCGCATTGTCGAACCCGGATTCTTTCGTACTCGCTCAAGATCGATCCGGCGACCCATTTCATAAACTGGCAGCAGGACCC
>Ga0190274_10002343_pt1 | contig 11165 bp, 12 predicted proteins | sample Popmic531T_FD_133002 | JGI IMG/M metagenome (GOLD analysis project Ga0190274, IMG submission 133002) | Populus adjacent soil microbial communities from riparian zone of Yellowstone River, Montana, USA - 531 T | ecosystem: Environmental > Terrestrial > Soil > Riparian zone | place: USA: Montana...
CGCGTCGGCCGTATTGGTGGCGGCGTTCGTCCACATCATGTAACCGCCCATGTGTTCGTCTTCCTTGCGATCCACGGCGCGCGCCAGCAACTGCCCCGTGGGGCCATCGCGAGCCTCGAGCACGAGCGTCATGCCGCCCGCGCTCGACGTATAGGACTTGGTGATTCCCGGGTTCTTGAGATCGGGGGCGGTGACGAAGAGATCGATGATGGCGGTCCTGACATCCAACGTATCCTCGGCCGACGCGTCGACCACGGTGTAGCCGTTGTCCACCAGTTCCTTGACGAACCGTTCGCGCATCAGCTGCGCGAGACTCTCCCGGATCTTCTGCATTTCGGCAGCGTTCGGGCGATCGGAGAAATCGAAGCTCTTTTGCCAGTTCTTGGAAAACTCGACCTGCGTCTCATCGAGCATCACGCTCTTGTACGGCGTGAACTGCACGTTGGGCCGCACGTACACATTGTCGAGTCCCTTGACCTTCTTTCGCTCCAGCCCGTCCCAGTTTTCCGGGGGCTTTTCCTTGGCCACCGCAAACGAGGCGAACACGCAGGCGAGCAGACAGGAGAGTGTGATTGCGCGGGTGATCGACCTATTCACGGGATACCTCCAGGACAAATCTCGACGTCTCGCAAGCGTCGTGCGCAGCCCGACTCCTGACGATGGGACCAAGGTCCGATGGGGCAGTGGACCAGCCGGCAGTACAAACAAAAGCAACAAATCCGGAGAAGTCCACGCCATGACATTGCCGCGCCCCGGGTGCCTGCTCGCCGCCTCGTTGTTGCTGTGCGTCACCTTTGCGCTGACGGCCTGCGCCACCGCGCCGCTCAAGGTACACACGCGAGTCGACCCTTCCGCCGAGTTCTCGGGTTATCGCAGTTACGGTTTCGTATCGGCGCTCGGCACGAATTACGGCGGCAAGACCACGGCGCTGACGGTGTACTTCATGAAAGCGGTCCGCCAGGAGATGGACTCACGCGGCTACCGCTACACCGAGGAATCGCCGGACCTGCTGGTGAACTTCAACGCCAACCCTCGAGCCACGGCTGAATCGAAAACCAACATTTCGCCGACGTATGGCTATTCGACCGGTTACTACGCGTACCGCGCCGAGCTCTACGGGCTGCCGGTGATCGCGTTCGAAGACGAAGAGACGGTGAACTACCGCGTTGGCACGGGCAACATCGACATCGTGGACGCGCGCAGGAAGATGCTGGTCTGGGAAGGCATCGCCGAAGGCCGCCTCACCGAAGACATGTTGCACGATCCGGGACCGGCGATCGCCGGGATCGTCGCCGACATCTTCGCGCAATATCCCGGGAAAGCAGCGCCATGAGAATGGTATTGGCCATGCTGGCAATGAGCGCATTCGCCGCGCCGGCCGCGCTCGCGCAGGCCAATCTCGGCGAACTGCGCGACGCACCCAGCGCCAGGTTCACGTCGCAGGATTTCGAGATGCTCTGGGCGGCCGTCGACGAGGTGAGCCGCGACAAGATCGGTGCCGTCAGGAAGTGGGAGAACGTGGCCACAGGAAACGGTGGCGCCATCAAACTACTGAAGGTGTTCATGAGCACTGACGGCCGGGACTGCCGCGGCCTGCGCATCGACAACTACGCCAAATCGCTCAAAGGTTCCACCAAGCAGATCGTCTGCGCCGATCCGAACGACCCGAGCGGCCAGTGGATGCTGGATGCGGGCGCGCGTCCAGCACCGAAGCCCAAGCCCTGAATTCGCCTAGGACGCGGCAGCCTTCTCGGGAAAGCTTGCCTTGGCCTTGTTGACGAACAGCGACCTCAGCTTGTCCCAGAAGTCTCCGCCGAGCACGAACAGGCTCAGGATCTGAGGCCCAGGCGATAACGCCACTGGCCGACTTCCGCAGGCGGTCCCACCTTGCGAAAGAAGTTCATGACGACGCCCTTGATATAGGCGAAGCCGGGCTTGCCGAGAATGGCGATGGCGCCGATCAGGAAAACCTTGGGACAGATCACCACGAGCAAGGTGGTGAGCGTGGCCTTGACCGAGGTGGGGTAGTCGGAGCTCGTCACGAATGGCACCAACGTCAGGGCCAGTATCCAGCCGAATGCGAAGACGCTGACTCCAGCCCAGAGGCGCCCCGTCGGCGGGGCGGCTGCCTCCAGCGGCTTGTCTGCTTTCTCAGCGCTCATTGACCGCCTCCGGACTGGTCCAGAGTGGGCTCGGGTTTGGGAGATTGCGGCCAGATCAGCGCCATCATTCCGATCGTGAACAGGCCGGCGAGGAAGAAATACCCGACGCGCGTCACCCACACGTCAAACGTTCCTGAATCCGAGTGCAGGGCGGTGCCGAATACGATCAGGTAGCCGTTGCAGGCAACCAGCAGTAGTTGGGCCATCGGGTCGCCGTGAGAAATCCGGAGGCCGAACAGCAGCGCGGAAGCCAGCACGCACAGCGTGAACGTCGCGAGCGTGGGATGGATAGCCAGCAGCACCAGCACTATGACGCTGGAGACGCCACCGGCGAAGTTGGCGACGACGCGAAGAACTGCCTGTTTGCGCCCGAGATGAAAATCGAGCGTGGTGACGATCATGACGGTACCGATCATCACGGGCAGCGCGGTGTAGAGGCCCATCATCAGATAAGCGAGCATGAGCGGCGCGAGGATGGCCGTGCCCAGCAGCGCAAAACGAAACGCGATCGCCGGTGGAAACGGGCTGGCCTTGGGAGCGGCGCGGGGTGGCTGCGCCTTCGGAAAGAACAGCCAGCTGACCCAGGCCATGAAAATCGCAAAGCAGGCCCCGCTCGCAAACGCGACCGCAAAGTGTTGTGCCGCGGCCAGGGACTGCATCCCGACCACGGGAATGGCTGTCGTGCAGATGATGATGAACAGCGGCGCGAGCTTTGGAGTGCCCTTCGCAAGGGCGTGGAGCGCAAGGAACACGATGAGCGTGCTCAGGCCAAAGAGAATGTGCGGCGCGCCTCGCAATGCCATGGAGAGAAACAGTCCGAAAAACGCGGACGCGCCGATGACCAGGCTGAAGCCCAGCGCGACCTTGATCGGCGGGCGCACGGGAATATTGGCCAGCACCACGCAGGTCAGCACGGCCGAAAGAAAAGGCGGCTTCCACTCCATGAGTTCCGCGACGACGAACGCGAGCGTCACGCCGAAGGCAAAGCGAAGCACCGTTTGCGCGTGCGCGGAATCCATCGTCAGTAGATGTAGCTGAACCAGGAGACGATTCGCAGCCACGCGCGGCCGATCGGATTGAGCACCCAGGCATTCGGATTCGTGAGTATCAGCACGTTGGCCTGGGCGCCATTGCGCAGCGGCAGGTCGCCGAGCGCATTGCTGGCCTCTTCCTTTAGCGCGATGCGCACCGGGAAGCGCTGAGGATCGCGCAGCCAACCCGATTGAGACTGGACGTCCGGAAGTGTGCCAACCGGTGCTTCGTCGCCGCCGTTGGTGACGCCCCAGCCCACGCTGTCGACCTGTCCATCGAACACCCGGCCTGGCAGCAAATCGAACGTCACGCGCACCTTGTTGCCCGGAGCGACCCGGCTGAGCTGGTTCTCGCGTAGATAGGCGGTGAGCCAGACGCTGTTGCCCTCGATGAAGCTCATGACGGGCTGGCCGCGATTGGCGTACTGGCCCTTGGAGAGGCGCAGGTTGGTGATCATGCCGTCGGCAGGCGCGATCACGGTCGTGTTGGTGAAATCCAGTCGCGCCTGGGCGAGCGCGGCGCGGGCCTGTTGCAACTGTGGATTGGCGTCACCCGGAGGGCCGAGTTTCTGCTTCGCGCTTTCCAGGTCCGCCTCGGCGCGAGCCAGGTCCGCACCGGCGCGCTCGATTTCCGAGCGGGCCCTGATGGAATCCGTTTCCGACAGCGCTTTTTCCTTGGTCAGGTCGAAGATGATGCCGCCCAGTTCCTTGCTCGTCGCCAGTTCGGTGCGCTGCTTGGAGAGTGAGGCTTCGGTCGAACGCACGTTGGCTGCCGAGACCGTCAGGTTCTGTTGCACGACGGCGAGGTTGGCTTCGGCGACGCGCAGCGCAATCTCGAACGGCTCCGGGTCGATGCGATACAGCAGTTGCCCTTTTTTCACGCGTTCGTTGTCGTGAATGACGACTTCGATCACCTGCCCGGAGATCTGCGGCGCGATCTGCACCAGCAGCACTTCGATATTCGACTGCGAGGTGTAGGGCGTCACGCGATCCGATGCCACGTGATAGACGAACAGCACCAGCAACGTGATGAGGACGCTCTTGGTGATGGTTTTCACCGGATCTTTTTTGGGCTTGCCCCCATCGCCCGGCGGAGCGGGTGGCGCGGGCTGCGTCGCTGGTGCGGCGTCATTCGCGGCCGGTAGGTGGCTCTCGGGTGTCGGTGAATTGACCTTGGTGTCCATGGAGCTTCTTCAGGGAAAGGATTTCGGATCTTCCGCCATGTCGACGTGAGGTTGCGCTGCGAGGGCTGCAGCGTCGACCACCCAGCCACCGCCCATCGACTTGTAGAGATCCACCAGCGCGAAATAGGTCTCTCTCTTGGCCTGCGTGTAGTCTAGTTCCGCGGAGAACAGGCCGCGCTCGGCATCGAGCACCTCGAGGTAGCCCGAGTAACCATTGTCGTAGCGCAGATTGGCGAGGCGGGCGTAGTCGCGCATCGCTTCGACACGTTCTTCCTGCGCTTCCAGCGCCTCGCGCGACTTCTGGCTGGCGATCAACGCATTCTCGACATCGCCGAAAGCGGCGCGGATCGCGCGCTGATAGGCGAGGAGCGTCTGCTGCTGGCGCGCCTCCGCAACGTTTACCTGGCCGGAAATGGCGCCGCCGGTGAAGATCGGCCCGACGGCTGCGGCGCCGTAGCTGTAGAGCTCCGCGGGACCCGTGAACAAAGTGTCGAAGGAGGTGCTCAGGCTGCCAAACAATCCCGTCAACGAAATGCTGGGGTAGTACAGGGCCTTCGCGGCGCCGATGCGTGCATTCGCTGCGATGAGGTTGAGTTCGGCCTGCCTGATGTCCGGCCGGCGTTCGAGGATCTCCGAGGGCAGTCCTGCCGGAACGCTAGGCAACCCGAGGGCCTCGATTTTCGTACTGCGCGCAATGGGCCCGGGATTGCGTCCCAGCAACAATGCCAGGGCGTTTTCGATCTGCGCCTGCGCCTGCTCGAGCGGCGGGATCGTGGCCTTCGTAACGGCGTATTCCGAACGTGACTGCGAGAGCTCGAATTCCGAGGAGGCGCCGCGCTTGTAGCGCGCTTCAAAGATTCTCAGCGCCTCCGCGCGACTGAGCAGGGTGCGCCTGGCGATATCGAGTTGCGCATCGACACCCAGCAGCGTGATGTACGTCGAGGCCACCGCCGACACGAGGGTGAGCACCGCGAAGCGCCGGCCTTCCTCGCTGGCCAGCAGATCCGCGCGACTCGCTTCGCTGAGCCGTCGCAGACGCCCGAACAGGTCAATTTCCCAGGACGCGAATGCATCCACGCGCACGCTGTCCGAGGCGTTGGTCGGGGGTGTGCGCCCGCTGCCGACGGCGGCTTCGGCGCCAACTTGCGGGAATTTGCCGGAGCGCGTTACGCCGTAGGCGCCGTAGAACTCGTCGACGCGAGCCGCAGCGATGCGTACATCGAAGTTGTCGGCGAGCGCGATCCGGATGAGTTCATCGAGCGTCGAATCATGAAACTGCGTCCACCACTGCGTATTGGCAAGATCGTTGGCTTCCACGACGGCGAATCGATATTTCTCCGGCGCTTCGATTTCCGGCCGTTCGTAGTCGGGCCCCACGGTGCAGCCGGCCGCAAGGATGCCGGCGAGCAGTGCTGCCACCGTGCCGAAACACCTGGTGAACGCCGGCCTCAGAATTCCTTCTCCGGTCCGGTGGCGACACGCAACTTGTCGACCTGGAAGAACTTGGCCCAGCTGTTGTTCAGCGAGAACAGCAAGGGCTTGCCGATCACCCGGCCGAGACCGCTCGGCAGGAAGAAGTCGCGCTCGTTGGAGAAGTAGTTGAAGTACTTCTGATAGTCCTCATCGGCCACACCGAGGATGTTGCGCGCAGTGAAGCTGCCGGTGAACACCGCCCACGGAATGCCGACAGCTCCGAAGACGAAGCGTATGTGCGGCTGGCCCGGCGGTACGGCGATGGTGGGCAGCAGGTCGCGCGTCGCGTCGATCTGTCCCGGCCAGAACTGCATGAAGGACAGCTCGTTGAGTTCCGGGAAGTGCTCGTGGAACTCCGCGATGATCTTGCGGATCACGCGTGGATTGTTGAATGCGTCCTTCAGATAAGTCGTGACGGGTGTGCCGCCGCCGAGCAGCAACCGGTTGTCGGCCGTGAGTCGGAAGTAGGTGTAGACGAGCTTGGAGTCCCAGCACTGCATCTGCTCGCCGCTGGGAAAAAGACTCCTGAGCTCGCGGTCGGTCAGCGGCTCGGTGACGCTCAGGAAAGTTTGCGCATGAAACACTTCATCGGATAACGGGCTGATCGAGCCGTCGAGCTTGTCCACGGCGATGATGATCTTGTCCGCGGTGACGCTGCCTGCGTGGGTGTAGACGGTGTGATCCTCGAGCCGCTTCATCTCCGTGCTCTCGAAGATCTGCATGCCATGGTCGATCAGCAGGTTCTTGAATCCCTGCAGGCATGCCATGGGGTTGATGCCATACGTGCCGCCGTAACGAATGCCCGCGGTATAGCCTTGCGCGCCGAGCACGCCTTTCAGCTGGCTTTCGTCGTAGGTCTTCTGGTCGGTGAACCCGACTTCCTGCCGGCAGTGCAACTCGGAAACGACCGCTTCTCTGCCGCCCTTGCCGAGCCCCAGGAACAGCGAGTCCTGTTTCAGCAGACCGCACGGGATGTCGTATTTCTCGATGGCGGCGACCAGGCGCTCGATACCGCGCAACGGTGCGTTCCAGATTTCACCGGCGGCTTTCACGCCGTAGCGACGGACGAGCTGATGCAGTTCGAGCTCGCTGTCAGGCGTGAGAAACCCGGCACTTCGGCCCGAGGAACTGCCACCGAGCATGTTCTTGTCGAGCAGCACGACCTTGAGACCCGATTTCAGGAACTCGATGGCGGCCGCGACTCCGGCGAATCCTGCGCCGACGATGACCACGTCGCACTCGATGTTCCTGGTGAGCGGCGGACAATGTTTGTATTGATTCACCAGCAGGGTGGTGATCCACCAGTTCTGATTCAACAGGCGTTCTTTCTTGGCCACTACATACCCGCCGTGTCGGCTTTAGTTAGTTTGTCAGCTCTCGAGCGGCGAGCCATTGCCGTGCCTCGGAGATCTGGCCCGGCTCGAAATATCGGATTGGAAATGCGCGCAGGCCCTGGGCGGTGAACAGCAGCGTCAGCTCTTCCCATCGGCGTTCACCGACGATGGCCATCCGCTCGATGCTGGCGTCGTGTTCCGAGAACGAAAAGTCGTTCCAGGTGCCGCCACGCTCCCAGCCCTCGAAGCTTTCCGTCAGCACCAATATGCGCCACTTGCCCCCGTTGCTGATCACGCCAGCCGCCGCGGACTGCATCCCGGCGAGCTCCGCCTGGCTCAGCGTGCCGCTTACTTTCATCGTCAGCACATGTCCGGACACGTTGGCGATTTCGGCGCTCATGGAACGAGGCTCCTCGGCGTCGCGCATAGATAGGCCGCCGCGAAAGCGCGCGCGCTCGCCTACGTCGCTGCTGCAGCAATATCGAACCCTTGGCCCGCCCGCGGGAATGAGACCTTGGTCCCATGATCGAGGGAGCACCATCCGGTATCAAATTGCTGATAATTCCCTGGGGCGCGCAATGAATGTTGGACCATCGCAGGACCTGACGCGAACGACTCTGATCGTGCTCATCATCGGCGTGCTGCTGGTGGCCAGCCTGTGGACGATGCAGGCCTTCATCGGGCCGCTGGTGTGGGCCACGGCCATTGTCGTCGCCACCTGGCCTTTGCTGCTGTGGGTGCAGCGTCATGTCGGCGGGAGTCGCGCATTGGCGACGACCGTCATGACCGTCGTCATGCTGCTGATCTTCGTCGTTCCGTTCTGGGCGGCGCTGGGCGCGATGCTCGATGCATCGGTCGACGGCGTCGAGATCATCCGTTCGTATCTCAAGGAAGGCCTGGGCCCGCCACCGCCGTGGCTCGCCAAAGTACCGATCGCGGGTGAGCGCCTCACCACCGAGTGGCAGGCAGTGTCCGGCGGTGGACCGGAACAGTTCGCCGAAGCGATCCGCCCCTACGTCAAGTCGGTGGCCGCCTGGCTCCTGGCAATCACCGGGGGCTTCGGGGGCCTGCTCGGGCACTTCCTGCTGACGGTGATCATCGCGGGCATTCTCTACGCGCAAGGCGAGACCGCCGCTCGCGGTGTGCGCGCATTCGCGAGCCGTCTCGCCGGCGAGCGCGGCGATGCGGCCGTGATCCTGGCCGGGCAGTCGGTGCAGAGCGTCGCTCTCGGCGTCGTCGTGACGGCGCTGGTGCAGACCGCGCTCGTCGGACTTGGATTCTGGGTGGCCGGTATACCGCATCCCGGACTGCTCACCGCCATCGTGTTCGTGTTGTGCATCGCGCAGCTCGGCCCGTTTCCCGTTTTGATACCGGCGATGATCTGGATGTTTTCGCATGCCAGCGGCGTGTGGGCGACCGCGTTCCTGATCTACGGCATCCCGGTGGGCATCCTCGACAACTTCCTGCGCCCGATCCTCATCAGCCGCGGCGTTCAGCTGCCGTTGATCCTCATCATCGCCGGCGTCATCGGCGGACTCATCGCGTTCGGCGTCATCGGCCTGTTCATCGGTCCGGTGATCCTCGCCGTGACGTATTCGTCACTGGGCGTGTGGATTGCCGACAAGACCGCTAAAGAAGCAAAGGGAACTCCATGAGCGATGCAATTCGAATGGCGACGATGGGCCTCGGCGCACTGGCGCTGCTCAGCGGTTGTGTGGTCAATGCGCCGCCGGTCGCCGAGCGGACTCCCGACGGACTCGTCCGTGTGCAATCCGGGCAGGCGGACTCGGTCTATCGCGCGCCCGGCGCGTCACTGGCGTCTTATACCCGCGTGATACTCGACCCCGTGAACCTGGCGTTCAAGCTCGATTGGCAGAAACGAAATCCGGATGTGACCGCCAGCGACGTGACCCGCATCCGCTCGCAGGGCACGGCGATCTTCAATGAAATCTTCTCCAGCGCGCTCACCATGCAGCATGGCTATCCGGTCACGACGCAGCCCGGGTCAGATGTTTTGCGGATCTCCGCATCGATCACCGAGCTCGATGTCTCGGCAGCACCGGGCACCGCCGGTGCGCAGCGCATGTTCATCGTCTCGCCGAGTGACCTGACGTTGACCCTGGAATTGCGCGATTCGCAAAGTGGTGCGTTGCTGGCCCGCGCGATCGACAAGGAGAAAGGCCGCTCGTTCGGCAATCTCAAGGTCGAAGGCTCGATCGAGAATTCCGCCGAGGCGCGGCGTGCGCTGGAAATGTGGGCGGGCCTGCTGCGTGCCGCGCTCGACAATGCCCGCGGCACGCCCCAGGTACCGTAATCATCTACTGCAGAAGGAAGCTGAAAATGAAACGTTCGATTATCTTCGCGATCATCGGAATCGTCGCCTCGATTGGCTGCGCGGCGAAGGAGCCATTCCTGAAGAAGGAATCGCTGGAGGTCTCGGCCAAAGTCGTGGCGATCGACACCGAAAACCGCCTGCTGTCGCTGAGCGGGCCGGCCGGGTCGGCGACCATCCTGTGTGGCCCCGAGATCGTCAACTTCCCGCAGATCCACGTGGGTGACGACTTGAAGGTGACTTACACCGCGGCCATGGCAGCGTCGATCACCAAGAGCAAGGCGCCGCCGTCCACCAAGGTCGAGACCGAGGCTGGCACCGCGCCCATGGGTTCGAAGCCCGCGGCAATGGTGGGCGCAACGGTCACGACCACCGTGCAGATCGAGTCGGTGGATACTTCCTTCGAAACGGTGTCGTTCAAGCGGCCGGATGGCTTCGTGCGAACCATCGCGGTGGAATCGCCCGAAGGAAAGAAATTCATCCGCACGCTGAAGAAGGGCGACAAGGTCGACGTCTCGTACACCGAGGCGCTGGCGATCGCGATCGTTCCTGCCAGCAAGTAGCCGCGCGAATCAGCGCTAACAACCCGGCGCGGGGGACTTCAGACCCCGCGCTTCGCGCGTTCGGCTTTGCCACCTTTGTAAGAGCCCTTGGCGCCCGCGGCTTTGCCGACGTATTTCTTCTTGAAGCCCTCGGGCTTCTTGTCGCCGAACGAGGGCTTGCCCGCGAAGCGGGGCTTGTCGCCCGAGCCGAAGCGAGGCTTGTCCGCGAACGTGGAGAAGCGCGCTGGCTTGCTCCCTTCGAACGTGGGGCGGTCGCCGCCTTCGGCAGGTGGGGGCGCGCTGTCATCACGCTTGAAACGGGGCGTGCCCGCGTAGCTGCGCGGCGGACCCGAGTAGTTGCGCGACTCTGAACGATTGCTCTTGAAGGGACGCGGCTCGCCGGCCTTGTCGAACCGATTGCCGCCGCCCGTATAGGGGCGCTTTTCGCCGCTCGGCTTGTCGTAGCGCTTGCCGCCACCACCGCCGGCGTAGGGACGTCGGCCTCCATCTTCCTCGGCCATGCGATCCGGACGGCGCGACTGGCCGCTGAACTTGGGCTTGTCAGGCTTCGAATCCACGCGCTGGATGCGAATGGCTTCGCCGCGAACGCGTACGTCCTGCAGGCTCGCCATCATCTCGTCAGGCAGGCCGGGCAGATCCACGTAGCTGTGATCTTCGCGGATGTCGATGTGCCCGATGTTCTTGCCTTCGATGCCAGCTTCGTTGGCGATGGCGCCGACGATGTTTCCGGGCAGCACGCCGTGAGCGTGGCCCACTTCGATGCGATAGGTCTGCGTGGGTACGCTGCCGTCGATGCGCGGCGGCGCCTTCTGCTGCTCGGACTCTGGCTTCGCCGCGAGGAACAGCGGCGTCGAGCCCTGCACCATGCTCGCGAGCGCCGCGGCGATCTCGATGGCCGGCACGTTGCCGTCGGTCTCGATCTGCTCGAGGATCGTGCGGAATTCCTGGCCGGCGCCCGACAACACGGCAGCGGTGATCTTGTCCTTGAATTTCACCACGCGTAATTCGTTCACGTCGGCCGCGGTCGGCATCTTCATCTCTTCGATGCGTTGTTGGGTCACACGCTCGATGATGCGCAGCATGTTC
>Ga0190274_10002344_pt1 | contig 11163 bp, 10 predicted proteins | sample Popmic531T_FD_133002 | JGI IMG/M metagenome (GOLD analysis project Ga0190274, IMG submission 133002) | Populus adjacent soil microbial communities from riparian zone of Yellowstone River, Montana, USA - 531 T | ecosystem: Environmental > Terrestrial > Soil > Riparian zone | place: USA: Montana...
CGACCTTCGACGATCTCACCGTCCACGGCCACGCGGTCACCGGGCCGGATGACGACGAAGTCGCCCACAGCGACGTCCTCGACGGGGACGTCTATCTCCACGCCGTCACGACGCACGCGAGCAGTCGTCGGACGCAAGGCGTTGAGTGCCCGGATGGCATCGGCCGTTTGACGCTTCGCCCGATGCTCCAGCCACTTGCCCAGCAGGACCAGGGTGATGACCGCGGCCGATGCTTCGAAGTACAGATGCGGCATGCCGTGCTCGGCATGCTTGTAGAGGAGGTAGACCGAGAGCCCGTAGGCCGCCGAGGTGCCCAGCGCCACCAGCAGATCCATGTTGCCGGTCCCGGCGAGCACGGCCTTCCAGCCAGCTCGATAGAACCGCCAGCCGAGCCAGAACTGAACCGGCGTCGCCAACGCCAGCTGGGCCCATCCATCGAGCATCCACTCGACACCGAAAAGCTGCAGCAGCATCGGCGTGACGAGCGGCAGCGTCAGTGCCCCGCTGAGCGCGACTGGCCACCAGGAGGGGGCACGATGCGCCGCTGGCGCCTTCGCTTCCCGAACTTCCTCGGCGGTGTACCCGGCCTTCTCGATGGCCGCCTTCAGGGCGGATATGGGCACGGTGGAGAGTGCCTGCACGGTCGCCTTCTCCGTGGCCAGGTTGACGGTTGCGCTCGAGACGCCCTCCACCTTGAAAAGCGCCTTCTCGACCCGCGTGACGCAGGACGCGCAGGTCATCCCTTCGACCTGGAGCGCAGTCTCGGTGGTCGCGACCTCATAACCCGACTTGCGGACGGCCGCGACGAGGGAATCGGTGGAAAGTGACGCATCGCCACTCACCCATGCCTCGTCGGTCGCGAGATTGACGCTGGCCTCCCTGACGCCCGGAAGTGCCCTCAGCGTCTTCTCGACCCGCATGGCGCACGAAGCACACGTCATTCCAGTGACCTGGAGCTTGATTCCCTGCGGAATGGAAAGTGCTGCGGTGCTCATGGCTGTGTCAATTCGTGGGTTGAATGCGGGCATCGTCGACCTTCCAACGCTGGTAAGGTCAACACGAGGAGCGAATCCGCCTACTGTGCTTGTGGTCTTCCAGCACGCCCTATTGACCTTCTAACAGTGGGAACGTCGAAAGTATGCCCATTCCAACCCGAACCCCATGGAGAGAGTGATGATCACCTTTGAAGTCAAGGACATGACCTGTGGCCACTGCGCCAGCACCATCGCCAAGGCGCTGAAGGCGGCGGACAAGGACGCCAAGGTCGAGATCGACCTGGCCGCACGGCGAGTACAGGTCGAGCCAGCGTCAGCCGACGCCTCGGACCTCGGAGAGGCCATCAAGGAAGCGGGCTACACCCCCGTGCCGGTGCAGGAGGTGGCGTCAGCCGGCAAGCCCGTCGCCTCCTGCTGCGGCAGCTGTCACTAGGGCTGGCTGCGCATCTGACCAGAGGCCCGCCGGAGCTTCTTCTCGCGCTGTTCGCGATTCCGCTAGTCCAGACAGAACGAACGAGAGACCGACATGCCCTCCTCTGCCCACGACCACACCACCGCGCTCCACTTGGACTTCCGCTGGTTGACGTTCTCGGCGATGGCCTGGGCGGTGGCGAGCCTCCTGCACGTCGTAGCGCGTGCTGCCACTCGTGGCCCAAGAAGTTGACCGTCCTGTCGGCACGCCGCGCCTCGGGCGACGGCAGGCGCTGGTCGCCATTGCCGGCGCTGCTGCCCTCGTCTGGGCGGGCGGTGCCTACCGGCAGCGAATGGCACGGAGCGACCCAGCGCTCCTTACCTTCGACATTCATCCCGCGCCGCGCGAGTTCCCACCCCTGCGATTCAGCGACGAGCAGGGGACGATCCGCAGTCTGGCGGCTATTCGCGACCGTACTGTCCTTCTCAACGTATGGGCCACCTGGTGCCCACCTTGCCGCGAGGAAATGCCGGCGCTCGACCGTCTGCAGGCTGCGGTGGGCGGGCCGGACTTCGAAGTCGTGGCCATCTCGATCGACGCTCAAGGGCTGCCAGCGGTCCGTAGGTTCTTCAAGCAGCTCGGCATCGTGCGTCTGCGGCCCTACGCCGACTCGCAAGGCGAGGCAGGAACACTCGCCGCGCTGGGCATCCCGATCACGGTCCTGATCGACCGAGCAGGCCATGAGATAGGACGCAAGCAGGGCCCTGCGATCTGGGACGACCCCGTGATCATGCAGACGATCCGCCGGCAAATGTCCTCCTCGGGCGCGTGAGAGCGTTCGGCTCTGGCCGATGGCTGGCTAGTCCGAACAAGCCGTGGCGTTGGGGGAATAGTTGGGGGGAAAATCAGCAAGTACGGTCGCAATGCCGCGCCAATGCTGACGACTTCGCGGACACCGTCTCCACTAGCTGCCGCGCTACTTCGCGGCCGGGCTGCTGTTGTACGACTCCTTGAGCGCATGGGCCAGCTTCAGCGCGGCGTCCTGCGCGTGCGTCAGCGTCGCCAGCTCGGGATCGACGGCGCCCGCCAGACCGACCATCTTCGCTGCCACGTCGGGAGTCTCGACCATCGCCAGCTCGGAGACGTAGAGCTCGCGGAATCGGCGCTTCGCCGCCGCGACGTCGGACGCAGGCCGGTCGACCGGATTGGCGATGATCGCGGCCGTCCTGGCCGTCTCCAGGTAGATCGCCCGCCGCAATTCCGCGAGCGGCTTCTCGGCTTCGAGGCGGCGCGCATCCGCCTCTTTCTGCCGCGTGTGATTGAAGCTGAAGACGCTGAGCACCACGCCTACCACGACGCTGAGCACCTGGACGGTGGAGGCGATCAGCTCGAGCCGTGTCTTGGGTTCCGCCATCGCAGATCCTCCGGATGAAGCCGAGGGGAGAGGCAGTCTATCGAGGTCTACCCGCGTCGGGGCTCGCGACGGCCGTGAGCTCTCGCGGCTGGCGCAGCAGCTCGCAGATGCGCGCGAAGACGCGCGCCGCCTGGGCGCCGGCCATGACGCGGCGGTCCCAGTTCATCGCGAAGGTGAAGGCCATCGCCGCGACGACCTCGTCGCCCTTGACGATGGGCTTCTTCTGCGCCAGCCCGAACGTGAGCCCGAGCGGATGCGTCCACGCGGCGACGACACCGTCGACCCCGTACTTCGCCGGCGAGCTGATCAGCACCGAGCCGCCCCGGTACTTCTGCCACATCGAAGGGAAGTGGCGTGGGAGGCGGACGATGAAGGAGGCGAGCGGGGCCGGGAACGAGGTGGCGAGCCGCGAGAAGTCACGCCACTGGGCGCTGTTGGTGACGTCGCTGGCGGAGAAGGCGCGCAGCTTCTCGGTCAGCTCCTCGAGCGTCTGCAGGTGCACGTCGCGCAGCACCTCGATGTAGGCGACGGCCGCCTGGCCTTCGATGTTGCGCTCGATCGCCACGGCCACATCGGTGCCGCGGAAGGACTGGAAGTAGGAGAGGAAGGGCAGCCAGAGCGGCCGAAACAGGCGCCGGTTGGCGTAGGGGAACTCGAGCAACGCGATCGCGACGGCCTTGGCGACGAAGGCGGTGTAGGTCGGGCGAAGTTGCGGGCTCGCCGCGGCATCGCGCACCCGCTCGATCTCGGTCAGGTCGATCTCGGCCGTGAAGTGCACCGTGCGCCCGAAGTCGATCTCGCTCTCGACGAGCGACCGGTTGAGGCGGTCGAATTGCCGTACCGGCTCGATGGAGGACCGGTCCTTCGTCATCGCGCAGGCCTCGTGACGGGCGCCGCTTCCCTGGCGCCGCACAGTTCGCCGATCGCCGTCTCGAGCGCCAGCGCGACGTCCTTGCTCCGCTCGGCCGCGCCGACGGCGGTCGCACGCTGCGCGAGCCCGGGCTCGGCCAGCATCCGCCGCGCCAGCCGCTCGATGCGGTCTGCCGTGAGATCACGCGGCGCGAGCCATTCGCCGACGCCGGCCTGCTGCAGATAGGTCATGTTGAGCACTTGGTCCAGATTGTCGGGAATTCCGAGCACGGGCACGTCGGCGAGGAGCGCCTGGTGACCGGTGGGGCTACCGCCGTTGCAGACGACAAGGCAACTCTGCCGGGCCACGACGTCGCCCGGCAGGTAGTCGGCGAGGTGCACCTGCGCCGGCAGCGTCGCCGTGACCCGCGCACCGGCCGTCGCCACCACCACCGGACGGCCGAGGCGGGCCAGCCCCTCCAGCACGCGCGGCAGCTTGGCAGCGTCGCCCGAGCTGCCGAGCGTGACGTAGATCGGACGCGGCGTCTCGGCCAGCGAATGCCACCACGGCGGCAATGGCGCGGCGGGCGACCAATCGATCAGGCCGAGATAGCGGTGCGTCGAAGGGCGATCGAAGGTCGGCACCAGCATCGGTGAGTCAGCGTAGAGAGTGACGTCGCCTTCGGTATAGACATGGCGCAGCTCGTCGCCTGGCGGTGGCATGCCGTGCCTTCGCGCGAGCGCGAGCATCGGCCGGGCATGGAGGCGAAAGGCCAGCGGACGCGCGGCGCGGAACATCGCGTCGTCGATCGCCGCCGGCAGAAAGCGTGACCACGGCATCGTCGGCGCGTGCCAGCGCGGCCGCGCATAGGGACTCCAGTAGGCGTTGCTGATGTTGATGTAGGGCACGCCCGCCAGTCGCGCGCTCACGCAAAGCGAGATGCGGAAGTCGCCCACGACCACCGCCGGCCGCACCTCGCGCAGCAGCGCGAGGTCGTCTTCGACGTAACGTTCCAGCGTCGCAAGGTCGTAGACCGGCTTGCCGCGCGCCAGCGCGCGCAGGAAATCGGCGCTCGGGATCGACCGGATCTCGGCCGTGTCCCATCCCTCCGGCGGACAGAGCCCCGCGAATCGGGGGTCCGCTGCGATGATCGGCCGGTAACCTCGAGCGACGAGCTTGCGCGCCAGCGCGATCGGCCGGGCGACGTGCGCCAGGGTCACGGCTTCGCCGATGAAAAGCACGCGAGGGCGCGCGTCGTGATGGACCTCGGTCATGGGTTGGCGCATTCTGCAGGCGCGGCGCGAGGCCGACTCGCTGTATCTTGACCACGACACGCGCATCGATATTGCGCGCGAAGCGCATCGCATGACTACGATGGTGAGCAATGTTTTCCTATGAACGGGCGTTCGAGAGAAATCTGGGCTGGGTGAGCGAGGGCGAGCAGCAACTGCTGCGCTCGAAGCGGGTGGCGATCGCAGGGCTCGGGGGTGTCGGCGGCGCCCACCTGCTCGCGTTGACGCGCCTCGGCATCGGCCGCTTCACGCTCGCCGACTTCGACCACTTCGAGCTGCACAACTTCAACCGGCAGGTCGGCGCGAACGTCGGCTCGATCGGCCGGCAGAAGATCGACGTCATGGCGGAGATGGCGCTCGCCATCAACCCGGAGCTGCAGTTGAATCGCTTCGAGAAGGGCGTCGATGCCGCCAACGCAGAGGCCTTCCTCGAGGGCGCAGACCTCTATGTCGACGGCCTCGACTTCTTCGTTCTCGACGAGCGGCAGCGCATCTTCGCGCTCTGCGCCGAGCGCGGCATCCCCGCGATCACCGCCGCACCGCTCGGCATGGGCGCAGCGCTGCTGGTGTTCATGCCCGGGCAGATGACCTTCGAGGAGTACTTCCGCATGGGCTCGGCTTCGCGCTCCGAGAAGGCCGCCAGGTTCCTGGTCGGCTTGTCGCCGTCGATGCTGCAGGTGGGCTATCTGGTCGATCCCTCGCGTTTCGACTTGGCCGCCGGCAAGGGCCCGTCGACTCCGATGGCGTGCGAACTCTGCGCCGGCATCGCGGCGACCGCGGCGCTCAAGGTGCTGCTCGGCCGAGGCCGCGTGCTGGCGGCGCCCTGGGGCGTGCATTTCGACGCCTACAAGAACCGCCTGCGGCGCACCTGGCGTCCCGGCGGCAACGGTCATCCGCTGCAGCGCGGGCTGATCGCTCTGACCAAGCGACGCTATGCGGGAAAACTTACCGATGCCGCCGAGCTTTGAGCGTCGCCTGCCATCTGCCCGCGGCAGGCGACCGTCTGGCCACTCCTAGGCGCCAACGCGGCGGCGTCCGACAGGCGGCGCCGCAGCCTGGCCTATCATCTTGAAATGGCGCTCATTGGTTGGGATCGATGGCTTGATCGGTACCTCGGCGACCCCGTCGGGTGCGGTGCCTTGCCCGCCAACATGAGGTTCTCGGCCCACGTCGAGCGCCGTTCCTCGCTCCGGGATCGCCGCATTCGCGACCTGCCGCTCCTCGGCCGCGAATCCCGCCGGTCGGGAGTGACCTCGCGGCGTCGCTAGACTCGCCTCGCGGCGAGTCCGCTGCTCGGCACCGCCGGACAAAGAAAAAGGCCCAGCACCGCTGGGCCTTTCTGTTCGGGGCCGGGCTTGCGCCGGGCCTCGTGGATTACGACTGCCTTCTGCGGCGACGGGTCATGAAGCCCAGCGCGCCCAGGCCGGCGAGCATCAGCGCATAGGTCTCGGGCTCCGGAATCGCCGTGGTGAACGTGTTGGAGCCATCCACCTTCAGCAGCAGACCGGTCGCGGCCGTCGTGGGGTAGAGATCCCCCGCGTCCGACACGCCGTTGTGGAAGCTGGTCGTTGCCGACGTTCCGACGGGGAGGTTCTGGTTCGAGGTGAAGTGCAGGTCGTTGATCGGACCCAGCAGACCGACGATGTAGTCGGAATCGACCCCGCCTCCGCTGATGACGAAGTCGTAGATGGTCGCGCCTATGCCGGTACCGTTGGGGAAGGTCGTGAAAGTCGACAGGCCGCTGCCGGCGACGATGTCGAATGTGCCGACCAGGTGCCCGTCGTCGAAGCCGACGCCGGTGGAGGTGACCGACTTCGCGCCGCCACTCGCCGTGTTGTCGAAGTAGATCGACGCCGTGCCGCCGGTGGCCTCGAACGTCACCGTCGTGATCCCGTTCACCGTGCTGACCGACTGCACGGTTTCCTCGATGCTCGCGACCACCGTGAACTCGTAACCCCCACCCGCAAACGCCGCGTTCAAACCGGTCGTCGGGGTGATCACGTTGCCGAAGGCATCGTTGAAGTTCACCACGTTGGCCTGGTACAGGAACGTGAAGGTCGATCCTTGCTGGCCCGTGAAGCCCAGCGCCATGCCGCTACCAGCTTCGTTCTCGTCGAACGACCGCACGTCAGCGGCGATCACGTTGCCGGCGCCATCGAGCACGTTCACGTTCGTCGTGGTCTGACCCTGTGCCACGGAGCTCAGGCCTAACGCCAGCGCCCCCGCCGCCAGAATCGGTGTCAATCTGAACTGCGCGAACATTCATTTCTCCTTGGGTTTCAGGCTCGATCCACGATCGATGCCGATGGGTGACGAAAATTACTCCCGGGACATTCGCAAGTCCATCCCGCGATTGAAGAAAGACTCCCCTTGTTCATGGGGTCTCGCGACATAACTGGGAGCGCCGAGGGTGTGAGCGTGGAATTCACGAGCGGGGCAAAGGCAATCAACGGGCCCGCCCGACGCGCGCGGCGCGCCGTTCGTCAACCCGGCGAGGCGGTCAGCAACCGTTCGAGCGGAAGGCGCAGCGACCGCGCCTCGGCAGGCTTGCCATAGCCGACCCGGCCGAGAAACATTGTTGCGGGTGCGGTCTTTTCGCCGAGCAGGTCGGCCAAGCGCCGCTCGATCCAAATGGCCCGCTCCCGAGCCGGCTCCACCGTGGTGAACGCGACGCCGCGCCGCACGTATTCGGCGAACACCAGCGGCGTGTACTGGGGCTGCAGCTGCAGGCCGAGGCGGGTCGCGGTCAGCCAGAAGCGCTGCACCGCGGCGCCGGCGTCGACGTAATCGTCGATGCCTTCGGGCGCCTTCTCCGCGACGAGCGCGAAGTGGGCGGCGCAGAACAGACCCGGAAGCAGATCGAGCTGCAGGCGCGGGGCCAGCGTGCCGCCGAACCAGCGATTCATGAGCTGCACCCGCTCCCAGCTCGCCATGACCCAGCGCATCGAGCGCAGGCTGAGAGGGTCGGCGCCCAGGGCCTGGTCGGGCACCCGGTCCTCGCTGTATCGGGCATCCCACGCGATGATCTCGCGGTGCACCGCATAGGCCTCCGGGATGGTGAGGCGGATCTTGGCGTTCTTCACCGCCAGCCAGGCGAGCGCCCGTCGCTCGCCCGCGGTCTCGAACCAGCGGACGCGGAAGGCTGGGCCTACAGCCGCTTCCAGCCGCTGTCTGTGGTCCGCTTGCAACGGCCGCACTGCGAGGGGCTTTCGCATCACGCTGCGTTCGCGGATCTCCGTATCGAGCTCGTCGCCCGCCGTTTCCGGCGAAGGCTCGAAGCGCACGTCGAATACCGGCGCCTCCGCGGGTGCCTCGGGCCGGCGCTCGACTCGCGCCTCGAATCCGCGGGCCCGGGCGGCGATGCGCATCGTCTCCAGCATCGCCCCCACGGAGAGCTGGCTGGCGTGCCCTTCGAGGTCGTAGACGCAGTGGCGGCGGGTGTCGAAGGCGTGCACCCGCACCCGGTCGTCGGCCACGACCTCGAAGCGCCAGGGCTGGCTGTTGTCGCCGCTGGGCGCCCAGCGGGCGAGGTCGAGGACGTCGAGCACCAGGCTCATTTAGCTTCGTGTCGCCGCGCTCGCGACCCCGCCTGTCGGATCAATGGGACCTTGCCTGGGCTGCTCTCGGCCGGACCCGTCCAAACGCGGGAGCGCCGATCTCGAAGGAACATCTTAAGCTCCGCCCCAAACGAGAAATAGGTCGCAAGTGCCTGTCGGGCAAGGCAGGCACGGGGCCCAGGACCGTGGTAACAGCAGGTAACGACGGGCCCCGACCCCAGGGAATGAGGGGTGGTGCGCTGCACAATCCGGCACCGGCGTCGAGGGCGCCGTTCTCATCGGCGCAGGCGCCGGATTCCGAAGTGCAGGCATCGCTGCCGAAGCAAGGGCAGAAGGAACATTGATGACAGATCTCGCGATGGCGAGCGCCCGTCCATGGGACCAGGGCGACCGGACTTTCGTACCAACTTCAGCGCCTCACGACTCAACCGGCGACCACATCGTCGAGTCCTGCGACGAGTTCGACAACCGATTTCGCATCCGGGTCGCCAGCAAGGCTCGTCTGCGTTCCCGCGCTAGCTCGCTGATCGAGCGGCGGTACGCCTGGCGCGGCTATTCCATCAGCCCGCTCGAGGGCCATACCAGCGGTCAGGTCACCCTGTGCGCCTCGGTCGACGAGGCGACGGTCGCGACGATCACCGCGACCCTCGATTCGCCGGACGGCCTCTACGTCAGCCGGCTCTACCCGGACGAGGTCCGGCAGCTGCAGCAGGAGGGACGCAAGCTCTGCGAATTCACCCGGCTCGCGGTCGACGAGTCGGTGCGCTCGCAGGCAATCCTCGGCGCGATCTTCCACGTCGCCTGCATCTACGTGCTCAACCTGCATCGATGCAGCGACGTGCTGATCGAGGTGAACCCACGCCACGTGCGCTTCTACGAGCGGATGCTCGGCTTCCGGCGCGTCGGCGAGGAACGGCTCGACCCAGCGGTCAATGCGCCGGCCGTCCTGATGCGCCTCGACCTGGCGCACAGCGCGGCCGAGATCGCACGGCTCGGCGGGCTGCGCGCCGCCAAGGGTCGCGAGCGCTCGTTCTATCCGTATTTCTTCGCCCCGCGCGACGCGGAGCAGATCGTCGGCCGGCTGCGCATCCACTGAGCCCCGGCGCGAAGGTGCAGCGGCGGCGAGCTAGCCGCTGCGCTTGAGGATCGCCTCCTCCACCAGCCAGATCGGCAGCTTCCTCACCTTCAGCAGCCACAGCGCCTGGGCGTAGACGACCGTCTCGCGCCACCGGCGCACGTAGGCCAGCGCGAGCCGGGCCCGATGGCGCCAGGAGACCGGATACAGGCCGAGCTCGTGCCGGTCGAGGTGGGTGACGATCGCCCCGAGCCGGCCGAGGTCCTCGTGGTTGCATGCGACGAACACGCAGCGCTTGGAGATGCCGGCGTGGCCGAACATGTTCTTGAGCACGGCATCGCGGAAGACGATCGCCGGCATCTCGACCATCGGCAGGCCGGGCTCGGCCCCGGTCGCATCCGCCGCGTCGGCGAGGATGGCGCGGTCGAGGTCGATCAGATGCGCCTGGCGGCGGCCGTCGGGCCAGCGCAGCACGAGCTTGAAGATGCCCAGTGGCGCCGGCGGCCGGGAGCGTGGCCCGCGCACGTAACCGAGGAAGCGCTCGAACAGCGGCTTGCCCACGACCACGTCGTTCTCCTGCTGGCGGAACCGCTCCAGCGCCGGCGCCTGCTCGGCGCGATAGGTGCGCAAGGTGGCCGCCATGTCGTCGTAGGGCGTCTCCGGCGCGAGGTCGAAGCTGCCCGCCTGGCCCGCCCCGCCGCGCCAGTGCGACCCCGGAAGCATCACCTGCAGCGCCCAGCGGCGCGGCGGCAGGCCGCGCACGTGCTCGCGCAGCGCGAGCGGCGTGGCGATCATCTCGTTGAAGGCGAACACGTCGTCGTGCAGATGGCAGTGGTTCGAGGCGAAGGGCACCGCATGGCGCGGCTGCACCGCGTCCATGAACTGCACGAACGAGCGCATGTAGTGCTCGCGGTCGTCGACGACGAGGGCCGGGTCGCCCTCGAGCCGCCAGCAGACGCGGGCGTTGGCCGAGGAGTGGGAGCGGAAGGCGAAGTCGATCGGGCCGTGCCGCGCCACCAGGTGGCGCAGCGGCCAGCCGGCGATCTTGGCGTCGTTCGCGTTGAGCAGCGTGACGCCGCCGCCTTCAATGACGATCGCGGCGTCGTTGACGTAGCGGCCGAACTGGTAGAGCGTGATGCGCAGCTCGCCGAGCTCGACCGTGCGCCCGTGCGGGATGCGGCGCACGTCGCGAAAGCCGATCGTCTGCAGGTCGCGGCCGCTGCGCAGGCCCGGCTCGTCGGGGATCAGCACCGTCTTGCCGGCGAAGAGCTTGCGCAGGCTCGGACCGTGCCAGTGGTCCCAGTGCTGATGGCTGAGAATGACCGCGTCGACCGAGGCCATCTCGGCCTCGTCGTAGACCGCGCGCGGGAAGTTCCACCACGAGCGCCAGTAGCACGAGCCGACCAGCCAGGGGTCGATGACGACGCTGGTCCCGCCTGAGCGCACCCACATCGCGGCGTGCGACAGGATCCTGAATTCCATGCCGTCCATTGTGCGTGCGTGCATGCGGCGGAGCCGGCATCCTTCTTGCCCGCATCGCCGCGTGAACAGCGACCTCGACGGCGCCC
>Ga0190274_10002345_pt1 | contig 11161 bp, 8 predicted proteins | sample Popmic531T_FD_133002 | JGI IMG/M metagenome (GOLD analysis project Ga0190274, IMG submission 133002) | Populus adjacent soil microbial communities from riparian zone of Yellowstone River, Montana, USA - 531 T | ecosystem: Environmental > Terrestrial > Soil > Riparian zone | place: USA: Montana...
ACGCCACTTTCATGATCATGGGCGACACCTGCACCCGCGCGTGTGCTTTCTGCAACGTCAAGACCGGGCTGCCGGGCGCGCTCGATGCGGATGAGCCTGATCATGTCGCGCAAGCCGTCGCAAAGCTCGGCCTGGCACATGTCGTGATTACGTCCGTCGACCGCGACGACCTCGAAGACGGCGGTGCGGACCATTTCGCGCGCACCATCCGTGCCATTCGCGCGCAATGTCCCGCGACCACGATCGAAATCCTGACGCCGGATTTCCTGCGCAAGGACGGCGCGCTTGAACAGGTGGCGGCGGCTAAGCCGGACGTGTTCAACCACAATCTCGAAACCGTACCGGCGCAGTATCTTACGGTACGGCCGGGCGCGCGCTATTTCCATTCCATCCGTCTGCTGCAGCGGGTGAAGGAGCTCGATGCTTCGATGTTCACCAAGTCCGGGATCATGGTGGGGCTCGGCGAGGAGCGAAACGAAGTGCTGCAATTGATGGACGATCTGCGCAGCGCCGATGTCGATTTCCTCACCATCGGCCAATATCTGCAGCCGACCCGTAAGCATCATCCGGTCGTGCGCTTCGTGACGCCCGACGAGTTCAAGTCGTATGAAAAGATAGCCTATGCCAAGGGCTTCCTGATGGTGTCATCGTCACCACTGACGCGCTCGTCGCATCACGCGGGCGAGGATTTTGCGCGATTGAAAGCCGCGCGGCAGGCCAAGGCCTGATCGCGGGCCCACGATGCCCGAATTTCAGACCAAGCGCCGCGTGCGGCACAGCGCCCCCAACATGTTCGATCTGGTCGCCGACGTCGAGCGATATCCGCAATTTGTGCCGCTATGCAGCGCGATGAAGTTGCGCAGCCGCACCGAGCAGCCCGACGGCAAGGTCGTGATCGTTGCCGAAATGACGGTCGCTTATAAACTGATCCGCGAGACCTTTCGCAGCCGGGCGACGCTCGACCGGCCCAACCTGCGAATCCTGGTGGAATATCTCGATGGCCCGTTCAGCCGCATGGAAAATCGCTGGGAATTTCAGCCGGTCGAGGACAGGCTTTGCGACGTGAAATTCTTCATCGCCTACGAGTTTCGCAGTCGCATGCTCGGCATGCTGATGGGCGCGATGTTCGACACCGCATTCCGCCGCTTTGCGGTAGCGTTTGAGAAACGCGCCGATGAAATCTACGGAAAGCAATCCGCGACCAGTTAGGTTCGGGGAGGGCGCGCAGCCTCCGCTTCCGCTAGATCGTGCAGCATGAGGAAGGCCTGCAGCACTGATTGCTTGCGCACCTCTGCCCGCCCGATATTGCCGTAGCGCTTCTCGGCGTGAACCAGCCTCCCGCCGCGCGCAGCCGCGCCGAAATGCACCAGCCCGACCGGCTTTTCCGCGCTACCGCCGTCCGGCCCTGCAATTCCCGTAACGGATACGGCGATATCCACCGGTGAATGCGCCAGCACGCCCCGGGCCATTTCTTCGGCGGTCTCGCGGCTGACCGCGCCATATACTTTCAGCGTTGCCGCCGATACCTCAAGCATGTCCTGCTTGGCCTGGTTGGAATAGGTGATGAAGCCGCGGTCCAGGATGCTGGACACACCAGGAATTTCGGTGAGCGTTCCGGCCACCAAACCCGCGGTACAGGATTCCGCCGTCGCTACCGTGAGGTTCTTGCGCTTGCAGATGTCGAGCAGGCGTTTCGCCGCTTCCACGATGTCGTCATCGAGCATGGCGGATCAACGCTCAAGGCAGCCGGATCGTTGCGGTGGCATAGGCGGCCATGCCTTCGCGGCGGCCTATGAATCCCATCATCTCGTTGGTCGTCGCCTTCACCCCAACTCGATCGGGCGCGATGCCGGCAATCTCGGCAATGCGGGCGCGCATGGCGTCGCGATGCGGACCGATCTTCGGTGCTTCGCTGACGATGGTCACATCGAGATGCGCGATCATGCCGCCGCGCGCTTTCAACCGCTCGACAGCAAATGTGAGGAAACGGTCGGATGTGGCTCCGCGCCATTTCGGATCGCTCGGGGGAAAATGTGCGCCGATATCGCCGTCGGCGAGGGCGCCGAGGATGGCGTCGACCAGAGCGTGCAGCACCACGTCGGCGTCCGAGTGTCCAGAGAGCCCGCGGTCATGTACGATGCGGATCCCGCCCAGCATGACATGATCGCCGTCGCCAAAGGCGTGCACGTCGAAGCCCATGCCGGTGCGGATGTCGGAAAGCTTTTCAAGCAGCATCGCTTCGGCTCGCAGGAAATCGTCGGGGGTTGTAAGTTTGATGTTGGTTGCTTCACCCTCGAAAGTCGAGACTGGCAGTCCCGCCCATTCCGCAAGCGCGGCGTCGTCGGAGAAATCCAGTCTGCCCTGTGCCTGCGCGCGCTCATGCGCCTCGATCAAGGGCCGGAACCGGAAGACCTGCGGCGTCTGCACAATGCGCAGGGTCGTACGATCGACCGTGCGCCGAACGCGACCCTCGGCATCCACTTCCTTCACCGTGTCGGTCATCGGCAAGGCCGGTATGGCGGCACCGGTCGCCCTCGCTGCGACCAAGCCACGGGTGAGCAAGGCGCTGGAGGCGAAGGGGCGGGCCGCATCATGAATGAGCACCAATTCGGGCCCAGCAATCGCGAGCGCCTGCAGCCCCGCCAGGACGGAGGCCTGCCGGGTTGCCCCACCGAACACCGGTTCCGGCAGTTCAAATCCCCGCGATGCCGCTTCGAAGAGCTTTCGGTCGTCAGGGTGAATGACGATCTGTATCGGCCCGACTTCGCTACATTCGGCGAACAACGAGAGACACCTTCGGAGCGCCGAAAGACCAGCTAAGGCCTTGTATTGCTTTGGAACTTCGCTTCCGCTCCGAGTGCCGCGGCCGGCGGCCAGCAGCACGACCCCGTTTCGCGAAGATGGATTTTTACTGGGCACGAGAACGACCTTTGGCACGGCAGTCTATGCACATAAAGTGGGACTTTTTGCACTGCAGCACTTGTGTCATGACTAGTTTTGGCTAAACTCTAAGCAGCATCAGGATAGCCTAATATTTATGCAGAATGTGCCAGGATGAGCATCAAAGTCTCTCGCCGCGCTATCAGCATCGGCCCGATCGGACTTCCGAACCAGGTCGTACTGGCTCCGATGTCTGGCGTGACCGACGCACCGTTCCGACGCGCCGTGGAATCGTTGGGCGCCGGCCTTGTCGTATCCGAGATGGTGGCGACCGCAAAGCTCGCGGGCGGCAACCGTGACGCGGTGCTGCGCTCCGATGGAAACGGGGTTGCAATCAACGCCATCCAGCTTGCCGGTTGCGAGGCGCATTGGATGGGAGAGGGTGCTCGCATCGCTGAAGCAACCGGTGCGGAAATCATCGATATCAATATGGGTTGCCCGGCCAAGCATGTGACCAACGGCCAATCGGGTTCGGCGCTGATGCGCGATCTCGACCACGCTCTCACGCTGATCGAGGCCGTGGTGTCGTCGGTGAGGGTGCCGGTCACACTCAAGATGCGGCTCGGCTGGGACCACGATTGTATCAATGCTCCGGAGCTTGCGCGGCGTGCTGAGGACGCGGGCGTCAAACTCGTCACTGTTCACGGCCGCACCCGAAATCAGTTCTACAAGGGCATTGCCGATTGGCGCGCGGTCCGCAAAGTAAGAGACGCAGTCTCGATCCCGCTTGCAGTGAACGGCGACATCGAAAGCCTGCAGGATGCGCAAGATGCGATCGAGCAATCCGGCGCTGACCTTGTGATGGTCGGACGTGCCGCGCTCGGCCGTCCATGGTTGCCTGGCAAGATTGCACGCGCGCTTGCCGGCGGGGCGGCTGAGGAGGAGCCACCCCTCGCGCAACAGCACGACATCGCCGCCAACCTGTATCGGGAAATACTCGATCACCACGGCATCGAAATCGGACGTCGCCATGCCCGCAAGCACCTCGCTGCCGGAATTGACGTGGCTGGCGAGATCGCGGGCGCGAATGAAACGGAGATCAAAGGCTGGCGCCATCAGGTGCTAACGGCGGAGGCCCCGGAGCAAACGCTATCGCTTCTGCGGCGCGCCTACGACTCGTTCCAGACCCTGTTTTCGAGCCGTCTTTTGGGCCTTGCCTGGAAGGCCGCGGCATGAAGCTCAATTCCCTGGCGCCTCGATTTGCGCATGGCCCGGAGGCGGTGGTCAACGCGTTGCCGCTGCCGGTCGTGGTCATCGCGCCCGACGGCAAAATCATTGACGCCAATTCCGCAGCCGAAGCGTTCTTCGAGGTTTCGGTGCCGCTCCTCAAGCGGCATCAGTTGCGCGAGCTGGTTCCCTTCGGCAGCCCGCTGCTGTCGCTGGTCGATCAGGTGCGCGAACATGGCGGCGCGGTCAACGAATATAAGGTCGATCTTTCGACCCCTCGCAATCCCGGCGAACATATTGTCGATCTGTATGTCGCGCCGCTGCCTGAGCGGCCGGGTCATGTCGTCGTGATGCTGCAGGAACGCACCATCGCCGACAAGATGGACCGGCAGCTGACACATCGCGGCGCGGCGCGGTCGGTCAGCGCGCTGGCGTCGATGCTGGCGCACGAGATCAAAAATCCGCTTTCGGGAATTCGCGGCGCCGCGCAACTGCTCGAACAATCCGCTGGCGACGAAGACCGCACGCTGACTCGTCTGATCTGCGATGAGGCCGACCGCATCGTAAAGCTTGTCGACCGCATGGAAGTGTTCGCGGACGAACGCCCGATTGAACGCGAGCCAGTCAACATCCACGTGGTGCTCGAACACGTGAAGCGGCTTGCGCAATCCGGGTTTGCCCGCCACATCCGTTTCGTCGAGGAGTACGACCCGTCGTTGCCGCCCGTTCTGGCCAACCGTGACCAGCTCGTTCAAGTGTTTTTGAATCTCGTCAAGAACGCTGCCGAATCGATCGGGGAGAACGCGATCGACGGCGAGGTCCAGATCACCACCGCTTTCCGTCCGGGCGTGCGGCTGACACTGCCGGGCAGCCGCTCGCGGATGTCGCTGCCGATGGAATTCTGCATCAAGGACAACGGCCCGGGAGTTCCAGCCGACCTGCTGCCTCACATGTTCGACCCGTTTGTGACGACGAAAACTTCGGGATCTGGCCTTGGACTTGCATTGGTGGCGAAGATAATAGGCGATCACGGCGGCATCATCGAATGCGAATCCCAATCCAGGCACACGGTCTTTCGGATCCTGATGCCGATGTATGCGGGAAACGGGTCAGGTGCGGTTCCGTTGGAGATGGCCGAACCTGCTGTGGAGACACAATCTCAATGAGTGACCGAGGCCGATGATGCCCGCGGGGAACATACTCGTCGCCGATGACGACGCCGCGATCCGGACGGTGCTCAACCAGGCGCTGTCGCGCGCGGGCTATGAAGTCCGTTCGACCAGCAACGCCGCGACACTTTGGCGCTGGGTCAGTCAAGGCGAGGGCGACCTCGTCATCACCGACGTCGTAATGCCGGACGAAAATGCGTTCGAACTGATACCGCGCATCAAGAAGTTGCGGCCAGAACTGCCAATCATCGTGATGAGCGCGCAGAATACGTTCATGACGGCGATCCGTGCTTCCGAGCGCGGCGCTTATGAGTATCTGCCGAAACCGTTCGATCTGAAGGAATTGATCGGAATTGTCGGGCGCGCGCTGTCCGAACCGAAGGAGCGGTCGCGGAGTGCCGCGGGCAAACCGGAAGAAATCGATGCATCCATCCCGCTGGTGGGGCGCTCACCGGCAATGCAGGAAATCTACCGCCTGCTGGCGCGCCTGATGCAAACAGATCTCACCGTGATGATCACTGGTGAGTCCGGGACCGGCAAGGAATTGGTTGCGCGCGCGCTGCACGATTATGGCAAGCGCCGAAGCGGTCCCTTCGTTGCCATCAACATGGCCGCGATCCCGCGCGACCTGATCGAGTCCGAATTGTTCGGGCACGAAAAGGGCGCTTTCACCGGGGCCAACACCCGCTCTTCCGGTCGGTTCGAACAGGCCGAAGGGGGCACGCTGTTCCTGGACGAAATCGGCGATATGCCGATGGAGGCGCAAACGCGGCTTCTGCGCGTCCTGCAGCAGGGCGAATATACAACGGTCGGCGGCCGCACCCCGATCAAAACCGACGTGCGGATCGTTGCCGCGACCAACAAGGACCTGCGTATCCTGATCCAGCAGGGCCTTTTCCGCGAAGACCTGTACTTCCGCCTCAACGTGGTTCCGCTACGCCTGCCGCCGTTGCGTGAGCGCGCCGAAGACGTGCCTGATCTGATCCGCCATTTCTTCGCACTCGCCGAGCGGGAAGGACTGCCGCGCAAGCATATCGATCAGGCGGCCCAGGAACGGCTGAAGAAATATCAATGGCCCGGAAATGTGCGCGAACTGGAAAATCTCGCGCGCCGGCTCGCGGCTTTGTATCCGCACGAAATCATCACGCTGGCGGTGGTTGAAGCCGAACTGACCCAGCCGGCGATGACGCAGGATGTGGATGGCGGAGCCCCGGACAATCTCTCGGCCGCGGTCGAGCGTAACCTCTCACGCTATTTCTCGGGCTTTCCGGACGGCCTGCCGCCGCCCGGTCTGTATCACCGTGTACTGCGAGAGGTGGAATATCCACTGCTAACCGCAGCGCTGGCGGCTACACGCGGAAATCAGATCCGGGCCGCCGATCTGCTCGGGGTGAACCGCAACACCTTGCGCAAGAAGATTCGCGACCTCGATATCCAGGTGATCCGAACAACCACCTGAGGTTGACGGCGCCGCGCATAACGCACCGGCAGAAAAGCCACAAAGGCTGCCGCGGAAATGTCGCAATCGCGCAACATTGTTGTATAATTGCATCATTTGTTGCGGGCCGTCGCTCGGCCGCCCGCATCCCAACTCGCAATTCGGGGGGCGATGGCTACCGCGGACCAGTCCTTGCCGCTCGAAAAAGTCGGCCCGCTCGGCGGCCGTCGAATCTCGTTCCGGCTGATCGGATCGATTGCGGTCGGCGTTGCGCTGCTGTCGGCGCTCGCGACCTTTCTTGTTCTTTCCGGTCTGACTCCGCTGCCGCCGACCCACAACGTCGTGGTCAGCCTGCTCGGCGTCAACGCGCTGGCCGCTTTCGTGCTGATCGCCATCATCGCGCGCGAAGTTGCGCGCATCGTCCGGGCGCGGCGTATCGGACGAGCCGGCGCGCAATTGCATGTGCGCATCGTTGGATTATTCGCGATCATTGCAGCGGTGCCGACCATTCTTGTCGCGATTGTCGCCACCATCACGCTCGATCGCGGCCTTGACCGTTTCTTCTCGGTGCGCACCAAGTCGATTATCGAGAATTCGCTGCTCGTCTCGGAAGCCTATCTGCAAGAGCACGCGCAGATGATTCGCGGCGACATTCTCGCCATGGCGCAGGACGTCGCGCGGGCCAAGCCGCTGTTCGATTCCGACCGTGAGCGCTTCCAGCAATTCCTGGCTGCGCAGACCACCATCCGCGGGCTGCCTCTGGCAGTGATGCTGAATGGCGAACTCGAAGTGATCGAACGCACGAATGTGCGACTCACGCAGGATTTCGCCATTCCGAACAAGGAAGTGCTGAAAACCCTGGGTGAAACCGAACCGCAAGTCGCGCTGATTCCGGAATCCAATTATGTCGCGAGCGTCGTGAAGCTGCGCGGTTACGACAATCTCTATCTCTACGTCGTGCGGTTGATCGATCCCCGCATCGTCGCGCAATTGCGCGAGACCCGGGCGAGCGTCAGCGATTACGCGCTGATGGAGTCCAGAAGGCTCGGCATTACTGTCGCTTTCGGTCTGATGTATACGGTGATCGCGCTGATCGTGCTGCTGTCGGCAGTGCTCATAGGATTGAATTTCGCCAACAGGCTTGTCGCGCCGATCCGCCGCCTGATCGACGCCGCCAATGTGGTTGCGACCGGCAACCTGCATGTGCAGGTGCCGGTGCACAAATCCGAAGGCGATCTCGGTCAGCTCGGCAAAACCTTCAACCGGATGACGCATGACTTGCGCACGCAGCGCGACGATCTCGTCAATGCCCGCGACATGGTCGATAGCCGCCGCCGCTTCGGCGAAGCGGTGCTGGCAGGTGCGAGCGCCGGTATCATCGGCGTCGATCACGAAGGCAAGATCAGCATTCTCAATCGTTCGGCCGAGCAATTGATCGGGGCGCCCGGCGCGGACCTGACCGGCAAGCCGCTTCTTGAAGTGGTTCCGGAATTGTCCGAATTGATCGGGCAGGCGGTCGACAACGGGCAGCGGCTGGCACACGGTCAGGTCACGCTGAGCCGCAAGGGCAGGGACCGCAATCTCTCGGTTCGGGTGACGAGCGAACAGACCGCCGACGCCGTGCACGGCTATGTGGTCACGCTCGACGATATCACGGAGCTGGTTTCGGCCCAGCGGACCTCCGCCTGGGCGGACGTGGCGCGCCGCATCGCCCATGAAATCAAGAACCCGCTGACGCCGATCCAGCTTTCGGCCGAACGTCTGCGAAGAAAATACGGCAAGGTCATCACCGAGGATCGCGCAATTTTCGAGCAATGCACCGACACCATCGTGCGCCAGGTCGACGACATTCGCCGCATGGTCGACGAATTCTCGCGCTTTGCGCGCATGCCAAAGCCGGTCATGCAGCCCGAAGACGTTGCCGACGCCGTACGCCAGGTGGTCTTCCTGATGCGTGTCGGTCATCCCGACGTCGAGATTGATCTGACGATCAGCGAAGACCCGATGCCGGCGAGGTTCGACCGGCGTCTGGTCTCTCAGGGGCTTACCAACATCATCAAGAACGGTACTGAAGCGATCAGCGCGCTGCCGGACGGCTCCGACAAGGGCCGCATCGTGGTAACGGCGACGCGCGAGGGCGACCAGATCAATATCGACGTGATCGACAACGGCATCGGACTGCCGACCGAGAACCGGTCACGGCTGCTCGAGCCGTATGTCACCACACGCGAGAAGGGCACGGGGCTCGGGCTCGCAATTGTGGGTAAAATTCTCGAAGAACATGGCGGCGGCATCGAGTTGCATGATGCGGCGGAAAAAATTGCGGGGCAGCGCGGCGCGTGGGTGCGCTTGCACTTTGCCGTCAATCCGCCGCAAGCCAGCGCCACCAATTTAGCGGAAGAAGACAAAATGAAGCGTGCGGGCGGTGGGGCATGAGCGCAGAAATCCTGATTGTCGACGACGAACCCGACATCTGCGAACTGGTTTCGGGTATCCTGCAGGACGAAGGTTACGCGACGCGGATCGCGCGTGACGGCGACGATGCGCTGAACGCAATCAAGACGCGTCGGCCCAATCTCGTTTTTCTCGACATCTGGCTGCAAGGTTCCAAACTCGATGGCCTGCAGCTTCTCGACGCTGCCAAAGGCGAATTTCCCGATCTTCCGGTCGTGATGATTTCGGGACACGGCAATATCGAGACCGCCGTCGCCGCCATAAAGCGCGGCGCCTATGACTTCATCGAAAAGCCGTTCAAGGCAGATCGCCTGGTCCTCGTCGCCGACCGGGCGCTGGAAAATTCCAGGCTCAAGCGCGAAGTGAAGGAGTTGAAGGCGATCTCGCCTCTGCCAAGTTCTCTGGTCGGCAAGTCGCCGGCGATGAACCAGCTCCGTCAGACGATCGAGAAAGTGGCGCCGACCAACAGCCGCATCATGATCATCGGCACCTCGGGTTCGGGCAAGGAACTGTGCGCGCGCACGCTTCACGGCCTGTCGAGCCGCTCCAGCGGGCCGTTCGTGGTGATCAACGCGGCTGCCATCACGCCGGAATCGATGGAGCCTGAGCTGTTCGGCGTCGAACAGTCGAATGGCAGCCGGGCCCGCAAGGCCGGTGCGCTGGAGGAGGCGCATGGCGGCACGCTGTTCATCGACGAAATTGCCGACATGCCGCGTGAAACGCAAAACAAGATCCTGCGCGTTCTGGTCGACCAGACCTTCGTTCGCGTCGGCGGCAATTCCAAGGTGACGGTGGACGTCCGCATCATCTCTTCGACCGCGCGCAATCTGGAATCGGAGATTGCATCCGGCACCTTCCGCGAGGATCTTTATCACCGGCTGTCGGTGGTGCCGATCCGGGTGCCGCCGCTCGCAGAGCGGCGAGAGGATATCCCGCTGCTGGTCGACTATTTCATGGACCAGATTTCGCTTGCAACCGGCCTGCCCAGGCGCACCATCGGCGAGGACGCCATGGCGGTACTGCAATCGCATGACTGGCCGGGCAACGTGCGCCAGCTTCGCAACAACGTCGAGCGGCTAATGATCCTCGCTGGCGGCGATCCGAACGCCGTCATCAGCGCATCAATGCTGCCGCAGGACGTCGGCTCGATGGTACCGTCGATGCCGAACGGCAATGGCGGCGAGCAATTGATGAGCCTGCCGCTTCGCGAAGCGCGCGAGATGTTTGAACGCGAATATCTGGTGGCGCAGATCAGCCGCTTCGGCAACAATATCTCGCGTACCGCAGAATTCGTCGGCATGGAGCGTTCGGCGCTGCATCGCAAGCTGAAGGCGCTCGGCATCGGCTGACCACGCAAAGAGAACGAGCCGTGTCGCGCATTGCCTATGTCAACGGTCGCTACCTGCCGCGGCGCCAAGCGGTCGTGTCATTCGAGGATCGCGGCTATCTGTTTGCCGACGGCGTCTACGAAGTGTGCGAGGTGAGGGAAGGCCGCCTTATCGACGAGCGTCGGCACATGGAGCGGCTCTCACGCTCGCTGTCGGAATTGCGGATCGACTTGCCGATGCCGCTTTCGTCGCTGAGCGCAGTGCTCCATGAGGTGGTGAGGCGAAACCGCGTTCGTGACGGCATCGTCTATCTGCAGATCACCCGCGGCGCAGCCAAGCGCGACCACGCTTTTCCGCCCGCCGGCACCCGGCCTGGTATCGTTGTCTCGGCAAGCAGGATCGATCCGGCCAAGACCGAAGCGATCGCCGTCGAAGGCATCGCCGTCATCACGCTGCCGGACAATCGCTGGGACCGGGTGGACATCAAGTCGATTGCGCTTTTGCCAAACGTGCTGGCCAAGCAGGCGGCGCGAGAGCAGGGCGCCCGTGAGGCCTGGTTCGTTGCAAGCGACGGCACCGTGACCGAGGGCTCATCCTCCAATGCCTGGATCGTCACCCGCGACGGCGCGCTTGTCACCCGCAAGGCCGACCACGCGATCCTGCGC
>Ga0190274_10002346_pt1 | contig 11159 bp, 7 predicted proteins | sample Popmic531T_FD_133002 | JGI IMG/M metagenome (GOLD analysis project Ga0190274, IMG submission 133002) | Populus adjacent soil microbial communities from riparian zone of Yellowstone River, Montana, USA - 531 T | ecosystem: Environmental > Terrestrial > Soil > Riparian zone | place: USA: Montana...
GAGGAACATTTGGTAGCAGAAACTGATAAACAACATGAATATAAGGTGGGACACGTATTATATGGGATGCCTTTCCATATTTGTCCTACCTGTGCTTTATATGAAAGAGCCTTTATTGTTGAGGAAGGAAAAGTTACCGGGGAGTGGAAAATCATTGCCCGTGACAGGAAAATAGTTTTATAATAGTCAAACAAAAATATGTTTACGATAGATGCCCATCTTGATCTTAGCATGAATGCACTGGAATGGAACCGGGATTTAAAAAAAACGGTGGCGGAAATTAATGACCGCGAAAAAGGATTGTCCGATAAACCTGACCGTGGTAAGGCAACAGTGTCCCTTCCTGCCCTGCGCAAAGGAAATATTGGTTTGGTGGTAGCGACACAAATAGCCAGGTATGTAGCTCCAGGAAATATTTTACCGGGTTGGCACTCACCCGAACAGGCATGGGCACAGACACAAGGTCAATTGGCGTGGTACAAGGCAATGGAAGACGAAGGGGAGATGACGCAAATAAAAGATGCTTCGTCCTTGGATACCCATATTGAAACCTGGAAATCAGAAAACGCCAGTGAGCATACACCTATTGGATATATTCTAAGTTTAGAAGGCGCAGACTCTATTGTCACCTTGCGCCATTTGGAAAGAGCCTATCAATATGGCTTGAGAGCCGTTGGTCCGGCTCATTATGGCCCGGGTCGCTATGCACAGGGGACCGATGCCGTTGGAGGGCTCACCAATGCGGGAAAGGATCTACTGAGAGAAATGGAACGATTGAATATTATTTTGGATGCAACGCATTTATGCGATGATAGCTTTTGGGAGGCATTGGATCTTTTCAATGGAAATATATGGGCCAGTCATAACAATGCGAGAGCACTGGTGGACCATAACCGCCAATTCAGCGATGAACAGATAAAAGAATTGATCAGCAGGGGTGCCGTCATCGGCGGACCATTGGATGCCTGGATGATGGTGCCGGGATGGGTGAGGGGGATATCAAACCCCCGGGCAATGAATTGTAATTTAGAAGTGATGATCGATCACCTCGATCATATTTGCCAGGTCGCGGGGAATGCATTGCATATCGGCATTGGTTCCGACCTGGACGGTGCATATGGAAGAGAGCAATCCCCCTATGACCTGGAAACGATAGCCGACCTTCAAAAACTCCCACAACTTTTTTCTGCAAGAGGTTATTCGCAACAGGATATTGAAAATATAATGCATGGTAACTGGTTGCGTTTTCTGAGAAATGCGTGGAAGGCCTAAGCAGCTCCAGGTGAATCCCGCTCTTTTTATTTAATTCCCCGGTAGGGGTCAATAATTTTTTTCTCACCTTTTTTGGGGATAGGAAAAGGACTGCGATGGCCAGAGTTTTGCAGGCAAATTAATTTTTAGAAAAAGCCGCAAACAAAAAGTATGAATGTCGTAACCAACCCCCTTTATTGCCGCATTACCACCCCTTCATCCGTCTTGAAGGATTGTAGTTTTGAAGAGCGGGAAAAATATACCTGTAAAAAAAATACAGGCCAATAAAACCAACTGCCATAGGGTTGTCACCGCGAGTTGGTTGCTTTGTGGTTCAAAATTTAGTTCTTTAACAGATATTTTATTTTTGCGGGAGTAGAAACATTGTTACATTTGCTAACGGTGTTAGGTAAAATGAAAATATGGGTATTTCAGAACGCAGGTTAAGAGAAAAGGAAAAAGTGCGAACAGCTATTCTTACAACCGCCTGGCAAATGGTAAAGGAGGACGGCTGGCAATCACTTTCTATCCGTAAGATAGCAGACGCTATCGAGTATAGTGTACCGGTTATCTATGACCATTTTGAAAGTAAAGAAGCTATACTTGCGCACTTTGGTGAGGAGGGGCTTCGCCTATTGACCAAAAAGATCCAGCAGGCCAAAGAGAAATTTACCGATCCTGTAGATCAATTAAAAGCAATGGCCGATGCCTATTGGAATTTTGCTTTGAAAAACAGGGAGTATTACCAGTTGATGTACGGCGTTGGAATGGCTTGTTGTGAAGGGGAGAAGTGCCGGGATAATAAGGAGAGCTTTGATTACTTTGTTATGGAGTCTATTAAAGCGGCCATTCCTAAAAGTAAACAGCCTGGCGCCAATGTTTGTTTAAAATACCATACGTTCTGGTCAATATTACATGGGCTTGTTTCAATCAAGATCATGGGAAATTCACCGGTGTCAGGGGAATTGAATAAAATGGTTTTAGATGACGCGATCAATGGCTTTATAAAAAATCTCAATTAATTAATAAGAAAAAGTAAACAAAGAAAAACAATTGATGTTTTTTTAACGATATCCACCTTCGTTGCAACTGGAGACCGGTAACCCCATAAAGAAAACCTCAGCGTTTTGCAAGCCCTGCCATTAGAAGTAGAGTGAAAAATTGTTTTTGCGACAGTGCTGCCATGCCAGTTATTTAACAAATAGATTAGTCCGGAATGTTTTTAATTCCCATGAATGTCCTGCGGGGCATCCGTCGTTCGTTATATTTTCGGACTGAATAGAAAAAGTGAATCGCTTAACCAACCATTTATATGACCTTTTTAAAGAGAAAAACTGAAAACATGAAAATCATTAAACCAACAGCAGTAAATAAAAACAGCGTTTTTTTTATTGCCATTGCTGCGCTGGTACTATATAGTTGCAATTCGTCGTCGGGCAACAGTGGGGGATACCAGCAGCCAGTTCCATCTTTGCCAGTAATCACCGTCAATAGTATGCCGGCTACAACCCACCAGGAATTTTCAGCCTCCCTGGAAGGTAGCAAGGATATCGAGATCCGTCCGCAGGTAGATGGATACCTGGACAAGATTTATGTTGATGAAGGTGCGTATGTTAAAAAAGGGCAATCTTTATTTCATATTAATGATCGGCCATACAGCGAACAGTTAAATACGGCCAAAGCTGCCTTAGCTGCCGCAAAAGCCAATTTGGTGACGGCTGAAATCAATGTATCGAAAATTGCGCCATTGGTGCAGAACAATGTAGTATCTGACGTTCAGTTGAAAACAGCCCAAGCCGCATATGATGCCGCTAAAGCCAATGTGGGACAGGCGCAGGCGATGGTCGAGAATGCCTCTATCAGCCTTGGTTATACATTGATCAAAGCTCCGGTGGATGGTTACATCGGAAGAATCCCACTAAAAACAGGGAGCCTTGTGGGCCTTACTACTACCGTAGCGCTGACTGTTATCTCAGAAATAAATGAAGTGTTTACTTACTTCTCTCTAAGTGAAAACGATTTTCAACAATTTAAGAACCAGTTTGAGGGGAGTACAATTGAAGAGAAAATAAAAAATATGCCGCCTGTTGAACTGGTGCTGCCGGATGGAAGCGTTTATAGTCAAAAAGGTAAGGTACAATTGGTCGCTGGTCAATTCGATAATAGTGTTGGCGCCATCAGCTTTCGGGCAGTATTTCCAAACCCCGACAGGGTTTTACGATCCGGTAACACTGGTAAAGTTCGCATTCCGCAACTGCTAAAGGAAGCGCTGATAGTACCGCGGGAGGCGACATTTGAAATACAGGATAAAGTATTTGTATTTGCATTGAGCGATAGCAATAAAGTAATCAGTAAGCCTATTGTGATTGCGGGTAAAACCGCCAATTATTATTTTGTTGATCATGGTGTAAGGGCTGGAGAAAAAATTGTTTTCGCCGGCACCGGCAACCTGCAGGATGGAATGATCATTCATCCACATACAATATCGGCGGATAGCTTACTTAAAGTTAAGCCGATATAGAGACTCGTTTAAATCTATCCAGGGCGGAAAACTGCAAATGGCAAATGCCGCTTTCCTGATGGAATAAACAAAAATTTTCCGGACTAGTTAGCGCTTTACGTCACTACGCAACAACATTTAATTTTTATCAGCAGGAAAAATAGTATTCTCATGCTTAGAAGATTCATAGAAAGACCGGTTTTATCAACAGTTGTATCCATCATTTTGCTTTTATTGGGCGGGCTGTCATTGTATACATTACCCGTTACCCTGTTTCCCGATATTGCGCCGCCAAGTGTACAGGTCACCGCTTTTTATCCAGGTGCCAATGCTGAAGTAGTGGCACGTTCCGTGGCTACTCCTATAGAGGAAGCTATTAACGGCGTGGAAAACATGACGTACATGACGTCGAACTCAAGTAATGACGGAAGCATGACCCTGAATGTTTATTTCAAACAGGGAACAGACCCGGACATCGCTTCTGTCAATGTACAAAACCGTGTGTCAAAAGCAGTGAGCCAGGTACCACAGGAAGTGGTGCAGGCAGGTGTTTCCACCCAAAAAGTTCAGAACAGCATCATTATGTTTGTGGCGCTTTCAAGCGACGATGCAAAACAATATGATGAACTTTTCCTTGAAAATTATATAAAAATAAATCTTATTCCCGCGGTGCAGCGGGTGCCCGGTGTTGGCCAGGCATTGGTATTTGGAGCTAAGGATTATGCAATGCGTATCTGGCTAAAACCCGATCGACTCATTGCCAATAATCTTTCGCCACAGGATGTATTAAACGCGATTAAAGATCAAAATCTTGAAGCAGCTCCCGGGCGTATGGGTCAGAGCAGCCCCGAAACATTTGAGTATGTATTAAAGTATAAGGGTAAATCGAGCCAGAATGAAGACTACGAAAATTTTGTCATCAAAGCCCACAATGATGGCTCGATGCTTCGTTTAAAAGATGTGGCCCGCGTAGAATTTGGTTCTTATACTTACTCGTCTAACAGCAGGATGGATGGAAACCCTGTTTCAGGTTTTGCCGTTTTTCAAACAGCAGGATCTAATGCTAATGATATACTTACGGAAGTAGAGAAGTTGTTGGAGGATTTTAAGGCCAGCCTGCCGAATGGGATAAAGACAACAACCATGTATAACTCGAAAGAGTTTTTGGATGCCTCAATCGACCAGGTAAGGGAAACACTGCTGATCGCATTTGGCCTCGTTTTCCTGATGGTGTTTTTGTTCCTGCAGGATTTTCGTTCCACCTTGATACCCGCTATTGCTGTACCGGTAGCAATCATCGGAACATTTTTCTTTTTGCAGTTGTTTGGATTTACGCTTAACCTGCTGACATTATTTGCATTGGTATTGGCGATAGGTATTGTGGTGGATGACGCGATAGTGGTAACCGAAGCAGTGCATAGCAAGATGGAACGAACAAATTTGACGGCCAGGAAAGCGACAATACAATCCATGAATGAAATATCCGGCGCCATTGTATCCATCACGCTGGTGATGGCGGCGGTTTTTATACCCGTTGGATTTATGCAGGGCCCCGCAGGAGTATTTTACAAACAGTTTGCATTTACATTGGCCATTGCTATTTTAATTTCTGCTGTCAATGCGTTAACGCTGAGTCCCGCTTTATGTGCTTTGTTTTTAAAGAACCCGCATAGCGAAGAAGAAAGCAAAGGGCATAAAAGTAAAAAAGGATTTGCCGGTCGCTTCTTCCATGGTTTTAATGCCGGTTTTAAATCAATGACCGATAGGTATATTCAGAGTTTGAGATTTCTTATCCGCCACAAATGGGTTGCAATATCGGGGTTGGTGCTTATAACAGCGGCAAGCTTTTGGATGGTGAAGAAAGCACCGACGGGTTTTATCCCGACAGAAGACCAGGGTTTTGTGCTATATGCTGTTAATACACCTCCGGGCAGTTCTTTAGACAGGACAAGACAGGCCACTGAAGAAATCGACAGTATTATCAGAAACGAACCGATGGCAGAACACCTGTATACGATCGATGGCCTGAATTTTATTAATTTTTCAAATGCTTCACCCTATGCTGCGGGTTTTATCAGGCTGAAAGATTATGATAAAAGGGGACCATTGAAAAACCCTGACCAGATAGCTGGAATGTTAACTGAAAAAGTAAGCCAGGTGAAAGGAGCCAGTACTTTCTTCTTCAATTTTCCCACGGTGCAGGGCTTTGGCAATGTAAGCGGCTTTGAGTTGATGCTGCAGGACAGGACAAATGGTCCGCTGGATAAGCTCGGGAATACAGCATATGCATTTATTGGAGCATTGATGCAACGAAAGGAAATTGCATATGCCTTTTCAACTTTTGCTGCAGGCAACCCGCAGTACATGATGGAAGTTGATAATATAAAAGCGAAACAATTGGGCGTATCTGTCAGTGAACTGATGCAAACGATGCAGATCTATTATGGAAGCAGCTACGTTTCAGATTTTAACCGTTTTGGAAAATATTACCGGGTGATGGCGCAGGCTGATATTCCGTATCGTGCGGATGCAGGTTCTTTGGACGGCATATATGTAAAGAACAGTCATGGTGAAATGGTGCCTGCCAAAACTTTGGTAACATTAAAACGGGTATATGGACCGGAAACCGTAACACGTAACAACTTGTTTAATGCTGTTACCATTAATGGCGTACCTAAACCTGGCTACAGTACCGGTGATGCTATTAAAGCCGTGGAAGAAACCGCGAAACAGGTGTTGCCGAGGGGCTATGCTTATGAATGGACGGGTGTAACAAAAGAAGAAATCAAAACAGGCGGACAAACAGGATTTATCTTTTTGCTGAGTATAATATTTGTGTTTTTCCTCCTGGCCGCCCAATATGAAAGTTATATTCTGCCACTTGCCGTTATATTAACGATTCCAACCGGGGTATTGGGTGTATTTGCCTTTATTGGTTTTGCCGGAATAGACAATAATATATATGTCCAGATAGGGATGATCATGCTGGTAGGTCTGCTGGCAAAAAATGCCATCCTGATTGTTGAGTATGCGGTACAGCGGCGGCGAGCCGGGATGGGATTGGTCGAATCTGCACTGGAAGCTTCAAAGCTCAGGCTTCGTCCCATATTAATGACATCTTTAGCATTTATAGTAGGATTGTTGCCCCTGACCTGGACGACCGGCGCATCTGCCCTCGGTAATCATTCAATTGGTATAAGCGCAGTAGGCGGTATGCTCACCGGTGTGATACTCGGCGTATTTATTATTCCTGTACTATTCGTCATATTCCAATACCTACAGGAAAAAGTAGGGAGAAAAAAAGAAGATACGATGCCTGAGCTGGCAGAATAATTTTTTGCAATAAATAATATGATCATGTTTTATAAACTATATAAGAGACAATATTTAATACCACTGCTGCTGATCTTTTTATCAGCCTGCAGGATGGGGAAAGAGTATCAACGACCTGAGCTGGAATTGCCAAAGCAATTTAGCACCGTAAGTTTTGCTGACACGAGCAGCATAGCGGACATCGAGTGGAAAAATTTTTTTACGGATACAACCTTGCAGGGATTGATAGAAAGGGGGTTGAAGTATAACCACGATCTATTGATTGCCGTAAAGCGAATTGATATAGCACAGCGGCAAGTAAAGCAAAGTAAATCCTTGCAATTACCCGAGGTAAATCTTTTGGTTACTGGCCAGGTATCACGGCCTTCGGATAATAGTTTAAGTGGTGTCAGCCTGAAAAGTTTTTTAGGTCAGAGCTATCTCGAAAATTATAATGCCGGCGTTAACCTATCCTGGGAAGCCGATATCTGGGGAAAGATCCGCGGACAAAAAGAAATAGTTTTACAAGAATACCTGCGTACTACGGAAGCAGCGAAGGCCGTGCAAACACAATTGGTAGCTGATATCGCCCATGGATTTTTTAACCTGCTGATGTTGGATAAACAATTGGAAATTGCCCACCACAATCTTTTATTAAGCGATAGTTTTTTAGTGGCCACAAGGCTGTTGAAAGATGCAGGCGTAGGAAATGCAATGGGAGTTCAGCAGGCTGAAGCTCAAAAGCAATCTACCGCCCTATTGATACCTCAATTAGAACAAGACATCGCAATACAGGAAAATGCTTTGCAGATATTGACAGGTCAACTTCCCGCTGCTGTTGCACGCAGAGTGTCATTGACTGAATTTGCAGTCATTCCTGATCTGAAGGCAGGTTTGCCCGTGGCGATGGTGAGCCGCCGTCCTGATGTTCGTTCCTCGGAATTAGCTTTAATGATCGCCAATACACAAGTTGGGGTCGCACAGGCCAATATGTATCCTACGCTGAATATTACCGCAGGCGGAGGATTGGAGTCATTTAAATCCAGCAACTGGTTTAATATACCTGGTTCATTATTTGGCCTGGCCGCGGGAAGTGTCGCTCAACCGATACTAAGGCGAAGGGCGCTGAAAACCCAGTTTGAAATCTCCAAACTGGAGAGAGAAAGATCTGTCATTGAGTTCAGGCAATCGGTTTTGTTGGCCACGGGTGAAGTGGCAAACGCATTGGTGCAGGTAGATAAGTTAAAACAACAGGAGCAGATCGCAACCGGGCAGGTCGATACTTTACGCCAGGCTGTTTCTAATGCCAAACTTTTATTCAGGAGTGACATGGCTGATTATCTCGACGTATTGGTAACGCAGGGTAGTGCCTTACAGGCTGAGCTCGATCTTGCTTCCATCAGGAGACAGGAATTAAGTGCCATGGTAGAGTTGTATCGTTCCCTGGGCGGTGGATGGAAGTAGACGAGTGTAAAGTTTAAGAGTTTAAGGTTTAAAGTTTTTGAGCTCGGGTAGAGTTTTTTATCATTCAGCATGTCATACCATTAAACTTTAACCTCATTAAAATGTTGGTACTAATTAAAACCGATTTATGAAATACAGGGTACTTGGCAATACTGGTGAAAAATTATCAGCCATTGGCCTGGGTTGCATGGGAATGAGTTTTGCGTATGGACCGCGCAATGATGAAGAATCCATCGCTACGTTGAATAAAGCGTTAGAACTCGGCATCAATTTCTGGGATACCGCCGATATGTATGGCTTTGGTCATAATGAAGAACTGATCTCAACAGTATTGAAACCCAACCGTGATAAAATATTTATTGCGACCAAATTCGGGTTCCGGCAGCGGGAGGGAAGCACCTCGAATTTCGCAGGTACACCGGCAACATATGTTGACGGGTCACCCGGTTACCTGAAGCAGGCGGTAGAAAAAAGTTTGCAACGATTAAAAGTTGACTGCATTGATCTCTATTATGCGCATCGTATTGATCCCGGCGTTCCTGTGGAGGACATGGTGGGAGCGATGGCACAACTCGTAAAAGAAGGAAAGGTGAAATGGCTTGGCTTATCAGAGGCCTCACCGGCTTCTATACGCAGAGCTCATGCAGTGCATCCAATTACAGCCATTCAAAGCGAATACTCTTTATTGACAAGAGATCCTGAAAAAGAAGTATTAGATACGGTTCGTGAGCTGGGTATTACATTTATTCCTTATAGCCCATTAGCAAGGGGTTTGGTCACCGCAACAGTAGGCGCCAAAGAACAATTGGCAGCGGATGATTTTCGCAGGACCCTTCCCCGATTCGACGAAGGGCATTGGGACAATAATCATCATCTTGTCGAGGAGTTTGCTCGGTTAGCCAATGAAAAAAATATTACGGCGGCTCAACTGGCATTGGCCTGGGTGCTGGCTCAGGGTAATGATATCATTCCAATTCCTGGCACAAAAAAAAGAAAATACCTGGAAGAGAATGCCGCGGCTGTAGATGTAACACTTACTCCTAATGACCTTGAGAAGATAGATGGGCTCGTGGCAAAATATCCTGATATTGGTCAGCGATATAGTGATGGGGCGTTGAAGCTGGTGAATAAATGATAAAATTTTTTCAGGAAAAATCAATTCACATTTTTTGGCCTGTGGCTAAATGCTTTGATATTTTTCAAACCGGGACACAACCCGATTTCGTTGATTGATTGCGGCTTAGTTTTTATTTACCGCTTGCCCGGTCAGTTACCAGCATGGTGGCCAGTTCTTTGGCGATCAGTTGTGAATAAACACTCGCCCCTGCGACAGTCAGGTGATTTACATTATAGAAGTATCCTTTATTATAAGAAAGTGGGTGCGTCGAATAATCGAGGAATGTTACGCCTTTCGCGCTGGCAAGTTCCTTTACCTTATTAATAATACTGTAGTAATTATTAATGTAAGCTCCCGGGAAGAATTCATGGGCGTATGGGGCGAGCACCAGTACTGGCATTGCGTTGTGCGCACGACAGCTTTCTATCATGCGGTCAAGATAATTAAATGAAGCTTCGTTGAAAATCACATTACGACTGGCCACCTGTGATTCAGATGGTTCCTGGAACTGATTTGAACCGGTATGATAGAAAAACCCTTTGTATTGATCCCTGGGCTGCCTTTCAGGCCGTAGTAATCCATCAATGGCGGCATATTTAGCCATATCGTCGTAAAGTGCAACATCAAAAATACGTAGTCTATGCGCCCAGTTCCCGGTTCCTGAATCGGTTTTAATGATTTCGGGAACAGATGACTCATAAGGATAGAAAAAAGCATCCTTGTAAGGATCTGTTTCAATAGCGAACATGTTGTAATCGATGTTCACTACAACTGCTTTAACCTGCTGTTGTTCACTGAGCGCAAATTGCAAAAGGTTAAAACAGGCCTTTATTGTAGCTCCATTCAATCCTAAATTATATGATTGCATATGCGTGAACGAATCTATGATGGCAGGATCAATTTGTGCCAGTGTTCTCGACGACCCGATCAGCAGGATATTCATACCTTTTCGGGATTGCGCTGCATTCATTTTTCCAAAAAAATCCACCTTCGATTGCTTTAGTCCTTTATTCAACAGCCAGCTACCCGTTGCAGTGACAAGCAACGCGGAGAGAATTACAATAACGATAAATTTTGCCAGTTTTGCCATCGCTAAAATTGGAAATAAATGAATGAAAGTTTTTGAAAAACGCCCAACAGGAGAATCATGCTAAGGATTGCGATGCCAAATACAACACTTGTCCTATATTTTTTTTCCAATGGAGCATGAATGATAGAATCAATGACATTACTTTCCGCCCAAAAAAGAAATACAATAAGTCCAAACGACAAAACCAGGCTGAATTTCGTGAATATGTGTTCATATCGGATGGCACCCCAATCACTGCTGAATAGTTTGCCAATGATCAGGAAAGCATCCTGGACTGATGCAGCCCTAAAAAATATCCAGGCGAATGTAACGAGCGTAAATACTGTGGTTACCTGTATCGCCTTGTTCAATTTTGGAAAGCGTTGCAAAAAATTAGTGCGCCTGGTTTTAAAGAATCGATCCCGTACTAATGCACCTATCAGGTA
>Ga0190274_10002347_pt1 | contig 11156 bp, 10 predicted proteins | sample Popmic531T_FD_133002 | JGI IMG/M metagenome (GOLD analysis project Ga0190274, IMG submission 133002) | Populus adjacent soil microbial communities from riparian zone of Yellowstone River, Montana, USA - 531 T | ecosystem: Environmental > Terrestrial > Soil > Riparian zone | place: USA: Montana...
GAAGAGCAGGGCGTAAAGGGATAGGACGAACGCGGCGCCCATGAACCCGTAGCGCTCACCGATCACCGCGAAGATGAAGTCGGTGTGCCGCTCGGGAACGAAGTCGAGCCGCGTCTGGGTGGCGCGGTCGCCCCGTCCGGTCTCCTGACCGGATCCGATGGCGACCACAGACTGGTTCTGCTGGTACCCCGCGCCGCTCGCATGCGCGCCAGGGTCGAGGAAAGACGTGAGCCTTTCCTCCTGGTAGCCCTTGAGGATCGGGGCGCCGACAGTCGGCGCGGCGACGAGCACAAGAGCGATCAAGACAGCGAGCGTCGAGCCGATGGCGGCGAAGTGGGTCCAGGGAACACCCCCGAAGTACATCACGCCGAGGGTCGCGGCCACATACACGAGCGAAGTGCCGAGGTCCGGCTGCAGGAAAACGAGCCCCGCCGGAGCGAGGCCAAGGCAGAGATAACGCACCGTGCGCTGCCGCTCCGAACCCCGCCTGGCGCCGTCGATCACGAAGCCGGCGAGGGCCAGCACGAGCAGGAGCTTGCCGAGCTCCGACGGCTGGAAGCTGAAGAGGGGGAATTCGAAGGCGCGCCGCGAGCCACGCGCGGCGAAGCCGAAGAAGAAGACGAGCGAGATGCTGACGCAGAGGAAGGTGTAGATGCCGACCCGCAGCTCGCGGAAGCGCGAGTAGTCGACCCGGGCCGCCACGAACATCCCGATTAGCCCGAGCACGCAGTAGAGCGCCTGGCGGTCGACGAAGTACCGGGGATCGCCGGGGACGTCGTCGAGGGTCGCCTGGCCGAGCGCGAAGACGCTGAACGCGGCCAACGCCACGGCGGCGAGGGCCAGCGGCCAGTCGATGTGGGCGAGGCCGAGCCGCTCGGCGAGGCCGACGCGGACGGCGAACGGCTCGGGCCGGGCCTGGCGGGCGCGGGTCGCGTGCATCAGCCGGGGCTCCCGCCGTTGGCGGCGCCGGTTTCGGTCGCCTGCTTGTGGAAGTAGGCTTCGAGGACGTCGAGCGCGACCGGCGCCGCCCCGACGGCCCCGAACCCGCCTTCCTCGACGGTCACGATCGTGACGACCTTCGGATCGGGATACGGAGCCACGACCGCGTACCAGGCCTGGTCGCCGTGGCCGGGTCGTTCCACCGTCCCGGTCTTGCCCGCGACCGGAACCGGGAAGCCACCGAAGACCGCGTAGGAGGTACCGCCGCTGACCTGGGCCGCCTGGTGCAGGCCCTCGAGGATCGCCGCCCTGTATCCGGGGTCGATCTCGACCTTGCGGCGCGGCTTCGGGTCGAATTCCCTCAGCACCCGGCCGGCGGCGTCCTCGACTTCCATGCCGACGTGCGGCGTGACGATCGTGCCTCCGTTGGCGATCGCCGCGTAGGCGATCGCCAGCTGCAGCGGGTTGGTCTGCAGGTCGCCCTGTCCGATCGCCAGCTGGACGTTGTCGCCGGCCGACCAGGGACGTTCGGTCCCGCCTTCGGCGAAGAGGTCGTCGCGCCATTTCTTGCTCGGGACCAGGCCTTCGGTCTCGCCGGGCAGGTCGAGCCCGCTCAGCTTGCCAATCCCCAGCTTCCCCGCCCAGTCCTGTAGCTGGTTGGTCTCCCACATCTCCAGGCCGAGCAGGTAGAAGTAGACGTCGGAGGACTGCTGCAGGGCGGAAGTCATGTCCACAGTCCCCAGTGCAACCCCCCCCGCGTTCTGGAATTTCTGTTCGCCGACCGTGATCGAGCCGCCGTCTTCGACCGGCTCGGTCAGGGTGATGAACCCCCCTTCGAGGGCGGCCAGCGCGGTGATCGCCTTGAAGGTCGATCCCGTCGGGTAATAGCTTTCGGTGGCGCGGTTGGTGAGCGGCGCGAGGATCGGATCGCGGTAGAGCTGGTCGACCTGGGACTGGGTCATCGGTTCGGTGAAAACCGTCGGGTCGAAGGTCGGGCTGGAGCCCATCCCGAGAATCTGGCCGTTGCGGACGTCCATCGCCACGAAGGCTCCGGGCAGGTAGGTGGAGGCCAATCCGGCTTCGCCGGCCGCCTGCACGTCGGGGTCGATGGTCAGCTTCAGGTTGTCGCCGGGGACCGGCGGTTGGGAGACGAGCTGGCCTCCCGGCGTCGGCTGCCCCAGCGCGTTGACCTGGATCTTGGTAAGGCCCGGCTCGCCGCGCAGGTAGCGGTCGTAGGCTTCCTCGACGCCGCCCTGACCTATCTCGTCGCCGGGCTCCAGGCCTTTGTACCGCCCCTCTTCCAGCTCTTCCTCGTTGATCTCACCGACGCTGCCGACCACGTGGGCGGCCCGCGTTTCGTTCGGGTAGTCGCGCACGAAGACGCGCTGCACGGAGATCCCGGGGAAGTCGCGCTGGTTCTCTTCCAGGTAGTAGACGAGCTCGTAGCCGACGTCCTTGCGCAGCGTCACCGGCGCCCCCGCGGCGACTTCTTCGGATTCGCGGATCGTCCGCCGCACCTTGCGCGGCGACATCTCGATGAGCCCGCCGAGCCGCACCAGCACGTCGCGCTGCTCGGCCGGATCGTCGGGCAGTTTCTGCGTGTTGAGCTGCAGCGCCAGGCTGGTCCGGTTGTCGACCAGCACGTTGCCGTCGCGGTCGAGGATGTCGCCGCGCGGCGCGATCACTTTGAACTCGCGGCTGCGGTTGTTCTTCGCCTCGGCCAGGTACTCCTCGCCGGAGAGCACCTGCAGGTCCCAGAGCCGGAAGAACATCAGCGCGAAGAGGACGACGGCGAAGCCGCCGAGGACGGCTATGCGCAGCGCCAGGCGCGGGCTGGAACCGGGGCGATCGCTGGAACGTAGATACATGCGTTCAGGCTCCCAACACGGTCGGGCGCCGGGAGGGTCGCACCGGGTGCTCGTCGACAAGGGCCGGGCGCAGCGCCCGCCGCAGCCCGAGGTAGATCAGCCAGCCGCCGAAGAAGGCGAAAACGCCCTGCACCAGGATGTCGCGCACGACCAATGCGCTGACCGCCACGTCGGTGGCGAGGGTCAGTTCGACCGCGCCGAACCCGAGCTCGGCGAAAACGGTCAGTCCAAAGCAGAGCAGCGGAGGCACCAGCGGGCTGCGCACCTCGACCCTCTCGCGGAAGAGCCCGGCGAGGTACCCCGTGCAGAGCAGGACCAGCGACCCGCCGCCGAGCGGCTGGACGAGCAGGCAGTTGAGCAGGAAGCCGACCGAGAAGCCGCTGACCGCTCCGGTCATCGTTCCGCCGAGCAGGCCCAGCGCGACGACCAGCGACGGCAGCAGGTCAGGGCTGACGTGGAAGATCGTCACCTGCGAGAAGAAGGAAAGCTGCAGGATCACCCCGAGCAGCATGATCGCGACGAGGCGGACGAGGATCTTCGGGGTGAGGATCATCCGCGCGAGCCCCCGGTCAGGACCTGGACGAAGTCGAGGTCGCGCAGATCGGCGTAGGGCCGGACATGCACCTGCTGGCTCGCCTCCTGCTCGACGATCGGGGCTTCGGCGACTTCGCCGATCGGCAGGTTGGGGGGAAAGTCGGACTCGATCTCGGTGGCACGCCAGCCGGCAGTCACGACAGCCTGCCCGCGGTGGACGCGCTTGGTCGAGTCGATGAAGTCGAGGATCAGGTCGCCGGGGTCGCCGACGTTGGGGCGGACCACGCCCTGGACGCCGGCCGGGACGACCCTGCCGGTGACAGCGCTGGAGTGGTCGGCGAGCAGTGCCACCTGGGCGCTGCCGCCGGTCACGGCCGCGACTTTGCCGACCAGGCCGTCGCCGTTGATCACCGGGTCGTTCGCCTCGACCCCATCGTCGCTGCCGACGTCGATCGTGACGTCGGCGAACCAGACGGTCGGCGAGCGGGCGATCACCCTGCCGGTGACCGGCTCGTAGCCCGGGGGGATCGCGCCGCCGCGGTCGAGTTTCAGCAGCTTGCGCAGCTGCGCGTTTTCGGCCAACGCGGCACTGGCGCCAATCGACTCCTCGCGGACTTCCTGCAGTTCTTTCTGCAGCCGCTCGTTGCGACCGCGCGCATCGAAGGTCTGGTCGAACCAGTTGATGAGGTCGCGGGCGGGCTTCAGCGCGCCGTCCGCCGCCGACTGCACCGGGCTGAAGATCGCGCTGACGCCGCGCTGCACGCCGTTGGAGCCCGAGCCATAGGTGATCGTGAGCAGCGCGAACGAGCCGACGATCAACAGCGCCAGCACCGCCCTGCGGCGGCGTACTTGCTTTCGGTACACGTGGAAGACCTAGATTCTTTGCTTTTTTCCGGCACGGTGGATCGCCTCGAACTCCTCGAGCGAGATGCCCGAGCCGACCGCCACGCACGTCAACGGCGACTCTGCCAGTTGGCACGGCATCTGGCACTCATCGCGCAGGCGCTGCTCCAGTCCTTGCAGGAGCGCACCCCCACCGGCAAGGGTGATGCCTCGGTCCATGATGTCACCTGCGAGCTCCGGGGGGGTGCGATCGAGCGTCGCCTTGACGGCGTCGACGATGTGCCCGACCGTCTCGTCGAGCGCTTCGCGGACCTCCTCGGAATTGAGGGTGACCGTTTTGGGCAGGCCGGAGACGAGGTCGCGACCGCGGATCTCCGTCTCCACCTCCTCGGCCAGCTTCGAGGCGGAACCCGCCTCCAGCTTCACCTCCTCCGCCGTCTGCGTCCCGATCGCCAGTTTGTAGGTGCGTTTGCAGTAGTTGACGATCGCCTCGTCGAGCTCGTCGCCGCCGATCCTGATCGACTCCGAGACGACGATCCCGCCAAGCGAGATGACCGCCACCTCGGTGGTGCCGCCGCCGACGTCGACGACCATCGAGCCAGTCGGCTCGGCGACCGGCAGGCCGGCCCCGATCGCCGCCGCCATCGGCTCCTCGATCAGGTAGGCCTCGCGGGCGCCGGCGGAGAGGCAGGCCTCCTCGACCGCGCGCTTCTCGACCCCCGTCACCCCGGAAGGGACGCAGACGACGACCCGCGGGTGGGCGAAGCGGTTGGAGTGCACCGACTTGATGAAGTGGCGGAGCATCTGCTCGGTGACGTCGAAGTCGGCGATCACGCCGTCCTTGAGCGGCCGGATCGCGGTGATCGTCCCCGGCGTGCGGCCGAGCATCCGCTTCGCTTCGGACCCGACCGCGTGGACCTGGCCGTTGCGCGAGTCGATCGCCACCACGGAGGGCTCCGAGAGCACGATCCCGCGCCCCCGGACGTAAACGAGGGTATTCGCGGTTCCGAGATCGACGGCCATGTCGCGGCCGCCGAGCCGTCTCAGGTAGCTGAATACGCCCATATGGCTATTTCCAGGGGAAATGATCCCAGACGGACCAAACCGGCTCTCGCGGCGGGTCAGCCAGCCGGAAAGATGCGCGGGGCGAGCGCGAGCAACAGCCCGACCGGCAGGCCGACCACGTTGGAGACGCTGCCCTCGACCCGCTCGACCAGGGTCGAGCCGAGGGTCTGGATCGCGTATCCCCCGGAGCGCCCCCGCCACTCGCCGAACCGGACGTAGCGCTCCTTCTCCTCGCCGGAGAGATCCTTGAAGACCACGGAGGTCCGCTCCAGCCCGGACCGCTCCTCCCCGCCGTCGAGCACGACCAGTCCGCTCAGCACCTCGTGCGCCCGCCCCGACATCCGGTCGAGGTAGGCCCTGGCCTCCGCCTCGCCGGCGGGCTTGCCGAGCACCTCCCCTTCGAGCACGACGTCCGTGTCGCAGGCGATCACCACGGAGTCGGGCCTGTTCACCGCGCGGGCCTTCCGCCGCGCGTTCTCGACCACCAGATGCGCCGGGTCCCCATCGCCCAGCTCCTCCACGCCGGGTACCACAACCTCGAAATCCACCCCGAGCTTCGAAAGAATCTCCTTACGCTGAGGAGATCCGGATGCGAGGACGACGCTCAGGACGGCTCGGGGAACCAGATCCCGATCTCCCGCTCCGCGGACTCATCGGAGTCGGACCCGTGGACCATGTTGAAGGTGACCTCCAGAGCGAAATCGCCGCGGATCGAGCCGGGCGCGGCCTCGACCGGGTTGGTGGCGCCGATCAGCTGGCGCGCCGCCGGCACCGCCTCCGGACCCTCGAGCACCATCGCGACCAGCGGACCGCCGGTGATGAAGGAGACGAGCTCGCCGAAGAACGGCTTCTCGGCGTGCTCGGCGTAATGCTCGTTGGCGAGCGCCTCGTCGGCCTGCATCTTCTTCAGGGCGGCGATCCGCAGTCCCTTGCGCTCGAAGCGGGCGATCACCTCGCCGGTCAGGGCGCGCTCGAAGGCGTCAGGCTTGACGAGGATCAGGGTCCGGCTCACGGCTGGGGCTCCTTTGCTCTGCTTGGGGGTCGGGGTTCTCGCGGGGCGCGCGGCGGCGCGGCTCCTTGCCCGCGTCGCCCTCCGGGGCGGGCTGGCCGGCGGGCGGCGCTTTTTTGCGTCGGACCTGTTTTTTCGGCCGCCGGCTGCGCTCTGCGCCGCCGAGCGTGGCCTCGCAGTACGGGCAGAGGCCCCAGCGCGGATCCACCGGCTTGCTGCAGCTCGGGCAGGGGTCCTTGAGACGGCGCTGGCAGTTGGGGCAGCGCAGGTAGTTTTTCTCGACCGGGTACTCGCAGTTCGGGCAGGTCTCCTCTTTCAGCTGCCGCACCCGCAGCTCGGCCGCTTTGATCTCCAGCTCGCGCTCGTGCGCGTCCTCGAGGAACTCCGGCGGCCGCACGATCGCGTAGACGGCGGTCCCGATGTAGGGGAAGAAGGAGGCGACGGTCGCGCAGGCGACGAGGAACGGGTCGGAGATGCGGCGGCGCGCGTCGAGGTGGGTGTAGACGATCAGCGCCAGCCAGAGGACGACCAGCATCAGCATGAAAAGGGTGGCGACCAGGTTGAGGCCGTCGTTGGTGATACCGAAGATCGCTAGTGACATGGGTGGGCGCCCCGGTTGGAGGGAGCGGGCAGTCTACTTCGCCGCGCGCGCCGCGAACCCTGTCGCCGGGGTGCGGGCCGGAGCGGCCGCTAGAGGAAGAGCCGCCCGAACAGGTACCCGACCCCGAAGAAGACCAGGATCACGATCGCCACGACAGCGGCGACCAGTCCCATCATCGAGAGCAGTTCGGACCCGGCGCTTCGATTGCTCATGGCCCAATCCTCGCACAGTGATTTCGGGTGAGATCCCGCTCCGTTTGCCTTTCTTCGCCCAGAGGGCGAAAAAAGTCAAACGGAGTCGCGGACGGCGGTGCGGGCCGGGGCGATGGCGTAGTGGGAGCCGGCGACGATGACCGCGCCCTCGGGAGGTTCCGCCGCGAGCGCGGTCGCACGGCCCAGCGCCGCCTCGAAGCTCGGCTCTGCCTCCGCCGCCAGGCCTGCCTCCTCGCAGGCGGCGAGAAGCTCGGCGGCGGGACGCGAAGCGGCGCCGGGCCGGCCGTGGCCCTCCAGCGCCCCCGGCGGGAGCTCGGTGCAGACCGCCCGGTCCAGGGCCGGCGCCAGCGCCCGCAACATCCCCGCCGCGTCCTTGTCGGCGAGCACCGCCAGCACCGCCACGGTGCGCCGATCGCCGGCGACGGCCGGCAGCGCCTCGGCCAGCGCGGCGGCGCCCTCCGGGTTGTGCGCGGCATCGATGAAAACCGGCGGGCGCTCGGCGATCCGCTCGAGGCGACCCGGCACCGCGACGCTCGCGGCGACTCGTTCCACCCGAACCGGATCGAGCTCCCCGAGGAATGCCTCGGCGGCGGTTGTCGCCAGGGCGAAGTTGCGCCGCTGGAACTCCCCCGGAGCAAGCAGGCGCAGCTCGGGTCCCGGGTCCTCGGCGGCGAGGAGGAGCCGCGCGCCCCGGTCGGCGGCGGTGCGCTCGGCCAGCGCCTCCACCTCGGGTGAGACCCGGCCGAGGACCAGCGTCGTCTGGTCGCGCAGCACCGCCAGCTTCTCGGCCGCGATCTCGACCTCGGTCTCGCCCAGCCACTCGGTGTGGTCGAGGCCGATCGAGGTCAGCACGGTGACCCGCGACGGGATCGTGTTGGTCGCGTCCAGGCGTCCACCGAGGCCGGCCTCGATCACCGCGGCCTCGACCCGCGCCGCGGCCAGCGCCACGAAAGTCGCCGCCGTCGCCGCCTCGAACTCGGTGACCGCGTCGTCCGCCTCCAGGGTCCGGTCGACGCCCTCCGCCGCCCGCGCCACCTGCGAGACCGCGTCCGCCCACTCCCCCGCTCCGACCTCCTCGCCGCGAATCAGGGTGCGCTCGGTCCAGCGTGCGGCGTGGGGCGAGAGACAGGCGCCGGACCGAAGGCCGTGCGCCTCCAGCAGCGCCGCGGTCATCCGTGCCACCGATGACTTGCCGTTGGTGCCGACCACGTGGATCGAGGCGAAGCGGTGCTGCGGCAGGCCCAGCGCCGTGGTCAGCAGGCGCATCCGCTCGAGCCCGAGCCGCCAGCCGACCGGCTCCAGCGACTCGAGGTAATCGTCAGGCGACGGCTGCTCTGCTTCGCGTCCGCTGCCGTCCGGCAATCGCACCAACGTCTAGTGGTCCAGCTCGGCGAGTTCGGCCCGGTAGCGCTCCAGCTTGCCGCGCTCCTCCTCGACCACCTCGGCCGGGGCCTTGGCGACGAATCGCTCGTTGCCGAGTTTGCGCTCGGCCCGCTCGACCTCGGAGCGCAGCTCCTCGCGCCGTTTCTCCAGCCGCTCGGCAACCGCCGCCGCGTCGAGCTGCGCGGAGGGCAGCACCCGCACGGGCCCGATCGAGGCGACCGGGTCACCCCCGTCGGCGGAGAACTCGAAGCGGGCGAGGCGGGCGACGAACTCGGGAGGGTCGACGCCGTCGACCCTCGCCGCCAGCATCGTGGCGGCGGGCACGTCGACCAGATCGCGCCAGGCGCGCAGCCGCTGGGTGAGGCCGATCCCGCCCTCGACGTCGGCCTCGGCGGCCTCGTCGTAGAGCGACTCGTCGGCCGCCGGGAAGGGGTGCACGGCCAGGTGACCGTGGCGGGCCGGGTGGAAGGACCAGATCTCCTCGGTCACGAACGGCATCGTCGGGTGCAGGAGCGCCAGCACCCTTTCCAGGGCGTAGAGCAGCGTCGCCGAGACCTCCTCCTCCCCCTCGTAGAGCCGCGGCTTGACGATCTCCAGGTACCAGTCGCAGAGGTCCCGCCAGAAGAACGAGTAGGACTCCTGGACCGCGTGGGCGAAGTCGTAGGACTCGAGCTTGGCGGTCACCGAGGCGACCGTGCGCTCCAGCCGCGAGAGGATCCAGCGGTCCTCGACGCGGACCGGGCGCGGCGCCGGCTCGACCTCGGCCGCGTTGAGCAGGACCAAGCGCGACGCGTTCCAGAGCTTGTTGGCCAGGTCGCGCCCCTGCTCGACCTTGGCGTCGGAGAAGCGCACGTCCTGGGTCGAGGACATCGCCAGCAGGCCGAAGCGCAGGGCGTCGGCGCCGTGCACGTCGATTTCGTCGAGCGGGTCGATCCCGGTGCCGAGGCTCTTCGACATCCGCCGACCGTCCCGGGCCTGGATCACCGAGTGCACGTAGACGTCGCGGAAGGGGATCGCGCCGGGGAACTCGATTCCCATCATCACCATCCGCGCCACCCAGAGGAAGAGGATCTCGCGGGCCGTGGTCAGAAAGCTGGTCGGGTAGAAGGCGGGCAGCTCGGGGGTGTCGTCGGGCCAGCCGAGCGTCGCGAACGGCCAGAGGGCGGAGCTGAACCAGGTGTCCAGCACGTCCTCCTCCTGGCGCAGCGGGCCGCCGCAGGCGCCGCAGCGCTCCGGCGGCCGCTCGGCGACGATCGTCTCCTCGCACGCGTCGCAGTACCAGACCGGGATCCGGTGCCCCCACCAGAGCTGGCGGGAGATGCACCAGGGGCGGATCTCCCGCATCCAGTCGAGGTAGACGCGCTTCCACTGCGCCGGCGCGATCCGCACCTCGTCCCGCTCGACGACCTCGATCGCCGGTTTCGCCAGCTCGTCCATGCGGCAGAACCACTGCAGCGAGATCAGCGGCTCGATCCGCTCGCCGGAGCGGTGGGAGAACGGCACCGAGTGGACGTAGGGCTCCTCGGCCCGCAACCGGCCCTCCTCGCGGAGCGCGGCGACGACCGCCTCGCCCGCCTCGGCCGCGGTCAGGCCGGCGAAATCGCCCGCATCGGCGGTGAGCCGGCCGTCGGGACCGATCACGACGATCTCCTCGAGCCCGTGCTTACGGCCGATCTCGAAGTCGTTGACGTCGTGCCCCGGCGTGACCTTCAGCGCCCCGGTGCCGAACTCGGGGTCGACGTGCGGGTCGGCGATGATCGGCAGCCGCCGGCCGACCAGCGGCAGCACGCAGTGCCGCCCGACGAGGTCGGCGTAGCGCTCGTCGTCGGGGCTGACCGCGACGGCGGTGTCGGCGAGCATCGTTTCCGGCTGCACCGTCGCCACCGTCAGAACGCGGTCCGAGCCCTCGACCGGGTAGTCGATCGAGTAGAGGGTGTCCTGCACCTCGCGGTTCTCGACCTCGAGATCGGAGATCGCCGAGTGCGAGCCGGGGTCCCAGTTGACCAGGTAGTGGTCGCGGTAGATGTAGCCCTTGTCGTAGAGCTGCTTGAAGACGCGGTAGACGGCCTTCACATACCCCTCGTCGAGGGTGAAGCGCTCGCGCTCGTAGTCCAGGGAGGCGCCGAGCCGCTTGTACTGCTCGACGATTCGCGAGCCGTACTCCTCTTTCCACTCCCAGACACGCTTCACGAACTCCTCGCGGCCGAGCTCCTGCCGGGTCCTCCCTTCGGCTTTGAGCTCTTTCTCGACCACCGCCTGGGTGGCGATCCCGGCGTGGTCGGTGCCGAGGATCCAGAGCGTGTTGCGGCCCCGCATCCGGTTCATCCGCACCAGCGCGTCCTGCATCGAGCCGTTCAGCGCGTGCCCCATGTGGAGCGCGCCGGTGACGTTCGGCGGCGGGATCGCCACCGAGAAGTTCTCCTCCGGAGCACCCTCGGCGTCGGGGTGGAAATACCCCCCCTCGATCCATTCCGCGAAGACCCTTGCCTCCACCTCCGCAGGGTCGTAACGCGTGGTCTCCTCGAGCCTCTGTCGATCGGTCACGGGCATTGGCGGCGAGTGTAGATGGGGCGTCGCGAGGGAGGGGTCTGGTCACCCGCCGGGCGAATTTGTCGCGCACCCTTCGGGTGCTGCTCCCGGAGATGCTGCGCCCCTAAGGGGCGCAAAAGACAGATTGCATATCGCGCGCTTCGCGGACATTC
>Ga0190274_10002348_pt1 | contig 11154 bp, 8 predicted proteins | sample Popmic531T_FD_133002 | JGI IMG/M metagenome (GOLD analysis project Ga0190274, IMG submission 133002) | Populus adjacent soil microbial communities from riparian zone of Yellowstone River, Montana, USA - 531 T | ecosystem: Environmental > Terrestrial > Soil > Riparian zone | place: USA: Montana...
TAAATCAAAAATCCCAAATCATAAATCTTTTATGTCTTTGCAAAAAATTTTAAAAGGAACGGGTGTAGCCTTGGTTACTCCCTTTAAACAAAATGATGATGTTGATCTCGATGGCCTTGCTAAAGTAATTGATCATGTTATCAAAGGAGGAGTAGAGTATATTGTTACTCTTGGTACAACTGGCGAAACACCCACCTTAAGCAAGGAAGAAAAAATCTCCATTATCCGCTATACATATGAAAAAGTATCCGGACGAGTTCCGGTAGTAGTGGGCATAGGGGGAAACGATACACAGGTACTTATTAAAGAACTTAAAAGCTTTCCGCTCGATAAATGCGTTGCTGTATTAAGCGCGAGTCCTTATTATAATAAACCTTCACAGGAAGGACTTTTTCTACATTATAAAATGCTGGCAGCTGCTTCTCCAAAACCCATACTTCTTTATAATGTGCCAGGAAGAACGGGGCGTAATCTAACGGCAGCAACAACGTTACGTTTAGCAAAAGAAGTTAGGAATATAGCTGGTATTAAAGAAGCCAGTGGAGATATGGCTCAATGCATGCAGATTCTCCGGGATAAGCCAAAAGACTTCCTGGTGGTGAGTGGGGATGATGCGCTTGCATTACCACAGATTGCATGTGGTATGGAAGGAGTGATCAGTGTTGCCGCGAATGCTTTCCCTAAAAAATTCTCAGAGATGGTACGTCAATCGTTGCAACACGATTTTGTGAAGGCAAAGAAGTTAAACGATGAATTAATAGAAGCCTACGATCTTATGTTTGCAGAAAACAATCCTGCTGGTGTAAAAGCATATATGACAGAAATGGGATTGCTGAAAAATAACCTTCGTATGCCGATGGTGCCGTTGAGCGCGGAACTGCATGAAAAAGTAAAGCATTATCTGAAGAAATAATTCTTCGGATAACTATCTCGCTTTATCCAGCATATTCATTATTACCAATGCATCTGCTAAAGAACAAGGATTTTCCCCTTCTCCGCGGAAAAACTTTACCACGTTTTCAATATGTGGTTGTTGGATGTTTACGGGATATTCTCTTTCCAGGATCTGTTCGCCTTTTTCTGTAACCAGTTCGATATTGCTGGTACGGAAAAAAGAAAATCGTATCGTTCCCTTATCTCCAATTAGTTCGCAAGCCTCGCTGGTGGCAGATTCCGCCACATTGAAACTCCATATGCCACTCAGGTAAATATCATTTGGATATGTAGCCTGAACCATCGTGAGGTCGGGCGCATTGTATTGCTTAGCCTGGTTAACTGATTTTATGGAGACATCGATAGGGTCGCCAAAGATCCAATATAAAATATCTAACTGGTGTGGCGACAGATCATGAAATAACCCACCACCGGATATTTCAGGATTTATTCGCCAGTAGTCGGATTTTTGATTGATTATTTTACTGGTAGAAGGTTGAAGTGTTTTAAGCTGGATCAATCTTATTTTTCCTATTGCATTTTCCGCTACTAATTTTTTTACTGTATTGAATAATGGAAGTCCCCTTCGGTAATGCGCCACGCTCACCCTGTTCTCGTATTCTTTTTCCATTTGCATCATCCGAATACAGGAATCAGCATTTAAGGTAACTGGTTTTTCGACATATACGGGTTTGCCAGCTTTCAACGCCATCTCTGTGTATTGTTCATGCGACGACGGGGGCGTTGCAATATAGATGGCATTCACCTCATCATCCTTAATCAATTCAGCAGCATCTGAATAAAATCTTGATACACCGTGACGTTGTGCATAATCTTTTGCTTTCTCCGCATCCCTGCGCATTACGGCTACCAGTTTAGAATTGGGTACTTTATTAAAAGCGGGTCCGCTTTTAATTTCACACACATCACCACATCCGATAATGCCCCAGTTTACTGTACCGTTTATTTTCCGCATAAAGATTAAAACTGGTGAAAGCTCATTGATACAAACTCAAGTACTTCAGGAAGCGATTGTCGCCAATAGGTCCAGTTATGCGCCCCCTCCCGTATCCTGAATTCGTGCGGGATTGTTTTTTTGCGCATCGCGATATGTGAAAGAGAATTCCCTTCAAATAAAAAATCATCATCCCCGCAATCAATATACCAGCGTACTGCTCGTTTTGAACTGTCGGGAGCATTATTGATGAGCTGAGGTACCGAATACCTGTTATAGAATTTCGAGACCAATGTATCGGAGATAGTAGGTGTTTCTCTTTTTAAATTGGTCTTCGCTTCATCTAATGTAAGCGGACCGCAATACGCGCTTAAAGGACAGGCAGAAGAAAAAAGATCGGGTCTATGAAATGCATATACAAAACTTCCCCATCCACCCATGCTTAGTCCGGCTACCGCACGGAATCTTTTTTCTGCTTTGATGCGATACTTCTTTTCCACAAAAGGCATCAATTCCTGGAAGAAAAAATCCTCATAGAGCCAATCGCCTGTTGCACTATTGGCATACCCTCTTCTACCGGTATTGGCATCTGGCATAACGATGATCATCGCTGTACTCTTGCCTTCCTTAATTGCCTTGTCTGTAATCGTCAAAACTTCTCCAAATTGTACCCAACCTGTTTGATCATCTCCGGCCCCATGCAATAAATACATAACAGGATAACTTCTTTCGGAGGTTTCATAATCCGGAGGAAGATATACAGCGAATTTTCTCTCCATTTTTAAAATCTTGCTTTGCAGGGTAAGATTGTCGTACACTTTTCCGGTTTGCGCATTGGAAATAATTACGGAACTTAAAAGGACAATGATAACAAGCAGTCGTTGACTCATGGGTTTATATTTTAGTTGATCAGGTTTAAAGTTAGCTATTTGAGGAGAATGAATGTGCAAAAAATAACAGTGTAAGTTTTTGAACAAATTCTTTGAATTTACTTGTTATGTTTAGTATGGAAATGCAGGGCTAAGAGAATAAAGGAGAAAAAGGGCTTTAAAGAGAATTTTAGAATGTCAAATCTTATTTTAACTTATTTTCTCTTTTAACTTCTTAGCCAGAAATGCCGGGCTAAGAGAATAAAGGAGAAAACGGGGAAAGGGTTCTTTGAATTTTAAAATCTCTTTTTCCTCCTTTTCCCTTTCGATCTCTTAGCTAAAAAATACAGGGCTATGAGAAAAAGGAGAAACGAGTTTAAATGAGAATCTTAGAATTTAAAACTCTTTTAATCTCATTTTCCCTTTTAACCTCTTAGCCTATTCACAATACCAATTATAAACGGAATTTTATGCCAAAACGAATTGCTTGCCTGCCGATACTGGTATGCTTTTGCCTGCACTCATTTGCGCAACAGGTTACACTCACACCTGATCAAATTAAAGCCTACACACCTGAATGGAAAGGAGAACGTTCCCCCGATGGACGGCCCAAAGTAGAGGATAAGTTTTTAACCCGATTAAAGAATGTAAAACTCGAAGAGGCCTGGGGCATCTTACGAAACAAAGGTTTCCAAAACCAATTTGAAGGAGATTGGACCGTATTGAATCCCGGATCCGTAATGGTGGGCAGGGTAGTAACTGCTCAGTATATGCCGCTCAGACCTGATGTAGATAAATTAATAAAAGATAAGGGTAAAGCGGAGGGCCGTATTGGCGCTCCCAATTCATGGCCGATTGATGTATTAAAAAACGGGGATGTTTATGTAGCCGATAGTTATGGAAAAATTGTCGATGGTACGCTGATCGGTGATAACCTGGGCAATGCTATTTATGCAAAATCTAATAATGGAGTAATCTTTTATGGTTCTGTTCGGGATGCCGAGGGATTGGAAGATATAAAAGGTTTCAATGCCTGGATCAAAGGATACGATCCTTCTTATATACAACAAATGATGCTGGGTGGAATTAATGTTCCTATACGTATCGGAAGGGCGACCGTTCTTCCGGGAGACGTGGCATTGGCGAGAAAAGGAGGAGTCGTATTTATTCCGGCTTATTTGGTGGAAGAAGTTGTTCTCAATGCAGAATTTATTGCCTTGCGGGATGCCTTTGGTCATCAGCGTTTGCGGGAGGGAAAATACACACCTGGACAAATCGATACTCAATGGACAGATGAAATCAAAAAAGACTTTATACAATGGATTAATGATAATCCCGGCAAACTCCCTATGTCGAGAGCGGAGCTGGATAAATTCATGAAAGAACGTACCTGGTAGTATGATTTTGAAAATGAGTAATTATTCAACCAATAACTAAAACTTATTTGCCATGACACCTTCAGAAAAAATGTTAGCCAGTTACGGCTTAAAAGATACAGGCTTGAATGAAATAAATGAACCCGCGATTAATAAAGATCAAAACGACCGGCGCTCTTTCCTCCGAAAAACAGCATTGGGTGGAATGGCGCTGGGTGGTTTTATGTTTTCTTCTTTTGAAGATACATTCGCGCAGAGCTCTTCAAAAGTAAATCGCAATTCCGCCCCATCTGATTTGAAAATTACCGATATGCGCTATTGTACAGTGATGAATCCTGGTCGCTGTTCAATTATTCGTATCGATACCAACCAGGGAATATCTGGTTATGGTGAAGTAAGAGATGGTGCGGATTGGAGATATGCGTTGTTTTTGAAGAGCAGGATCATGGGAATGAATCCCTGCAGTGTGGAGCATGTATTCAAACGCGTAAAACAATTCGGTTATCATGCTCGCCAGGGTGGCGGTGTATGCGCTGTTGAAATGGCACTTTGGGATATAGCGGGAAAGGCATATAACGTTCCTGCCTATCAATTACTCGGAGGAAAATACCGGGATAAAATAAGATTGTATGCGGATACTCCTCAGGTAAAAGATGCTGATGCATTTGCGGCGAAAATGAAAGATCGTATCGATACAAAAGGATTTACTTTCTTAAAAATGGATTTTGGAATTGAATTGGTGAAAGATATTCCCGGAACTATTGTAAACTCCAACTTCTGGGATGTGGGACGTCAATGGAGCAATGCCCCTATGACATACGGGTCCGCTTTGCATCCACTTACACAAGTACAAATAACTGATAAAGGTTTGGACGAATTAGCCAAATATGTAGATAAAGTACGTAGCGCGGTAGGATATGAAATTCCACTTGCCAGCGATCACTATGGACATTTTGATGCAAACAACGCAATTCGTCTCGGCCGTGCTGTAGAAAAATACCGTCTTGCCTGGCTAGAAGATTTAGTACCCTGGCATCTTACCGATCATTTAATTGAGATAACTCGTGCAATTACCACTCCGGTCAGCACCGGGGAAGATATCTATCTCAAAGAAGAATTTATCAAACTCTGCGATGCAAGAGCAGTTGATATTATACACCCCGACCTTGCTACATCCGGTGGATTATTGGAAACAAAAAAAATCGGGGATTATGCCGAAGAGAAAGGCGTTGCGATGGCGATGCATTTCGCTGGTACGCCTGTTTCTTTTATGGCCAATGTGCATTGCGCTGCAGCTACTCAAAATTTCATGGCGTTAGAACATCATTCAGTTGATCTTGAATGGTGGCCCAAATTAGTAACGATGAAAGATGGAAAACCCATTGCAGAAAAGGGATTTGCCAACGTGCCCGATACCCCAGGATTAGGAATTGAACTGGTAGAAGAAGAGATTAAGAAACATTTGGATCCGGAAAACAAAACCTATTTCGCGCCAACACCGGAATGGGACAACGTTCGCTCCTGGGATAGGTTATGGAGTTGATAATAGAAACTGGAATTATAATTTTAACGAACATAGCATTACGATGAGTGAAAAAAGCTTTCCGTACAAATGGTTTTACGCGGGTGCGATTTTGTTTTTGTTGACTTATATTATTTTAACCGCTATCGGACAAAATGGCCCGGGAGGATGGTTGTTAATGTTGTTTTTTGTTTGCCTTTCATTTGGTTTCCGTAGTAATAAGAAATTGAAAGGGTTGTCTTTTACAGCAATCATTTTCGCGGCGGTTTCCTTCGCGATGTATTACCCGCATTATTTTTTAGAATGGGGCGGATTCAAGTTAAGCGGCCTGATCACCATCTTGATTCAACTCATCATGTTTGGAATGGGCACCTCAATGAGTTTAAAAGATTTTGCGGGTGTTGTTAAAACACCAAAAGGAGTAATACTGGGAATAGTGGCACATATGATCATAATGCCAACGATGGGTTTTCTTCTTGCATCTGTATCGGGCTTGCCACCTGAAATTGCCGCTGGTATTATCCTGATCGGTTGTTCACCTACCGGGCTTGCATCGAATGTGATGTCTTACCTGGCTAATGCCAATCTTGCTTTGTCAATTACTATTACTACGGTTACTACCCTAATATCCCCTTTTATTCTACCTGTTCAGATGAAATTTTTAGCGGGGGAATTGGTGGAGATTGATGTATGGAAGATGATGTGGGATATCATCAAAATGGTAATCTTCCCGATAGCGGCAGGATTAATCTTCAATAAACTGCTACAGGGAAAATCAAAATGGCTCGACAGTGCCATGCCTGTGGTATCCATGATCGGAATCGCTTGTGTTATTACAATTATCACTTCCGCCGGACGGGAAAGCTTGTTATCGATCGGACCATTGTTGATACTACTGGTCCTTATTCATAACACGTTTGGATATTTTTTTGGTTACTGGTCCGCCCGACTTTTTAAACTTCCAGAAAGAGATTGCCGTACCGTTGCTATTGAAGTAGGCATGCAGAATGCGGGTCTTGCATCTGGCATCGCGAAAGAAATGGGGAAAATAGCAACTGTTGGACTCGCGGCCGCTGTGTTTGGTCCCTTAATGAATATTTCTGGTTCAGCCCTCGCAAGCTGGTGGCATAACAGACAACCTATCGAAAGCAAAGAACACCCTGAAAAGAAAAAATAAACATCAATTAGAAGGTTGGAATTGGGAAATTTCGTCCCGCATTTTGCGGGAGGGAAATAGCTTTAAGTGTATCAGTGCTCTCAAATAGATAATGCATGTTAAACTAAAAGAGATTTCCCAATTTCCCAATCCCCGTCCGACCGAGTCATCCGGGCGGGCAAAATCCGCAATTGTCTTATTTCCCAATTGATCATCTCGTAGATCATTCCTTTGACCTAACCCCTTTTTTCACCAATTTTTTTAAATCTGCTTTTATCGACCCAAATTTCTTACTCAAACTGATGTATTTCTTTTTTAGCAGCTTATGGTTATCCGTTTTATAATCGGAATAATCGAGTTGCTTTTTTTCTCTAACGAAAGTTGCGAGTTTCATTTTTAAGAGATGCATTTCATTTCTCAGCGTGTCGATCTCATTCCGAAGACTTGAAAAGGCCGTTTCGAAGCGCTCAATTTCATTTTTTAACTTAATAGTATTGTTCAGCGCTTTCAATTCTTGCAGGTAATCGTTATATATCCGGAGCAAATCGATGTCGGAATTCATTTCCGCGATCCAGATCCGATACCTGAGATGGAGAGTCATGGGCGAGGGGGGTGATGCCATGTTGATGTCTTTAATCTTTATGAGTAAGGCAAATTAAATGATTCTGACGATTTAATCACAGATTAAAAATACTTCAATCTTGATTTTAGTCATTCTTTTTTCAATCACGGATTATCGCACATTCATGCGACCCCCATTTTCCCAGATTCTTTAATTTTATGGGTATGGCATATTACCAGTTTACCTGCCGCATCCTGCTGGTTTTGATAATCTTTGTACAAGCATCCCTTCAGCTCCGTTCACAAGAATATATCTATAACCGTTTGTCATTGCAGGACGGTCTGCTTTCCAATAATATTCTGAGCATTTGGCAGGATGATCAAGGATATCTATGGATCGGTACCGAAAACGGACTGCAACGATACGATGGCTATGCGTTCAGGACCATCCTTAATAACAGAATTGATCAAATTCTATCGGATAATAAAAAGCGTGTATGGATCCGATCGGGGAAGACAATCGGGCTATTCGATCCGCGGCGATTTAGTTTTACAGAAATTCCCTGCGAAGGCAATGCGGCAAGCTTCGATCCCTCCTGGTTTTCCCTATACAATGACGCAAAACAAAACACATTCCTTATTATAAGAGGCAAAAGCGCCCAATACTTTGATGAAAAGGAAAATCAATTCAACCGAAAGTCGAATCCTTTTATAATTCCCGACTCCTTACAACTTATAAATGTTGTAGAGGATCCTTTGAAAGATCGTTATTGGATAACAACTCATAAGGGTCTGGGTTATTGGGACAATCACTCGAAAAAATATTATTCCGGACAAAATAATGAACAAAACGACCCCCTATTATCATCTAAAAGATTTTCGGGCATCGTAGCAAGGTTTTATATTGATAAATCAAATCGCTATTGGATTCAATCCTGGGTTGGTTCAGAAATGTATTTTTCTTGCTATGATGCCCGGACGAAGAAGTTCACCAATGATACGACCGGGCTTGCCAATGCTGGCAATGGAAGTTATTTTGATATATATGGGTTTACCGAGATTGATGACTCTACAACACTTGTATATGGACTGAATTGTTTACGCATGCGCGAAAGAGGCGAGTTCCGTGAGTTCAGGGATATGCGCAACAACCCTTATGGTATTCATTTCAATGTCGCGAATGGAATATTACAGGATCGGGAAAAGATATTATGGTTTGCTACAGATGATGGTTTATACACCACAACAGGAATACTTAACAGGAACACCCATTTGGTAATCGATCAACAAAAAGGTCGCACCTCGATAAACCGACTGTTCGAGGATGAAAAAGGCCGGGTATGGCTAGCCACCTGGGGACGAGGAATAGTGATTCTTGAACTTGAAAAACGTTCAGCGATTACAGTACCATCTATAAAAAACATGGCGGCAAGCGATCGATTCACCCAATTGAATTGGTCTTTAAGTCAAACTAAAGCCGGGAATATCTGGATTGGTTGCCAGGAAGGCAGGTTGATAATTTATGATCCTGCAACTGAAAAGAGCCAGCTTCATCGACCCAGGGCATTTAACAATAGTACCATCCGGCATTTGGTTAACGATAAAAACGGAGTTATATGGATTGGCTTGCACAACGGGGATCTATTTAAATGCACCAATACCGACGATCCAATAACTGAATCCAGTTTTTATAAAGTTCATCGCTTTGGTGGTTATATCTCCAAACTACTCATTACAGATCAGGAACAGATATGGATCGCTGCGCAGGGAAAAGGACTTTTTGTTATCAATGCAAAGAATGATTCCATCGTTCAGTCGCTCAACAGATCCAATATTGCTTCAGATATCATCAACTCAATTAATGATATTCTTCCCCTTAATGATTCAATTTATTTATTGGCAGGCGAGCATCTGGGTTCCTATAATAATAGAACTGGTCAGTTGGAGTCGATCCTATCTTATAACAATCTTCCACTGGGCACCGTATATGCGCTTCAAAAAGATAGTAATGAATGCTGGCTGGGAACGTCCAACGGAATTTTCAAATTGAATCCAATCACCAGGAACCTTACCAAATACTCTCAACGGGATGGATTGATCACTGTTCATAATAATAGTTATATACCCGAAACAAGTTTAGGATTAAGAAATGGAAATTTAGTCTTTGCTGGCAACCAGCACCTGGTATCATTCAATCCTTCTCAATACCGAGTTCATCTTCCGCCTCCCGATGTGTCGATTACCGGATTCCAATTGAATAATCATTACTTGCGTGTGGACTCCCTGCAGCAATTGAACAAAATCCGGTTCCCTTATTCGGAAAATTCCTTTAGAATTGAGTTTGCTGTTTTAAGTTTTTTGCAACATGACAAATTCACTTACGAGTATAAATTGGAAGGAAGCAAAGAGGATTGGATTGCGTTGAAATCTCCGATGCCCGTAAATTATAATTTACTGCCTCATGGAAATTATCGATTCCTTGTGAGAGCCAGAAACAGCGAAGGACTTTATTCAAAAAATACCACTGCACTATCAATTTATATTGCCCCACCATTTTGGAGAACTATCTGGTTCTATATCCTGGTTGGATTAGTTGTTGCTGCCATTCTTTTTTACCTGCATAAATTAAGATTGCAGCGATTGTTGCACGTAGAGAAAGTGAGGAGTCGACTTGCCCGCGATCTGCATGATGATATGGGTTCTACACTAAGCACCATCAATATCCTGAGTAATATCGCTTTGAAACAGTCCCCACTGGAGGAAAAAACCAGTAAGGAATACATGAGTACCATTAATAACAGCACCACACAAATGATGGAATCGATGGACGATATCGTGTGGAGTATTAATCCAGTAAACGATAGTCTCGTTAAAGTGTTGGCAAGAATGAAAGAGGTGGCTGGCTCCGTATTGGAACCCAACAATATCGATTATCAATTTCATACGGATAATGCAGTGAAGGATCTGAATTTTAGTATGGAGTGGAGAAGAGACATATTTCTGGTGTTTAAAGAAGCGCTTAATAATATTATAAAATACTCTAAAGCCAGGAATGTAGCAGTTACCCTAAAAAAATCGGGAAAGAACTTCCAGCTAATAGTGGAGGATGACGGGATCGGATTTGACATGAATGCCCGTGTTTCGGCAATCCGTGGCAACGGCTTGAAAAACATGAAGAAAAGAGCTGACTCCGTCAATGGTCAATTAGATGTTGAATCGGAGCCGGGCAAGGGAACCAGGGTTAACTTAACCGTGCCCCTCGCATGAATATGCGGATGGAACAGCTGAAATTGATATTAGATTTGTACTATCAAATAATAAAATGATACGAATTATATTATACGACGATGTGAACCAGTTGCGCGAAACGATGGCATTATTACTGAATAATACCGATGGTTTTGAAGTAGTGGGACAATTTGATAATTGCGAAACAGCACCTGTAGATATTGCCGAGCTCAAACCAGATGTGGTGCTAATGGATATTGATATGCCGGGCAAATCAGGTATTGAAGGCGTGGCTGCTATTCGAAAAACAAATCACGAAGTAAAGATCATGATGCTGACTGTTTTTGATGATAACAAAAATGTATTCGATGCTATCCGTTTCGGTGCAAATGGGTATCTGCTCAAGAAGAGTTCACCTGCCGTAATTATTGATGCGATCAAAGATGTATATAATGGAGGAGCGCCAATGAATGCGTCCATTGCAACCCAGGTACTGAAAATGTTTGCAGGCATGTCGTCGGGCGGTAAGGATTATGATTTGTCAGACCGGGAAA
>Ga0190274_10002349_pt1 | contig 11150 bp, 8 predicted proteins | sample Popmic531T_FD_133002 | JGI IMG/M metagenome (GOLD analysis project Ga0190274, IMG submission 133002) | Populus adjacent soil microbial communities from riparian zone of Yellowstone River, Montana, USA - 531 T | ecosystem: Environmental > Terrestrial > Soil > Riparian zone | place: USA: Montana...
CCCTCTGGGAGCTGGACCCGGCCGGCCGGGCGGCCCCGCGGCGGCTCACCCGCTCGGCCCCCGGCGAGGCCAACGCCGCCTTCCTGCCCGACGGGTCGCTGCTGTTCACCTCGGCCCGCGACGACCCCGAGGCCGCGCCCGCCGACAAGCCCGACGGCGAGGTCGCCGGCCTGTGGCTGCTGCCCGCCGGCGGCGGCGAGGCCCGCCAGGTCGCCGCCACCCCGGCCGGGATCGACCGGCTGCGGGTGGCCCGCGACGCCGGCGCGGTCGTCTACGCCACCGGCGTCCACCCCGGGGCCGACGACCTGGCCGCCGACGAGCGCCGTGACAAGGCCCGCGGCGACGCCGGGGTCAGCGCCCTGTTGTTCGAGACCTACCCGGTCCGCTACTGGGACCACTACCTGGGGCCGCGGCAGCCGCGGCTGTACGCGGCCGCCCCGCCGGCGGCCGACGACGGCCGCATGGCCCCGGGCCGGCCCCTGACCCCGGCCGCCGGCCGGGCCCTGGACGAGGTCGACGTGGCCGTCACCCCCGACGGCGGCACGGTGGTCTGCGGCTGGGACACCGGCGAGGTCGGCAACCCCCGCACCCGGCTGGTGGCCATCGACGTGGCCGGCGCCGACCGGCGGGTCCTGCTGGACGACCCGGAGTCCTCGGTGGGCCACATCGCCTGCTCCCCCGACGGCCGCCTGGTGGTGTGCGAGCGGATCCGCCACGGCGACCCCGACCACGCCCCGCGGGTCGGCCTGTGGCTGGTCGACCTGGCCAGCGGCGAGGGCCGCGACCTGACCGCCGGCCTCGACCTGTGGCCCGAGCAGCCGGTGTGGGCGGCCGACAGCCGGGCCGTGTTCTTCGTCGCCGACGAGAACGGGCGGACACCGGTGTTCCGGGTCGAGGTCGGCGGGGCCGACGACGGCCGGGTGACCCGGCTCAGCGCCGACGGCGCCTTCTCGGACCTGTGCCCGGCCCCCGACGGGCGGCGGCTCTACGCCCTCCGGGCCACCATGGCCGCCCCGGCCGAGGCCGTCGCCCTCGACGCCGCCGCCGCCGACCAGCGGCCGGCGCCGCTGCCCACCCCCGGCCTGCCCCTGGCCGTGCCCGGCGCCCTGACCGAGGTCGAGACCCGGGCCGGCGACGGCACCCGGCTGCGCGGCTGGCTGGTCCTGCCCGCCGGGGCCTCGCCCGAGCGGCCGGCGGCGCTGGTGGTGTTCATCCACGGCGGGCCGCTGTCGTCCTGGTCGTCGTGGAGCTGGCGCTGGAACCCGTGGCTGCTGGCCGCCCGCGGCTACGCGGTGCTCCTTCCCGACCCGGCCCTGTCCACCGGCTACGGGCAGACGTTCGTGGAGCGGGGGCGGGGCCGCTGGGGAGCCGAGCCCTTCACCGACCTGCTGGCCCTGGTCGACGCGGCCGTGGCCCGGCCCGAGATCGACCGGCGGCGGACCGCGGCCATGGGCGGCTCCTTCGGCGGCTACATGGCCAACTGGGTCGCCGGCCAGACCGACCGCTTCCGCTGCATCGTCACCCACGCCAGCATCTGGTCGCTGGAGCAGTTCCACGGCACCACCGACCACGCCGCCTGGTGGGAGCGGGAGTTCGGCTCGCCGGAGGCCCTGCCCGAGCGCTACCGGGACCACTCCCCCGACCGCAGCCTGACCCGGATCCGCGCGCCCATGCTGGTCATCCACGGCGAGCGCGACCACCGGGTGCCGGTCTCAGAGGCCCTGCGGCTCTGGACCGACCTGACCCGCCGCGGGGTCGAGGCCAAGTTCCTCTACTTCCCCGACGAGAACCACTGGATCCTCACCCCACCCCATGTCCGGATCTGGTACGAGACGGTGCTGGCCTTCCTCGACCAGCACGTGCTCGGCAAGGACTGGGTCCGGCCCGAGCTGCTCTGACCCCGGGAGGCCGCGTGCTCGACCCGTCCAAGCCCGCCCACGCCCGCGCCCGCCGGCGCCTGGCATCCGAGCGGGTCGTCTGGCTGACCACCGTCCGGGCCGACGGACAGGCCCAGAGCTCGCCGGTGTGGTTCCTGTGGGACGGCGAGACCTTCCTCATCTACAGCCAGCCCGACGCCCAGAAGGTGCGCAACGTGACCGGCAACGCCAAGGTGTCGCTGCACCTGTCCGACGGCGGGTCCGGGGAGGACATCGTCACCGTCGAGGGCACGGCCGCGGTCGACCCCGACACCCCGCGGGCCGACCGCCTGGACGGCTACCTGGCCAAGTACGAGGCGGCGATCGAGGCCCTGGGGTACGAGCCGGGGCCGTTCGCCCGCACCTACTCCACCCCCATCCGGGTCCGCCCGACCCGCGTCCGGGCCTGGTAGCGCCGTGGCCCTCCGGCCCGAGATCCGGGCGCTGCTCGACCAGCAGGCGGCGTCGGGCCGGCCGCCGCTGCACCGCCAGTCGGTCACCCAGGCCCGGGCCTTCCACACCGAGGACGCGGCGCCGCTGAACGGCGAGCCGGTTCCGGTGGCCGCGGTCGCCGACCGGGCGGTCCCCGGCCCTGGTGGAGACCTGCCGGTGCGGGTCTACACCCCCGAGGGCGAGCCGCCGTTCCCGATCGTGGTCTTCTTCCACGGCGGCGGCTGGGTGGTCGGCACCCTGGACACCTACGACCCGCTGTGCCGGGCCCTGGCCGCGGCCGTCCCGGCGGTGGTGGTCTCGGTCGACTACCGGCTGGCGCCCGAGCACCGCTGGCCGGCCGCGGTCGAGGACGCCTATGCGGCCATCCTGTGGGCGTCGCGCCACGCCGCCGAGCTGGGCGGCGCCCAGCACCGGCTGGCCGTGGCCGGCGACAGCGCCGGCGGCAACCTGGCCGCGGTGGTCGCCCTCGGCGCCCGCGATCGCGGCGGGCCCGCGATCGCCTTCCAGCTGCTGGTCTACCCGGCCCTGGACGCGGCCGGCGACACCGGGTCCTGGCGCGAGCACGCCGACGGCTTCTACCTGACCGCGGCCGGGATGCGCTGGTACTGGGACCACTACCTGGGCGGGGCCGACGGCGCGGCCCCGGACGCCTCGCCGCGGCGGGCCGCCTTCCTCGGCGGCCTGCCGCCCGCCCTGGTGGTCACCGCCGACCACGACGTGCTCCGCGACGAGGGCGAGGCGTATGCGGCCCGGCTCCGCGAGGCCGGGGTCGCCGCCGACGTCCGCCGCGTCGAGGGCGTGGTCCACGGCTTCTTCCGCTGGCGGGCCGTGACCGGCGCCGCCGACGCCGCCCTCCAGGAGGCCGCCGCCGCCCTCCGCTCGGCCCTCGCCCCCTAGCGAGGACAGCCCGGCTCGCTCGCGTCGCCCGAATTGGACGGTCGACGGCCCGGGTGTCATCGTGACGCCGGTTGCCTAGCTGCCGCGCGCTGTGAGGTGTCGATGACCACCCAACGGGACGAGACGCCGACCGGGACCGCCGGCGCCACCGACCAGGTCGAGCCGGAGGCGAAGGACGCCGAGGCGCCCGAGCGGCGCCGGTTCCGCTACACGCTCCCCGGCGCGTGGGTGGCGCTGGCCTTCACGTGCCTGGCCTTCACCCCGTCGCTGCTGCCCCGCAGCGCCCTGCTGCAGGGGGTGGTGTGCGGCATCAGCGCCGCCATCGGCTACGGGGTCGGGGTGGCCGGGGCCTGGACCTGGCGGGCGTTCGCCGACCGCGACCCGCGGCCGCCGCGGCCGGGGGCCTGGCGGGCCTTCTTCATCTCGGCCGCGGCCGCGCTGGTCCTGGCCCTGGGCCTGGGGCAGTGGTGGCAGGCCCAGCTCCGCGACCTGATGGACGCGCCCACGCCCAATCCCCTGCTCCTGGTGCTGCTGCCGCTGGTCGCGGCGGCGCTGTTCACCGGGCTGGTCGCCCTGTCCCGGTCGCTGCGCGGGGCCTACCACCGGGCCGCCATCCGGCTGCGGCGGTGGATGGGACCGCGGGCCGCGCGGGCCCTCGGCTGGGTGACCGTGGTGGTCGTCACCTGGCTGGTGACCAGCGGGCTGCTGCTGAACGGGCTGGCCGGCGCCGCCGACCGCAGCTTCTCGGTCCGCAACACCACCACCGCCGAGGGCGTCGAGCCGACCACCAGCTCGCTGCGGTCGGGGGGTCCGGGGTCGCTGGTCTCCTGGGACTCCCTCGGCCGCCAGGGGCGCACCATCGCCGGCACCGGCCCGACGGCCACCGAGATCGCCGCGTTCACCGGGGCGCCGGCGACCGAGCCGATCCGCGCCTATGCCGGCACCCTCTCGGCCGCCGACGTGGAGGAGCGCGCCGAGCTGGCCGTCACCGACCTGGAGCGGGCCGGCGGCTTCGACCGCGCCAACCTGCTGGTGGCCACGACCACCGGCAGCGGCTGGCTGGACTCGGGCGCGATCGACAGCTTCGAGTACCTTGCCGGCGGCGACTCGGCCCTGGTGGCCATGCAGTACTCCTACCTGCCGTCCTGGCTGTCGTACCTGGTCGACCAGAAGAAGGCTCGGGAGGCGGGCCGCGAGCTGTTCGACGCCGTCTATGACCGCTGGTCCAGGCGGCCACCGGCTCAGCGGCCGCGGTTGTTCGTGTTCGGCCTGAGCCTGGGCTCCTTCGGCGGCGAGACCGCCTTCAGCGGCGAGTACGACCTGCGCAACCGGACCGCCGGGGCGCTGTTCGCCGGCCCGCCCAACTTCAACACCCTCTACCGGGAGTTCACCGACCACCGGGATGCGGGCACCCTTGAGGTGGAGCCGACCTACAAGGATGGCCGGACCGTCCGCTTCACCAACGACGTGGTCGCCGAAGTCCCGCCGGCCTCGGTCCCGTGGGACGGGACGCGGGTGCTGTACCTGCAGCACCCCTCGGACCCGATCGTCTGGTGGGGCCCGAGCCTGATCTGGGACCAGCCGGACTGGCTGGGCGAGCCCCGCGGCCGCGACGTGCTCGACCAGATGTTCTGGATCCCGCTGGTCACCTTCTGGCAGGTGACCGCCGACCTCCCCCTGGCCACCGGCGTCCCCGACGGCCACGGCCACACCTACACGGCTGAGTTCGTCGACGGCTGGGCCGAGATCCTCCAGCCCCCCGGCTGGACCGACGCCAAGGCCGAGCAGCTCCGGGAGATCGTCACGACCAGCGGGTGACCCCGCTCAGTCGGGGACGCTGACGTCCTCCAGGCCCTTCTCGGCCGCGGGGAACTCGGGGCTCATGGCCTCCAGGGTGTCGGCGATGGTCCGGGCCACGACCAGGTTGCGGTACCACTTCTTGTTGGCCGGGACCACGTACCAGGGGGCGTACGCGGTCGAGCACTCGTTGACCGCGTCCTCGAACGCCGCCTGGTAGTCCTCCCACCAGGCGCGCTCCTTGAGGTCGTTGGAGGAGAACTTCCAGCGCTTGTCCGGGTCCTGGAGGCGGCTCTCGAGGCGGCGCTTCTGCTCGTCCCTGGAGATGTGCAGGAAGAACTTGAGCACGGTCACGCCGTCGGCGGTGAGGGCGTACTCGAACTGGTTGATGGCCTCGTAGCGGGGGCGCCAGACCGATTCGGGGACCAGGTCCTTGACCCGGACGATGAGCACGTCCTCGTAGTGGGAGCGGTTGAAGATGTGGATCATGCCCTTGGGCGGCGCCTTCTGGTGGTAGCGCCACAGGAAGTCGTGGGCCGCCTCCTCGTTGGACGGGGCCTTGAACGACCAGACCTGGCAACCCTGGGGGTTGACGCCCTGGAACACCCCTTTGATGGTGCCGTCCTTGCCGCCGGTGTCCATGGCCTGGAGGACGATCGGCAGGCTGCGCTGCTGCTCGCCGTACAGCCGGGCCTGGAGGTCGGCGATGCGGTCCCGGTGCCGCTTGAGCTCCTCGGCCACGTCCTTCTTGCGCTGGTAGCCCTCGGACTCGTCGGGGTCGACGTCGGCCAGGCGCAGCCGCTCGCCCGGCTCGACCCGGTAGCGCGGGTAGTCGGGCGCCGGCGGCGGGTCCTTGACCACTGTCCGCTCGGGCCGGGTGACCTGGCTGGCCCTGGCCGCCACCCGGTCGGTCGCCGCGGCCGTTGCCCGGCGCGCGCTGGCGCGGCGCTTGGTGGTTCCCCGGCTGCCGCCGGCCGTTGCCCGCTCTGCCACTGAACGCCCCTTTCCCCGCAGGTGACCTTCGTCCCTTACCCGTCGAACCGCGACTCGAACGTTCCAGTCCCCTCGCCTACGAGGTCGGCTTCTCGGCCGGGCCCGCGTCGGCGGGGTCGGAGGCGGCCTGGTCGGGCTCGGACGGCGGGTGCCAGCGGGCGACCAGCTGGCGGGCGGCGCGGGCCTCGTCCAGCCGCCCGACCGGTGCCGTGACCGGCGCCTGGTGCAGCGGGTGGGGGTCGGCCTCGGCCTGAGCGGCGATCTCCAGCATGGCGTCGGCGAAGCTGTCCAGGGTCTCGAGGCTCTCGGTCTCGGTCGGCTCGACCATCAGGGCCTCCTCGACGATCAGGGGGAAGTAGACCGTCGGCGGGTGGAAGCCGCGGTCGATCAGCCCCTTGGCGATGTCGAGGCCCCGCGCCCCCTGGCCCTTCTGCCGCCGGGCCGAGAGCACGAACTCGTGCATCACCGGCCGCGACGGGTAGCCGAGCTGGTAGGCCACCGACAGCCGCTCCAGGAGGTAGTTGGCGTTGAGCACGGCCCGCTCGGCCACCCCGCGCAGGCCCTCGCCCCCGTTGGCCAGCAGGTAGGCGAAGGCCCGGACGAGGATGCCGAAGTTGCCGTTCCAGCCGTGCACCCGCCCGATCGACCTGGGCCGGTCGGTGTCCCAGCGGTACCCGTCGCCCTCCCTGACCACCACCGGGGCGGGCAGGAAGTCGACCAGGTGCTCGGCCACCACCAGCGGCCCGGCCCCGGGGCCGCCGCCGCCGTGCGGGGTGGCGAACGTCTTGTGGAGGTTGAGGTGGACGACGTCGAAGCCCATGTCGCCCGGGCGGGCCTTGCCGAGGATGGCGTTGAAGTTGGCCCCGTCGTAGTAGAGCTGGCCCCCGACCCCGTGGACGAGCTCGGCCACCCGGGCGATGTTGCGCTCGAACAGCCCCAGGGTGTTGGGGTTGGTGATCATGAAGGCGGCCACGTCGGTGTCGAGGGCCTTCTCCAGCGAGGCCAGGTCGACCAGGCCCTCGGGGCTGCTGGCCACGGTGGTGACCTCGAACCCGGCCAGGCGGACCGAGGCCGGGTTGGTGCCGTGGGCGGCGTCGGGGATGACCACCCGGCGCCGCGGGTCGTTGCGGGCCTCGTGGTGGGCCCGGATGATCAGCAGCCCGGTGAGCTCGCCGTGGGCGCCGGCGGCCGGCTGGAAGGTGGCCGCGGCCAGCCCGGTCAGCTCGCACAGGGCGTGCTCGAGGCGGGCCAGCAGCTCCAGCGCCCCCTGCACCTGCTCGGCCGGCTGGGCCGGGTGCAGCCGGGCGAACCCGGGCAGGGCGGCCGCCGCCTCGGCGATCTTCGGGTTGTACTTCATGGTGCAGGACCCGAGCGGGTAGAACCCGAGATCCACCGCGTAGTTGCGGTGCGCCAGCCGGGTGTAGTGCCGCACCAGGTCGCGCTCGGACACCTCGGGCAGCCGCACCGGCTCGGTCCGCCGGAACCCCGCCGGCAGCGCCCGGTCGAGGTCGACCTCGGGCAGCCGGTCCCCGTCGGGGAAGCTGGAGGCCCGCCGCCCCGGGGAGGTGCGCTCGAAGATCAGCCGCTCCGCCTCGCCTTCCAGCCCCCCGGCCGCCCAGGGCACGGCCTCGAACGCCGGGGCTGTGGATCCGGGGGCTGTGGATAGCGGTTCGCCCTTCGTCCCGCCGGGGGCTACCCTCCCGGTTGGGGGCCCGCCCACGGCCGGGTGGGGCTGCGGCCTGGCCTGGGATTGGGAGCCGTTGCCGGTGGTGGCGTCGGTCACCGGGCCACCCCCTCTCCCTCGGGGCGCCCATCGCCGGCGCCGAGGTCGGCCAGGACGGTGGCCATGGCGTCGGCCAGGCGGTCGATGTCCTCCTTGCTGCGGCGCTCGGTCACGGCGACCAGCAGGCCGTCCTCGAGGCCGGGGGCCAGCCCGGCCAGGGGGAGGCCGGCCAGCAGGCCGTGGTCGACCAGGCGGCGGCTGACCTCGGCCGGGTCGGCCGGCAGGCGCACGACCAGCTCCTTGACGAACGGCTGGTCACCGAAGGCCAGGTGGACGCCGGGGATCGCGGCCAGCCGGTCGGCGGCGTAGCGGGCCGCCCGCAGGCACAGCTGGCCCAGCTCCTCGAGGCCCCGTGGCCCTAGCCAGGTGAGGTACACGGCGGCGGCGATGGCGTTCAGGGTCTGGTTGGTGCAGATGTTGCTGGTCGCCTTCTCGCGGCGGATGTGCTGCTCGCGGGCCTGGAGGGTGAGGACGAAGGCGCGCCGCCCGGCGGTGTCGACGGTCTCGCCGACCAGCCGCCCCGGCAGCCGCCGCACGTCCTCGGGCCGGCAGGCCAGGAACCCGAACGCCGGCCCGCCGAAGTTCGGGTGGTTGCCCAGCCCCTGCCCCTCGCCGACCACGATGTCGGCCCCGAGCCGCCCGGGCGGCTCCAGCACCCCGGCGGTCAGCGGGTCGAAGGTGACCAGCATGCGGGCCCCGACCCCGTGGGCCAGCTCGGCCGCGGCGGCCACGTCCTCGACCACCCCGAAGAAGTTGGGCTGGGCCAGCAGCACGGCGGCGGTCTGGTCGCCGGCCTTGCCGCGGACCTCCTCCAGGTCGGTGTGGCCGTCGAGGGCGCCGACCTCGACCAGCTTGATGTCCAGGCCCTGGCTGTAGGTCTCCAGCAGCTCCCGCACCCGCGGAGCCACGGCCGCGCTCACCAGCAGCTCGCTGCGCCGGGTGGCGGTCACGGCCATGGTCGCGGCCTCGGCCACCGCCGAGGCTCCGTCGTACAGGGAGGCGTTGGAGATCTCCAGGCCGGTCAGCTCGCTGATCAGCGTCTGGTACTCGAACAGAGCCTGGAGCACGCCCTGGCTCATCTCCGGCTGGTAGGGGGTGTAGGAGGTGGCGAACTCCCCGCGGCCGGCCAGGTACCAGACGCTGGCCGGCACGTAGTGGTCGTACACGCCGGCCCCGAGGAAGCAGGTCAGCTCGTCCAGGTGCCGGTTGCGGGCGGCCAGCCGGCCCAGCTCGGCCGCCACCTCCTGCTCGGCGTGGGGCCGGGGCAGGTCGAGGTCGGCCGGGGCGCGCAGGTCGGACGGGATCGGCTGGAACAGTTGGTCGACGTCGTCGAGGCCGAGGGCGGCCAGCATCCGGTCGACGTCCTCACTGGTGTGGGGCTGGTAGCTCAACCGATCCCCTCCTGACGCCGGCCCCACCTCGGCGCCATGGCACCTCCCCCCGGTGGGATCGACATAGAGACTTGTCTACTTAGCGTTTTCTCTACGAATCCGTAGCGCTCTGGCCAGCGCCCAGCGACCCAGCCAGGGCGCGGCGATTGAACCACCGCCCTCCGAGCCCCTGCAACGCCCCCGGGCCCACGGGGGGCGGTCAGCCCGCTCGCTCGGCCGTGGCCGGGCCGCGACGGGCGGCGCGCTCGGCCGGCAGCAGCACCTGGGCCAGCCGGACCAGCTCGGGGTCGGCCGGCAACGGCGGCACGGGTCGTGGCGGGTCGGGCACCACCCGCGGGCGCCCCGCCGCCCTCGCCCGCTCGACCGCCCCGCCACCCGACCGCTCCACCGGCCCGCCGGAGCGCCTGGCCGGCCCGCCCGCGCGCTCGGCCATCCGCTCCACGGGCCCGCCCGGGCGCCTCGCGACCCGGCGCGGCCCGGCCGCGTCGGCGGCGACGGCCTCGGCCTCAGCGGGCGGCGGGTCGGTCATCTGGCTGGGCGGCTCGAGGCCGTACTTGGCCAGCAGGGAGAGATAGTCGCGCTGGTAGAGGACCTTGATCCGCACGTCCGGGTAGAGCTCGCGCAGCCGGCGGACCTTGCGGTTCTTCTTGGTCACCAGCCGCTGGTTGAGCGTGGTGATCTCGATGTAGAGCCCGAAGGTGGGCAGGTAGAAGTCGGGCCGGAAGTGCTGCACCGGCTGCCCGGCGGCGTCCCACTCGATCGGGAAGGCGGTCGGCTCGTACTCCCACTCCACCCGGTAGAAGTCGAGCAGCCGGGCGAACTGGCGCTCGGAGTTGTGCGCGAAAGCGATCTGATCGGCCGGCCGAGTCGCTTCCGCGCTGGTGGCCACGGCCGCGTCAGCCTTGGTTCCCCTGCGGTGCTGCGAGCGGCGGCACCCCACCGGTGGCCTCGGCCACCGGCGCCGCCGCGGCGCCCGACGGGGCCTCGCCGGGGAGGTGGGCCAGGTCGCCCTCGGTGTCGGCCCAGACCCGGCCCACGGCGATCCCGAACACGGCCTGGCCGTTGGAGAGGACGTCCACCACCTCCTCGCCCGAGTGGCAGGCGTAGATGCGGTTGCCGTCCGACATCAGGGTGACGTCGGTGAGCGGCTTGCCCCTCGACTCCTTGCGCAGGTAGCCGATCGCGTCGCGGATCTGGCGCAGCGAGACGCCGGCGTCGAGCAGCCGCTTGATGATGCGCAGCTCGACCACGTCGGTGAAGCCGTACAACCGTTGGGTGCCCGACCCGTCCGCCGCCCGCACCGACGGCGTGACCAGCCCGGTCCGGGCCCAGTAGTCCAGCTGCCGATAGGTGATGCCGACCAGCTTGATGACGGTGGGGCCGCGAAATCCCGGCTCAGATCCCGCCGGGGATGAGCGCGCGGCCATCCAGTTCCTCCTTGCCGGATCCTGCGTAAATTACAACGATGTTACGTCAAGCCTAGGGGTCCGGGATAGGCCCCGTCAACGAAGCGAGCTCACCGTTACCGTCCTGCGATCTCTCGACCTCCAGCAGAGGGTGAACGTCACCCCGGACCTACTCGAAGTCCTCCGGGCTCACCTGGTCGAGGAACTCCCGGAACTTCTCCACCTCGCGCTCCTCGTCGTCGCTCTTGATGAGGATGGAGGCCTCGCTGAGCACGTCCTCCTCGGCGAAGATGGGCGTGTTGGCCCGGACGGCGAGGGCGATGGCGTCGCTCGGGCGGCTCGACACCGAGAACTTGGAGCCGTTCTGGCGCAGCTCGATGGTGGCGTAGAAGGTGCCTTCCTTCAGCTCGGTGATCACGATCCGCTCGATGGACACCACCAGCTCGTCCAGCAGGTTCTTGAGCAGGTCGTGGGTGAGCGGCCGCTGGGTGGCCACGCCCTGGAGGGCGAAGGC
>Ga0190274_10002350_pt1 | contig 11150 bp, 9 predicted proteins | sample Popmic531T_FD_133002 | JGI IMG/M metagenome (GOLD analysis project Ga0190274, IMG submission 133002) | Populus adjacent soil microbial communities from riparian zone of Yellowstone River, Montana, USA - 531 T | ecosystem: Environmental > Terrestrial > Soil > Riparian zone | place: USA: Montana...
AGATATTTCCAATTTCCGCGGCGGCGAAACAACAATAATCCAATGGAAGCGCTAAGGGCTGACCATGGAAGTTTCCACCGCTGATCGTATCATTTGCATTAAAAAGAATAGGATTATCGGTAACGGCATTCAATTCGATCTCGGTCAGTTCTTTTAAATGCAGCCAGGCATTGCGGGATGCTCCATGCACTTGTGGCATGCAGCGCAGTGAATAAGGGTCCTGTACCCTTCCGCAATCCACATGACTTTGCATGATATCGGAATCCTTTAATAATAACCGCAGCCGCTGGGCCACTAATTTATTTCCCTGGAAAGGACGAAGCTGATGGAGTCGTTCATCAAAGGGAGCTTTGGTGCCGGTCAGTGCTTCCAAACTCATCGCCCCGATGATATCGGCGGCTTCGAGGCAATTATGCATCCGCTGCACTGCTTTTACAGCATAGGACAAAATGAATTGGGTACCATTAATTAAAGCCAGTCCTTCTTTAGGTCCGAGCTGGACCGGTTTGAGTCCCGCTTTAGACAATGCATCTGCAGAAGCCATCTGTGTTGATCCGTGTTCATCTGTGGCAAAAACTTTTCCCAGTCCTATCAGTGGCAGAAAAAGATGCGCAAGCGGCGCCAGGTCACCTGAAGCCCCTACACTCCCCTTTTCAGGAACAACAGGGATGATATCATTATCAATATGCCAGAGTATCCTTTCCAGTGTGGCTAATTGTACGCCACTGTATCCCTGCGCCAGCGCCTGCACTTTGGTGATGAGCATGATCTTCGCCACTTCCACGGGTATCGGGTCGCCCACACCTACACTATGACTTTGAAGGATCTTGTATTGCAAAGTGGCCGTATCGGCTTCGGAGATCGGGGTATTGGCCAGGATGCCAAAACCGGTATTGACACCGTAGACCGTTTTTTTACTGGCCACGATCTGCTGCACCGCTTGCTGGCTGGCTTTTATTTTACGGATGGCTTCTTCGTTCAGTACCCCTTTCAATTTACCGGCGGCCAGGGCAATGGTCTTCCCGGTCGTCAGTTGGTCAATTCCATAATTAAACTGTTGTGGCATAGCGGGGAATTAGGACGCAATTTAAGGCAGTGTTCCTGTTTAAAAAATTAAAGCCCGTATAAGCCAACAGCCCAGAGCCAGGAGCCCGTTCATCACCCGGCGTTGTCTTTCGTTCCCGGACGTTCCACTTTCTTATTCCTTATTTCTTATTGCTTATTTCTTATTTTTCGTGCAACCAATCACAAATCGCTTTTATCTTTACCCCGGCAACCAACCACGAACCGTCACCTTAATCTTTTCTATGCGCCACCTGCAATTGTCGTTCTTTTTTTCTCTTGCCATTATCACGGGCCAGGCACAGGATCCCAGCAAAGTTGCGATCAGTGGCACCGGCTGTACCATCCAGGTATTTTGTTTTCCCGGCCGCTTTGATGCGTATGACCTGGAAGATGGCTCCACCGTATATGCCGATGATTGTGAAAAAGATGGTGTGAACTATGGCATCTATTGTGTGAAACTGAAAAAACCGGTGACTGATCTCTCAGCAGCAGAAGATACAGTGATCACTTATCTCGATTTCCTGAAACTGGATTATGGCATCGTCAAATCAAAAGGATATGACAAAGGTCATAAACTGAATAAGACGGACGGCACAAGAGGCATCTACGATACCTGGGAAGACGCGGATAAGAACAAATGGAAAATAAAGGCCTGGACCAACGGTAATTTTATCTGCGTCCTCTATATGTTCAGCGCCAAAGAGCTTCCCGATAAAAAAACGGAGATCTTCCTGGAAGGATTGCGGTTCCCGGGAATGAAATAGAGCTCCTTACTATATTACAGGTCACATTAAAAACTTTATGAAGATCATTCCTGCCTTCTTTATTCTCTTTCTCAGCAGCAGCAGTTTTTCACAATCGCTGAAAAAATACCCCATCAGTAATTCCGGTTGTTCCCTGTACACTTATTGTGAGCCGAAGTTCTCGGTGGAGAAAAGCGCCGACTCCTCCCAGGTATATACAGGTGAATGCCTGAAAGAGGAAGTGAACTATGGTGTGATCTGTGTAAAACTGCTTAATCCCGTGGAAAGCCTGGCCATGGCCGAGGACCTGCTGGTCTCCTATCTCGATTACCTGAAGGAAAGTTTTGAAATTACCAAGGCCGCGGGTTATGGAAAAGGTCATCGCCTGAACAATGATGAAAACACCCGGGGCATCATTGATTATTGGGAGGACAAGGAAAAAGACAACTGGAAAATAAAAGCGTGGACCAATGGCGCATATATCGGCGTGATGTATGCTTACAGCAAAAAGCCGTTGCCTGAATCCAAAGTGAATGTGTTCCTCGACAGTTTTCGTTTACCGGGGAAATAAGTACCTAAATACAATTTGCCGGTAAGGCGGGAAGGCGGTAAATAAATAACTTTGACATCGACCTTCCCGTCTTTCCGGCTATTTTCAAAATGATAAACTACCCGGGAAATAAGAACAACTCCTGTCTTTCTTTACTCCTTTATTGGTGTGGTCGCTACCGGGGGCGGCGTTGTTGTTACAGGTTCGCGCCTGAAATACATGTCCATGAGTTCCTGTTTGTCTTTAGCCGTCAACGGTAAAGGCCGGGTTTCCTCCTTTGGTGACACGGGTCTGTAAGCCACTTCATAATAAATAATAAGACTGGGACGTATATTCTGGTTCTCATGCCGGGCGGAAGCGAACCATTGACTGAAGGTGCCTGCTTTTTCCAGCGAATCCCGGTTGCAGATGAGAAAACCATTGTTACCAAAGCGAAACATATCCTTCACGATTTTGGTCACATCAATTTTTACCGTGCGGTCTTTTTTGCCGGGCTTGATGATCTTTACCACTTCGTCACCAAAATTGGCAAGTGGCTGGCTGGTCCAGGTAATGAGCGAATCTTCCCATGGCTGTAGTATCCTGCGCACGATGAATGTGCTGCTTTGATCCTCGTTCCCGGATATTCCTTCCAGTTGCACCGGGTTCAGTATGAGTTCTGCACTGATGATATGCTCGGGTTTTATCAACGAGGGCAATGCGCCATAATTAAAGGTCAGTAAGGAACGGCATTGCAAATGTTTGCCTTTATCGAACCAGCCGGCCGTTCCGATAAGAGGCGACTGGTCACCGGCCCTGTCTTCAAACAGGTTACTGACCAGTGCGGAATGTGCATTGGTATCCGCTTTTAATACCAGGGACATATCCGAATAAGCGGTGAAGGATTGTGCTGAAACGGTTGATTGAAATGAGAAAAAAAGAATAATGGCAACGAGGGAAGGTGTAGAATTTTTCATTTTAAAAGTGTTGGCTTTAAAAAGAACCCTGCCGCACATGGATGCTTGTTTGCTAATGTCCGTCATTTACCGGTGAAAATGTAACCATCGGGCTGAATGTTGTGTTAAAGAGTGAGATTGTAAGTAAATAGAGTATATAAAGTATCTACGAACAGTGTGAATACTCTATATACTCTATATACTTTATATACTTTATATACTTGTATACCTAATCATACATCTCCGCAAGCAGGAGCCTTCACCCGCCGTCGCCATGGTTTATCAGCTACAGTTTGCCTCAAATGCTGATTTCGAGTATATTTGCAGCCCTCAGGGCCCGGTAGCTCAGCTGAATAGAGCACAAACCTTCTAAGTTTGGGGTCATTGGTTTGAATCCAATCCGGGTCACAAATGCCTTACACGAAGTGGGGCATTTTTATTTGGCAGTGCAGCAAGTCGGCTTGCGGAACGGACAAATGAAAATGCCCGGGACGCCGGAGGCGGACAAAGGCTTTGGGTAAGGCCCTCTGAAGGATAATGAAATAATCCAATCCGGGTCACAAAAGCGCCCCGATAAAATCGGGGCACTTTTTTACTTTTACCGAAATTCGTGTTACAATGGATGTTAAGATCGAAGAAGGCTGGAAGAACGTTTTAAAAGATGAATTCAGCAAGCCCTATTTCCAGCAGATCCCCCTGCACCTGAAAACAGAGAAATCGCAGGGCAAAACGATCTATCCACCCGGTTCGCTTATTTTCAACGCCTTTAACACAACTCCGTTTTCAGCAATAAAAGTGGTGATACTCGGGCAGGACCCTTATCACGGTCCCGGCCAGGCACATGGCCTCTGTTTTTCTGTGCCCTACGGTGTTCCCCCACCACCTTCACTGGTCAATATCTTTAAAGAATTACAGGATGATATTGGTGTGGAGATACCGCAACACGGCAACTTAACGCACTGGGCCGAACAAGGAGTGTTCTTATTGAATGCCTCATTGACGGTCCGGGCCGGCGAGCCGATGAGCCATTCGAAGATCGGCTGGGCGGCCTTTACCGATTCGGTGATCAGGAAAATATCGGAACAGAAAGAACATGTTGTATTCTTATTATGGGGAAAATTTGCCCAGGAAAAGAGAGTTTTGATCGATGAAACAAAGCACTGCGTACTCCGCTCTGTCCATCCTTCTCCTCTCTCTGCCCATGCCGGGTTTTTTGGCTGCAGGCATTTCTCCAAAACGAATCAATATTTAATGAGTAAAGGAATTGACCCGGTGGACTGGAAACTATAAATTTGCATTCTTTTTCAAAACAGCCCCGGGTCTATCGAAAGATGAACAGGCGGATCCAATAAATGAGCGAGATAATGAGTATGCTGAAAAATATATTTGCCCGCATCTGGGCGTTTTGGGGGATGATCAGTTTCATCGCCACTTTTTTGATCTTCTTTATTCCTTCAATGCTTACCTGGCTGATCCCTGATCCCACGGGACAACGGATCTTCTGCGGCATTTCAAGGATATGGATGCGTATATGGCTGACATTGGTCGGCTGTCCTTTTAAAATAAAAGGACGTGAGCATTTTGAAAAAGGAAAAAGTTACGTGGTGGCCTGCAACCACAATTCGTTGATGGATGTTCCCCTCTCCTCCCCTTTTATTCCCGGTGCCAATAAAACGATCGCCAAATCAAGTTTTACCAAAGTTCCTTTATTCGGCTTCTATTATATGAAAGGAGCCGTACTGGTCAACCGGAAAGATGATAAAAGCAGGAAAGAAAGTTTTGATAAAATGAAAGACGTGCTGAAAAAAGGCATGCACATGTGTGTGTACCCGGAAGGCACCCGTAACAGGACCGCAGAACCTTTAAAGAGTTTCTACGACGGCGCTTTTAAACTTGCCATGGCCAGCGATACGGCCATCATCCCCGCGATCATCTTCAATACTAAAAAAGCATTGCCGCTTACCAAAGCTTTTTATTTTATGCCGACAAGGCTGGAAATGCATTTCCTGGAGCCGATACCTGTTGGCACACAAACCACGGAGCAATTGAAAGAAAAAGTGTTCAACGTGATGAAGGATTATTACGTACAGCATTCGCATTAGAAGCTATCTCAAAACTAATTCCAACACAGAGAGACAGAGGAACAGAGTTCTTTCTCTTTGATCTCTCTGTGAAACTCAATAACTCTGTGGCTCTGTGTTGAGTCTAGTAACTGGAGAAGAAGCGGGTACGGTTGATCTTCAAATCCTGGAGAATGGACGATTTGGGACTTACCGAGAAACTAAAAGAACGGTAGTAGCCAACTGGTGTGACGTTGATGGACATCTGCCAGCAGTGCATTTCCCGGTTGATGGACATCTGGAAGGTCTGTAACTGTCTTGTATCAAAATCATAATACCCGTTAGCGCTGAAATTCCATTTGGGGGTAAGACTGAAACTGCCGCTGAAATTCAGGTTGGAATTAAATTCCTTTTTAAAACTTTTCAGGTCAGGTTTTAAAACATTGGAGAAAGCCAGTGAAAAACCTATGCTCACCTGCCAGGGGATATTGAAATCCACGAACTCGGCGGGGTTCTGCTGCATATAATCCATCAGTTGCCGCTGATCGGCGATCAGCGCAGGATCATTCAGTCTCCTTTCCACCTGCTGTTTTCTTTCCTCTTCTTTTTTTGCGTCCTTGGGTTTGCTTCTGAAATTGGTGCTGATGGATACGCTTCCGTAGGTCAGTCTTCCCAATTTGAATTTACCTCCCTGCCAGGCGTACCTGTCAAAATCCCTTCCCAATGAATCAAACTGGTAAGGGTCCAGTACCGTACTTGCCGTGATACTGATCTTTTCAAATAAAGTAGTACGGAAATATAAATTGAACTGTTCAAGTTTCATGGAGTCCCGTAAAAAATTATAACCGCTGGAGAAACCATAACCATCGATCAGTTTTATTTTTTTGATGGCATTATCTCCCGTATCTTTCTTCGACCTCATCTTCATTTCGAGGTTATTGTCCACGCTAAAGGACAGACCCCCTGTTTTACCTTCCCCAAAACCGCCATACAAAGCCCCTTCAAATTCAGAGAACCGGCCCTGGTCATCGCTGGTTGAATCCAATTTTGTCCAGTAAAAATGATTCTTCGAAAGATCGGGTTTGTAATTGATATTGAGCGATGGTCTTATCACATGCCGGATGGCCATGATCCTTGACTTTTTGAATTGGTAGGTCCCATAAATAGCCGTATTCAATCCCAAAGAAAAGAAAGCCTGGTGATCAGTATAGAATCCTTTGGTAATAGTGGTGTCTACTTTTTTAGCTACCGGGTCCCAGGTGCGTCGGAATTTCTGGGCGATCCATGTCTGCGAATAAGAAACCGAAGGCGATACGATCACCGCCCCGTTCAGGATTGGTGGCAATGATATAGAGATGGGGAAATTATGTGTGGCGCCCCACTGCAAGGTATCTATCAGGTGCCGGAAAGTTAAAGCCGTATCATAGAAAGAGACCTGGTTCCTGAAATTACCGTTATACCCGACCCCGAGTTTCTCATACCATTTAGGAGCGCCAACCGATTCTTTTTTCGCCAGGGGATACAGGGTACTGACAGAGAAACCAAGATCAGGCAGGCTCAGACTGATCAGCCGGGTCAGGTTGTTCTGGTTATGGTTGGCCGTAACAGTGAGATTATAGGGTTTGCCTACCCATGATTTGGAATAGGCAATGGAGGAACCCAGTTGGTTCTGAAAATTGATCTGGTTACTGTTGGTAACATACTGGTTGAATTTAGTGGAACCGGCATTTACACTGGCAGAAAAGGAAGTACCCGGACGGGCCTTGCTGTCAGCAGAATGGCTCCAGGTAACAAAGTAGCTCTTGTTGTTCTCAAAGCCGGGTTTGTCGTTGCTGAGAAATTTGGTGCTTTGTACACTCAGGTTGAATACGCCGTTGTAATGGTAGCGCTTTCGATAGGTCGGGTTCAGGTTGGCTGACCAGCCTCCATAAGAATACATGTTCCCGTACAATTTTACATCCCAGTAATTGCTGATCACTTTATAATAGCCGAGACCTTCCAAACCAAGACCATATTGTTCATTGGCGGCGAAACGGGGTGGTAATAAACCAGAATGACGACCCTGGTTCAATGGATAAAAACCAAAGGGCAGGTAAATGGGGATCGGCACTTCTTCAAATTCTAAGTGCGCAGGTCCGGAGATCGCCAGCTTCTGGCTGATCACTTTCATCTTATCGGTCTTGATCGCGAAATGTGGTACATCGAGTAACAGGTGGTGAACCTTGCATTCTTAACAAAGGTGGTGCTCTCATTTACTTTTTTCGCCGTTTCCCCGATCACGAGGAACTCTCCCTGCTGCGTGTAAGTATTCTTGGTGAGGCCCACCTGTGATTTAAAATTATAACGGATGGTATCACTCGTAAATTCATTATCGCCGCTTTTAAAATGGGCTGTTTCGATCACAGCGCCGGAACTGTCCTTCCGGTTGACCGCCGTAACGACCTGTGTCTTCTGGTCCACTTCCACCTGCGGCGCTGTCAATACAATGTCCTTGTATTCAATTTTTGTTTTGCCATAGAGCAATATCTTTTTATCTGCTATCAATACGACGGCAGAATCTTCGGCAACATAGTGAAGCGGTGCGTCCAGTGTATCTTTGGAAATGCGGAGAGAAAATGTATCTGTTTTATTGATAAGAACAGAATCTTTACCCGGCAAGCGTGATGTATCAGCGTTATTATTGATGATGATCCTGCTGCTGTCCTTCCGGGGTATGGTATCCTGTTGAGCTGTTAAAGGACTGTAAAAGTCTGGGGCAGGACCACCATAAGCCGCAGTTTTCCACGTTAGTGTGCATAACATCGCAGCAGTCAGTATCCCGTAAAAAAAATAAATTGACCTAAATTTGTACAGTTGCTTCATCAGGTAGGTGACAAAAGTAACCCTTTAGCAATACGCTTCCTATGAATGACTCTAAACAATTTGTGAAGATTCTGCCTGCCCTGAAATTTGAAAAGCCATGGTTAAACGAACCTTTCTTTTTTTCCTGATCGCCTCACTCAGCCTTACCATTTTTTCATTCGTCCGTGATGATAACAAGCCTTCCAAACAAAAGGTCATCAAAACGATCATCGTGGATGCAGGTCATGGCATCATGGCCAATGGCGGGCATAACGGTGCCAGGGGGTCTTATTCCTATGAAGATGATATCTGCCTGGCTGTTTCGAAAGAGCTGGTGAAAAATTTTCATAACGAGATGCCGGAAATAAAGATCGTGGAAAGCCGGCCAACGGAACAGATCACGGCTATACACCGGAGGGCGGAGATCGCCAATGAGAATAAAGGGGAGCTTTTCATTTGCATACATGTTAACGCGGCTGTCCCGCAACGCCATAGCGAAAGGATCGGCACAAAAAAAGTTACTTATTATGTCGGCAAGGGAAAGAACCGGAAAAAGAAAACGAAAGATGTTCCCCAGTACAGGACCTACACCACTCCCAATCCTGCCAAGGGAACAGAGACCTATATCTGGGGTTCGCATAAAAATGATGACAAAGAAGTAGCGATGCGGGAGAATGCCCCGATGCTGCAGGAAGATAACTTCAAGAACAATTACGGCGATATTGATCCGAACTCACCGGAATTCATCGCCCTCTCTTTACTGAAGACCAAACAATATTTCAAACGCAGCGCTACACTGGCCGGTTATGTGCAGGATGAGTTTGCCAAAGTAGGACGGGTGGACCGTGATGTAAGACAACGGGGCGTTGGTATATGGGTATTACAGGCAACGGCGATGCCCAGCATCCTGGTGGAAACAGGTTATATCACCAACCGCTCTGAAGAAGATTACCTGAACAGCAAAGAAGGACAAAAAGAGATCGCTGATTGTATCATCCGCGCCGTGAGAACTTATATTGAATGGCTGGAAAAGAACCAACAGGCCGTTGACCCCGCCAATACCCGGAACGATAAAGATGCTTCGCCAAAGGATGTGCGTTCTTTCCTGAACATGGTGGAGGAAAAAGAAAAGAAGACAGGTAAATAGTCTTTTGCAACGGGCATTACTTAACTTTAAGCCTTCAATCCTGTAAAACACCTGAATGAGAAAATTATTTCTTGTCGCCACTTGTTTACTCGCTTCTTCTGTTTTAATGATCGCTGCTGCGCAGCGGAAGAAACCCATTCAAACATTGATCATTGATCCGGGGCATGGCGGGCTTGACCCCGGCGCCACCGGAACACTGGAATCAGAGGCGAATGTAGCGCTCCAGGTATCGCTTAAGCTCGGCGATACACTTGCCAGGGCATTTCCCGACATGAAGATCATTTATACCCGCACCACGGATATCTTGCCCGGTAATAAATCCACCATTGATGCCGCTTTGAAATACAGGGCCAACCTGGCCAATGAATCGGGCGGCGACCTGTTCATCGCTATTCACTGTAATTCTGCGGGCAAGCGGCCTGGCGGTTGGTATGAACGCAGGGTCGTTGGAAAGACCGCGCATACAAAGACCGTAAAGAAAGGAAAAAAAACTTATAAGAAAACGTATTACGAATACCAGTATGAGAATGTATGGGTGGAGAATAAAGCAAAAGGAACAGAAACTTATTTGTGGGCTATCGGCAAGAACGATTCCAAGATAAATTCTGTCAGCAAGAACAATGATTATGATTATACGGGAGAGATCGATTCCACTTCCACCCTTGCCTTACCCGATCCATCCGATCCTACCGAAAAAGCGAGGATGCTGATCTATACCCAGAATTATTTCCGCAAAAGCCTGAACCTGGCTGATTATATACAGGAAGAATTCAAAGACCATGGTCGTATTGACCGTGGTGTAAAGCAACGGAATGATAAAGGGATCTGGGTGCTGCAGGCAACGGGTATGCCAAGTATCCTGGTCGAGATCGGTTTTATTTCCAATAAAGAGGAAGAAGCTTACCTGGTAAGCCCGGAAGGCCAGGCCGAGATCGTGGGCAATATCTTCACTGCTTTTAAGAAATATAAAGAGAAGCTGGAATCCAAATCCAAGGATAAGGAGGATGGAGAGAAGAAGGCTTTTTGAGAATAAGAAATAAGGAATGAGAAATAATAAATAAGGAAGTGGAAGACCCTGAAGGGGTCGGATAGTAGTAACCCCGTGTCGTACCGGAGGGAGAAAAATGAGAAATAGCTTCAGACCTCTCCGGTAAAGCCGTTTGGAAATAATTAGCTAATTTGGCATCCTGTTACCGTAGTGTTCATTAGCGTAATTAGCGTAATTGGCGTTTATTAGCGTAATTAGCGAAAAAACCAGCACCAGCAAATGAAGATCAGCAATGAAACAAAGGTCGGGGTACTCACCATCACAGGCCTTACGATACTCATCCTTGGTTTTAATTTTTTGAAAGGAAAGAGCCTGTTCAAAAAGAACAAGAAGATATATGCCGTTTTTGCCGATCTCGGTGGTCTCTCCGCTTCCAATGAAGTAAAAGTGAACGGGTATGTGATCGGCACGGTGGCCAATATTGCTAAAAAAGATGCGAACCTGGATGGTTTTGTTGCTACGATCAACCTGTCCGAAGAAGTGAATATTCCCCGTGATTCCAAAGCGATCGTGACCTCACCCCTGGTTGGTTCCTGGTATGTAACTATTGAAAAAGGAACTGATAAGGCCTTCCTGCAAATAGGAGATACGCTGCAATCCAAGGCGGATGTGGGGATATTGGATGATGTAAAGGCCCAGCTCACCCCTACCCTTACCAAGGTCCGCAATACGCTTGATTCCCTGAACACTGTCTTCAGCAGCATTACCGGTGTGATCAATTCGGAAGCAAAGAATAACCTGCAGCAGACACTGGCCAATCT
>Ga0190274_10002351_pt1 | contig 11149 bp, 10 predicted proteins | sample Popmic531T_FD_133002 | JGI IMG/M metagenome (GOLD analysis project Ga0190274, IMG submission 133002) | Populus adjacent soil microbial communities from riparian zone of Yellowstone River, Montana, USA - 531 T | ecosystem: Environmental > Terrestrial > Soil > Riparian zone | place: USA: Montana...
CCGGGCGATCGCGCCTGCCTCATCGCCGACGTGCACCTGGGCAACATGAGCGGCCTGGAACTGCAGGCCGTCCTGAATACGCGCGCGCCGCACCTGCCGGTCATCCTGACCAGCGGGCTCGATAATCCGGAACTGGAAATGGAAGCGTGTCACCTGGGCACGGTGACGTTCCTGCGCAAGCCGTTCGAACCCGCCGCGCTCCTGGGATGGATCAGAAAAGCGCTGGGCGAGGAAACCTCGCCCAGCCCTGTCGCGATTTAGCCGCCAAACTTCTGCGAGAAGCTGTACTTGAAAGAAAACTGCAGCTTCACACCGTCGCTGCTGAACCCGTCCGAGAAGTTTTCACGACGGCCCCACTGAATTTCGGTGCCCACCATCACGTTGGGCGCGGGATAGTACAGGAGGTTGCCGAGGAAGTACTGGCCGCTCTTGTAGGCGTCCGGCGCCTGTCCGTTGCTGTTGTCGATGTCGGTGCGGGAGTAGCCGAACGAGCTGGAATACTTGTCCGACCAGACGTGGTCGATGAACGCCACGAGGCCCTGGATCGGCAACGGCTTGCCCAGCAGCGGCCGGGAGGGATCCCCGAAGTTAGTCTGCACGCCGATGTCCACCGGCGCGTCGTTCATGTAGTTCTGGATACCCTCGCCGAACACGTACTGCAGACGCACGACGTCCTTGCCGAAGTTGAGGTTCGAGCTCAGGTTGAGGCCCCAACCGGTCGCATCACCGGACAGGTCGACGCCGTCATCAAACATGTCGTCCCACTTGATCACGCGGAGCGCGCCGGCTACGCGGACGTAGCCCCATTTCTCGCCGTACTTGTAGGCGCCCGTGATGTCGGGCATCGGGAAACGAGCCTTGATGCTCTGCAGCTCGACGCGGTCGGCGTACACACCCTGGTCACCGCTCGCACCCGGACGTTCGGCCGCAATCACCAGGTTGCTGTTGCCCTTCAGCGGCATCCAGCGCACCTGGACGTTGCGGAAGAACACCATGCCGGTCGGGCCCCAGTACTCGATCGAGTTCGGGAACACGTCCGGATCCATGAACGGGCTCCAGGTCTGCCCTGCGCCGAACTGACCGAGCTCGCCATAGGCGTGCCGGAGGCGGAACGTGGTCTGGCCTTCGTCCACACCCGTGCCGAAGAGTTCGAATTCGAATGTGGTCTTCAATTCGCCGAGCGACGTCGGGGAGGACGAGCGCACACCGAGCCGTGACTGCCGGACGCCGGCGAACGTGCTGTGGTCCTGCCCGAACTCATCTTTAATCGACGGCAGCTTGGTCACGCGCATCGTGTCGAACCAGTTGGGGTTGATCTGCTTGAAGTCGTGACCGATGTCCAGCATCGCGAAGCCATACACCTCGAAGCTCGGCTTCGTCGCCTGAGGCGCGGTGGCGGTGATCGTGGACGCGACCGTCGTTTTAGGGGGCGTGGCACCTGCGGCATCCTGCGCGGCGGCCGCCTGCGGCCAGAGGAGGAGAACCCACCCTGCCACTGCTGAAATGAGAACGAACCTGATCTGTTTGCGTAGCTGCATAGTCTCTCCGGGTCCGGAGGACGCACGCTTCATGCCAGCGTCATGCAGTGCGCTGGCGTACGCCGCGTACAGGCGTGGACGGCGGGGCGCGCCGGAAACATGACGCCTTCCGCAGGAAACCGCGAAATAGCGTGGGATTCCTTAGTTTTTCGGATACTTTTTGAGCAGGTCGCGCACGGCTTCGCGCAGCGTTTTTTCGCGGTCCGTGTCGCTCGCGTACGGGTCCACCTTGGCATCTGCCACGCCTCGCCAGATGATCTTGCCTTTGGCATTCAGATCGATCACGAGCGAGCCGCGATTCATGAGCTTCAACGACTGCGTGGCCGCATCGAAGGGCGGCAGTCCCCACTCGAGCGTGGCCGGCAGGAACTGACCGACCGTCTGTGCTGACGTGCTGCTGGTGAGCAGCAGAAAGTACGTGACAGTCACCTGCGGATCGGCGGCCGAGGGTTGGATCTTGAGTTTGGCAAACTCCGTGGTGATCGCGTCGATGATCAGCGGTTCGGCGCGTTTGCGCACCGCTTCCGGATCATCCTTCTGCGTCCGCGCCATCATCACCTCGCCCTTCTTCTCCGCATGCCAGCCCCACGTGCGCACCGGCTTGAAATCGAACGTCTTGTCGAACGCGACGCGCACATCGACCCTGGCCTCGGCAAGCATGCTCGCGGCTGCCACGATGGCGACGAAGAGAACGGCCCTCACAGAGCGGACTCGCAGTGACAACATCGGATCCTTTCAGGCACGGCAATCGTGCGCGTTCTCACGCCTCAGCCTTGGCCGGGGCCGTGAACCAGTTCTTCGGCTCAACAATCTTCGGTTGCTCGGGGTCGCCTTCGTACGCCGGCGTCATGATCTGGACGCCGTGCTCGTTGAACACGTCGAGAACGTTCCGGTGCAACGCGGCATACAGCGCCCGCATCGCATTGACGTTCGTGCAGTATACGTTCAGCTCGTACGTGACCGCGAACTCGCCGAGCCGTTTCTCGAACACGAACGGTCGAGGCTCGGCGCCCAGCCCCTCGGTGCGCTGGGCAGCATCGATCAGCATCGCTTCCACCTGGCGCCACGGCGTGCTGTAGCCGATGGCGACCTCCGTGTGGAGGATGAGCCCCTGCCGGCGCCCAAGCGTGCTGAAGTTCACGACTTCGTTGTTCAGCATGTGAGAGTTCGGAATCACGATCTCTTCGTTCTTGGGCGATCGCAGGTGCGTCACCTGCAAGCGCGTCGTCGTGACCTCGCCGAAGTGGTCACCCACCTTGATCACGTCGCCCAATTTGAACGCCCGGCGATAAATCAGCATGTAGCCCGCGACGATGTTGGCGATCGCGGTGGACGATCCGAGTGAGAACATGATGCCGACGAAAATCGAAATCCCCTGGAACGCGGCCGACTGGGCGCCCGGGATGTACGGGTACGCGACGACCAGCCCGAACGCGATCACCATGATGCGGATGATCTTGTAGGTCGGCTGCGCCCAGTCAGGATCGAACGTGCCCACATTGAAGGCACCGCGCTCGATTCCGCCGAAAAACAACCGGACCAGTCGCAACACCAGCCGGAGCACGATGAACAGCACGACCAGGAACATCACGCCCGGCACGCTCCCGAGCACGCCCTGCACCATCACGTCGAGTGGATCGAGGGCGAACGTCGCCATGTTGCTCGAGAGCCCGCGCGTCGCGGGAAACTGCGCCAGCACGTAGCCCACGTACACAAGAATCATGGCCACAAGGACGAGGGTCCGCCCTGCGCGAAGCGCATTCCGTACGGCTTCCCAGATACGCTCGGCAGGCATCACCTTGAATGACTGGGTCTCCACGGATTTGATCCGCGCACCCAGGCGAGCCACCAGGTACGCGTCCACGCGGCGGCGCAGCCAGAACAAAACCAGAACTGAGACGAGGAGAATTCCGGTTGCGATCAGCGCGCGAGTGGCATTGCGCCACCAGGCGCCGGAGCTGCGGTTCTCGCGATAGAGAGTGATCGCGTACTGAATGCGCTGCCGGTGCGCCTGCGCCAGGATCGGACGATCGACCTGTTCGAGCGCCGCGTCAGCATCGACGAGGGCCATGATGACCTGGGTGCCGCGGGAAATACGGCTGATGCCTTCAGCGTCCGTCACAGTGATGGATTCGCTCGTCACCGCAGGGTCCTGTGCCGCGGCAACGATCTGCGCATGGATTCGCCGGGCGCGATCGGCGGCCGGCAGCGATGACACGCCGCGCACGTGGAACAGCACCTGTCCATCCACCAGCACCGGCGCCGTTTCCGCAACGGCGGTGGCCGCGGACTCCTGGGTGGCCTGCGCCCACACCTGGACAGTTGAAGTGACCGCCAGGACGACAATCAGGGGCGCCAGGACCTTTTTCAGGAGATTCACGGGTTGATTATTGGTCAAAGGACGTGCCACCGGTATGCCCGGCCGCTGGCAGGGTCCTGAAGCCGCGCTGCCGAAGTAACCGCGACAGATCGTGGTTAGCCTTAATCGCCAGGCGCGCGCTTCGCGGTAGCCCACACCAGCGACAACGGATCCACCCGCGCGCCATTCAGCCTTACGGCCCAGTGCAGGTGCGGGCCGGTCACGCGTCCGGTGGCGCCAACTTTCCCAAGAGGGCGGCCCGGAACCACCACGTCGCCGGCGCGCACGCCAATTTCCGACAGATGCGCAAACGTCGAGAACATGCCTAGCCCGTGGTCGACGATGACGGTGTTCCCGCTGAAGTACAGGTCCTCCGCCAGCACCACCGTTCCGGCGTTCGGTGCGCTGACCACGGCACCGGCCGCGCTCGGGAAGTCGGCGCCTGTATGCGGGTTGCGCATCTGACCGTTGAAGACGCTGCGCTTGCCGAAGGCGCTGTTGGCCGGTTCGGGCACAGGCACCGAAAACGGCTCGGACCATGCGCGCGGCGTCGGCTCGCGCTTCCACAACTCGGCAAGCCTGCTCGATTCGGCCGCAATGCGCGCGGCCACGTCGGCCGGCGGATTCACGAAAGCGTCGTCCACCGTGAGCGTGCGCGTGCCGAAGGTCTTCGCGACAATCGACAACCGCCTGGTGACGCGTGCCGGCGGCCCGCCCCCGTCGCCCACCGAAATGACGGCCGAATACTCGCGCGGTGGCGTGTCCAGGTCGATTCCGGCCAGGGCCCGCCACGTGGTGGCATCAACCTGGAACGTGGGCCACGCATGGTCGAACACGTCGAGTTGAATGGAGGTCGCAGGTTTTGTCGTGGTGATGGTGAACTGGACGACCTCACCAGGCTGGAGCGCGCGCGCGGAGGTCGTGACGCGCGCGGCGCTTTGCGGCGGGACCTGGCCCATGCCGGCCACGAGCGCGAGCATGATCGGCCACGCGCGCATCGGGGCTTACTGTTTGACCAGCTGGCCCCGCGCCATGCCGTCGCGGTTCACGACGCTGTGCACGTCGAAGTTGAAGCTGCCCGGGTTGTCGATGATCTCCTGTGCGAGGAGCGCCCCCACGTTGATGCCCAGCTTGGTGATGGTCACGGGCAGGTTCCCAAACACCACTTCACCCTGAGCCAGACCGGTGTCCACGACGGCCAGACCGTTGTTCGACGGCCCGCCTCGATGGATGTGTGCAGCAGTCGGCGCCGTTGACACAGGGAAACCGGCCAGGTTGATCTGGAAATCCGCGAGCGCGGAGGTGATTTCACCGGTTGTGCCACGCTTGATCTTGAACGTGATGGTGACCGAACCGGTGCCGTTGGCCTCGATCCCGCTGACAGGTGGCACCACCCTGGCCGGCAGGAGTTGCGCGCCGAATATCACGAGTTCTTCTGATGGCGAGGTCGCCGATTCGTCGCAGGCGGCCATCACAGCAAGTGAACACACGACCAGCAGGGATGCGAGGATTCTGGGCTTCATCGTCAGTTAGACCTGCTGGAGTGGAACATGGACGGCAGCCCCGGAGCAACTGCCCCGGGGCTGCCGGCGCACAGCTACTTCTTGACGACCGCGTACGGGTTCCCGCCGAGCGCGTTGGAAATCTGGGTGATCGCCTTTTGCGCTCGCACGCTGTTGCCCGCCGCGTCGAGCGGCGGCGATATGACGGCGATCCCGAACTTTCCGGGCGAGACGGCGATGAGACCGCCGCCAACACCGCTCTTTGCGGGCAGGCCCGTGCGGTACAGCCACTTGCCGGAGTCGTCATAGAGACCGGCGGTCGCCATGACGGCCAGTACGCCGGGCACCTTGTTCGCGTCCAGCACCTGCTTGCCGGTGACGGGATTCTTGCCGCCCGCCGCCAGCGTGGCCGCCATCATCGCGAGGTCCTTCGCGTTCACGCCCACCGAGCACTGCTTCGTATACAGATCGACCGCCTGCTGCCAGTTGCTCTTGATGTAGCCGTAGGCGAGCATCAACGCGCCAATCGCCTGATTGCGCTGATTCGTGTCTGCCTCCGACTTGTACACGTCCTGCAGCACGGTCAACTGGCGGCCGGCGTAGTCGTTATAGGTGCCGATGATCTTGGCCCACACTTCGTCGGCCGTCTTTCCGGACACCATGCTGGTGGAGGAGATCGCGCCGGGATTCACCAGCGGGTTCATTTCCGGCTTTCCCGTGCCCTCGACCATTTTCACGCCTTCGATGGCGATGATTGAGTTGAAGCGGGCGCCGGTCGCATCCACGCCGATCCGGTTCGCAATGGCATCCAGGCCCTGCTCCTGGATGACCTGCGCCATCGTGAACACCTTGGAAATCGACTGAATCGATACTTCGGTCTTGATGTCGCCGGCGGTGAAGACCTTCCCGTCCGCCGTGACGAGCGCGATGCCGAAGAGATTCGGATCGACCTTCGCCAGTGCCGGGATGTAATCGGCGTTCTTGCCTTCCTGCAGCGTTCTGAACTTCGCATACGCGTCGTTGACCGCGGCCTGCTCGGGCCCCGTCTGCCTCGCCGGCAGCGTGACCGCCACCGCGATCGCTACGGCCGCAACACCGCCCACCCAGAGCCAGCGGCGCGCCGATTTTGAACTTGCCACCATGACCGAACCTCCTACCTGACGTTTGCTTTTTCCCACTCACGGACGCGCCTGCGTCCCTCGTTGAACAGCCGCTCGTAATTGCCTTTGCGGATCTTGAGGCTGGCGTCGGGCGTGAGCCCTTTCCACACCGGAGCCCAGATATCGAACACGCCGTAGTACGGCGCCGGCCCTGACGGCGCCACCGTGTCGGTGCCGAACAGGAAGCGATCGGGATACTTGTTGAGCGTGGCAATCACGCGCGCGGTGGCCTGGGGCGACGCCACGGCATACTTCGCCACCTCGTCCCAGGAAATATCGAAGTTCACGTGACGCAGCTGCGGATCGTTGACCATGCCTTCAACGAGATCCAGCTGGCTCGGGGATCGCTCCGTCTGCGAGGTCACCTGCACAGGATGGACGATGCGTCCGAGGCCGATGTGCGCCCAAATGATGGAGGTACGTGGATGCTTCTTCAGCAGGGCTTTCATCTGGGCCAGGTACACCGGCTCGGTGTCCGGCTTCGCGAACGGCATGTCGATGTCGCTGTGAAGGATGACCACCAGCCCGCTTTCGGCGGCGAACTCGAGTACGCGATCGAGCGCCGGATTGGTGAGGCTGGCTGTTTCGCCCGCGACCTTCGAGGACACGAATTCCTTGTGGATCGAGAACTCGCCGATGCCGGTGAACACACCGGGGAACGTCTGCAGCACGCGGCGGATGTGATCGACGCCGTACATGTCCGCGGGATTGAATCCGGTGATCATCGGATCGAAACGCGCCTGCTCCTCCTTCGCCAGACCGCGATACTGCATGGCGATGTAGGCGTCCGTGAACGAGTAGTAGTAAAGGGGCGCGTCGGTCTGCAGGTAGTACGTGGGGGCAAAGTCACCCGAGTTTGCGTAGGCCCAGGTCTGCTGCAGCGGAATCCCGAACAAGGTCGATCGACTGACGCGGGTTCCCATGATCTTCAGGAACTCGCGCGCCTCGATCCCCTTCTGCACGTAGTTGGTCAGGTGGAAGTGCGAGTCATTGAATTCGCCATCGCTCTGCAGCTCCGCGGTTCGCGCGTGCGTTGTCATCCAGGCGGTCAGCGCAACGGCAACAATGGCGAACAGAAAAACAAGCGGTCTCAGCCACGTACGGGTCCCTGACATCTCGGGGGCGTCAGAGTGCAAATCCGGGGCCGCGACCGGCCTTCAGGCTTCTGGCGCGGATTGGGCGGTCACGGTGACCCGAGTCACCGGGACCGCGATTTACCGCGGAATCGGGGCCGAGTGTTGCGATTTCATCGAGGGCATTTACGTGGCACGGCGCGTGCTTGGGTAGCCGGTGCGCGCCATTCCATCCTGGAGCGCTTCTTCGACATGGCACTAACCTCCAGTGGTGCCAACCATCACAGCGCCCGCGCGACGCTTGCCGTTGCGCGGCGCTGCTGGTGGGTCGGGGGTTTCATCTGAATCCAAAAATGAATCCAAAAAAAACGCGGACGTGCATGACGAATCATGCACGTCCGCGCTGCAGGTAAACGAGGCTCGTTACCGGTTAGAACCGGAACGTAATGCCGCCCGAGAACTCGAACTGGTGCGAGTAGTCCGGGTCAGACAGGAGCCAGCAGCCGTAGAAGGGATCGCACCAGTAACCGGCGGGATCGCTCTTGATGTAGGTCGGCGTCCAGCGCATGCCGGCTTTCAGGCCGATGGCCGGAGCGAGGTAGTACTTCACGCCCGCGCCCCAGGTGGTGGAGAACTGCGTGTTGCCTTCGGCCTTGCCCGTCACGCCCGGCAGGAGGAGATTGCCGAACGAGTAGGTGGTGGCGCCAAGGCCCACGAAGGCATACGGACGCATCTTCGCGTCGGATTCGCCCCAGTTGTAGACGAAATTGACGTGATAGTTGTCGATGTTCAGTTCCGAAACATCGATTTCGGTGATGCCCGTCGCGCCTCTGGCCGTCAGCTTGGACGACTGGCGCGCGTACATGAACTCAATGAGTGCATTCGGGCTGGCGTAGAACCCACCCGTGAAACTGAAGGCGCCGCCGTCCTTCACATCCGCTTCATCGTACGCGACGCCATTGATGAGGCGGGGATCGAAATGGATGCCCTCGCTCGTCGTGTAACCCGCGTTAAAGCTCGCTTCAAATCGCTGGGCGGACAGCGGTGCCGCCAGAAACCCTATTCCCACCACCACTGCCGCGATACGTCGAATCATGTCTAACCCTCCCTACAGGTAGAACGCCCGGTATATGAGAGCAATAAGGACGCCAAGTCCAGAAGTGCCTTATAACCTAGAAGAATCCCAAGGCATTGTGGCATACCACGAGCCGCCGCGCCTTGCCGTACCGCGGATAGGACGCGCGACCGCGAGATGTCGCGGATCGGCCGCCTAGAACCGGAAGACGAAACCGAGCGACCCGCGCGTGAAATCCACCTTGCCGGGGGCGTCAATCACGCTGCCGCTGGTGTCCAAGTCATCGAAGGCCTGAAAGTACCTGATGTCGAACCGCACACCGAAGCTGTTGCCGAAAAAGACCAACACACCGCCTCCGACATTCCACGCGACGCTGTTCTGGTCTCCCTCGTCGAAGAGACCTGGAAAGTCGGCAGACGACCGCAGCAAGCCTACGCCGGCCAGCCCGTACGGACGGACCCCAAAGCCCTTCTGGCCGCCGAAGGGCACGGCCAACTGCACATTGCCCATCATGGTCAACACGCTGCTGCCGCCCGCATCGGTCTTGCCGAAGAAATCCGGGCTGTAGCCGAAATCCGCCTCGATGCCGATGACCCCCCCGCCGAAGAATGAGGCGCTCGCCCCGAACGTCTGCTGCTTGGACTCGGCCGCACTCGAAAAGGTCTTGCCGGAATCCCCGCCGAAGTTGATACCCCAGAATGGAACGATCAGGGTATCGGCGCTTGCTCGCGCGGGGACGACTGCCAGCAGGAACAGCGTTGCCAGGGTCGCGCGTTTGAACATCATTACGAACCTCCGATTATGAAAAAGTCTCGGCTCCGAGGATTAGACGAGCAATTCGTGATCCAGCCGCAACGCGGGCTCAACACCGCTGCCCGATGACGTGCGTCGTGTCCCTCCGCGGGATGTCGTGGTGCTCGCGTTACCAGGCTTGTTGAAAGCTGAAGGACAGAGCGAGGAAATCTGCCCCGATGGTGGTGTAAGCGCCGCGGCTGATCGCATAGCGCAATGCCCGGCTGCCTGACAGCAATTGCTTCACCGTCAGTCCCACGCGCGAATTTTTTTGCAGGTCGAGGTTCTCCGTACCGTTGACGGTGGTGCGCCCGCCCGCATAGAAATTCATGTTGCCCGACAATTGCAGCCGCGGCTTGACCACATAATTTACATGGAACTGCAGCGACGCGAGCGGATCCTGTGTCCGAACGCTGCCGCGATAGAACTCGTCATTCTCGCCGAAGAACCACGCTCCGCCAAATACTTCCAGGGTCCACTTGCCACGGTGCTGACGAAGGCCATTTCCGGCTTCACCGCCCACCGATGCGCGCCGATGTTGATCAGGCGATCCGGCGAGGACGGCCCGAGTGGCAGCGAGACTGTGACGCTTGCGCCGATGAGGCGCCGCTGGCGGTACGTCGCGAAGGCCTTGCGATCCATCGCCGGCGCACCGTACAGGTTCACGCCGAGACGAACCCGGGGATCACCCAGCCCGACCCGTGTCACCTCGGCGCGTTCGCCGAGATAGACCCCCTCCAGGTGGCCTCCGACAATCGGAACGCCCACCGACACCTGCGCCGATCGTCCGAACAGGCTGGTCATGTGGACGAGGCCGGCTGACATCGTGTTGATGCGCGCGCTGGCCTCTGAGATCGGGCCGGCGGGATCGAACGCCAGGTCGCCAAAGCTGAAAGTGTTCGCGAGGACGAACACGTTCAGTCCCTTTGGCGCCACCGCATACGCGCCCGGCTCCAGCTCCTGCGCCGCAGCCGGACGCGCAACTGTCACGCCCAGTGCCAGAAGCAACAGGACGCAGGTCCGTGTAGCCATCAGGCCATCAGAACCGGAACCGCACGCCAACGCTGAAGGGGATCGCCCAGCGCGAGCTGTTGTCGTTGATTTCCTCGAGGCCGCTGCCGAACAGATTGTCCGGCTGCGACATGCCCGTGACGAATCGCAGGCCGATCTGTCCGAAGGCGTCAAAGTTCTTCCGAACCTCTCCCATCACCCCCACGTTGACGCCGAGCGTGAACGCGGCAGTCCGATCGTAGAAGTCGGTGGCGTCGTCAACCAGGTTGGCCTGAGGCGCCGCCAGTACGACGTCGGTTTCGGAGACGAACCCGAGGCCAAGCAACCCTTCGCCGTACCCCCGAAGTGTGCCGCGCAGAGGCATGTACTGCCGGAAGCCCAGGTCGAGCGAGAAACTCTCGTAATCGTCGAACTGGCCGTAGAGCGTCGAGGCCCCGTACTCGCCCAGCTCCACCAGGTCCGCGTCCAGTTGCTGAAGCGTGAACGACACGCGGAACTCCTGGTTCTCGCGCCACATGTAGCCGCCACCGAATCGCAGGTGCAGTCCGGTGCCGTACACGTCCTCGTACTTGTTCTTCAGAATGACGGTGGTCTGGCCGTTGAGCGACCCAATGGCGCTCGAGTTGATGTTGCCGCTGA
>Ga0190274_10002352_pt1 | contig 11147 bp, 11 predicted proteins | sample Popmic531T_FD_133002 | JGI IMG/M metagenome (GOLD analysis project Ga0190274, IMG submission 133002) | Populus adjacent soil microbial communities from riparian zone of Yellowstone River, Montana, USA - 531 T | ecosystem: Environmental > Terrestrial > Soil > Riparian zone | place: USA: Montana...
ATTTCACCGGCGACGGCTGCCGCCGCGACGAGGACGATTATTACTGGATCACCGGCCGGGTCGACGACGTGCTCAACGTCTCCGGCCACCGGCTCGGCACCGCCGAGGTGGAGAGCGCGCTCGTCTCCCACCCGCTCGTCGCCGAGGCCGCGGTGGTCGGCTATCCGCACGAGATCAAGGGCCAGGGCATTTACTGCTACGTCACCCTGATCGCCGGCGAAGAGGGCTCGGACGCGCTCGAGGCGGAGCTGCGCGCCCACGTCCGCCGGGAGATCGGCCCGATCGCCTCGCCCGATCTGATCCATTTCACCCCAGCCCTCCCCAAGACCCGCTCCGGCAAGATCATGCGCCGCATCCTCAGGAAGATCGCCGAGAACGACTTTTCCAATCTCGGCGACACGTCCACGCTGGCTGAGCCCGCTCTGGTCGACGGCCTGATCGAGGGGCGGCGCAACCGTTGAGACGGATCGGGATTACCGGCGCGCCCGGCTGCGGCGTGACGACCCTGGGCCGCGCGCTCGCCGCCCGGCTCGATGCCGTCCACATCGACACCGACGACCATCATTGGGTCGCCACCGATCCGCCCTATCAGCAGAAGCGCGACGTGCCGGACCGGCTGCGCTCCATCCGGGCCGAACAGGCCAGGACGGGCCGCTGGGTGGTGTCCGGAACGCTCGACAGCTGGGCGGAGGGAATCGCCGACGACGCTGAGCTGATCCTCTTCCTCGAAGCGCCGACCGAGGTCCGCATGGCGCGCCTGAGACAGCGCGAGCAGGGCCGGTTCGGCGACATGCTGTTGCCGGGCGGCGCGTTGCACGAGACCCACCGCGAGTTCATCGACTGGGCGGCGCAATATGAGCTGGGCACGCAGCCCGGGCGCAGCAGGCCGCGGCACGAGCGCTGGCTGGCTGCTATCAAAATCCCGGTACTCCGCCTCGACGCAACCCGGCCGCTGGCGGACCTGCTCGAGGAGGTCATCGGCCACACGGCGCTTCACCCGCCTCGTCGTCCTGCGTAGGGAGCGGGCATGACGGTAAACCGATGAGGATCGTCGCGGCCGATATCGGCGGCACCCACGCCCGTCTCGCGCTCGCCGACCTCGTGCCTGGCGAGCGGCCGCGGCTCGGCGAGATGCGCAAATACCGGTCGCGCGAGGCGGTCGGGCTGGCCGAAATCTGGGCTCGCTTCGAGCGCGACAGCGGCGCCCCCCTCCCGCGCGCCGCCGCGATCGCGGTCGCCGCGCCGATCGAGGGCGACGTGCTCACCTTCATGAACAATGACTGGCGGATCGATCGGCACGCCATTCCCGCCGAGCTCGGCCTCGACCGATTGACCTTGCTCAACGATTTCGGGGCGGTGGCTCATACGGTTTCCGTGATGGCTTCGGACGAGCTGCGGGAGATCGCCGGCCCCGGCGAGCTTCCCGCCGACGGCGTCACCACCGTGCTCGGTCCCGGCACCGGACTCGGCGTCGCCATCCTCGACCGTCGCGGCGGCCGGGTCTCGGTGATCGAGACGGAAGCGGCTCATATCGGCTTCTGCCCGCTCGATCCGGAGGAGGAGGAGCTCGCCGACGCGCTCACCGCCCGCCACGGCCGCGCCTCGGTCGAGCGGGTGGTCTCGGGCCCCGGCCTCATCGACATCTACCGTTTCCTCGGCGGCGGCGACTGGCCTCCCGATCAGGCCGGCAGGCTCTGGGAGGCGGCGATCGACGGCGCCGACCCCTTGGCCGAGAAGGCGCTCGCCATCCTGGTCCGCTGCTTCGGCGCCGCCGCCGGCGACATCGCGCTGGCCCACGGCGCTATGGGCGTCGCCGTCAGCGGCGGCCTCGCCAACCGGATGGCCCCTCTGTTGCGCGGCCCCGCTTTCGAGGCCCGCTTCACCGCCAAGGGCCGCTACCGAGCCCGAATGCTGCGCACGCCGGTGCGCCTGCTGACCTGCGCGGAGCCGGGGCTGCTCGGCGCGGCGATCGCGTTCGAGCGCGAACATCTAGCGTAGCTCCCTCCCCCCGGGGAGAGAGGGCTTCAGGGCCCCAATCTCACGCTTACCGCGGCGCCATCCTGATCGCGCCGTCGAGCCGCACATATTCGCCGTTCAGATAGACGTTCTCCGCCATGAACACGGCCAGCCGGGCATATTCCTCGGCTTGGCCGAGCCGTTTCGGGAACGGCACCTGCGCGGCGAGCGCGTCCTTAACGTTCTGGGGCATCATCGCCACCATCGGCGTCTCGAACACGCCGGGAAGGATGGTGTTGACCCTGATCCCCTCGCCCATCAGGTCGCGGGCGATCGGCAGCGCCATGCCGAGCACTGCGGCCTTGGACGCCGAATAAGCGGCCTGTCCGATCTGGCCGTCCTGAGCGGCGACCGAGGCGGTGTTGACGATCAGGCCCTTCTCGCCGTCCTCGAGCGGGTCGAGGTCCGCCATTCCGGCGGCCGAGGCGGCGAGCACCCGGAAGGAGCCGATCAGGTTGATCTGGACGACCATCTCGAACTGGTGGATCGGGTAGCGCCTGACCTCGCCGGTCGTCTTGTCGCGGCCGACCGTCTTCATCGCATTGGCGACTCCGGCGCAATTGACGCAGATCCGCTCCTGGCCGTGCGCCTCGCGCGCCTTGGCGAAGCCGGCGTCGACCGCCTCGTCGGAGGTGACGTCGACCTGGCAAAACACGCCGCCGATGTCGCCCGCGACCTTCTCGCCGCGCTCGGAGTCGCGGTCGAAGATGGCGACCTTCACCCCCTTCGCCGCCAGCGCCCGCGCCGTCGCCTCGCCGAGGCCGGAAGCGCCGCCGGTCACCACCGCGGCGATATTGCTGTCGAGTTTCATGCCTGCTCCTTCGCTTTGCGAGGGCTCCTAGAAGGAAGCGGCCGCCTTGGGCAAGCACGCTGCTGGAACGGGCTGGCCGGACGCGCTAAGGGCCGGGCGAGCGAGGATGGAAATCATGGCAGGCAATCCCTTCACCAACCACCCCAAGGAAGTCGGCGAGAGCTATGGCGAGCATTTCCGCCACGCCGCCTGGTTCGGGGTCAGGATGATCGGCGGCGGCCTCGCCTGTTTCGTGCACGCGATCTTCCCGTTTCTCTGCGTCAGGACCGGCAGCCGGACCATGGACCGGCTGCACAGCAAGCTTCACGGCCGCGCCGACAAGGCCAATTGGGAGCGGCACCCGATCATCTGATCAGAAGTTGAGGCTGATCCCGACCGCGGCGATGCCGCGTTCGCGCCGCCTGACCTCCGCGGCGCGATATGCGGACTCGGTATGGGTGCGGACCCGCGGCTCCTCCAGGACCGAGAAGCGGCCAACGCCCATGGTCAGGCGATCGGCGAGCGGCATGGCGGCGATCATTCCGGCCGGCGGCGAGGCGGAGGCGGGCCGAATGGTGGCGCGCGGCATCCGGAAATCCGTCGATTCGCTTGCCCCCCGCTCTGGCCCGACAGCCGTCTTCGGTGCCTCGTCCGACACCGTCATCGGTTCGTAGGGAAGCTGCGCGACGGCCGGAGCCGCCACGGCGAGGGCGGTCAAGACGATCAGGCCGCGAGCGAATCTCGGCATTCGGAACCCCTGTCGTTCCGCCCCTGTCGCAACAAGCGCTCGGAGGAGCCCCCTTGTTCCCATTGTTGCGGGAGCGGAACGCGCTTAGGCTAGCCCGATGCCCGAGGAGGATCAATGACCCAAAAGCTTTTGCTGGCCGCAGCGCTCGCCGCCATCCCCTTGACCGCCGTCGCGCAAGGCCCCGCGCCCGCCATCACTCCGGAGCAGATCGTCGAGGCGCGCCGCGCGGCCTATTTCCTCTCCGGCGGCAGCTTCGCCCAGATGAAGGCGACCGCGGACGCCGGCGGCGACGTCAAGGGCCTCGTCTTCCCGTCGCGGACGCTGGCCCGCTGGGCGCGGACTCTGCCGACCATGTTCCCGGAAGGATCGAACGTGCCGCCGACCAAGGCGCGGCCGGAAGTCTGGTCGGACCGTCCGGGCTTCGAGGCCGCGGCCGCCGCTTATGCCGAGGCCGCCGGACGGATGGCCGAGGCGGCCCAGGCCGGTGACCGCGAAGCGTTCCTGGCGCGCTGGACCGAGGTGCGCGGCGCCTGCGGCGCCTGCCACGATTCCTATCGCAACGATTAGAGCCGAAGCTTTCGCCGGTCGGCGAGCACCGCCCGCGCCGCATTGTGCCCCGGCGCGCCGGTGACTCCGCCGCCGGGATGGGCGCCGGCGCCGCACAGATAGAGGCCCGGCAGCGGCATTCGGTAATCGGCATGGCCGAGCATCGGCCGGTTCGAGAAGAGCTGATCGAGCCCCATCTTGCCGTGGAAGATGTCGCCGCCGATCAGGCCGAAGCGGCGCTCCAGATCCAGCGGCGACAGAGCGAGCCGGCCGATCACCGAAGCCTTGAAGCCGGGCGCGTAGCGGTCGACATAAGCGATGACGTGGTCCGCCGCTTCCTCGCGCCGCGAATCCCAGCCGCCCGGCACGTCATAGGGGAAATGCTGGCAGAACAGGCTCGCGACATGCTTGCCCGGCGGCGCCAGGCTGTCGTCGAGCGTCGAGGGGATCAGCATCTCGACGATCGGCTCCTTCGAATAGCCTTCGGTGCGCGCCGTCAGATAGGCGCGGTCCATGTAATCGAGCGACGGCGCGACGATGATTCCGGCGGTGAGATGGTCGCCCGGCTCGGGCAGCGCGGTGAAGCGCGGCAGCTCGGACAGCGCCACGTTCATCCGGAACGTCGCCGATTCGCTCGCCCAATGCCGCATCCGTCCGGCCGGCTCCGCCGCGATCGCGCCTTCGGGCAGCAGCTTGGTGAACAGCAGCTTCGGGTGCACCCCCGCGACCACGGCCCTGGCGCGATAGGTCCTGCCGCCCGCCACGGCGCCCGCGGCCCTGCCCTGCTCGACGACGATCTCGTCGACCGGCATATCGAGCAGGATCTCGACCCCCGCCTCGCGCGCCGCCTTGGCCATGGCCTGGGTAATCGCGCCCATGCCGCCGATTGCATGGCCCCAGGCGCCCTCCACCCCCGCCGCCTCGCCGAAGACATGGTGGAGAAGGACATAGGCGCTGCCCGGCGCATAGGGGCTGGCATAATGGCCGACGACGGCGTCGAAGCCGAACAGGGCCTGGACCAGCTCGTGGCTGAAATAGCGGTTGAGGATGTCCGCCGCCGATTTGGTGAAGAAATCGACCAGATGGCGCTGCTGCTCGATGCCGAGCCGTCCGACTCCGCCGCCGAGCTTCAGAAGCGCGAACAGATCGGCAAGCCCGCCGCCGGCATTGGGCGGAGCGCGCAACAGCCACTGCCGGAGCACGCCGACCACGGCATTGAGCGCTTCCGAATAAGCGTCGTAATTTTCGGCGTCGGCGGGCGAATGGCGGGCGATCTCGCGCCGCGTCAGCCCGTCGCGCCCGGACAGCAGGTAATCGGGGCCGGGCGTCGGCAGGAAATTGTCGATCTTCCTGAGCACGACCTTCAGGCCGTGCTCGTAGAGCCGCATGTCTCGGATCACCTTGGGATTGAGCAGGCTGACCGTGTAGCTCGCCGTCGAGTTGGAAGCCCGGGTGGAACTCCTCGGTCACCGCCGCGCCGCCGACCACGGCGCGCGCCTCCAGCATGGTGACCTTCAGCCCACGCTCGGCCAGGTAGAAAGCGCAGGCGAGCGCATTGTGCCCCGCGCCGATGATCAGGATGTCGGACGTCATCCCGGGCCTATAGGCTGGGATCGAGCGGCACGGCCAGCGTCGCCTTGACCCGCTTTTTGACGAAGGTGGTCTCGAAGCGGCGGACCGGCGGCTGCTCGAGCAGCGCGGCGAAGCGGTTATAGGCGTCCATGTCGCGCGCCACGACGAGCAGCAGGACGTCGAACGCGCCGGCGAGGTCGAGGCAGAGCTGGACGTTGGGGCTGGCGCAGATCCGGCGCCGGAACTGGTCGATCTCCTGCGCCGCGTGACGCTCGAACTGGACGTTGACCACGGCCGACAGAGGAAAGCCCGCCGCTTCCTCGGACACCACCGCCGCCTCGGCGGCGATGGCGCCGCTCGCCCGCAGCCGCCTGAGCCGGCGCGCGACCGCCGAGGGCGAGCGCCCCACCTTCTCGGCGAGCGTATCGGCGGTCTGCAGATTGTCCTCCTGCAGGCAGGCGAGAAGCCGAATGTCGAGCCTGTCCAGCTTGCCGGTCAAAGTCGCGGCCTTCCCTTCATTTGCCAGAATCCGGCACGATCGGGCCCGTCTTTGCCCGAAATCGCCGCCCATCCCAAGGGATAAGGGCGGCGCAATCCGAGGGAGATTAAAATGATGTTGCGTGGAATCCCGTTGATCGGTGCCGTTTCGCTGCTGGCGCTGGGCGCGCCGGCGATGACCCAGGAGCCCGCGCCGGCGGCTCCCGTCGCGGCGGCGCTCGACAGCCGCGCCGTCGTTGCCGAAGTGCGGCGGATCGTCGCCGAGCGTTACGTCCTTCCCGAGCGACGCCCGGCGCTCGACGCGATCCTCGCTCAGGGCCTGGCCTCGGGCCGCTACGACGTCCGCGAGCCGGCCGCGCTCGCCGAGCGGATCAACGCCGATCTCGACAGGGCGGGCCACGACCGTCACCTCAACTTCAATTTCAACCCCCGCCAGGCCGAAATCCTCGCCGCCGGCCGGCAGGAGCAGCCGGACAACAGCGCCTATGAGCGGCAGGTGCGCGCCGCCAATCACGGCGTCAGCGAGCTTCGCGTGCTGCCCGGCAACGTCCGCTACATGGCCTATGACGGCTTCATGTGGATCGGCCCGGAAAGCGCGGCGGCGCTGGAAACGGCGATGCGCTTTCTCGCCGGCGGCGACGCGGTGATCATCGACCTCCGGCGCAACGGCGGCGGCAGCCCCGAGGCGGTCCAATATCTGATCAGCCATTTCCTGCCGGCCGAACGGCCGCTGGTCACCTTCTACATGAACGGCCAGCCCGAGGCGGACCGGCTGTCCACCCTGGCCGAGGTCCCGGCCGGCCGAATGGTCGGCAAGCCGCTCTACGTGCTGACCAGCAACGGCAGCGCTTCGGCGGCCGAGGAGTTCATCGGTCATGTCGGCGGCTACCGGATCGGCGAGCTGATCGGCGAGACCACCGCCGGCGCCGGCTTCCGCAACGAGCTGGTGCCGGTCGCCGGGCAGTTCGTGCTCAGCGTCTCGGTCGGCCGCGCCGTGCTCGCCTCGACCGGGCGCGACTGGGAGGCGGTCGGCCTGACGCCGACTGTGCAAACGCCGATCGCCGGAGCGCTCGACGTCGCCCAGGGGCTGGCGCTGCGGCGGCTGGCGGCGCAGGCCGAAGGGCCGCAGCGGGCCCGGCTCGAAGCCGCCGCCGAAGGCGTCGCCGCGCGCGGCGAGCGGCGAAGCCCGGCGCTGCCGCTCGCGGCTTATGCCGGCACCTATGGCGAGCGCACGATCCTCGCTTTGGACGGCCGGCTCTGGGTCCGCCGCGGCCAGCGCGCACCCGTCGCCCTGATCCCGCTCGGCGGCAACGCCTTCGCCTACGACACCGACCCGTCGGTGCGGCTGGAATTCCAGGTCACCGGCGAGCGCGCCACCGCCTTCGGCGTCGGCGGCCCCGGCGCGCCGCCGCAGGGCCCCTTCGCGCGAACGGCCTGACGGCAATGGGGACACATACGTATGTGTCCCCATTGGGCGCGGATTGCGACGACGCGACTTCCCGACGGCGCGCATCATCGCCACGGGCGCCGCGTGGAACGGATCCTGATTCATTCGATTCACCTGTCAAAGAGCCAAGCCGATTCGGAACATATATGGAACATAATTCTTGCGATTGCAAGAGAAAATTGCGTATTCCCAGCAATTTACGCGTAACTTATTGTTTCTGCGCTAAACAAACCGCGATTTGTGGGAAATGGCGCGACGAAGCCCGTCAGCGCATCAGCACAAGCTCTTCCGACATGGTCGGATGGAGCGCCACCGTCTCGTCGAACTGCGCCTTGGTGAGCCCGGCCTTGACCGCGACCGCGGCGGCCTGGAGTATCTCGGGCGCGTCGGGGCCGATCATGTGGAGGCCGACCACCTTGTCGGTCTCCTCGTCGACGATCAGCTTGTAGAGCGAGCGCTCGTTGCGGCCGGCGAGGACGTTCTTCATCGGCCGGAAATCGGAGACGTAGGTCTTGTAGGTGCCGAGCTTGTCGCGCGCCTGGCCCTCGGTCATGCCGACGGCGGCGATGGGCGGGTGGCTGAACACGGCCGAGGGGATGCTGCCATAGTCGACCCGGGTCGGCTTCTTGCCGAAGACCGTGTCGGCGAAGGCCTGGCCCTCGCGGATCGCGACCGGGGTGAGCTGGACCCGGTCGGTGACGTCGCCGATCGCGTAGATGCTGGGCACCGACGACTGATTGTCCTCGTCGACCAGGATGGCGCCGTTCTTGCCGAGCTCGACTCCGGCCTTCTCCAGCCCCAGCCCGGCCGTGTTCGGCGCGCGGCCGACCGCCCAGAGCAGCAGATCGGCGTCGATCGGGCTCGCGCCCTGGAGGTGGATTCGCAGCGAGCCGTCCTTGCGCTTCACGATCTTCTCGAACGGCGCGTTGAACTTGAAATTGATCCCCTTGGTCAGCGAGATCTGGAGGAGCCGGTCGCGGACCTGCTCGTCATAATGGCGAAGGATCCGGTCGCCGCGATTGACGATGGTCACCTCGCAGGCGAATTCGTGCAGGATTCCGGCGAACTCGTTGGCGATATAGCCGCCGCCGGCGATCACCGCCCGCTTCGGCATCCTGTCGAGATGGAACATCTCGTTCGATGTGACGCCGTGCTCGGCTCCGGGCACGTCCGGGACCACCGGATGGGCGCCGGTGGCGATCAGGATGGTCGCCGCCGTCACTTTGGTGCCATCGGCGAGCGTGACCTCGTTGGCGCCGGTGACGGTGGCGCGCTGCGGCACGATCTCGACGTCGTGGCGCTCGAGGATGTCGGTGTAGATGCCCTCCAGCCGCTCGACCTCGGCGAGGACGTTGTCGCGGAGCACCGCCCAGTCGAACTTGCAGCTGCCGACCTTCCAGCCGAAGCGCTTCGCGTCCTGCAGGTCCTCGGCGAAATGGGCGCCGTAGACGAGCAGCTTCTTCGGCACGCAGCCGCGGATCACGCAGGTGCCGCCGACCTTGTGCTCCTCGGCGACGGCGACCCTGGCGCCATGCGCGGCGGACACTCGCGCGGCACGGACGCCGCCCGAGCCGGCGCCGATCACGAACAAATCATAGTCGTAGCTCTTGGTCATTGGACGTCATCTCCAAACGCGCGCTCGATCAATGCCCGGGTCGAGGGATCGAAGTCCGATGCGCTCCGGTCGTCGAGCTGCTTCGCCGTCTCCTTGCCGAGCTCGACTCCGAACTGGTCGAACGGGTTGATTCCGAGCAGGCAGGCATTGGCGAAGGTGCGATGCTCGTAAAAGGCGAGCAGAGCGCCGAGCGTCGCCGGGTCGAGCCGGTCGAGCAGGATCGTGGCCGACGGCCGGTCGCCCGGATAGGCCCGGTGCGGATCGTCCGAGGCGCGGCCGGCCATCAGCGCGGCGCCCTGGGCGAAGCAATTGGCGAGCAGCTGGCCGTGATGCTCCTCGGCGAAGCCGTGATCCGGCTCGATCACCGCGAGGAACTCGGCGGGGATCAGGTGGGTGCCCTGGTGGAGCAGCTGGAACACCGCATGCTGGGCGTCGGTGCCGACTCCGCCCCAGACCACGGGCGAGGTCGCCCGGCCGGCCGGCTTGCCGTCGAGGCGGACGGTTTTGCCGTTCGATTCGGTTTCGAGCTGCTGGAGATAGGAAGGGAGCAGCCGAAGCCTTTCGTCATAGGCGAAGATCGCCCGGGTCGCGGCGCCGCGGACATTGGCATAATAGCGGTCGGCGAAGGCGGCGAGCACGGGCGCGTTCGCCTCCAGCGGCGCGAAACGGAAATGCCGGTCCATCGCGGCCGCGCCCTCGAGCAGGCTCTCGAACGCGTCCCAGCCGAGCGCGAGCGCCGCCGGAAAGCCGATCGACGACCAGAGCGAATAGCGGCCGCCGACCGTCTCGCCGAACGGCAGGATCCGGGTTTCGTCAATCCCGAATTCGATCGCCTTGTCCGGTTCGGCGGTGAGCGCGATCACCCGGCCGTAAGGATCCTCCACCCCCGACTCCTCCAGCCATTGCAGCGCCGAACGCGCGTTCAGCATGGTCTCGGTGGTGGTGAAGGTCTTCGAGGCGATCGCCAGCAGGGTGGCGTGCGGGTCGAATCCGGCGATCGCTTCCTCGAGCGCGGCGCCGTCGACATTGGAGACGGTGGCGGCGTCGTAGCGCCCTGAGCGGCGGCCGAGCGCGTCGATCAGGAGCTTCGGCCCAAGCGCCGATCCGCCGATGCCGACATGGAGGATGTGCCGGACCGGACCGAACGCCTCGGCCTCGATCGCATCGACCAGCGCGCGCATGCGGACGTGGAAGCCCGCGGCGCGGGCGACGCTGTCCGGCGCCCCCTGTCCCCGCTCGGCGCTATGCTCGGCGGCGCGGCCCTCGGTCGGGTTGACGATCTCGCCGGCGAACATGGCATCGCGACGGGCGGCCAGGCCGGTCTGTTCGGCGAGGGCCAGGAAATCGGCCAGCAGCGCCTCGCTCAAATGGGTCTTGGCGAAGTCGAAGCGAATCCCGCACTCGTCGATCGCCAGCCGCGCCAGCCGGTCCGGCTCGGCCGCGAACAGATCGCTGAGGGTTCGGACGGGCGCGCTCTCCAGCGTCTTCCAGGGATCGGCGGTCATGGCCCGGCCTATCTAGGGCGGCGGCGGCGGAAAGCCCAGCTTGACCTGCCTCGCCGCTTGACCGGGCCCCGGCCCCAAGCGAAAGCGCGCGGATGAGTGAAGCGCCAACCGAGCCGGCCACGGCCGCGGCCCAGCCCGCGCAGAAGCAGCCGGAAAGCTGGTGGGCGACTCTGCGCTTCGTCCTGATCCTGTTCGCGATCGCACTGTTCCTGCGCACCTTCATCGTGGCGCCTTTCTCGATTCCCTCGGGCTCGATGCTGCCGCGGCTGATGATCGGCGACTATCTGTTCGTCTCGAAATGGTCCTACGGCTATTCGCGCTATTCGATGCCGTTCGGCCTGTTCGGCTTCGACGGCCGGATCCTGGGCGGGCTGCCCGAGCGCGGCGACGTCGTCGTCTTTCGCTATCCG
>Ga0190274_10002353_pt1 | contig 11147 bp, 6 predicted proteins | sample Popmic531T_FD_133002 | JGI IMG/M metagenome (GOLD analysis project Ga0190274, IMG submission 133002) | Populus adjacent soil microbial communities from riparian zone of Yellowstone River, Montana, USA - 531 T | ecosystem: Environmental > Terrestrial > Soil > Riparian zone | place: USA: Montana...
CAAGTGTTCCTGTTGTTCCGGCATTTGTAAATGTGGTACCGCCTGCTGCATTCATAAAATTCCCGGCAAGCTTGATGTAACGTCCATTTGAATTAAATACACTTGTGTTATTCGAAGTCGTAAAAGTCCCGCTGATATCGAGGTCAGCATTCAGTGTTGTTGTTCCTCCTGTTTTTGTAACGGTAAGATTTCCCACTGCATTTGGCGTGGTCAAAGCACCATTCATGGTTTGAACAACAGCTGCATTGTTAAATAAAATAGTGGAAGTTGGAGATGCGACCAGCGTACCGAAGTTGGAATAGTTTCCGCAAATAGTGAGTGTTACACCTGCATTCACTGTCAGCGTTGCGCCCGGCATGATCATCAGGTCCTTCACTGTTTGATTGGCAGTGAGCACCGGTTGAAATGTTGCCGGAGCGATGTTGGCATTGATTCCGCAAACAGGCGGAGCACATGCTCCCCAGTTATTGGAAATCGTCCAGCTGGTATTTGTATTGCCGCTCCAGGTCACAGTTGGAGGATTTCCAATGCCACAGGTGGAGTTTGCAAAACTCAATGTATACCCCCCTGTGTTTGCGCTGTAGTTCGACAATACAAGCACAAATTTTTGTCCGGCAGTCACATTCAGCGGAGCCTCAAAATTTCCTGCAACGCCGCCGGGAGGAAGAGGATTTTCCATTCCTGTCGGGCTTGTGCTTGTTGCATTCCAGTTACAGCGTACCGGAGGGATTAGGTTGTTCCTGATATCAGCGCAGGAATTTGAAGTGAGGTTATAAAGGGTCCAGTCATAATACCCTGGAGTAACCTGGCTAAGCGTCCAGCGCAGGGATCCATTGGTTGTGATGTTGATGAGGTACCATGAAGAATGCAGCTCTGCAGGATTTGCAAGCATGCATCCCATGTTCGTCCCGTTCACATTTGTACAAGGATTGCCAACGGTGCCACAAGGTGAAATTTCATTGATGCTTCCGCAGCCGAAATAACTTTGAGGTTGTGTGATCGTCTGCTGGCAAACGCCTATTGCTCCATCACAATCTTGGGTAGTCGGTGGAGATGGAAGCGTTCCATCCAGTACCATGATTGTAAAAGTTCCTACACTGCTGTAATATCCGTCAACACGAATATAATAAGTGGCACCTCCCGTTAATCCTGTAAGAAGCAGTTCAGAGTAGAGCGCTCCGTTGCATGAAAAAGTGCTGTTGTCGTTGCATCCTCCTGCAACAGGTGTCAGCGATCCGCATGCGCCGCTGAACACATCGATCTGTGTGTTGGTAAGAGAACCCGTCTGGGTTTTAATTCTCATTTGTCCCGATGCAGGACAAACAATTTTATACCATACTGAATTGAGTGTGCCATTGTAGAAGCATGAACCGCCGGCAGGTTCGCCAGTTCCGCCTGAGCAACTGTTATCGCCGACGACAATTGCCGAAAGGTTCAGCAAGGTGGCATTGCAAGGCAAATCGTTTGCAGGTCCGCTGCCGAAAGATGAAATCGAAATATCATAATTTACTGAATTCGGACTTGCCCAAGTATCGACCATAATATAATAAGTACCGGCCGCTGGAAGAACCACGCTTCCGCTGAGTGGATTTGATCCGCCGTTGCTTCCAATGCATGTACCTCCGGCGCCAGGACAATTTTGATAAACCTGGTAACCAACGGAAGTCGTGCTGGCATTGTAAATCGAAATACCGATGCATTGAGGGGATGCGACTGTTATCTTGTAAACCTTGTCTTCGCCAGACTCATACAATGATCCGCACGATCCTATCGTAGCATTGTTATAATCGTTCCCAAAACACGAAGTGGTTTGACCGGCAGCAGAATATGGGAGTGTGACCGTAAGCGGATTTGCGCAAGTCGTTCCCGCCGGTATTCCTCCCGGGGCTGAAATGGATAAATAATTATACGGGTTACAGGAATAATATGCATCGAGTACGAGGTAGTATGTTACCCCGGCATTCACTGATACACACAAGGATTTATCTCCGAGGTAATCCTGTATGTACGCCACACAAGTTGCAGCTCCTGAACACATAGTTACAGGGCATCCGGTATAAAGCATCAGTCCGGTACTGTAAGCAAGCGGTGCATTCAGAATAATGGTGATCATCCCCGATGTGGCAGGCGTAAAAACCCAGACCTTGTCCTCACTGGTAGTGTAATACGGATCTCCGCAAACAGAAGTATTGGTCATGGTGAGGTCATCACCGGCCCCGCACGTAGTTCCTGCTCCTGAATTGTATGGCAGTGATGCAATATTAGTAACGCCCGTTCCAAGAAGTGATGCACAAGTTCCTGCAGTGGCGCTGGAGACGAGTGAGATGTTATCGATTGCTATAGCAGGATTGGTTCCGATGATAGCATCGTTTACCCAACTGAATACAAGTCTTCTGGTAGTTCCTGCCGCTGCACAAGGCAATGTAAACGTTGCGGTTTGCCAAGTGGTTTGTAATCCGTAGGTGCCTCCTACCTGTCCAGTGAAAAGTTGAGATCCTGCAACCGGTGTAGTAGCTGTGCCAACAAGGAACACTTGCAGGTAATCATAACCTGATTCACCGTAGCCTTTCCAGTTGAAGGAAAGTGTGATGTTGGGCTCACCTGCAGGAAAGACAATATCGCGGTAAAAATGAACATAGCTTGATGCATTCACATTGTAATTGTTATTTCCGGCAGCAGTACCGATGTGGGCGCAACGGGTGCCGGTATAACCTGTGGCTCCCGTACCGCAGAACCATTGATTGGGTTGTGCAGCAATCACCGCAGTCCAGCCATTCAATAAAAAAGTATTTCCTGTTTCAAACCCGCCGTTACCGATGGGACTGATGAGCGTTGTTTGCGCATGCACGTGAGAAAAGACAACCAGGAAAAAAAAGGTAAATAGTTTTTTCATGTTGTTGAATTATTCCGAAGGAAGGTCTGTATCGGGAAAAATGGTCAGCGTTTTATCCTTACACTCGCCTTTGGCTTTTGAAATTGTTGCGCCTTCCTTCACATAGAATTTATATCCCAGTTCGGAAATGGCATCATAAACCGGTTTGTTTTCAGGAAGCTTTTTCTTATCCAACTTCATCATAACCAAATGCTGACTTTCGCAAAATGCAACAATCAATGCTCCGGGAATCTCAGTAAGCTTTCTGTTGACCTCAGGAAATCCGCGCGCCGAAACGATGCCTGGCACCTGGACGATTAATTCACGATATTCCACCTGCGGCTGCTGGGCCTGCATGATTTGGGTGCAGAATAAAAAAGCACCTGTTAAAATCAATGTCCATCGTAGTGGCGTCATACGGACTGATTTAGAAAACTCAAATATAACTATAAATGGATTCGAAACACCGGCGTATATAAAATTTTGAACATGGGGCACTTATAAAAATTTATGGCCCATCCCCGGATTCAGCGCTGCTGCATTTCCGACGAATACAAATAAACCCTCCAGATTTACAAATTACAAATTCGGAAATTGGTAGGATTTATTTGTATTCGATGGAGAATGACTTCTCCTCAATCAGAATTATTTATTTAACGCCAAACCTTACAGTTCCTTCCTCCGTAACAATATCACCAATCCAATTTCGTTATCTTGCACTATGAAACGGTTTAACCTGACCTTATTCCTGTTTTTTCTTTCTTCATTCGTGATCGGTACGTCAAGGACGTATGCCGCTGATTCCAAGCTTACGCGAGAGCAATACATTTCAACTTATAAAGATGATGCCGTCAGGGACATGAAAAAAACCGGCGTACCGGCCAGCATTACCCTTGCCCAGGCTTGCCTGGAAAGCCAGGATGGGAACAGTCCGCTGGCTATGGAAGCGAATAACCATTTCGGCATCAAGTGCGCAAACTGGACAGGCGATACATATATCCAGGATGATGACACTAGGAATGAATGTTTCAGGAAGTACAAAGATGTTTTGCAATCTTATGATGACCACTCCGACTTTTTAAGAACCCGTCCTCGTTATGCCGAACTCTTTCTCCTGGATATCACTGATTATACAAGCTGGGCAAAAGGTTTGAAGAAAGCCGGCTATGCTACCAATCCACAATATGCCGAGCGTCTTATTAAAATTATTGAAGACAATAAACTGAACGAGCTGGATCATGGCCGCGATCTGCCGGCATTTTATGAACCTGTTGCCAGCGCCCGCCCGCAGCCTATCCTGAAAAAAACCCCTGCTCCGCCTTCTAAAATCATCGTGCCTTCGAGCGAAGTCATCAACCCTTTTGGAGGACACCAGGTTTTTTTCAATAATGAAACACCTTACATTATCGCTGCAGCCGGGGATACGTACCGTGGCATTGCAGATGAATTTGAAATGGGCGAATGGCAGATTCTCAAATACAATGAAGTTGATAAAAGTGTTCCTGTAGATGAAGGCGAAAAAATTTATCTTAAGCCCAAAAGACGCACAGGTGAAAGGTCATTCTATACTGTTAAACCAGGTCAGTCACTACATGACATTGCTCAGGAACAGGGCGTCAAGATGCGTCATCTTTTAAAATGGAATGAGATGGGAGAAAATGCAGACGTGAAACCTGGTCAGCGCATTTATCTTCAAAGCAGGAAATCTTAGTAACGGCCTCGCCACTAATCCCGATAGCTATCGGGAACAAGGACACTAAGAAACACCGAGATCTTATAATATTCTTCTTCTGATTTTTAAATTCTTAGTGTTTCTTTGAGTCTTGGAGACTTTGTGGCAAGATTTTTCAGAAAACAATTTTCACAAGCATCGTTTCTCCATCCCTTTCTGCAGGTAGAAGGATGGTATCTTCATCCACCTGTTTCCCTGACAAAGGAATGACCACCACATTCATTGATTGGTCGAACAGTGTTTTCGTCTGCTGCTCCCCTACTCCGTTCAATGTGGTGAGGAGCACAGAACTTTGCTCTCCGATATACTTATTATATATGCTCATGATCCTTCCATTCATGATGGCTGAAAAATAAGAAGAGTAGTAACCGCCATCATCCGTCGAATTCTGGTCTTTCGAAATGGTGTTGCTCCATAAAATGGTTCCATCAGGATTAATTGAAAGTGCGATGATATTTCCGTAGTGGTAGTAATAATGGTACACCCACATCTGCATATAATAATCCCAATATGATCGCGAAGAGACATTGAATGACTCTGCTACAATGGCTGCACCTCCATCCTTGCGGATCGCGCTCCTGTCGATGGAATAATTTACCAGCTCATTATTTTTTACCCGGCCTTCCGTAACAAGCTTCCTTAAAAACTCCGCTGTAAAAGTTGAAGTGACTACCGGTGTTTGCACCAGCGAATCTTCACTCAAAGCATAGTAGAAAACACCTGCCGTAGAGTAGGCTGTTTTATCGGAATAAAACCCCGATACAACAATTCGTTTGTTCCTGTTGTCGGCACTGATGGCTACGTCAGTAAGAAATTTATTCTCCACCATGATATCGTTATAATGCACTTCGTCCTTTTTGAAGTTATAGGAAATTAGTTTGTAAAAACTTTCGCCGGGATTTTTTACCCGCTTCTCCGTGCGGAACTCAATGCCCAACAGATAAATATTTCCTTCGTCAGAAATAACGGGTGTAACAGGAGCAAACAACTTTGGTTTCACCGGTATGCTTATTTCCTTTCTCGCATGTATTGTATAGCTTGTATCAAAAATGACAGCCGTAAATTGCTGGTGTGAATCGTCTTTTGCAATTGATCGCATGGCACAGGCAATAAAACTTTCATCATGTGAATAAATCAGGTCGGGCTGCATTTCTTCATCGGCTTTTTCCGCAGGGACTTCCATCAGTAGCATAGGTGTTCCGGAAAACTTGCCCTGTTCATCCAGCTTCTGAATAAAAAGGCTTATGAGCTTTCTTGATTTGTCGAAAGAAGTATACAACACGGCTACACTGCTGCCAACGATTCCTACATCGGCTATGTGACAATCCTCGCAGGCCAAATTCACCGGCAAGGATATGATCGCATTTAAATCGTCATTCATCCTTTGCAGAAGATATTTCCGCGACCGGAATCCGGAACTTCCTTTTTCGCCATTGAAGGCATGGTTGCTTCGCAAAAGATAATAGCCTGACTCCACTGCGCCGAGAATCCGCAGGTAAGAGTATTTTTTACTGTCTGACAAAGGAGGGCTCCAATGTACTGACTGGGCAGAAGTCCACTTTGCGTGGAATGCAAGAACCAGGAAAAGCAAAATGCCGGGATATTTCATAAGCGTTGCAAATGTCTGAATTCTTTGAAACTAAACTGTAAGATTTCATTTTGCATATCCTTCTTAACGACATCTAATAAAAATAATAATCAGAGTGGAAGGTAAAATAGATTTCTCATCCGCTCAAGCGGATTCGAAATGACAGTAACAGTGGGTTTGAATGTCGCCGGAAAGAAATTCTATTCTTTTCAAAATTCTAAACCGGCGACAATAAGATTAATGTGAATTGTCATTCCGAATGAAGCGGAGCGCAATGAGGCATCTCGTCATGAGTCACTATCCTGATTTTCCGGCACTTTGGTACTTCAAAACCTTTTCTACCTTAGCCACGACTTTACTTCAGTTAACCAACAAAACACCATTTAATTTTATGAATTCGATCTCCGCAGTCGTTCAGAAAAAAGTGGATGCATTCATGCAGCACATCACTGCAAAAAATCCGGGCGAATCAGAATTTCACCAGGCCGTGAAGGAAGTTGCGGAAACGGTGATGCCTTATATCGAAATGCATCCGCATTATGAAAAGGCAAAGATCCTTGAACGGATTGCAGAACCGGAACGCGTTGTCATGTTTCGCGTGCCCTGGATGAATGACAAAGGTGATTTCGAAATCAACCGCGGATTCCGAGTTCAAATGAACAGCGCCATCGGTCCATACAAAGGCGGACTGCGTTTCCATCCTACTGTCTATCTCGGTATTCTGAAATTCCTGGCATTCGAACAAGTTTTTAAAAATAGCCTGACAACACTTCCAATGGGAGGCGGCAAAGGCGGATCTGATTTTGATCCGAAGGGTAAGACAGACAATGAGGTGATGCGTTTCTGCCAGAGCTTTATGACAGAACTGTACAGGCACATTGGTGCTGATTGCGATGTTCCGGCAGGCGATATCGGAGTCGGCGGACGTGAAGTAGGATTCCTGTTCGGGCAATTCAAAAGGCTGAGCGGAGAATTCACAGGTGTACTTACAGGAAAAGGAATCCAGTTCGGCGGAAGTCTTATTCGTCCGGAAGCTACAGGATATGGATGTGTGTACCTCACCCAGGAAATGCTGAAGACCCGCGGCGATGGAATGAAAGGAAAAAATGTGGTGATCAGCGGCTCGGGGAACGTTGCACAATATGCTGCGGAAAAATGCATGCACCTTGGGGCAAAGGTGCTTACGTTCAGCGACAGCGACGGATACATTTATGATAAGGACGGGATTGACCAGGGTAAGTTGGAATTCATCATGGAGCTGAAGAATGAAAAGCGCGGACGTATTAAAGAGTATGCAGATAAATACAAATGCGAATTCGTTGCGGGTAAAACACCATGGGGTGTGAAATGTGAAGTTGCCTTGCCATGTGCAACACAAAATGAGCTCGACGGAAAAGATGCAAAGCTACTTGTGAAGAATGGACTGATCGCAGTTGCCGAAGGAGCCAACATGCCTTCGACTCCTGAAGCCGTAGACGAATTCATCCACAACAAAATTCTTTTTGCTCCCGGTAAAGCATCGAATGCCGGCGGTGTTGCAGTATCCGGATTGGAAATGAGTCAGAACTCGTTGCGGCTTACATGGTCGCGCGAAGAAGTTGACCAGCGTTTGCTTGGCATTATGAGCAGCATCCACAGCACCTGCGTGAAATACGGTACCACGGATGGATTTACCAATTATGTTATCGGGGCCAACATAGGAGGATTTGTAAAAGTTGCAGATGCCATGCTTGCACAGGGACTCGTTTAAAAAGCGCTGATGCAGAAGAGCCACCTGCTCATCCTCATTTCCTGCCTACTTCTTTCTTGTGCACCGATGCGGTTTGTAAAACCGTTGGAAAAAAATCAACAGGCAGCAAATCTTTCTTTTGGAGGAGAACTCTTTAAATACGGGTCCTCTACGATCCCGATGCCGTTCCTGACAGCAAGTTATGGCTACGGATTTGACAGCACACTCACCGGTTTTGCATCGTTGAATATTTCTTCCGGACTCTATAAAAATTTGCAGCTTGGCTTCGGCGCGACAAAGCAATTGTTCACGCAGAAAAAATATTCTCCCGGGTTAAGTGTTTCACCTGCATTTGAATTTATCTACCAGAATCAAAATGCAGTAAAGTTTTACCCGCAGCTTGCCATCAATGCTTTCTGGGAATATGGGAAGCATAAAAACCTGGTTTTCTTGGGTGTCGACAACTGGTTTGAGCTTGCAAGCAAAAAAGCATATGAGATCAAACAGGAAAATCACTGGATCTTTATGCCTGCCATCGGACATGGTTTCTGTGGGAAGAAAGGAATGTTCACCATCGAAGCCAGGGTCATTGCACCCAACCTGTCCAATGAAAAACTGGTAGTGGAATACAAGACGCCATTCGGAACACATGGCGCCTTTGGCGTTTACATCGGTTATACAAGAAAATTTTAAGCGATGAAAAAAATATTTCCCTTCCTCCTAGTTATCGCAACACTTACTGGCTGCCTCGACCTCGATGACAACCTTTACAACCCCTCGAAGATTGATGCTTACAGGCTGGATGAATATAAAGGTGATGTTGATTTTCATCTTGACCTGTCATATCACATCCCGGATTCGCTGGTTCATATTTTTACACTCGCGTCACAGGCAAATGATGAATCGGCTGCAACCACGATTTATGCAATCTATGTTGGAAGCATTTCACGCATTGCCACGGATACGGTGATCCTTTATTGTCACGGAAACAAAGACCACATGGATGCCTACTGGCCGCGTGCACAACTCCTGGCAAATACGAAAAGCAAAAACCGTTTCGGGGTGATGATGATAGACTTCCGGGGGTATGGCATGAGTGATGGCGAGCCGTCGGAAAAAGGTTTGTATGCTGACGCAGATGCAGCAATGAAATGGCTGAAGAGCCAGGGGCTTACTGACAACAGGCTTGTCATCTACGGTTACAGCATGGGAACAGCACCCGCAACAAAACTTGCCGCAGAAACATACAGCATGAAACCATCCAAGCTTATTCTTGAAGCACCTTTTGCTTCCGCAGAAACGATGGTGCAGGATGGTTCAGGTCTGGCTCTCCCGGGGGATTTTTTTACAACCCTTTCCATCAATAATGGGGAAGAAATAAAATCAGTGCAGCAACCGTTCTTCTGGATCCATGGAGAAGCAGATGACTTTTTAAATATTGAAACACATGGCCAGGTGGTATTCAGCAATTATACCGGCAGCTATAGTGAAGCACACCGCATCCCGGGAGCTGATCACACAAGCATTCAAACCACCATGGGTTTTCAGAGTTACATGGATGTTGTCGGGGATTTTATTACGCTGCACTGATTACCCCTTCGAATAACGAATGGGGTCCAACGAATATACTAATTACGAATAACCATTAACAGAAAACGGATAACGGTTCACGATTAAGATTTAGTTTTACCTTTGGGATTCATTCAACAACGATGAAAGCTTACACATTTTTTTCCTGTGTACTGTTTATCGTTCATGCAGCATCGGCACAATTGAATGTTGCATTTCGGTCGCAGATGTCATTTCCTGGAATCGCTTCCTCGAATATCTGGGGCTATGTAGATTCCCTCAACAACGAATATGCTTTGGTAGGGACTGCAGATGGCGTTCGGATCATTGATGTTACGAATCCCGTATTGCCTGTGCAGCGTTTTGCAGTTACAGGAAATACTTCCAGCTGGCGCGAAATCAAGACCTGGGGCAAGTATGCATATGTAACTACAGAAGCAACTGCCCCAAACCCCGGCATTCAGATCATTGACCTTTCCAATTTGCCTGCATCGGTGATTACGAGGTACTGGCGCGGAACGGGTGCCATCCTCAATACACTCAACAAAGCGCATGCACTTCACATTGAAGCCGGATACCTTTACCTGTACGGCACCAATCTCTATGGCGGCGCACCTTTGATCGTAAGCCTCATGCCCGATCCATGGAACCCGGTGTATGTGGGTACTTGCAACTATGCAGCATCTCCATATGTGCACGACGGTTTCGTCCGGAACGACACTTTGTTTGCAGCACACATTTATGCCGGCGTGTTCAACGTCTGGAATGTATCAAACAAAGCAGCGCCTGTGCTTGTAGCCACACAGCTCACTCCCGGTGCATTCACGCATAATGCCTGGCTCACCGATAATTCCCGCATCCTTCTCACTACGGATGAAGTCAGCAATTCATACCTCACGGCATACGACATCAGCGATCCTTATAACATTACCGAGCTCGACAGGATACAATCACAATTTCCCGCATCCGGATCGATCGTTCACAACACCTATGTGCGAAATGATTTTGCTGTCACCTCCTGGTACCGCGATGGCATCACCATCGTAGACGCAAGCCGGAGGGGCAACCTTGTCACCACCGGTTATTACGACTGTAATACATCGCTTGCAGGAAATGGCTTCAACAGTGTTTGGGGTGTGTATCCTTTTCTTCCCAGCGGAAATATTGTCTGCTCCGATATTGAACAGGGATTGATCGTACTGAGTCCGAATTACGTAAGGGCTTGTTACCTCGAAGGTCTTGTAACCGATAGCATCACCGGTTTTGCTCTGCCAAATGCACTGGTAGAAATTCTCACAACAACCACTTCAGAGCTGACGAAAATTAATGGTCAGTACAAAACAGGAACACCGGCTGCAGGCACCTACTCCATCCGTTTTTCAAAAGCCGGTTACATCACCAAGGTCATCAATAATATTTCGCTCACAAACGGAAGCCTGACAACGCTGAATACTGAGTTGGTTCCGATCATCACTTTCACTTTAACAGGAAATGTAAAGAGCAATACCACCGGAATCAATATCAATGCGGCGAATGTAAAACTTGAAAATGCGAGCTATACTTTCAACGGAACTACAAATGCAAGCGGCAACTTCAGCATTGCAGGTGTTTACCCGGGGACATATGATATAACTGTCGGCAAATGGATGTACAGGAA
>Ga0190274_10002354_pt1 | contig 11145 bp, 11 predicted proteins | sample Popmic531T_FD_133002 | JGI IMG/M metagenome (GOLD analysis project Ga0190274, IMG submission 133002) | Populus adjacent soil microbial communities from riparian zone of Yellowstone River, Montana, USA - 531 T | ecosystem: Environmental > Terrestrial > Soil > Riparian zone | place: USA: Montana...
AATTCACCAAGGCCATGCGCGGGTACGCCATGCACGAGGTGGACACCTTCCTCGACCAGGTCACCGAGGAGTTCACCCGGATGCAGGACGAGATCGCCCGCCTCCGGGAGCAGGCCTCCAGCGCGGCGCCGGCCCAGCCGGCCCCGGTGGTGCATCAGGCGCCTCCGCCCCCGCCTCCGCAGCCCCAGCCGGTGGTCGCCGAGGCTCGTGGCGGGGCCGGTGGCGAGGAGGCGATCGCCCGAGCCCTGGTGATGGCCCAGCGGATGGCCGACCAGACGGTCGAGGAGGCCAAGGTCAAGGCCAAGTCGATGGTCGCCGAGGCCGAGGCGCGGGCCAAGAACATGACCGAGCAGTCCCAGATGCGGGCCCGCGAGGTCACCGAGGCCGCCCAGATGCGGGCCCGCGAGGTCACCGAGGCCGCCCAGATGCGCGCCCGCGAGGTCACCGAGGCCGCCCAGGCCCGGGCCCGCGAGCTCACCGAGGGCCTGGAGACCCGCTACAAGGAGCGCATCCAGTCGGCCGAGGCCCGCGCCCGCGTGGCCGAGGAGCAGGCCCGCATGCAGATCGCCCAGGCGACCGAGCAGGTGGCCCGGCGCCGCCAGGAGCTGGAGAGCTCGATCGAGGCCCTGCGGGCGTTCGAGCGCGACTACCGCGCCCGGCTCCGCGGCTTCGTCGAGGGCCAGCTCAAGGCGCTCGAGGACGCGGCCCCGTCCGGGCCCGTGGCCCCGCCACAGCCCCCGGGCCTCGGCGGCAACTCCCGGCCCCTGCCGGGCGCCGACGACCTGCCCGCGCTGTCGACCGGGGCGCGCCAGAGCTCCTACTCGTCCCTGCGCGACACGTCCTCCGACCAGCTCGGCCACAACGGCCGCGACCGGGTCGACCGGCTGCGTCACGACGACTGACTGAGTAGAACGGTCCAGTAGCCGCGCCCGGGGCCGCGGTTCGGTGATCGCCGCCGCCCTGCTCGCCCTGGCGTTGTCGCTGGGCCTGCTGGTCGCCTCGCTGTTCCGCGCCGACGGCCTCGGCCTGGTCTGGGCGTCCCTGGCCGTCGACCTGGTGGCCGTGACCCTGCTGGTGACGGCCCTGCGCCGCCGCCGCGCCCGCTAGCCGGGGCGGCGCTGGTCGAGGGCGGCCTCGATGGCCGCGGCGGCCCGCCTGGCCGCCCGCTCGAACGGGTTGCGGCGGTAGCCGCGGACGCTGCCCAGCAGGTAGGCGGGGTAGTAGAGCAGCCCCCAGCGCTCGGCCTGGGCGACGTGCTCCAGCTCGTGGGCCAGCAGCTGGTCGCTGACCGGCCGGTTGGTGACGATCACGTGTCCCAGGGTGATGGCCGCGAACCCGCGCCAGCGCAGGAACCGGGCCAGCCCGCCGCGGGCGTCCTCGAACAGCAGCACCCCCCGCCAGCGCACCGGCCTCCTCCGGGTGGTCAGCGCCCCCAGCAGCCCGACCAGGCTGTTCGGCCCCGCCCAGGCGTACCCCCACAGCGACCGCGCCGCCGGCAGCAGGTCGCCCAGGTCGTCGACCCTGACCGGCCGCCGGTCGGACCCCCGATCCTCCGGGGGGCTAGGCATGAGCCCCCCGGGCCCCCGGCCGGTTCCCTTGGTCCCGGGCCGGGCGCAGCCAGATGCGGGCCTCCTGACCATCCAGGTCGACCCGGGCGTCGTGGCCGTCGCCCTGGGGGGCGCCATGCAGGCTGGTGGCCAGGGTCTCGCCGAGCAGGTAGTCGCGGTGGGCGGCCACCGCCTCGGCGGCCTCGCCGTCGGCCTTGACGGCCAGCTCGATCCGGTCGGCCACCTCCAGCCCGGCCGCCTTACGCAGGTCCTGCACGGCCCGGACCAGGTCGCGGGCCAGGCCCTCCAGGCGCAGCTCGGGCGAGACCTCCAGGTCGAGGGCGACCGCGGTGGCGCCGTCGCGGACCACCCGCCAGCCGGTCACCGGCTCCTCGACCACCGCCACCTCCTCCGGCCCCAGCTCGACCGCGCCGAGCCCGTCCACGGCCAGCTCGACCCGCTCGCCGGCCCGCAGCCGCGGGGCCAGCGCGGCGGCCAGCTCGGCCGCGGCCTGGCGCAGGGCGGCCGCCACCGCCTGGGCGTCGCGCCCGAAGCGGGGGCCGAGGGCCCGGAAGTTGGGGGCCAGCCGGTAGGCGACCAGCCCGGAGTCGCCCTCGGCGAAGCCGACCTCCTTGACGTTCAGCTCGGCCGCGACCAGGTCCAGCAGCTCGGCCACCCCGGCCCGGAGCCGGTCGGGGACGCTGATCAGGGCCCGGGCCAGGGGCTGGCGGACCTTGATGCGGGCCTCGGTGCGGGCCTGGCGGCCCAGCCCGACCAGCCGCCGCACCTCGGCCATGGCCGCGCTCAGCCGCGGGTCGAGGGCGGCCCGGTCCGCCTCCGGCCAGTCGACCAGGTGGACCGAGTCCGGCGCCTCGGGGTCGACCGAGACGACCAGCCCCTGCCACAGCTCCTCGGCCGTGAACGGCGCGTACGGGGCCAGCAGCAGGGCGACGGTGCGCAGGCAGGTCCACAGCGTCCGGAAGGCGGCGTCGGCGTCGTCGCCGGTGCCGCGCCAGAAGCGCCGCCGCGACAGCCGCACGTACCAGTTGGACAGGTCGTCGACGAAGCCGGCCAGCCGCCGGGCGGCGCTGGTGGCGTCGTAGTCGTCCAGGTAGCGGGTGACCTGCTCCACGGTGTCGGCCAGCTCGGCCAGGACCCAGCGGTCGATGGGGGGGCCTGGGGGGGCGCTTTCTGCCCCCCCAGTGGATCGGGCCTCAGCTTGCGAAGCGATCGGGTCGAACCCTGCGAGACGAGCGTAGAGACAGAAAAAGCTGTAGGTGTTCCACAGGGTGAGGAGAAACGACCGGGTGATCTCCTCCAGGGCCTGGGGGGACAGCCGCCGCGAGACCCACGGCGACCCGGTGGCCAGCATGAACCAGCGCAGCGGGTCGGCCCCGTAGCGGTCCAGCAGCTCGAACGGGTCGAGCACGTTGCCCAGGCTCTTGGACATCTTGCGGCCGTCGCGGTCCACGATGTGGCCCAGGCAGACCACGTTGCGGTACGAGGTCTGGTCGAACAGCAGGGTGCTCACGGCCAGCAGCGAGTAGAACCAGCCGCGGGTCTGGTCGATGGCCTCGGAGATGAAGTCGGCCGGGAAGGCCCGCTCGAAGGCGGCCCGGCCCTCCGGGCTGTGCGGGTAGCCCCACTGGGCGAACGGCATCGACCCGGAGTCGAACCAGGCGTCGAGCACGTCCGGGACCCGGCGCGCCTCCCGCCCGCAGTCGGGGCAGGCGAAGGCGACCTCGTCCACGAACGGCCGGTGGGGGTCGAGGCCGGACAGGTCGCGGCCGGCCTTGGCCGACAGGTCGGCCAGGCTCTCGACCACCGTCACGTGCCCGTCCTGGCAGCGCCACACGGGCAGCGGCGTGCCCCAGTAGCGGGCCCGCGACAACGCCCAGTCGACGTTGTTGGCCAGCCAGTCACCGAAGCGGCCGCCGCGGATGTGCTCGGGACGCCAGCCGATCCGCGAGTTCTCGGCCAGCAGCCGGTCCTTGACCGCCGTGGTCCGGGCGTACCAGGAGGTCAGGGCGTAGTAGATCAGCGGCGTGCCGCAGCGCCAGCAGAACGGGTAGGCGTGGCGGTGGGGCTCGGCCCGCCACAGCAGCCCCCGCCGGCGCAGGTCCTCGACCAGGTCGGCGTCGGCCTCCTTGACGAACCGGCCGGCCAGCCAGCCCGTCTCCGGCCCGAAGGTGCCGTCCTGGCCCACCGGGTGCAGCACCGGGGTGCCGTAGCGCTGGCCGACGGCCAGGTCCTCGGCCCCGTAGGCGGGCGAGGTCTGGACCAGGCCCGACCCGTCGCCGGTGGTCACGTACTCGTCGGCCACCACCGTCCAGCCCCGGGCCGCCTCCTCGTCGCTGATCGGGATCAGGTCGAAGGCGCGCTGGTAGCGGGTGCCGAGCAGCTCCTCCAGGGGCACCGGCCGCAGCACCCGGGCGTCCTCGCCGACCGCCCGGGCGACCGCGTCCCGTGCCACCACCAGCTTTCGCGGCCGGCCGTCCTCGCCGGTCGCCTCGACCAGCACGTAGTCGATCCCGGGGCCGACCACCACCGAGACGTTGGGGACCAGCGTCCACGGCTGGGTCGTCCAGACCAGCAGGGCCGCGCCCTCGGTGGCCAGGCTGCCGCTGGTCGCGGGCAGGGCGACGTAGGCGGTGAGGTCCTCGACCTCCTGGTAGCCCATGGCCACCTCGGCGTCGGACAGGGTGGTCTCGCAGCGGGGGCACCAGGGGGTGACCTTGTAGTCCTCGACCAGCAGGCCGCGGCGGTGCAGCTCGGCCAGGGCCCACCAGACGCTCTCGACGTAGGAGGTGTCCATGGTCCGGTAGGCCTGGCTGGTGTCGATCCAGAAGCCGACCCGCTCGGTCAGGACCTCCCACAGGTCCACATAGCGCAGCACCGACTGGCGGCAGCGGGCGTTGAACTCCTCCACCCCGTAGGTCTCGATGGCCTGCTTGTCCTTGAGCCCCAGCTCCTTCTCGACCTCGAGCTCGACCGGCAGGCCGTGGCAGTCCCAGCCGCCCTTGCGGTCGACCCGGTAGCCGCGCATGGTCTTGAAGCGGGGGAACAGGTCCTTGAAGGCCCGGGCCTCCACGTGGTGCACGCCCGGCCGGCCGTTGGCGGTCGGCGGCCCCTCGTAGAACACGAACGGCTCGGCCCCGACCCGCTGGTCGACCGAGCGCTGGAACACCTTGCGCTCGCGCCACAGCTCGAGGGTGCGGGCGTCCAGGGCGGGGAGGTCGAGGTTGGGGTCGACCTCGGGGAACTGGCCCATCTCGGCTGATCGTCTCCTTCGCGCGTCGTCAAACCTTGGCGAAGGGACGAGGCCGGGGGCCCCGCGGTACCACCCCTCGTGCCGGCGCCTCACGGCCACCGGCCACTCACCGGCCGCCCGGGCGACCCGGATGGCCTGCCAGCTGTCACGGGCTGACCCGGCTGCGTCTACTGGGCGCGGGGCGCCGTTCGGGCAGCGGCTCGGGGAGGATCTTCGCGAGGCGCCGTGCCGCCGGGCTTCCACCATCCCCGGCTCGCTGGCGGCCGTGCCGCCCCCTACTCGTTCCCGTCATTGCCTGTATCGTCAGTCTACCCCGGGCAGGCAATCGCACTGGCATTGTTAGGATGGCCGTCGTTCGGAGGACGCCATGGCACGCAACAGCAGTTCCGGGGCCGAGCTGGCGCCGCGACCCCGCGGGCACCGCTCGCTGGTCACCAAGCGGGACCTCCAGGCCTACCGCCGGCGGCTGGAGGCCGAGCTGGACGAGCTGCGCGGTCAGCGGGCCGACCTGGAGGAGTCGACCGGGGCCAGCCTGGCCGACGCCACCGGCGAGGTCGGCTTCGACGAGGAGTTCGCCGACACCGGCAGCTTCACCTTCGCCCGCGAGCGGGACCTGTCGCTGGTCGGCAACGCCAAGGACCTGATCGACAAGGTCGAGCACGCCCTGGCCCGGATCGACGCCGGCAGCTTCGGCCGCTGCGAGGCCTGCGGGGCCGCCATCGAGGCCGAGCGGCTGGACGCCCTGCCGTACGCCACCCTGTGCCTGGCCGACGCCCGCCAGCGGATGCGGCCGCGCTGACCATGGCCTCCCCGCCCGCCCCGTCGCGGACCACCCGCGCCCTGGCCCTCTACGGCACCGCGGCGGCCGTGCTCGCCCTCGACCAGCTGCTCAAGCACCTGGTGGTCAGCAACCTGGCCGGCCGCCCCCCGGTCGACGTCATCGGCGACTTCGTCCAGCTGCGCTACACCACCAACTCCGGCGGGGCGTTCTCGCTGCTGACCGGGGCGCCGCTGTTCTTCGGGATCATGGCCATGGTGATCATCGGCGGCATCATCTACGCCTCCCGCCGCGCCCAGCCGCTGTCCCTGCTGGTCGTCCTGGGCCTGATCCTGGGCGGGGCCCTTGGCAACCTGACCGACCGCCTGCTGCGCGGCGAGGCCCTGCTCCGGGGCGAGGTGGTCGACTTCGTCAAGGTCGGCATCTGGCCGGTGTTCAATCTGGCCGACTCCTGCGTGGTCGTCGGCGGCATCCTGCTGGCCCTGCTCATGGGCCGCGCCGAGCGCGACCAGGAGCAGAGGCGGGACCAGGACCCCGACCAGGCCCCGGCCGACACCGACCGCGCTTGACCCTGCCGGCCGACCGGCCCGGGGGCGCCGACGCGCCCGCCGAGGCCGCCGGGCGGCGCCTGGACGAGGTGGTGGCCGAGCTGGCCGGGACCTCGCGGGCCCGGGCGGCCCGCTGGGCCGGCGACGGCCTGGTCGAGGTGGACGGCCGGCCCCGGCCCAAGGCCTACCGGCTCCGGGGCGGGGAGCGGCTCGCCTGGGCTCCGCCCGAGGAGCCGCCGGCGGGCGGGCCGGTGGCCGAGGACCGGCCCCTGGAGGTCCGCTACGAGGACGACCGGCTGCTGGTGGTGGCCAAGCCGGCCGGCCTGGTCGTCCACCCCGGTCCCGGCCACCCCACCGGCACCCTGGTCAACGCCCTGCTGGGCCGGGCCGGGACCAGCCTGTCGGCCGGCGGGGGCGCCGCCGACCGGCCCGGCATCGTCCACCGCCTCGACAAGGACACCTCCGGCCTGCTGCTGGTGGCCAAGGACGACGCCACCCACCTGGCCCTGACCCGCGACCTGGCCGCCCACCGGGTCGAGCGCCGCTACCTGGCCCTGGTCCAGGGCCGCCTCCCGGCCGCGACCGGCACCGTCGACGCCCCGGTGGGCCGCCACCCCCGCGACCGCAAGCGCATGGCCGTGGTCGACGGGGGCCGCCGGGCCGTCACCCACTGGCGGGTCCTGGAGACCTTCCCGGCCGTTCAGTTGGTCGAGGCCACCCTGGAGACCGGCCGCACCCACCAGGTCCGGGTTCACCTGGCCTCCCTGCGCCACCCCCTGGTCGGCGACCGAACCTACGGCGCCGATCCCACCCTGGCCGCTCGCCTCGGCGTCGGTCGCCCCTTCCTCCACGCCTGGCGCCTGGCCTTCACCCACCCGGCCACCGGCCAGCGGGTCGAGCTCACCGAGCCCCTCCCCGACGACCTCCAGGGCGTGCTGGACCGCCTCCGGGGCACCAGCGGCTGATGGCGATCGCGGTCCCCGAACGCATCCGCTGGGCGGTGGACGTGCTCGCGCCCGGCCCGGATGAGCACCTCCTGGAGATCGGCTGCGGCCCAGGGTTGGCGGTCGCGCTCGTCTGCGAGCGGCTGGCCGGCGGCCGGATCGTGGCCATCGACCGGTCGGCGACAGCGATCGCCCGTGCCACCAGGCGCAACGCCCAGAACATCGCCTCCGGCAGGGCGGTGCTGCGGACAGCTGCCCTGGAGCAGCTGGCCCCCGCCGACCTGCCGGGAGCACGGACCCGGTTCGACAAGGTGTTCGCCATGAACGTCAACCTGTTCTGGACCCGCTCCCCAGGCAGGGAGCTCGACCTCATCAGGACGCTGCTGGCGCCCGGCGCCGCCCTGTACCTGTTCTACGGCTACGGAAGCCCATCCGGCGCGCCGGCCGCCCCCCGGGTCCCTGGCACCCTCATCGAGCACCTGGCCGAGCACGGCTTCACCGCCGAGACGACCCGGGGCCCCGGAGTCGTGTGCGTCCGGGCCAACTCCCAACCGGCCGGGTAGGTACCCGGGCAGCCCCTTGGCGCCGGGCAGTTCTGCTAGCGGCTCCCGACGGGCTTGTCCATCAGGATCGCCTCGGACTCGAGCTTGTCGTAGCGCCAGGGGCGGAGCTCGCCGGTCTCGGCGAAGCCCAGGCGGCGCCAGAAGCCGAGGACCTGGTCGTTGGTGCGGACGACGCTGAGGCGGAGGCGCCGGGCCCAGGGCCAGCGGGGGAGCAGGTCGCGCTCCAGGGCCTGGAAGGCGGCCGCGCCGATGCCCTGGCCCTGGTGGGCGCGGTCGATGAGCAGCAGGCCGAGGTAGACGGTCTGGTCGTCGGGGTAGCGGAGCAGCAGGTCGAGCAGGCCGACCAGCTCGTCGCCGGCCCAGACGCCGAAGGGCGCCTTGTCGTCGGGGGAGTTGCCCTCGGGGACGGACATGAGGGTGCTCTGGGCGTCGGCCGGGCCCGGCGGGTGGCCGGTGACTCGCAGGGCGAAGCCCTCGTCGCTCTCCATGATCCGCTGCAGGGCGGCCAGCTCCTCGGGGTCGCCGGTGACCTCGCGGAGGGTGACCACGGCTCAGCCCTCCTCCAGCTGCTGGAGGGAGTCGCCGATCAGCCAGAACATCGGCGGCCAGAGGCCGACGAACAGGGCCCGGCGCTCGGCGTTGTCGCGGTGGTCCTGGTCGACGGTCTTGGCCCGGACCCAGAGGCCGAGGCAGAGGGCGATCGAGCCGAGCGACGCCGCCTGCAGGTAGCTGCTGCGCAGGCCGGCGGCGTGCAGTGCCTTGACCAGCATCGTCTGTCCTCCTGGATGGTCTGGGAAGCAACTGTTGGGGTAGACGACCACGAAAAGGAGAAACATGGGAGCGGAAGCGGGGCTGGGCCGGAGGGCCGGCACGGTGGCCAGGTGGCCGCTCGGGATGGGGCTGGCCTTCTGGCGCTACCTGTGGCGGACCATGCCGCTGCACCGCAGCGACGAGGACGGGTCGCCGGCCGAGGACCTGCCCCCGCCGCTGCCCGGCGGCCTGGTCGACGGGCGCATCCAGCGGCTGGAGGACGGCTCGGGGCCGCTGTTCCGGCGCCGCTACCGGGTCCGCATCGAGGGCGGCGAGCTCACCCCCGAGCAGCTGATGGCCGAGGTCCTGCGCGAGCCCAACCGGGCCGCCCCCATCGAGGTGGCGGTGTTCCGCAAGACCCGGGGCGGGGAGGGGCCGCTGGCCGTGGGGGACGAGTTCGTGGTCCGCATGCCCGGCCCCTGGGACGGGCCGGTGACGGTGGTCGACCGGACCCCGACCTCGTTCCGATTCGCCACCCTCAAGGGGCACCTGGAGGCGGGGCAGATCGAGTTCCGGACCTCGGCCGACGGCGACGCCGTCCGCTTCGAGATCGAGTCCTGGGCCCGCAGCGGCGACCGCCTCTCGGGGCTGCTGTTCGACCGGGTCAAGCTGGCCAAGGAGATGCAGCTGCACATGTGGACCCACTTCTGCGAGCGGGCGGCCAAGCTGGCCGGCGGCCGCATCCGCGGCGGCATCGCCATCGACACCCGCCGGGTCGAGGTCGAGGCCGCCCGTGGCCGCTGACCGGCCGCGGGACAGCCGGCTCCGCCGGTCCGACCGGCTGACCCGGGCCCTGGCCGCCCTGGCCGGCAAGGGCCTCAACTTCGACCCCGACCAGGCCGAGCACTTCACCACCGAGCACGGCTGGCACGTCGACGACTACACCCAGCCGCTGCCGCCCGAGCCGCCCGGCCCGCCAGTCCCCGGGGGCAGCTTCGAGGTCGCCCAGCGCCTGATGCGCGACTACGCCTTCGCCGACCCGGCCATCATCCGGGCCATCTACGCCGAGGACAGCCCCTTCGAGCGGCGCGACATGCTGCTGGTGGGCCGCTTCTGGGGCCTCCGGTTCCACCTCGGGGTCCGCGTCGGCGGGCTGGTCGACGAGGAGCTGGCCGTCGACGGCCGGCCCCTGCGGCGATGGGGCTGGAGCTACCGCACCCTCCAAGGGCACCTGGAGATGGGACAGATGGGCTACGAGGTCCGCAAGTGGCTCGACCGCGGCGAGGTCGACTTCCGCATCCACGCCGTCTCGCGCCCGGCCCGCATCCCCAATCCGGTCGTCCGGCTCGGCTTCCGGCTGTTCGGCCGCCGGGTCCAGCGCCGCTTCGCCCGGCGCGCCTGCCAGCGGATGGCCCGCCTGGTGGCCGCCGAGGCCGGCGCCGGAGCGGCCGTGGCGGACCCTCCGGCGACAAGCTCCTGAACTGGCGGTTCCCTCCGAAACCGTTGTGCCGCAACGATTTGGGACACCAGAGGGTCGTTGCCTCCGGGCACCGCCGGGTGTAGGCTCCGACCCGGAATTACACCCGTGTCATTTTGTCCACAGGCTGTGGGAAACTCCGGTCCAGGCGGGTCCAGCAACAACGGTAGGGAGATCGACAGCAGTCATGCCGGGCAGCTTCGCGCACCTCCACGTGCACACCGAGTACTCGATGCTCGACGGGGCCGCCCGGGTCGACGACCTGTTCGCCGAGGCCGCCCGCATGGGCATGCCCGCCCTGGCCATGACCGACCACGGCCAGCTGTTCGGGGCCGTCGACTTCTACCTGGCCGGCCAGAAGCACGGGGTCAAGCCCATCCTTGGTGTCGAGAGCTACCTGGCCCCCGGGTCGCGGTTCGAGAAGCAGCGGCGCGACACCGCCGAGCCCTACAGCCACCTCACCCTGCTGGCCGAGAACCAGACCGGCTACGCCAACCTGCTGCGGCTGGTGTCGGCGGCCTCGCTGGAGGGCTACTTCTACAAGCCACGCATGGACCGGGAGCTGTTCGAGCGCCACGGCGAGGGACTGATCGCCACCTCCGGCTGCCTCGGCTCCGAGGTCAACCAGCGGCTGCTCAAGGGCGACCGCAAGGGCGCGGCGGCCACCCTGGCCGAGTTCCGCGACCTGTTCGGGGCCGGCAACTACTACGTCGAGCTGCACGAGCACGGCCTGCCCGAGCAGCGCCGGGTCAACCCCGAGCTGATCGCCCTGGCCCGCGACCTCGACCTGCCGCTGCTGGCCGCCAACGACCTCCACTACACCCACAAGGCCGACGCCGCCGCCCACGAGGTGCTGCTCTGCATCCAGACCGGGGCCGTGCTGGCCGACCCCAAGCGGTTCAAGTTCGAGGCCGAGGAGTTCTACCTCAAGTCCCCGGCCGAGATGCGGGCGTTGTTCCCCGACCACCCCGAGGCCTGCGACAACACCCTCGAGGTGGCCGAGCGCTGCGACGTCCAGCTGCGCTTCGGCGAGAACCTCCTGCCCCACTTCGACGTGCCCGACGGCCACACCCTGGAGTCATGGCTGCGGGCCGAGGTCGAGCGGGGCGCGGCCGAGCGCTACGGCTCGCCCCTCCCGCCCGAGGCCCGCGACCGGATCGACTACGAGCTCCAGGTCATCGACCAGCTCGGCTTCGCCGGCTACTTCCTGATCGTGGCCGACCTGTGCCGCCACGCCCGCGAGCACGGCATCCGGGTCGGCCCGGGG
>Ga0190274_10002355_pt1 | contig 11143 bp, 7 predicted proteins | sample Popmic531T_FD_133002 | JGI IMG/M metagenome (GOLD analysis project Ga0190274, IMG submission 133002) | Populus adjacent soil microbial communities from riparian zone of Yellowstone River, Montana, USA - 531 T | ecosystem: Environmental > Terrestrial > Soil > Riparian zone | place: USA: Montana...
GCCGGGCCGAGGCGGCTTGAACCCGGTGACGGTGGCCGGAGGATGCAGGACGTCGTAGCGAATGTCGCGCCAGAAGGAGTCGGCGTCGATCAGGCGTCGATAGTTCGTGTGACCGAAGGTGAAATGACGACGCACGCGGCTGGGATGCAGCGCGGACCTGTCCAGCGCATGAATCAGCGCGCGCTGACGTCTCTGGTCGGCGGTGCCGTCGCCGAATTCGCTCGCGAACCGGTCGTAGAAGACGCGCAGTGTGTGAACCAGATAGGAGACATGACGGGGATGACGCAGCAGATAGGTGGGGGCCTTCGTCGAGATGACCAGGTCGTAATCGCGAACGTCGAGGTCATAACACCGGACGTAGGATGCGAGCACCGTCGCGAAGTTCGACTCGTCGATGCACACGTCCACCTGATCCGCCTCGACGCCAATCGACCGCAGGCCTCCGAGCAGTCCGGTGTAAAAGGCCTCGGCGCCGCCCCGTTCGCCGGATCTCATCGCCGCGGTGACGACGGCAACCTTCACGACCGCCGTTTCCTTCCGTTGATCGATCGACGCTTGCTGGCGAGGCGCGGCGAGGCGCTCGCGCCTCGAGCGCGTTTCGCTCTGTCAGCCGGCTGATTCGCCCGGGTTACTGCAGCGCTGCGTGTCCCGAGGTCGCCGACGAGCGCCGACAGCTGGCCGATCTCCTCGCGCAGGCGCGCGTGCGCGTCCGTCCAGTCGTCCCGCATCGCCCGCAGACATTCCACCAGCCCGGCGAGTGACTGCCTGGTGTGCTCGTTCCACTCGCCTTGAGCGTCGATCACTCTGACGATGTCGATGTCCTCACCCGTCGCGTCGCCGGCCGCCTGCGGGCGAGCCGCGCCGCCACTCGTTCCGCTGGCCATCGCCTCCTCACGGACACGAATCATCAGGGCATCGAGGTCCAGGTCATCGCTGACGTGTTTTGCCACGGTCCACCTTCATCCCTGCGCGAGCGCTGCGTGACACATCACGCCGCGACGCCCGACTCGTCGAGCAACCGCCCGATCACCTTGTTCGAATCAAAGAACTCCGCCGCCAGCGCGCGTGACGCCTGCTGGTGGCGGTGCGGATCGCGCCGTATCGCGTCGACACCTTGAACGGCTTCCTCGACGGTGCGAAACGCGAGCAGCCCGTCGCCGACCGGGTAGGTTCGGCTGAAGCCGGTGTCCTGCACGAGCGCGGGCTTTCCGGCCGCGAGATACCGCACGGTCCGATCGCTGAACCAGCCGCTGCTGGTCGCGACATAGACGCCCTGCGCGGCCGAGCATTCAGCGTCCGAGCCCAGGATGTAGTCGTCGAACGCTTGCGGATCGGGCACGACCTGGCGGGGGTCGACGATCCGCCAGCCGTGGCGGCGCAGCAGGTCCAGGTCGCGTGCGTCGGCTGGATCAATGTCGAGGGCGATCTCGAATTCGGACGAGGCCCGCTGCGGAAGGTCGATGAGCTTCCTGAACTCGTGGACCTTCAACCCGAATGTCGTCGACCCATGCTGAACGGGGCCGTAAGGCCCGCGCCAGCTGGCGATCGTCGTGAAGCGCCCGGTCCACGGCGAGCTCACGCAGGCATCGCCGGTGAGGACCGCGGGTTGACGGGTGTGACGCCAGCGGATCTCACCGGACGGAATGCTGCACCCGGGCGTGCCGATGTTCTCGCCAATCGTGAAGTGGAAGTCATGACCGCTCAAGCGGGCGCCGTCGTGCCCCGCCGCGTGCCAGAACTGCGTGAAGCCCGGATCGAGATCGAGGTACGCCTTGCGGCGGAGCCGCCGCATCAGCGGTCCGAGGGTTAGGTGTCCGGTGATGTTCAGCAGCAGGTCCGCCGCTTCCGCGACGTCGAGCAACTCGCGATAGGCGACGCCGCTGGTCTGCGGACCGCCGTCGCAGATGAGGGCGGACACCTGCGTCAACCCCGCCTCGCGCATGACGTGCTCGAAATAGGCGACGTTCGCGCTCTCGGCGAACGGCACCGTCTGGCCGCGGTCGTCGGTGCAGTGCTGCGACGCGATCTGCTCGACGTAATAGGCCTGCACGCCGAGCTTTCTGAGTCCGTGTACCCAGTTCAGGATGGCGCGCGCGTTCCCGCCATTTCGGCACTTCGTCGCGATCACGCTCGCCACCAGGACCGTGCTCATCGGAGCACCGCCGGCCCGCCAGGCCGCCGCACGTCGTAGAGCACGCACTGCCGATCGGACCACAGTCGCGGATAGCGCGCGTCGAGATGCGCCCGGAACCCGTCGTAGTGATCGAGCCACCACAGCGACGTGCCCGGAAACAGGAGATACTCGTGCCCCCGGTCGATGGCCGCCGCCAGCGTGGCGATCGCGGCCGCGCTGTCGCCCGGGTGATAACCGGTGTAGACGCCGGTGCCGGTCTCCGGAAAGTGGCAGCCGGTTCGGCCTTCGAACTGCAGCAGGTTGTCGTCGCCCTTGCTGACGACCATCACGTCGCCGCCGGCCGGCACGACGCGGCCGACCACTGCACGGATGTCGCGCACGAGATCGCGATACGCCGCCACCAGCGCCTTCACGTCCCGCTTGAAGTCGTCGAACCGGTGGCGCTCGCCGATGATGGCCAGGCGCTGTCGCACCAGCTCGGCGATCCGCTCCTCCGAGTAGTCGCGCTGCATGGTCTGGCGTGCCGCACAACCGCGCGCGCCCGCCTCGTCAGGGTGATCGACGACAAAGCGCATCAGCTCGGCGGCTTGCTCGACCGACGGCTCGGCCCACACTTCTCCGGCCTGGTAGGGGCCCACGTTCTCGGTGAGCTCGACCAGCCGGTAGCCCACCGGAAAGGCGTTGGACACGTCCATGAAATCGGTGTTGCCGGACCATCCCGTCGCGATCACCGGCTTGCCGAGGCCCATCGCCTCCGCCATCGTCAGGCCGATCCCTTCGGAGCGGTGGAGCGACACGTAGGCATCACAGCTCGACATGAGACCGCGGATGGCGTCGGCGGAGATGTAGCCCGAGTGAATGTCAATCGAGGCTCCCGACGCGCGATCGAGCAGGGTCGCGAACCCTGCCGGGTCGGACTCGGCGTTGACGCACTTCAGGATCAGGCGAACCGGCTCTGATGGGCGAAACGCGCGGCGAAATGCCTCGATGACCGCCAGCGGGTTCTTGCGCGACAGGTGGCTGTGCACGTCGAACATGAACAGGAACAGGAACTCACCGGGCTGCCGCCGCCAGCCGGCCCGGCCCTCTGTTTCGACGCCGCCACTCGCCGGCGCCATGACCGGCGGAATGCGAACGACCGGGATCGGCGAGATCGGCGCAAGCGCCGAGGCGATGAACGAGCTGCCGACCCAGATCTCGTCGTAATAGGCAAAGCGGTCGTACCAGCGCTCCGGAAACCGCTGCAGCTCCCACGCCCACGCCCCGATGTTGTAGCGGCGATCGAAGTAGTCCTCGTCGGTGCGCGACATCACGGCAAAGTGCTGCCCCGCGTCGATGCACATGAGGTTGACGTCCCAGTCGGAAAGGGCGTGTCCATCCGCGACCGTCCGATCGCCGGAACGGTTCGACGTCAGCGCCGAGAAGTCGGTGAGGCGCGTCGGGACGCCGAGACAACGCAGGGCGCGGACGTAGCCACGGGCCGCGGCGCCCCACCCGCTTTCATCGCGCAGGTACCCGCACACATTGATCGACAGAGGCGCACGGCCACCATCACTGTCCGGCGTGAACCCGTCGAACCAGCCGTTGAAGCGGCGCAGCGTTCTCAGGGTCGTGACCGGCGAGCAGGTGCTCATCTGCCGGTGTCCGATCGGTCGAGCGCGTAGATCACCGCCGTGCGGTGATTACGCACGACGACGCGTCCATGACTGTCGAGATGCTCACGCAGCCCGGCATAGTGATCGAGCCACCACAGCGCCACCTGGGGGAATACCAGATACCCGGCGCCTTCGGCACGCAGCCGCTCGAGCGCTTCGATCGCCGCGGCGCTGTCGGCCGGATGGTGGCCGGCGTAGAGGCCCTTGTCGTTTCGGAGAAAGTGCCATCCCGTCCGTCCGTTGAGCGCGAGCAGGCGTTCGTCACCCTTGCTCACGACCAGGGCGACTGCTCCCTTGGGGAGGGCCGCTTCGATGGCCGTCCGCACGCGTGGAACCAGCAACTCGTACTGGAAGCGCAGGAGGTCTCGACGGATCGCCTCCACGTCGACGCGATTACTGGTCAGGCGTCGATGAGCGGCGGTCAGCGGCGATTGCAGCCGGCTGTCGCGCGCCGCGACCCGACGCACGTCGTCACCGATGCGGTCGATCGTCGACATCGCGCCGTCGACCGTGCGCCGCAGTTCGGCGTACCGGGTATCGAGGTCCTCCGCCCGCTGCTCGAGTGCCTTCGTCTGCTCGGCCGCACGTTCGTGCAACTGGGCCAGCTCGCGCACCCGCATCTCGACACGCACCTGGCCAGTGAGCGGGAAGGGATGCGCCACGACAACGAACGTCCGGGTCATCGCGTCAGCGTCGCGCGACAACCCGTCGACGAGCGCCGGTAATGGCGGGCCGTCCAACGGCGAGGCATCCGCCTCGAACGCTTCGAGGTGCCGCTCGACCTTGGTGATGACGAAGCCCGCATGCTCGAACGTTCGCTGCAGAACCGCACCGTCATACCAATGCGATGGCGATGTCGCATCCGCGGACAGGAGGTCGCCTGGCGAGCGGCCGGCGAGAAACCCGAGCCGGATTTTGCCGTGCATGATGTTGGGAACCGCCGCCACCACGCCGCCGTCGGCGCTCAGGTGCTTGCCAAGTGCCGCCAGCAGCCCGACCGGATTCCGCACGTGCTCGAGCAGCCGCACCGCGACGATGGCCTGGAACTGCGCGCCGTCGAGCGCCGCATCGAGATCCAACGCGTCGGGATCGCCGACGATGACGCGGTGCGCGATCGTCTCGGGTCCGGCCGGTGCATCGTGGCGCGTCTCGACGACCGACACTCGACACCCGGCGCCGGAGAGCGACCGTGACAGCGGCCACGTGTCGCGCCCGATGACCAGCACGCGGCTGTGCGGACTGACCAGCTGGAACAGCTTGTTCTCGACGGCGTCGCGATCCGCCTCGCTCGAACGCGCCGTGACGCTGATCGACTGCAGCACGGTCAAATCGGCCTCAGGCTCGACAACCGCCACCGACCGGCGGACAACGCCCGGCCGGCCGCCGGCGTATCGGACGGAGGCCGCCCTGAGCGCGGGCGGACGCCGAGGCGTGGTTCCAAGAGGCGCTTTCTTTCGGGCCATGCGTGGTCCTCTTCCCTACTCGGCTGAGCGGCCGCCCGGAGGCAACCGCCTACACACCGCAGTCCTGGAGCATTCGCGTGAGCACGCGATCCGAATCGAAATACGCGCGCGCGAGTTCGCCGGCTGCGCGTGAGTGCGTCTGATAGTCGGCGTTGATGGCGTCAACCGCCGCCACCGCCTCGTCCATCGTCGAAAAGCCGAACAGGCCCCGTCCGGTCGGGAGCACATTCCCGAAGCCCGTGTCCTGCGTGACGACGGGCCGCCCCGCGGCGAGATACGTAGCGCTGCGGTCGCTGAACCAGCCGCTGCGCAGGCGGACGTTCTGATCCTTCGCGACCGTGAACTCGGCGCGCGAGCCACCGATGTACTCGCGGTAGGTATCGAGATCGTCGGAGACTTCCGCGGCGTCGCGGATCCGCCACCCGTGCTGCTCGAGCACGCGGCGGTCCTGGTCATTGCACCCGGCCAGCGCCAGTTCCAGCGCCTGGGTCGTCCGCGACGGCAGATCGAGGAACTTCATGAACTCGACGTGCTTGCTCCAGCGGTAGGTCTCGCCGTTCAACTCGACGTCGCGCCACAACTGCTGCCACCCCGCGACGGTGGTGAAGGCCTCCGAAGCGACCAGGCGCATCGACTCCCAGAGCTCGATGACCACCGGCTGCCGCGTCGGCAGCAGCCGGAACCGCGTCGAGACGGGGATCCCGCAGTCCGGCTGCCCATAGTTTTCGCCCCAGGTGAACAGCACGGCGTGCTGCTCGAACAACTCGACCGTCTCCGGCAGCTGCTGGTGCAGCTCGATCTCGCGCACCACGGGGTCGGTGCCGAGGTAGACGAGCCGCCCGGTGGCAACGTGCTCCGGCAGCGGCGTGGTGCCGCCGTGGAGGTTGAGCAACAGCGTCGCGGACTGATAGAGCGATTTCACCTGCGGCTCGGACAACCCGTAGTAGCGGCCGTCGGAATGCAGCGCGTGGAACGCCCAGCGGTCGCCGAGATCGAATCGACGCATCATGGCGTCGATGAACGCGGCCGCGAGGATCGATCCGTCGTCGTCGGCGCGCATGAACATCTTCGGCGTTGCGCCGTGCGCCTCGACGTAGTACGCCTCGTAGCCGAGCCGCTCCAGCCCGATCAGGTACTGCATGGTCAACCAGACCATGCCGGCCACCGGGTGTCGGCTCGCCATGCCGAGCACGACAATCTTCTTCCTGACGCTCACGCCGTCGCCTCCCCGGGCCCGGAGACCAGCGACAGGGCCGACTTTTTCTTGCGCTGCCGTGTCTGCACGTCGTGCATCTCCTTGTAGAGGCCGCCGCGCGCGATCAGCTCGTCGTGAGTCCCCTGCTCCACGATGCCTCCGCGATCCAGTGTCGCGATGAGATCGGCATGACGAATCGTCGACAGGCGGTGCGCGATCATGAACGTGGTGCGCCCGATCATCAGTTCATCGAGCGCATCGAGGATGATCGCCTCGGTCTTCGAGTCGATCGAGGACGTCGGCTCGTCGAGAATGAGGATCGGCGCGTCCTTGAGAAACGCGCGCGCGACGCAGATGCGCTGGCGTTCACCTCCCGACAAGCGGACGCCCCGCTCGCCGATGTCGGTCTCGTATCCCTCAGCCAGCCGTTCGATGAAGTCGTGGGCGTTGGCCGCCTTGGCGGCCTCGACGATTTCGTCCATCGTCGCCTGCAGGCGCCCGTAGCGGATGTTGTCGGCGATTGTCCCTGAGAACAGGACGGGCTCCTGGGGCACCATGCTGATCTGCCGACGGAGGGACTCGAGGCTCAGCGTCCGTACGTCGCGCCCGTCGAGGAGCACACGGCCGCGCTGCGGATCGTAGAAGCGCGGGATGAGGTTCATCAGCGTGGTCTTGCCGGCGCCGGTCGGTCCGACGATGGCGACGACCTGGCCCGGTTGAACGTCGAGGGAGATCTCGGTCAGCGTCCCGGCACGGCCGGTGTATTCGAACGTCACGCCCTCGAATCGGACGGCGCCAGCCGCCCGGCCGATTGACTCGGGGTGCGGCGCCTCCTGCACCACGGGCTCGGTGTCGAGGATGTGGAACGCCATCCGCAGACCGACCATGTTGTCCTGGAGGGCGCCGACCGTGTAGCTGATGGTCTCCAGCGGCTTGTAGACCGCGGCGATGTACGCCAGCACGACGAGGAGCTCGCCGGCGGTGATGCGGCCCTGTATGGCGTGGTACGCACCGACACCCAGCACCAGGGCGGTGCCGATCGCCGTCGTCGCGGTCACGGCCAGTGAGAACAGCGTTTGGCTGACGGTGACGTCGACACGCGCTTTGATCGCGTGACCGGTCTTGGTGCGGAAGCGCTCCAGCTCGTGGTCCTCGCGCTGGAACGCCGTGATGACCGGCAGCATGGACACTGCGTCGTGCACCACCGAAAGACAGTCGGCTTCCATGCCCTTGACGTGCAGCAGCCGCTGCTGGATATGCGTCGCGTAGTAGTGGATCGACCAGTACAGGAGCGGCACGACGGTAATCGAGAGCAAGGCGAGGGCACTGTCGATCCGGAACGAGATCCAGACCATGCCGACCAGGGTCAGGCCGGCCAGCACGAGCGGCTGGATAGACAGAATGAGCGTGCCCGCGGCCGCCGCTTCGAAGTTGATCGCATACATCAACCTCCCGGTGCTGACCTGATCCCGGAAAGCGACGGAGAGCCGCTCGGTGTGGCGGAAGAGATCGCCCCGAAAGTCGGCAATGATGCGCAGCTCGAGCTTGGTGTTCACATAGCTGTTCACGACATGGATGGCGGCGCCGACGATTGCGATGACCAGGCCGGCGAGCACGGTCACCGCCAGCAGCAGGAACCGTTGTGATCCGAGCCCGCCGAGCACGCCGCCGATGGCGGCCGGCAACGGATCCTGACCAATGACGTTGTCCACCAGAAGCTTGAGCGGCCACGGCGCCAGCAGACCAAACAAGGCCGCGCCGATCGTCAGCCATATCGAGGAGACGGCGAGCCGCCAGTAAGGCCGGACATACGGCAGCACCCGCAACAAGTACGCGAGCATCAGACCGTCACCCGGCTGGAATGTTTTGGAGTCGTCATTTTGGCGTCGCCACACGGTTGCGCCGGGGTCAGCGGCGGTTCACTCGATCGCGGGCGCGGAAGCCGCCACGGCGATCGCATCCAGACCGGCTTCATGTCCTCTTCCTGCGCGAGCTTCGCAATCAGGACGCGTGCGGCCGACACCGTCCGGGTCGTGCACCACAGGGCGGTTCCGGCGAGCAGGACGCCGATCAGGCTGCTGACACCGGCGATTGAAAACGCGATGACGGAAGCGTCCCGCAGGTGCGCGATCGGCCAGGCGACGATCGCCAGGGCACTGAGGATCGCGAGCGCCGCCGGCTGCAGGCGATGGCCGATCCGGACGAGCGATCGGCCGGCGCCGTGGTTCTCGACAAGGACGAGAAGGTCGAGCCAGGCAAAGGGCCAGACCGCCACGCGGATGTCGCGCGCGCTCAGCCAGCCGTCCTCGATCTCGACATTGCCTGTCAGCGGCGAACCGCGAAGCCGCTCGGTCAACCGGGTCAGCAGCACTTCGGCACCGATCCGCCGCTCCACCCAGAATCGCAGCTCGATCGTGCCGCGGCCCAGGAGATACAGCGTGCGCGCGACATCGCCGGGCGACGGACGCGGTTCGTGAGGCGAGCGCGGCCGTACCGCCGTTGGAGGGAACAGCAGGCCGCGCAGATGGCCGGCGGCCCGGGCGAACGGCTGCAGCACGTGCAGCCATGCGATCACCAGGCGGTAGATCGCCCGGCTCGCCCGCTTCGAACAGCGGCCGATGCCGGGAAGCGACTCGATGTCGGACGCCAGCGCGTAACGGACGCACTGGGACACCGTGATCGCGAGGCCGGCAAGGCCGATCGCTGCCACCGGCAGGGCCGCCGGCCCTATGACGAACCCTGTCAGCAACGCCGCGGCAAGGAAGGTGGCAGACACGATTTGCCAGCGGACTGTGTGCGGCAGAAACGCCAGCGAGAACGCGTGCATCTGATCGACCGACGGGAAAGCAGCGGGGCCCCGCAGCCCCGCGTTGACCCGCCGTGTCAGCGCCCGCACGAACGGCAGCGGGCTGTAAATGTGGCCTCTCCAGGCGATCCTCGCGCCCGTGAACCGCTCGGGGTGATGCGGGACGAGCCAGGACTGCCCCTCGCCGTACCCGACCTGTTGTCGCCAGTAGGCACGGATGCTGGCGCGATGGTGATGCCAGACGAGCGCTGCGGGCACGAACTCGATTCGCCCGCCGGCCGTCTGCAGCCGCCAGCACACATCGACGTCATCGCCGGCGCGCAGGTAGATCGGGTTGAACCCGCCGATGGCCTGCAAGGCGTCGCGACGGACCGCGAGGTTGCAGCCGGGCACGTGCTCCGCCGTGCGGTCGTCGAGAAGCACGTGGGTCGGGCCGCCAGGGGCGCGCGCCACGCAGTGCGCGATCCACGGGCTGTCGGGCGGCGGCAGGCTGAGCCCTCCCGCGGCGACGACCTCGCCACGGGCGAACGGCCGAACGAGATACGTCAACCAGTCCGGATCCACCCGCACGTCGGCATCCGTGTACGCGACGATGTCGCCGGTTGCGGCGGCGAGGCCGGCGTTGCGTGCAGCACTCAGGCCGGCGTGCTCGAGATCGATCACGCGGCAGCAGGGGTAGCGCCGCGCGATGGCGCCCGTGCTGTCACGCGAGCCGTCGTTCACGACAATCACTTCAACGTCCGGGTACCTCAACCTCTCCAGCGAGGTGAGGCACTCGGGGAGCGTCTCGGCGGCGTTGTAAGCGCATACGACGACCGTCACCCTTACACTCGTGCGCGGGTCCGTCACCGGGAACGGAACATTCGAGAGGACGTCCGCAACCGACTGCAGAGCCGGCTTCGGGCGACGCTCGTCATCGGCCGGGCCGAACGCCCGGTCGCTGCTGTCGTCACCACCCCGCCATTCGTCCGGCCGCGCCAACACCACGGCGCCGCAGGCTCCCTCGGCAAACGACGCGCGGAGCTGCATCGCGGTGGACGCGTCCCGTTCGCCGACGCCCTCCTGCGAGCTGGCGGCGCCGGCTTCGGTCACGAGCAGCGGCTTGTGGCCGGCGATGTTCTGCAGGCGCGCCAGGTAGGCGCGAAGATCGCACTCGCGATGCAGGCACACGTTGAACGCGAACAGGTCGACAAACGGCAGGTTGAGGGACTCGGTCGGCGGATAGTTGATGTACGTGAAGAGGGTGTCGGGGGCGACCGCCTTGGCGTCGGCATACAGCTCGGACAGAAACCGCTCGACGCGCTCGGGGCCGTGCCAGCGAACGACGGCGGCGGGAATCTCGTTGCCGAGCGCCAGCACGACGACGGCCGGGTGCGACGCCAGCACGCGGACACGAGCCGTGACGTCGCGCCGAATGGCCCTCGACATCTGCCGGTCGTCGAGGAACGCCGCGTGGTCGCCCCATGGCACGCCGACCATGATTCGGAGACGGTGCTCCTGTGCCAGTTCGAGGAACCGCTGGTCGGGCACCGCGTACGTGCGTACCGTGTTCACGCCGATGCGACGCAGCAACTCGAAGTCTTCGGCGATGCGCGCCGGCGGCGGAAAATGGCGGCCGCCGTTGTCGGGCGCGAAAGTGCCGTAGCTCACTCCCTTGACCCAGAAGCGCTCGGGACCGAGCTGAAGGAATTTGCCCGCGGCCGTCGCTCGCAAAGTTGTGGTGCTCACGTGTTGATCGACGTCGCCGGTGGGCATCGCTGGGGACGACACGCGCCACCTGGTCCGTTCGCCAATTTCTCGAAATGTTGCGAACCGGGTAGGTGATCCCCCGGCCGCACCGAATCGGCTACAAGGACCGCGCCAGAATCGGTCGCAGGTGGTGAGAGGAGC
>Ga0190274_10002356_pt1 | contig 11142 bp, 6 predicted proteins | sample Popmic531T_FD_133002 | JGI IMG/M metagenome (GOLD analysis project Ga0190274, IMG submission 133002) | Populus adjacent soil microbial communities from riparian zone of Yellowstone River, Montana, USA - 531 T | ecosystem: Environmental > Terrestrial > Soil > Riparian zone | place: USA: Montana...
CGGCTCTTGGGCTCGCTTAATAATGATGACCCTACCACGGGACGAGCTCACTTTTGGTCTGTCACAGTTGACATTATAAAAACCCATCCAATATTAGGTGTTGGCCTGGGAGCGTTTGGCGTGGTTTATACCGGCTACGATTCTCGCAATGGCCTCCTTCGGTTAGAACAAGTTCACAACGATTATCTGCAAGTGTTGTCTGACGGCGGGATCATAGGAGCAGCGTTGGGGCTATTCTTTCTTGTCAGTCTTTTTCGACAGGGATTTGCCAGAAGAGAGTCAAAGGATGTGTTCAGGCGCGGAGTAGCCACCGGAGCGTTGGCCGGATGTTTTGCAGTGCTCGTGCATAGTTTTTTTGATTTCACCTTGCACACTCCTTCCAATACTCTGCTTTTCCTAATTCTTGGCGCGTTGGCAACGATGAATGGTCGGGTTGAGGACTCGCCGCCCGTCAAGCAAAGACGGCGTCGAAGTGAATCCGGAATCGGCAACTTAAATGATTGACTGCTCCACAGCTAAGAAGTGAGAGTTCCGGGCCTGTAGTATTATCAATTCACAACTTTGGTTTTAGTTGACTCAGCGTTACAAAATGATCCTCCAGGAAGGTTAGGGATTAGGCTTCGGCCGTTTCTGCCAAAACTGATATGAGCAAAGGTGAGCAGTTCGAAATGCCGTCGTCGCTACCTGGACTTTGTCTCAAGGCTGTTTTGAGTCATGCGAAACAAGACGCCCTGAATTATAAGGTTGGCAGCGAGTGGGTCAGTATTTCGGCCGAGAGTTTTATAGATCGAGTTAGAAACGTTGCCCTGGGTCTGGCCAATCTGGGAATCAAGCCGGGCGACCGAATCGCGCTCTTATCAGAGAACAGACCCGAATGGTCCATTGCCGATCTGGCAATTCTTAGCCTGGGCGCCATAAACGTTCCCATCTACACAACCCAGGCAGTTGATCAAATACGTTACATCCTCGCTGATTCTGGCACTCGAGCGATCTTCATTTCAAACAGAAAGCTCTTTGCGCACGCAGCAAAAGCGCTTGAGGGTTTGGATTTTCTTGAAAGGATTATTTTCTTTGAAGAAGATAGTGCTGCAGATATTGAGCGATCTACGACGCTGAATACGTTGGAAAAGAGTGGGCAGCACCGGGCGATCGATAAGCCCTCGGTTCTTGACGCGTATCTCACTGCAATTAAGCCTGATGATCTGGCAACAATAATTTATACGTCCGGAACTACCGGTGAACCCAAGGGCGTAATGTTGACTCATGCGAATTTCATGTCCAACGTGGTGGCGATCACCGCGGGCCTGCCCATATCTTCAACTGATATAGCCTTGTCAGTTCTTCCTTTGTCTCACATTTTCGAGAGAACAGGCTTCTACATTTTTTGTTACAACGGAGTCTCAGTCTATTACACAGCCTCCTTCGATCAAGTCGGGGAGAACCTTCGCGAAGTCAGGCCAACTATCATGACGGCAGTGCCTCGATTATTTGAAAAGGTCTACCACCGGATTGTAAAAAAAGGGTTTTCTCAAAAAGGCTGGAAGCGTCGAGTTTTTGTTCGATCCCTCGAAGTCGGGCATCGCTACGCCGAGCTGAAGGATAAAGGCAGACTCATAAACCCCGCGTTAGCCATTCAACAAAAATTGGCGGACCGTTTGGTATTTTCGAAGTGGCGCGAAGGAGTTGGCGGGCGACTAAGGTATTTTGTGTCGGGTGGCGCGCCCCTTTCGCCGGCACTCTCGTATGCCTTTTTGGCGGCGGGAATTCCGATTCTGCAAGGATATGGTGCTACCGAGACTTGCATTGTTTCGGCGAACCGTCCCGAAAATAATCAGGTAGGTTCCGTAGGTTTACCATTTGCAGGAATTGAGGTGGCCATCGCTGACGACGGTGAGATCCTACTGCGCGGGCCAAATGTAATGCGAGGCTATTACGGTCATCCGGAAGAGACCGCTTCCGTCTTAAGCGATCAATGGTTTGCTACAGGAGATGTCGGACATCTGGACAAACAAGGTCGACTCTACATCACCGATCGAAAGAAAGATTTATTTAAACTCTCAAACGGCAAATATGTCGCACCTCAACAGATTGAGAGTCTCCTGAAGCAGAGCGAATACGTGAGTCAGGTAGTCGTTGTGGGTGCAGGCCGCAAACAGCCTGCAGCCCTTGTGGTCCCCGAATGGGAAGCCATTAGGCAGGCTCTCTCGGTAGCGGGCGAAAAGTTTCCAGCTAATCGCGCAGAGCTCGCCAGATTTCCTGGTGCCATCAAGTTAGTGCAGCGTGATGTAGCGCTTCTCACGCGAGAGCTCGCCGATTATGAGAGAATTAGGAAGATTGCTTTACTGCCGGAAGAATTTACAATTGATAAGGGGGAACTAACGCCAACGCTCAAGGTGAAAAGGCGCATCATCGATCAGAAGTTTGGTAGCGAGATTGATGAGCTTTATTCTTGAGGATAATCGGATAGGAAAGACCTGAGAAACTGAATCACTCACGATTTCGAGCCCACGTTCATCGAGCCATCGACAAGCGAACTCTCTGTTGGTTTAGACGCTTCGTTGATTTCCTTCGCTGGCCTACTACGGCCAAGGATAGACTCAGCCAGAACTCTTAAATTCATCGGTAAGTCCGGCGCGCGACACTCCCCCTTAAGCGGCAACGTGTAAAACGATAAGAGTGGAATCTCGCAGTAGCAAAAGTCACAACTGGCCAGATGATGTTTTACCAGGAAGTTGATTTCGGGAACTAGTGAGTGAGACCGAAACGAAAGTAAGAGGCTCGAAGAAGGGCAAGCCAGTTTCTTACTGAATGACTTTGCGGTTGAAGTTTTCATCTATTTGCCCCTAGTTCTTTCACAGATTTACTAGGTTTGAGGTTCAGATTGTAAAAGAGAAATTCGCGTTAAGAGATTGAAGAAAGCAAGGGGCAAAGTTGCTTGTCAGCCTCAACTCTTGGAAACGTTATAGTCATCCGCTTGTTCATCAACTTAATAGACTCAATTCAGCGATCCTTCCATAACTTTCTTTGCTCTACTGAAGCTTTTGTGGTTTGGAATCAATAACTTGGCGTAAGTGTAAAAACATGTTGCTCATTTTTTGGAATGTTGTTAAGATGCTTTCCGCCAAGTCAGAGAGCGCCTGCTCTTTGACGCTCGTTCCAGGGAAGCCCACCTGGTTTTCAGGATCACTCGGGCAAATCCAAATTGAATTTAAGCTTTAGCACACTTGGCCTAACCCAAGACTTTCTCCGTTAACCCCCGGTTTCCAGCCCAATCTAAAGCTTCTTTGTGTTCCATCAAAACTAGTCTTCCACAGCCCAGGACCCGTTCCACACACGGGTGTAATAACGGGATCGTAGAAATTTTCCGCCAAAACGTTAATCCAATCAACTCCGTCATCCAAAGAACAACACCAGTGAAATTCCTAAGTCACGAACTCGAAAAACAAGTTGAGCTGAAAAACGTCGGTCAGGAACCGCAAACCGCCCGAGCGAAACGCTCCGCTGAGCGAATTGCGAAAAGTGGCAAGTGGGTTGAAAGCCTTCGTTGCTCAGACGTCAATCGCCTCTGGTCGGAATTGCACCGCATTGTCTCACACCATCCCTTGGTGAGAGCCTCCCGTAGCGCAGGTCTTTTAGTGGAGGAAGGGGCAACTACCGCCTACACCGACTTAACACAAGAACTCTTTGTTCAGCTCTTGAGCAAGAATCGCTTTGAGCACTATCTCGAGTCGGAAATGACTGATTACGAGATCGAGTGTGAGATTGGCCAAATAGAGCTGACGAATCTTCTGACAGCTGAGCTTCGGAAACGCCATCCCGAAAGTTACCGCTTGGCGCGCCGTATCTCTACGTTGATCCAATCGAGCTCCAACTTCCGTCGGTTTGATTCGAGCGGAATGGGAGATGAGCCGCATCGCCGGTTAGCAGATCGAGTCTACGGACTGAGTGAATGGGTTGATGGCAAACGCCGTCGGGATTCACACGAAGTTGAGCAGCGCGTACACATGATTCCGGTTCGTGCGCGTGACACCCGAATGGTTGGTTGCACAGGAGACTCGCAAGTAGTGATTAGTAACTCTGACTTGGAGGATCTCATTGTTTCAGTCCTGGATGCAGTGGACTCACCCGTAGATGTCAGAGCCCTTCGAGGTCTTGTCATGTCACGACTCCCTGTGATGGACATCTATCTCGTACCGCTCGATGGTGATGATAACGATGGAGAGGGTAACCATTTTCAACCTGTTGATAAGGGAGAAAACCCCGAACAAGGGCTCTTGCGACGGGAGTCGGAAGATGAAGCGGCTGGGTTTGTCGATCATTTTCTGGCTAACCTTCATGAAACCGTCCGTGGGAAGCTTAAGCAATACAACCGAATACTGGGAGTTTTGTGGCATTGCTATCTAAGTCCGACACAGTCGACTCAACTTGAAGTTGCTGCTGTCTTGGGAGTTTCTGATTCGTTGGTGTCTGACTATCGAAGGAGGATAGAACAGGAATTACGCGCTCTTTCATTTTCTGAAGTGGAAGAGGCAAGGCGTTTTGAGAGCGCACTCCGGGAGCGAGTGCGCACTCTCGTCCTTACAAATGCAGAAGAGGAGGTCGCGGTATAGTCAATATACCCAACGACCGGTAATAGGGGCTTATCTCGAACCGAGTGTTCGATGGAGTCAAAGTGGTTTCGAGGCTGACGGGAATATCACGGCGGCCTGTTTTTGCCTTAGGGAAGCTATTTACTGCTGCACAAGGTCGCCTGGAGTGAGTCTTCGACCCAGTCAAGGATTTAACAATGCCACGGAAATCGCGATTGTCGGATTACGAGTCCCTGACGCGCTCAAGATCCCGAGCTTTTTCAAAGACTGGTGCGGTTGATTTGGACGCTGAGAGTCGGCCTCGGATGCAGTCCCTAAGATCGATTCCAAATGCGGCCAACGTGGTTGATGCCGAGATCAAAAACGAGCCGCTTACCAGGACAACTGCAGGCGACTCAAATAGTCAGAGACTTACATCGTTCGTTCAAAAAACCACCGGCACTTCGGAAGATGTCAAACCGGGTCGATTGGGAAAACAATACTTCTTACGGCGCGGTCACACCTTGACCTACGTTTCTTTGTTCCTTTTCACTGTTATTCTTTACGCTCGGCCCGCCGAGTTCTATCCCTCTCCGCTGACGGCCTCAATTGCCTTGATTGTTGGACTCCTCACGTTGGCGATTTTTATTCCGTCTCAACTCTCACTTGAGGGCACACTATCCGGACGTCCACGCGAGGTGAATCTGGTCCTGCTCTTCTTCCTCACCGGTTTGCTTTCCATTCCGCTAGCTATCAATCCTCAAACAGCCTGGTTGCAATTTAGCGGCACGTTCATCCGCTGCGTCGTCATCTTCATCGTGATGGTGAATGCTGTGCGAACGGAAAAGCGCTTGATCGTGTTATTGCTTCTGGCGATCACGGTGAGTTGTTGGCTGAGCTTGGGTGCTATCAATGATTACAGATTGGGACGCTTAACAGTCGAAGGCTATCGGGTGGGTGGGGTCGGCCAGGGAATCTTCGGCAATTCGAACGACATGGCGTTTCACCTGGTGACAATAATGCCCGTGGCAATTGCGCTGATCTTCATTGCACGCGGAGCAGTCAGGAAGGTGCTACTTGCCGCATCGGTCACGTTAATGATGGGAGCAATTGTCGTTACATATTCACGTGGAGCATTTCTAGGTGGTTTAGTCGCACTTGGATTCCTAATGTGGAGGCTTGGGAGCAAGAATAGACTAACTTACTTCACCATGGGCGCGCTCGGGTTGCTATTGTTCCTGGCACTTGCACCTGGCAACTATTCTGTCCGAGTGCTTTCCATTTTTGTGCCCAGCCTCGATCCAGTTGGTTCCTCCGGAGCCAGGCGTGGGGAGCTTTTCAGATCGCTTTATGTTGCCATTCGGCACCCGGTTTTTGGAGTCGGTATGGGAAATTACGCAAGCGAGATGTCCTATTCGGGGTTAGTCACGCATAACGCCTACACTCAAGTGGCGTCCGAAATGGGCGTGGCCGCGCTCGTGATCTACACAATGTTCGTTTTAGCCCCGCTTAGGAAACTTGGCCAGATCGCCCGTGAAACTTTCTCTGCCCCCGTTTCCTCTCGCTACTACTATCTTGCCATTGGCTTGCAGGCATCTCTTTTAGCTTACCTGGTTTCAAGTTTCTTTGGTTCAGTAGCATACCTTTGGTACGTCTATTACCTGGTGGCATACGCTGTTTGCTTGCGACGGTTGTACGAGTCCGAGACCGGAAGGGCAGTTGTTGTAGAGAAGGGAAAGAACAAGGAACTCAGTGCATTGCGAGTTCCATTACGTGCTGGTGGAGAAAGTAGGACAACAACTTGAACTTCACGATTGCGGTAGAATTAGTCTTCTGGATGAGTGTGGCTACGCTTCTCTACACGTATGCCGGATACCCGCTGATGCTCGTTATCTTGAGCAGTCTACGCCCACGTCTGGTACGTCAGGCCGAATTGACACCAAGCGTTACCGTTATTATTACCGCCTACAACGAAGAGCAGGACATCGCCGTTAAGCTGGAAAACACGCTGGCGCTCGACTATCCGAAAGATAGTTTGGAAATAATTGTCGCGTCGGATTGCTCAACCGACCGCACAGATGAGATTGTCTGTGAGTTTGCAGCGCGCGGCGTTCGGCTTCATCGTCAGCCGGAAAGGTTAGGAAAGACTGCTGCGCAGAATGCCGCCGTCGAAGAGGCGTCAGGTGAGATCATCGTCTTTTCCGATGCGACGACTCAGTATCAAAGGGACGTGCTGCGAACATTAATGCCCAACTTTGCGGATCCGACTGTCGGATGCGTCACGGGCCGCCTGATTTACACTGATTCAACAAGCTCAAGTGTTGGACACGGCGCCCGCTCATACTGGGGCTATGAATCCTTCATTAGAAAACATGAAAGCGACGTCTGCTCCATGATCGGAGTCTGCGGCTGCTTGTATGCAGTGCGTCGTGGAGCCTATGTACCGCTCTACGATGAGGCGTGCAGCGATTTTGTGATTGCCACCAAAATGGTTGAGCAGGGACTACGAGCAGTTTATGAGCCGGCTGCGATATGCAGCGAAGAGACGAATATTCAATCGCACAAGGAACTGAAAACTCGCGTGCGAATCATTACACAGACATTCGCGGACCTTTGGCGCAATCGACGGATGTTGAACCCGCTGACCAGCGGTTTCTACGCAGTGGAACTCCTGTCACATAAGGTAATGCGTTATTTGGTCCCTCTGTTTCTAATGGTGATACTTGGAACCTGCGCAGCGTTAGCGACCGGCTCGATCTTTTTCACTATCGTGTTGGCATCGCAGATTCTGTTCTATGGCGCTGCGGTTCTGTCAGCGTTGCTCGAACGATCGGGTTTGCATGTCCGACTGCTTGCAATTCCTCAGTACTTTGTTCTAGGTAACCTCGCTTCAGTAATCGCTTTTTACCAGTTCTTGCGTGGAGAACGATACATCCGATGGGATCCTATTCGAACCAGCGGAACACCTTAGCACCGCCCGAAATTCCCCAACCCCCGTACTAATTAGTGAACATTTAGGTGAATACTCGATGTGTGGCATAGCTGGTTTTATCGAGCAAGACAGTTTTCCAGACGAACGCGAGAGCGAGCTCGTGCTCGACCGGATGTGTCGGCGAATTGCCCATCGCGGTCCCGACGACCAGGGGATGATGATCTCGGGCCGGGCTGCAATCGGTATGCGTCGACTTGCGATTATTGATCTGTCCGGTGGACAGCAGCCAATGGCCGGGTGTGCGGGAGTGGTTCGGATTGTTTTTAATGGCGAGATTTATAACTACCGTGACTTGCAGCGGGAGCTCCAAGGTCGCGGCCACCAGTTCAAGACAAACTCAGACACTGAGACAATTCTTCACGCTTATGAAGAATATGGCGCTGCTTGCGTCGAACGCTTGCGCGGCATGTTCGCCTTTGCGATTTGGGACACATCGAGGCAAGAGCTTTTCATAGCGCGCGACCGGGTGGGCAAGAAGCCTCTTTATTACACCGTGACTCCCAGAGGCACACTTATCTTCGGCTCGGAATTAAAATGTCTACGCGAACATCCAGAGTTTCGCGGTCAGATAAACGTCGAAGCCCTTGATGCATACCTCACCTACGGCTACGTGCCCGACCCGTTGACCATCTTCAATGACGTTCAAAAACTTGAACCCGGTCACCACCTGACTTTCAGGGCTGGGCGGATACGCGTCGACCAATACTGGGACTTTCCTTATTGCGAGCTTCAGACTGAACCGGTAAGGACCGAAGAGGATTGTCTTGATGAACTGCGCGCATTACTTGACGAAGCGGTGCGTCTTAGACTGGTCGCGGACGTTCCGCTCGGAGCGTTTCTGTCAGGAGGGGTCGATTCGAGTTCGGTTGTCGGCTTAATGGCAAAGCATACACCACAGCCGGTGAAGACTTTCTCCATTGGATTTCACGAAGACAGCTACAACGAATTGAAATATGCTCGCATCGCGGCTAAACAGTTTGGGACAGAACATCACGAGTTTGTCGTGACGCCGAGCATTTGTGACATCGTGGATGAGTTGGTCTGGCACTTCGATGAACCATTCGCGGATTCCTCTGCGATTCCAACGTACATGGTTTCAAAGCTTGCTCGTGAATTTGTCACTGTCGTGCTTTCGGGAGACGGTGGCGACGAGCTTTTTGGTGGCTATACTCGCTATGCCACAGATCGCAAGCGTAGCGGTTTCGCACGGCTGCCGAGTTTGTTGCGACGTGGCGTGATGCAGCCAGTGGGACGCAGAATGCCCCACGGCATGCGAGGGCGCAACTATCTATACGTGATGGCGTTTGAGCCACTCGACCGTTACATTGAAGACATCTCAATCTTCACGAGACTCAACAAGCCCTCGCTTTATACAAATGATTTTCGTCGGCAGTTGGGCACAACGGAAGCGGCGGCGCGCTTTCGCGCATTCGCGCAGCTGTCGCGTGCCGGCGATGCGCTCGACCCGCTTCTTTACCTGGACAGCAAGACTTACTTGCCTGGCGATATTCTGACCAAAGTTGACCGAATGAGTATGGCGGCATCTCTGGAAGTGCGAGTGCCTCTTCTCGATCATAAGTTAATCGAGTTCGTCTGTACGCGAATTCCGGCCTCAATGAAGATGAAGGGACTTGAGACCAAGCACATCTTCAAGCGCGCAGTTAGGGATTTGGTGCCGCACGAGATTCTGAACCGTTCTAAACAGGGGTTCGGCGTTCCGATTGAGCAGTGGATAAATGATCAGTTACGTGATCGAGTACGGGGCACCCTAACAGAACCGCGCACACAACAACGCGGCTACATCGAACCACGTTACGTGAATCTTTTATTGGATGAACACCAGCGCGGACGACGGAATCATGCCACTGAATTATGGGCGCTCTTCATGCTTGAACTGTGGCATCGCACTTTTGTTGATTTATCTGGTGGTAACGAGCTACCCGAGCGGGAGAGCGCGAATCTGATACCGGCAATTGCTTAACTTTGAAACCCAACGTCCTACATATCGTGAACAGCTTCGAGCAGGGCGGCACCGAGCGTCAGGCGGTGCAGCTCGTCCGCCTTTTACATGAAGGTCAGCGTTACCAGATGCGTCTCGCCACCTTAAGTAATCAGGGGATTCTGCGCAATGAAGCCGAACGTCTAGGCCTCGGTGAAATCCCCGAATATCCACTTACAAGTTTTTACGACCTGAATTTTCTAAGACAACTGCGGCGCTGCGTGCGTTTTCTGAAAGCTAATGAGATTGACGTTGTGCACACCCACGACTTCTATACCAACATTTTTGGAATGACCGCGGCGAAGTTGGCTCGAATACCGGCAAGGATTGCATCCAAACGCGACACGGAAGGGTTTTCAAGCCCAGCCAAGAAGCGCGCCGAGCGTTACGCTTATCGCCTGGCCCATTCGGTGATCACGAATGCGGACGCGATAAAGCGGCAATTGCTTAAGGAAGGCGTACGGACAGAGAAGGTAGTTACGGTTTACAACGGTCTGGACCTAAACCGAGTTGCTCCCCAAGGTGATTTATCGCGGGAAGCAATGCTGACGCTGCTTGGTCTGCCGCTGGAACCTCAGCGACTGTTTGTCACTATTGTCGCCAATCTTCAACATGAGGTGAAAGATCATCCGATGTTTCTTCGCGCCGCAGCTCGCGTACGTGAAGCGGTGCGAGCTGCAGCATTTGTTATCGCCGGAGAGGGCAGGTTAACCAACGAGTTGTGTACCTTGGCAGAAAGCCTGGCCATAGGTCGCGACACCTTCTTCATTGGTCGGTGCCAGCGCATCGCCGAACTATTGTCTATCTCGAATGTGTGTGTCTTAAGCTCGAAGGCTGAGGGTTTCTCAAACTCGATTCTTGAGTATATGGCTGCGGCGCGTCCAGTTGTGGTGACTGATGTCGGTGGTGCGCGTGAGGCCGTCAGGGACGGCGAAACCGGTTATTTAGTCGCGGCTGGAGATGATGAAATGATGGCTGCGCGCATTATCGCGCTACTCCGCGAACCACGACTAGCCGTCGAGATGGGTAGGAAGGGTAGACTGATCGTCGAAGAACAATTCTCATGCGAAACCCAAGTCGAACAGACAGCGGCCTTATATGATCGGCTACTGGCCCGTCCATTTGAGTCTATTGATCCATCTCTGAACAGTTTGTACAGAAAAAGCGCATGAGACGGCGCTGGGGATCACGAGCTCATAAAAGCCTCTGGAAACTGATAGGTGTCGCTCTCCTAACGCCAGGCATAGCAATACTAATTGCGTGGCTCGCGGCGGAGGCGCTCATCGTAAAGTCAGATTTGGCGCATGCCGATGCTCTGGTAGTGCTCGGTGGTTCGTCAACTTACATTGAACGGACTCGTCATGCGGCGCAGCTCTTACGCGAGGGGCGTGCGCCGCGCATTATTTTGACGAACGATAATCAAATTAGCGGATGGTCGCCTGAAGAAGAACGCAACCCTTTGTTTGTCGAACGGGCTGTTGATGAACTCAGGCGTCTAGGAGTGCCTGCAGAGAAGATTGAGATCGTTCCCGGTTTTGTGTCCAACACTCACGACGAGGTCGTGCGCATCCACCAGTATGATC
>Ga0190274_10002357_pt1 | contig 11142 bp, 8 predicted proteins | sample Popmic531T_FD_133002 | JGI IMG/M metagenome (GOLD analysis project Ga0190274, IMG submission 133002) | Populus adjacent soil microbial communities from riparian zone of Yellowstone River, Montana, USA - 531 T | ecosystem: Environmental > Terrestrial > Soil > Riparian zone | place: USA: Montana...
AACGACGACGCATGGAACAAGGACACGTTCATCCCGAAGGTCGGCAAGCGCGGCGCTGCGATCATCGAGGCGCGCGGCCTGTCGTCGGCGGCATCGGCGGCGAACGCGGCGATCGACCACGTGCGCGACTGGATCCTCGGCAGCAATGGCGAGTGGGTGACGATGGGCGTGCCGTCCGACGGCAGCTACGGCATCCCGAAGGACGTGATGTACGGCTTCCCGGTCACGACCAAGGCTGGCAAATACGAGATCGTGCGCGACCTGCCGATCGACGACTTCTCGCGCGAGCGCATGAACCACACGCTCAAGGAGCTCGAGGAAGAGCGCGAGGGCGTCGCGAGCCTGCTCGGCGGCTGAGGCACTTCTCCGATGTCGCATGATTCCTCCGGCGCGCGTTTCCGCGCAGCCGTCGCGGCGGAACAGCCGCTGCAGGTGATGGGCGCCATCACGGCCTACGCAGGCCTGATGGCGAAGCGCGTCGGTTACAAGGCGCTTTACCTGTCGGGTGGCGGCGTGGCCGCGAACTCGCTCGGCATGCCCGACCTCGGCATCAGCACGATGGAAGACGTGCTGACCGACGCGCGTCGCATTGTCGACGCCACCGGCATGCCATTGCTCGTCGATATCGACACGGGCTGGGGCGGCGCATTCAACATCGGGCGCACGATCCGCAACTTCGAGCGCGTCGGCGTCGCCGCGGTGCACATGGAAGACCAGGTCGGCCAGAAGCGCTGCGGTCATCGTCCAGGCAAGGAAGTGGTCAGCACGGACGAGATGGTCGACCGCGTGAAGTCGGCGGTCGACGCGCGCACCGACGCCAGCTTCGTGATCATGGCGCGCACCGACGCGGCCGCGGCCGAAGGCATCGACGCGGCGATCGAACGTGCGGTCGCCTACGTCGAGGCGGGCGCCGACATGGTGTTCCCCGAGGCCATGCGGACGCTCGATGACTACCGCCGCGTCAAGGCGGCGGTGAAGGTGCCGATCCTGGCGAACCTCACGGAATTCGGCTCCACGCCGTTCTTTACCACCGACGAGTTGCGCAGCGTCGGCGTCGACATCGCGCTTTATTGCTGCGGCGCCTACCGCGCCATGAACAAGGCCGCGCTGCACTTCTACGAGACGGTCCGGCGCGAAGGCACGCAGAAGAACATCATCGACACGCTGCAGACGCGTGCCGAGCTGTACGACTTCCTCGGCTACCACGCCTACGAAGACAAGCTCGACCAGCTGTTCGCGCAAAAAAAATAAGAAACAGGACCAGAAAGCCGCAATCGCGGGGGGAATGACATGAACGAGCAAGTACTGCCCAAGGCCAAGAAGTCGGTCGCCCTCAGTGGCGTCGCCGCAGGCAATACCGCGATCTGCACCGTCGGTCGCAGCGGCAATGACCTGCACTACCGCGGCTACGACATCGCCGACCTGGCCGAGCACGGCACCTTCGAGGAAATCTCGTACCTGCTCATCCACGACTACCTGCCCACGGCCGCCGAGCTCGCCGCCTATCGCACGAAGCTCAAGCGCCTGCGTGGCCTGCCGGCCCCGGTGAAAGCCGCGCTCGAGCTGCTGCCCGCGTCGACGCACCCGATGGACGTGATGCGCACGGGCTGCTCGGTGCTCGGCGCAGTGCTGCCGGAGAAGGAATCGCATCCGGTGGCCGAGGCACGCGATATCGCCGACCGGCTCGTCGCAAGCTTCGGCTCGATGCTGCTGTACTGGCACCACTTTGCGCTGAATGGCCGCCGCATCGACACGGAAACCGACGACGAGACGGTCGCCGCACACTTCCTGCACCTGTTGCACGGCAAGCTGCCGAGTGCGCTGCACACGCGCGCGCTCGATCGCTCGCTGATCCTGTATGCGGAGCACGAGTACAACGCGAGCACGTTCACGGCGCGCGTCGTCGCGGGCACCGGCAGCGACATGTATTCGGCGGTCACGGCCGCGATCGGCGCGCTGCGCGGGCCGAAGCATGGCGGCGCGAACGAAGTCGCGATGGACATCATTTCGCGCTACCGCAGCGCTGATGAAGCCGAGGCCGACATCCGCGCGCGCATGGAGCGCAAGGAAATCATCATCGGCTTCGGCCACCCGGTCTACACGACGGGCGATCCGCGCAATCCCATCATCAAGGAAATCTCGCGCTCGCTGTGCAAGGACGGCGGCAACATGCGCCTCTTCGACGTGTCCGAGCGCATCGAAGGCCTGATGTGGGACACCAAGAAGATGTTCCCGAACCTCGACTGGTACAGCGCGTCGAGCTACCACATGATGGGCGTGCCGACGCCGATGTTCACGCCGCTGTTCGTCGTGTCGCGCACCACCGGTTGGGCGGCACACGTCATCGAGCAGCGCATCGACGGCAAGATCATCCGCCCGAGTGCCAACTACATCGGTCCCGATGACCGGCCGTGGTTGCCGATCGAGAAGCGCTGAGCGCGCGACGAGATCCCTCGAGCTGCGCTCTCGGGATGACCTGACGTGTTGCGCGCGTCAGGTCACCTGATGCAGGACGATCAACGTCTGGTCGTCCGTGCCGATGTCACTGCCCTGGTGCTCGACAACCGCATCGCGGATGCGCGACAGCGTTGCGGTTGCGTCGAGGCGCTCGCCCTCGAGCAGTGACTGCAGGCGCTCGAGGCCGAACATGCGGCCGCGCCCGTCGCGCGCCTCGAGGATGCCGTCGGTGTAGATCACCAGCCGGTCACCCGGCAGGAACGGCACCTTGACGTTGTCCCAGCGGTGCTCGCGCAGGATGCCGAGCGGGATGCTCGCGTCCTGGTCGCGACCGAGCAGCTGCTGCATGCCGTCGCGCAGCAGGATCCCGGGCACGTGGCCTGCGCAGACGAAATCGATTTCGGCGCGATCGGGCCGGTGTGCCGCGCTGAACAGCGTCATGAAATGCGGACGCTGGCGGCGCGAGAAGAAATGGCGGTTCGCATAGGTGATCGCACCGGCCGGACCGCCGGGTGGTTCCTGTCCGTTGTAGGTGCGCAGGATCGCGTCGAACTGCACGGCTTCCATGGCCGACGCAGCACCGTGCCCCGAGACGTCGCCCAGCATCACGCCCCACGCATCGCTGCCGCGGTCGACGAAGCCGTCGGCGAACTGCGTCAGCACCATCAGGTCGTAGTAGTCGCCCGCGGCCGTGTCCGCCGCCTGCCAGTGCACGGCGTAGTCGAGCCCGCGGATGCGCGTCTCGTCCGGCTGCAGCAGGCGCTGGATGTCGGCCAGGCCCTCGATCGCGCGATGGTGTCGCTCCGCGACCTGCGCGATCTCGCGCACCGCGATCGGCCGCGCGACGGCGCTGTAGGCCAGCGTCGCATCGCGCAGGATGCGATCGACGTCGATCTCGGCGAATGCATCAGCGTCGTCGCTGCCCAGCGCGAACCAGTGCTCGATGCCTTCGGAGCTCAACATCGGCAATATGAGCAGCGCGCGTGGCGAGTGCAGGGCGCGCGCGGTGGCACTGGCCAGCTCCTCGCCGTCGAGCTTCAGGACGAGCGCCTGCTCGCCGCCCACCAGGCGCCGCGCAAGCCGGTCGTCGAACGTCGGCAGCCGCAGTTGCAGTCCCAATGGATCGGTCGCTGAAACGTGCTCGTAGCCGTCGCCGCCGATCAGCCCGGCGAGGCGGAATTGCCCGGGCGGCATCTCGCGCACCAGCAACAGCGCGAGCGAACACTGGCCCACTTCCTCGTAGAGAAACGCGTGCACGGCGCGCAGCGCAGTGTGCGGCTCGCTGCCGGCGGCAAGCAGTCGGCGTAGTCGCGTGAGCGTGCGATCGGCGCTGGACATGGCGCGCAGTCTAGCGCGCGGCCCTCAGAGCGTGAGCGCGAGGCGCGTGCCGCGGTCGATCGCGCGCTTCGCATCGAGCTCGCCGGCGAGCTCGGCGCCGCCGATCAGGTGCACGGGGCGGCCCGTCGCCTTGAGCGGCTCGTGCAGGTCGCGATTCGAGACCTGGCCCGCGCAGATCACGACATTGTCGACGGCCAGCACGCGCTGCTCGACGCCGACGCGCACGTGCAGCCCGCGGTCGTCGATGCGCTCGTAGGTGACGCCCGACACCATCTGCACGCGCTTCATCTTGAGCGTGGTGCGGTGCACCCAACCCGAGGTCTTGTTGAGTTTTTCGCCGAGCTTGCCCGGGCTGCGCTGCAACAGGAACACTTCGCGCGCCGGCGGCGCGGGTTGCTGCTTCACGCCCTCGACGCCGCCACGCGCGGTGAGCGTCGCATCGATGCCCCACTCGCGCAGCCACAAAGGGAGATCCAGCGTCGGCGAGTGCCCTTCGTGCACGAGGAATTCCGCGACGTCGAAGCCGATGCCACCGGCACCGACGACCGCGACGCGCGGACCGACCGGCTTCAGCGCCGACAGCACATCGACGTAGCTCAGCACCATCGGATGGTCCTGGCCGTCGATGCGCGGGTCGCGCGGCGTGACGCCGGTGGCGACGACATACTCGTCGAATCCCGCCGCGGCGAGCGACTCCGGCGTGCAGCGCTCGCCCAGCTTCACCGTCACGCCGAGCTTCGCCAGGCGCGTCGTGAAGTAGCGCAGCGTCTCGTGGAACTCTTCCTTGCCCGGGATGCGCTTGGCCATGTTGAACTGGCCGCCGATCGCAGGCGCCGCATCGAACAGCGTGACGACATGTCCGCGTTCGGCGAGCGTCGTGGCGCATGAAAGTCCGGCGGGACCCGCACCGATGACGGCGACGCGCTTCGGTGCACGCGTCGCCGCGATGCGCAGCTCGAGCTCGTTGCACGCGCGCGGGTTCACGAGGCACGTCGCCTTCTTCGCCTCGAACACGTGGTCGAGGCAGGCCTGGTTGCACGCGATGCAGGTATTGATTTCGTCGGCGCGCCCTTCGGCCGCCTTGCGCACCCAGTCGGGATCGGCCAGGAACGGCCGCGCCATCGACACCATGTCGGCGCTGCCCTCGGCGATCACGCGCTCGGCAACGTCCGGCATGTTGATGCGGTTGGTCGTGATCAGCGGCAGCTTCACTTCGCCGCGCAACTTGCGCGTGACGAATGCGAACGCCGCGCGCGGCACTGAGGTGACGATCGTCGGGATGCGTGCCTCGTGCCAGCCGATACCGGTGTTGATGAGCGTCGCGCCAGCCGCCTCGATCGCGCGCGCCAGCTGCACGATCTCTTCCCACGAGTGCCCGCCGTCGACGAGGTCGAGCATCGACAGCCGGTACACGATGATGAAGTCGCGCCCGAGCTTCTCGCGCATGCGCCGCACGATCTCGACCGGGAACCGCATGCGCTGCTCGAACGGTCCGCCCCATTCGTCGTCGCGGCGATTGGTGCGCGAGCAGAGGAACTGGTTGATGAGGTAACCCTCGGAGCCCATCACCTCGACGCCGTCGTAGCCCGCGTCGCGCGCGTAGGCGGCGCAGCGCACGAACGAGTCGATGGTCTTGACGACGCCGCGCGTCGAGAGCTCGCTCGGCGCAAAGGGCGTGATCGGCGACTTGAGCTTCGACGGCGCGACGCTCAGCGGGTGGTAGCCATAGCGTCCGGCATGGAGGATCTGCATGCAGATCTTGCCGCCTTCGTCGTGCACGGCCTTCGTCACCTTGCGGTGCCGCGCCACTTCCCACGAAAACGACAGCTTGGACGCGAACGGCGCGAGCCACCCGCGCAGGCTCGGCGCGATGCCGCCGGTGACGATCAGGCCGGCGCCGCCGCGCGCACGCTCGGCGAAGTAGGCCGCGAGCTTGTCGTAATCGCTCGCGCGGTCCTCGAGGCCCGTGTGCATGGAGCCCATGAGCACGCGATTGCGCAGCGTGGTGAAGCCGAGGTCGAGCGGCGCGAGCAGGTGCGGATAGGGCACGACAGGACCTCGATTCGGACGACGCGAGCCAACATGCACGCGCCCGGTCGAGCATGCAAGCCTTGACGGACGCACGGATTGACAGATGGCACCCTCGCGACGCCGGCCGCACCCGTATCATCCGCGCACCCGGGAACACGCCGCGCCAATGCCGTGATCGCCTTGTCCCTGCTGCTCGCGCTGGCCCGGCCGCCTGCCGCATCGGCGCCAGAGTTGCCGCGCGTCGAGGTGACCGCGGCCGCTGGCACCGGCGAGCTGGCGGTGTTGCCCGGTGCCGCCACCGTCCTGGACGCATCGCGCTTCGGCCTGGCGCAGCCACGCATCGACGCGTCGGAAGCACTGGCACGCGTCCCGGGCCTCGTCGCGAACAACCGGCGCAACTACGCCCAGGACCTGCAGCTGGTCGTGCGTGGCTACGGCGCACGCGCGACGTTCGGCGTGCGCGGCGTGAAGCTGTACGTCAACGGCGTGCCCGCCTCGACGGCCGACGGCCAGGGCCAGCTCGCGAATGCCGCCCTGTCGCAGGCCGACCGCATCGAAGTGCTGCGCGGGCCGGTCGCGGCGCTGTACGGCAATGCCTCGGGTGGCGTCGTGCGCGTGGAAACCGACCCGGCGCGCGCCGGCCGCGGCGCGTCCATCTCGGTGGCGGACGACTTCGTCCGGGCCGCCATCCACGGCAACTACGCCTGGGACGATGGCGCGACGAGCGCTGCATTCGAGCACTTCGACACCGAGGGCCATCGCCCGCACAGCGCGGCGCGACGTGAAGTGGTCGACGCCATCGCGTCAGGCACGCTCGGCAGCGACTGGCGCTGGCAGGCGACTGCGAATGCGTTGGCTACGCCGGAAGCGGAAGATCCGCTCGGCGTGACGCAGGCCGAGCTCGATGCCGGCATCGAGACGACGCCCGCCGCATTCGCGTTCGATACGCGCAAATCGGTGGACCAGCAGCAGGCCGGATTCGCGATCGAACGCGGCGGGGAGCTTGGCCTGCGCGCCGCTGTATACGCTGGCGCGCGCGACGTCGTGCAGTACCTCGCGGTGCCAATCGCTTCGCAACGACCCGCCACGAGCGCCGGCGGCGTGATCGACCTCGCGCGCGAATTCGCCGGCCTCGAGCTGCGCGCGGCCCGCACGATCGGTCCGCTGGTGCTCACGATCGGCGCGAACCTGGACGACCTGCACGAGCAGCGCCGCGGTTACGAGAACTTCGTGGGCACCGCGCTCGGCGTGCGCGGCGCGCTGCGCCGCGATGAGAGCAACCGCGCGCAGGCGCTGGATGCGTTGCTGCAGGCGGAATGGCGCTTCGCCGACGAATGGCTCGCGGTCGCGGCCGTGCGCCGCGCGACGCTGTCGGTGCATTCCGATGACGACTACTTCGCGCCCGGCAATGGCGACGACGGCGGCGAGCGCGACTTCGATGCATGGGTGCCGTACGCGGGCGTCACCTGGACGCCCATGCAGTCGCTCGCGCTGCACGTCGCCTGGGCGCGCGGCTTCGAGGCGCCCACGCTGAACGAGCTGGCCTACCGGCCCGACGGCAGCAGTGGCCTGAACCTCGCGCTCGATCCGATGCGCTCGACGCAGTTCGAGGTCGGGTCGCGCTGGTCGCACGAACGCACGGGGCTCGAAGCAAACGTGTTTCGCGACCGCACCAGTGACGAGATCGTCGTGGCGCGCAACAGCGGTGGGCGCTCCGCGTTCACGAATGCCGGCGACACGCGCCGGCGCGGCGTCGAGCTCGCACTCGACCACGCGTGGAACGACGCGTGGTCCGCGACGCTTGCGTGGACCTGGGTGGATGCGCGCTACGACGACGCGTTCGCCGTCTGCCGCGGCGTGCCGTGCACCGTGCCGGACACGGTAGTCGCCGCGGGCAGCCGCCTGCCTGGCGTGCCCGCGCACAATGCATTCGCCGAGCTCGCGTGGCGGCCGTCTGCCGGCTGGCGCACGGCGCTGGAATGGCGACACGCAGGCAGCGTCGTCGTCGACGATGCAAACAGTGCGCGCGCCGAGGACTGGGACACGCTGGCGCTTGCCGCCGAGCGACGCTGGCGCGCGGGGGCGGGCGAGCTCGCGCTCGGGTTGCGCGTGGACAACCTCGCCGACCGCGACTACGTCGGCTCGGTGATCGTGAACGAGGCGAACGCGCGCTACTTCGAGCCGGCGCCCGGACGCACGTTCGTCGCGACGCTGTCCTGGGAAGCGGCGCCGCCGCGCTGAAACAGCAGCCAGTAGGCGAGCCCGACAAACGCGACGACGACACCGATCACGATCGTCGCGAGCGCGTTCATCTCCGGCGTCACGCCGAGCTTCACCTTGGAATAGATCAACATCGGCAGCGTGCTCGAGCCGGGTCCCGACGTGAAGCTCGCGACGACGAGGTCGTCGAGCGACAACGTGAATGCGAGCAGCCACGCCGCGACGAGCGCCGGCGCGATGAGCGGCAGCGTCACGCGCATGAACACGGAAAGCGGCCGCGCGCCGAGATCCATCGCAGCCTCGGTCAGCGAGGGATCGAGTTGCGACAACCGCGCGCGCACGACGACCGTGGCGTAGCAGGCGCAGAGCGTCACGTGCGCGATGCCGATCGTGAGCATGCCGCGGCCCGCGGGCCAGCCCACTGCCTGCTGCATGCCCACGAACAGCAGCAACGCAGAAAGACCGAGGATCACTTCCGGCATCACGAGCGGCGCCGCCACGAGCAGCGACAACAGGCCGCGCCCGCGCGGCGGCGGCAGCTGCGACAGCGCGAGCGCGGTCAGCGTGCCGATGAACACGGAAACCGTCGCGGCAGCGGCGGCAATCGCGAAACTGCGTTGCGCGGCATCGAGGATCGGCTGGTTCGCGAACAGCGCGCCGTACCACTTCGTCGAGAACCCGCCCCAGACGGTCACGAGGCGCGATGCGTTGAACGAGTACGCGACCACGCACACCAGCGGGATGTACAGGAAGGCATAGCCCACCGCCATCGCGGCGAGCAGCGGCCATGGGCGGCGCGCGGCGCTCACGTCGCTGCTTCCTTGCGCCCGCCACGCCGCTCGAACAGCAGCAGCGGCACGGCGACGACGACGAGCGCGCCGACCGCGACGGCCGCGGCGCGCGCCCAGTCGCGATTGCTGAAGAACTCCGTCCAGATGACGCGGCCGATCGTGAGCGCGCGCGGGCCGCCGAGCAGGTCGGGAATGACGAATTCACCCAGGGCCGGCACGAACACGAGCAGCGAGCCTGCGACGACACCCGGCCGCGACAACGGCCAGGTCACGCGCCAGAACGCCTCGAGCGGGCGCGCGCCGAGATCGGCAGCGGCCTCGAGCAACGTGAAGTCCAGGCGCATCAGGCTGGCCGCGAGCGGCAGCACCATGAACGGGAGATAGCCGTAGACGATGCCGATGTAGACCGCGAGGTCGGTATGCAGGATCTCGACGGGCGAGTCGACCAGGCCCAGGCCCATGAGCACCTGGTTCAACAGGCCGTTGCCCTTGAGGATGCCGATCAGCGCGTAGTTGCGCAGCAATGAGCTGGTCCAGAATGGCAGCACCACGAGCATCAGCAGCATCGCGCGCTGCGCGGGCCGCGCGCGCGCTATGCCGTAGGCGATCGGATAACCGAGCAGCAGGCAGGCGAATGTCGATACGCCCGCGAACAACAGGGAATTGAGGTACGCGTCGAAGTACAGCGAATCGCGGAACAGCGCGGCGTAGTTGCGCCAGTCGAGACCGTTCGTGGCCCATTCGCGCAGCAATCCCGATGGCGCCGGCAGCGGCGAGTGGCCCGGTGCTGCCGGCGGCGCGACGCTCATCGCAACGACGACGAGGAACGGCAGCAGGAAGAACACGCCCAGCCACGCGAGTGGCACGGCAGTGACGAGCCAGCGCGCGCCCTTCACGCGCGGAGCACCAGCGCCGAGGCGGCCGGCCACACGAGGTGCAGCGCGTCGCCGATCTGGTAGTGCGGGTCGCTGGAGCGCTCGGTGTGCGTCTCCTGCACGCGCACGATCGCGCCTGTCGCGGTGCGCACGTGGTACAGCGAAATATCGCCGAGGTAGGCGGTCTGGACGACTTCGCCGCGCAGGCTGTTGTCGGCGCCGCTGGGCGGTTGCTCGCTCACGTCGATCTTCTCGGGGCGAACGGCGACGGCGACTTCGTCGCCGATGGCAACCGCATCGCGTGTCGTCGCGCGCAGCGTGACGCCGAGCTCCGGCGAAGCGACTTCGACGGTCCCGTTGACGACGGCCGCGACCCTGCCCAGGAACTGGTTCGCGTCGCCGATGAACGTCGCGACATGGCGTGTCGCGGGAAATTCGTAGAGCGCGGCAGGCGTCGCCACCTGCACGATGCGGCCGGCATCCATCACGGCCACGCGCCCGGCCATGGTCATGGCTTCGTCCTGGTCGTGCGTCACGACCACGAATGTCGTGCCGACACGCCGCTGCACGTTCATGAGCTCGAACTGCGTCTGCTCGCGCAACTTGCGATCGAGCGCGCCGAGCGGCTCGTCGAGCAGCAGGATCTTCGGTTCGCGTGCGAGTGCGCGTGCGAGCGCCACGCGCTGGCGCTGTCCGCCCGAGAGCTGGTCGGGACGGCGCGTGCCCAGGCCATCGAGCTGCACGAGCTTGAGCATTTCCGCGACGCGCGCGACGCGTTGCGCTTTCGCCATGCCCTGCTGGCGCAGGCCGAACGCGACGTTCTCGTCGACACTCAGGTGCGGAAACAGCGCGTAGCTCTGGAACATCAGGTTCACGGGCCGCTCGTACGGCGGCATGTGCGTCACGTCGACGCCGTCGATCAGGATCCGGCCGGTGTCCGGTTGCTCGAGTCCCGCGAGCATGCGCAGCAGCGTGCTCTTGCCCGAGCCCGAGCCGCCGAGCAGCGCGAAGAACTCGCGCGCGAAAATGTCGAGCGTCAGCGCGTCGACGGCGACGAAATCGCCGAAGCGCTTGGTGACGTTGTCGAACGTGACGATGGGCCGCGCCGCCATGGCGGCACGCTAAAACATATTTGCGACGGGGGCGAAACTGCCCGCGGCGTCAGATCAGGATCTTGCCGACGCGGCTCGCTTTGGCGCCGGCAGCAAGGCCGGTTGCTGTGGCGCGGGCAGCGCGGCGGCTTTCTTCGGCGCCGGCAATGCGGCAGTCGGCGCAGGCGCCGGCGTCACCAGCTTCTGGATCGGCTCGAAGAACAGCTTGCGTGGTTCTGGCCCGTAGTAGTCGCCGAGGCGCACCATCGCGCGCGGCTGCGTCATGATGGCGACGATCCGGTCGAGCAGGGCCTTGCCGGAAACCGGCTTCTTCAGGAA
>Ga0190274_10002358_pt1 | contig 11141 bp, 11 predicted proteins | sample Popmic531T_FD_133002 | JGI IMG/M metagenome (GOLD analysis project Ga0190274, IMG submission 133002) | Populus adjacent soil microbial communities from riparian zone of Yellowstone River, Montana, USA - 531 T | ecosystem: Environmental > Terrestrial > Soil > Riparian zone | place: USA: Montana...
CGAGGTGCCGCCCCAGCCGCAGCCAATCGCCACTCCTGCTGCGCCGGCCAGGCACAGGAGAACTCTGGCAAGGATTTGTGATCGCGGGAGCCGTTTGCGTTGAGTATTCGGGTTCATCGGTTTGCCTCGCTTTCGGCAATGATTTCGAGTCGGTTTCGGTAAGGCTGTCCGGTTTCGGTTTGCATCTCGATGAAAACAGGTATCGCTTTCGACGCGCTGAGGTTCATAGCAAGCCGTGCTGTTACAGTCTGGCCTGCTCTTAAGACGTTAGGTCTGAAGCGGATTACATTGGCGCGCCGCTGGCTACAGGGCTGAGCGCCAACAGTTTTTGTGGCGCCTGCGGGAGCGCACAGTGACTGAAGTAAATCGGAGCGCTTTGGGGTTAGGCTCTCGATTTGTCCCGTGCTTACCTGAAGATCGATTTGCGCACTTCCAATCGTCGCGTTGGCGGTGCCGGCGTTCGTTACCTCGAGAATCCAGTTCGACGCCGACGCCTGGCTGACCGGCGGCTGCAAGTCAGGCAGGATGCGCACTTCAACCTCAACAGTCGAATCGACATCGGCCATGGCAGCAGCAACCTGCTTCACAGATAGCGTGGCCGGATCGTTTTCACCCGGAAGGCGAAACACGCAAACACCCAGAAGCTTCTTCCCGGCCAACTCTCGAACTGTTCTGGCGGACATTCGCAACGATTCCGCACTGGGCACATCAACCACCAGCACGTCGCCGGAGTGCATTGCCAGTTCATCAGTCACACCGTCAGCCCGGGCGCGGTAGCCGTATCGCCATTCATTGCTGACCGAACTGCGCCCTGCCGCATCGGTGGACCCAAACGGTCTCTGATCGATCAGCTCCAGGTTTTGATCAGCAGCAATAACCTCCGGATCCATATCGCCACGGACGCTGATTAGTTGGCCGGACGAGCTGTAGAGCAAAGTCCAACTAAAGGCCGCCAGACCAGCGTAGAAAGGTTTATCCAACTCGCGCGCCTGGTTTACAAAGCTCGCAATCGACTCGACCGACGAGATCGGAATCAATTGGTCCGAACGCTCCGGAATCTCAGAGCCATAGAATTGCGGAATCCAAAAGTCGACCGGTGCTAAGGTTGATTGGAGTTGAGCCGATTCCATCCAGGTCGGCAGACCGGTAATCGATAGTTGGGTGCTCGGCTTCAGCTGGGCCCGCAGCGCGCGCAGCATCTTTTCGTATCGGCCGAGGAGTCTGGTGGGTACATCGATATCAATCTGCAGTCCAACTACGCGAGCATGTTCCCGGGCAGCTCGCTCGAAGTCGGTCCGGTAGGCTTCGATGATCGCGTCGGCCAGTGCTCTTTCGTCGACCCGCTCCAATTGCGACAGCAACGATCGGGTACCGTTGTAAACCAGATGAAGGTCTACTTGCTTTGGGAGTGATCCGATGACCGGCCGGATGCGGCGCAGGTTTCCGTCGTGGATGTCGATCTGTCCCGCTCGCAGAAAGATGGCGTGCGCTTTTGTTTCGTCGAGAGCAAGTCGAACATCGACCTCGGAAGGCGATTGATTACGCCATGCCCAGAACGCCACGGGCGTCTGCTCCGGCAACCAAACTCGCGGTTTCCGATGGAAAGTCGCGATGGCCGCCGACGCAATCAGCAGGACCACCAGGACCATGACCTTTTGTACATTTCGCGGCTGCGCCAACCGTAAGGAACGCGCTAGAGACATTGAGTTTTACCTCGCCCGCCTGATGCCGCGAAGTATCTTCCAATGCGTTGAGGCTCTGACACGTTGAGACCATCAGCAACGTCCCGCGTTCGCCGGAAAATGAATTGTGGAAACCCACATGACAGGTGTTTAGAGTACCGCCTTTAGGCGGGCTCTTTGGTAGGGTGAGAAGCGCCCGGCTTAAGGCGGTACTCTAAACGCCTGTTGCCAAACTGACCTTAGTCTGTGGCGAGCCACGTTCCAGCTAGCAACACTTTCGAGCTATCATCTGTCGCATGTCGATCCTGATTGCTGAAGACAACGTGGCCCAGCGCCACTACCTGCGCGAGATTCTGGAAAAGGAGTTTCCGTCAAACGCGCCCGTCGTCGAAGCGGCCGACGGCGAAGAGACGGTGAAGCTGGCGCTGGAACATAAGCCGGATGTTTGCATTCTCGACATCCAGATGCCGAAGCTCTCCGGTGTCAAAGCCGCGCGGGCTATCTGGCGCGACTTTCCATCTGCGCGGATCATCTTCTGGACCCAGTTTCCCCACGAGATCTACATCAACGAGATTCGCAAGATTGTGAAGTCGGTGGATCCTCCTCCGGCTTACGGGTTTATTCACAAAAACAATCCCGAATCGCGTTTCCTGCGCTTTGTCGCCGCCGTCCTCGAGGATGGCGCCGACATGATCGACCCCGCGTTTAAGGATTCGTTCAAGCGGCCATTGTTGACGGAGTTCGAATCGGAAGCGCTCTACTATCTCGCGCTGGGCCTCTCAAACTGGGCCATATCCCGTAAGTGTAGTCTCTCGTTACGAGGCGTGGAGAGCCGGCTGGCAACGCTCTACGAGAAACTGTTTCTGTCGATGTCGGAAGGCACTGAACATGAAGCCTACGAGAAGCTCGCCTATAACGTGCGCACGCGCGCTTTCTTCGAAGCACTGCGGCGTGGCTTGCTGAATAATGATGAACTGGAAAAGGCGTCGGGGGAATTGGAAGGATGGCTCGAACGCGATCGGAAACGCTTCCTGGACGAACAGAAGGGCGTAAATCAACGGAAGAAGTAAGACGATCCACGAAATTACACGAAATTGCACTAAGAAGGTTTTGGTGTTCGTTCGTGTGATTTAGTGGATGGTACGCTTGCGTTGCAATAGCACACTACTGAGTTCCATTGAGACTCAAGGTTCAAACTCAAGATCTGAAGTCAACAGGCAGGCGCACCTCTGCCGTCACCCACTCGCGCGTTTTGTTTTCTGCCTTCTGCCTCCTGCTTACTGCCTTCTGCCTTTTCCTGCTCCTCCCTCCTGCACCTGTCTCCTCGCAAGAGCCTTCCCCGAGTCCATCGCCGTCGCCTTCGCCGTCTCCATCTCCCTCCCCGTCTCCGTCGCCGACGCCCGTCACGGGTCTGCACCAGTGGGGTGCTGTCACGCTCTTTCACGGCCTGCCTTCCGATCGCGTGCATGCGATTGCGCAAGGACCTGATGGCGCAATGTGGTTTGGAACGGAAGCTGGCCTGGCAAAATTCGATGGGCGCCGAACCCAAACGATGACTGAAATCGGCTTGCCGTCCGGTCGAATTTTGGCATTGCAAAGCGATCAGGATGGCGCGCTTTGGATTGGCACTGAAACCGGTGCCGCGAGAATGGTGGCGGGTCGTTTTGAAGTTATAACTGAAATGGGCGGCAACTCAATCACCGCGATCATCACTCCCGAACGCGGCCGGGTACTAATGGCCACCGAGCAGGGAAATGTTTTTGAGTGCCGCATTGACTCAGACGGCTCACGACATACTCAACCTCTTCTGACACAGTCTCTGCAGAGCTCCGATCGGGAACATCCCGGTCCCTTGCCGCTCACCAGTCTCCTGATTGTCAACAACAACCTTTTTGCAGGCTCTCTCAGTCGCGGAGTTCTCGCAATCCAGGATGGTCTCGCGCGCGAAATGGAAATTCGTCCCAGCACCTTTTTCGTGCGGGCCCTGGAGGCGGACGAAAGCGGCAAGCTCTGGTTAGGCGCGCGCGTCCGCAAAGACGACCAGGGGTTATTGACTGGCTCGACTTTTTCCAACCTGGTGCGCGAAGACATAAAGACCGGCATAGTGACTGCCATCCGTAGCATCGGGCCCGAGGTGTGGGTGGCCACTGACGGACACGGCGTCTTTATTTACACAGATCAACAGAAGGTGGAGCGACTGACTTTTGATGGTACTGGTGGTGGTCTCCGTTCGGATCATGTATCCACGATCTTCCAGGACCGTGAAGGGGTCATCTGGTTTGGGACCGACCGCGGAGTTTGCCGTTACGATCCAAACTCCGCGCGGGTTGAAACGGTGGGCGACAGTTCCGAAAGCAATTTTGTTCGCACCTTCTATCAAACGTCTACCGGACATGAATTAGCCGGCACTAATCGGGGGCTTTTCGTTTACAACACATCTTCTTCGCGTTGGAATCAGGTTACCGGCTTGGGTGGCAATATCATTTACGATCTTGCCGAGGACAATTCAGGACGACTCCTGGCAGGCACCGCCGGAGGTTTCTATGTCGGACCGGCGCTGACTCGCGACACCAGGCTCGAAACTCAATCCTTCAGCAGATTTGAAACCAGCGCCGGCAGCATCGATGGCGTCGGCAGTATCCGGTCAATCACTCAGTTTCGCGGCGCCGTTTACATAGCCAGCTACGGTCGCGGCGTTGAAAAGTTTGAAGCGAACCGCCTCACGAACATCTGGGGGGCCAACTCTACAATTCCCAGAGATGTGATCAGTCTTTTTGCCGACAATGACCAGCGGTTATTAATCGGCACGGCCACTGATGGAGTGTTCATTTACGATGGCGCTGAAGTGAAAGCTGATCCGGCGTTTGCCAAACTCAAAGGCAGCACGGTGCGATCAATGCAAACCACTCCGGATCGGACAATATGGTTTGCTACCAACCGTGGGATCTATTTTTGTAGGGGGACCGACTGCACCCTCGCCGCGCCTGGCTTCGAGGCGCGGTTCCTGGCGCGCGATCCTGACAGCAAACAAAACGAGTTGTGGTGCGGCACAAACGGAAGCGGCCTCCTGAAAATCAGACTCGACGATCAGCTTGGTCCACCCGGTCTCATTATTTCCCAACTCGATGCCGAGCAGGGTCTTCCTTCGCAAAACGTGTTTGCCGTACGCGCGCAATCTAATCTTGAGGGAAGCCAGACGATTGTGATTGGCACTGGCCGCGGCGTTGTTCGCTATCGACCGGGCCGGACTACCCCAACCCTTTATGCGACTCGCGTAATCAGCAAGCGGGTGCATTCGCCGGGCGAACTTGTTAGCGGACTCACCCTCGAATACCCGCAGAATAGTTTGCTCCTCGATGTGGCGGCAATCAGCAGTCGCACTTTTCCCGAGCAATTTCAATACGCGTTTACGTTGGTTAACGCTAATGGCAAGGTGATTCGACAGAAGCTGTCTCGGGAGTCGCAGTTTCCCATGGAAGGGCTCGCGCCCGGTAAGTATCGGGTGACGGCGCGGGCCTTCAGCAAGGATCTCGTTTCCTCGGATCCGTTGTCCTTCGAGTTGAGTATCGCCAAGGCGCCTTTTCCATGGACTTCAACTGCGCTGGCGATTCTGTTGGCCCTGGCTCTGCTGGCGCTGCTCTGGGCGATACTGGAACGACGCCGGATTGCCAGGACCAGCGCGGCGCTGGTCGTTGCTAACCGCGAGTTGGCCGATGCGCGGCTGAATCTCGCCAATGAAGCGGAACGTGAACGTCGCCGGATTGCTCGCGATCTTCACGATCAAACGCTGGCCGACCTCCGACACTTGATGCTGCTAAGCGATCAATTGCCGGCCAGTGGTGAACCGCACGAAGGCAAACGGCTGGATCCGATGGTCTTGCGTACGGAGATAGAATCGATCTCGCAAGAGGTCCGGCGCATTTGCGAAGACTTGAGTCCTTCGGTGCTCCAGAATGTGGGCTTCGCCGCGGCGCTTGAGTTTGCGCTTTCGCATGCAGTGTCCGATGCTCCCAGCGAGAAAAGGTTTGAGTACGAATTTGATTGTGATGAGTCTATTGAGGAACACACCCAGCTTCCGCCGAATGTGCAAATGCAGATCTATCGCATAGTGCAGGAGGCGGTGAGTAATATTTGGCGACACGCCGGCGCAACTCATGTGAAGATGACCGTCGATGCATCTCCCGACGGCGACTTTGTTTTGCAACTACAAGACAACGGCCGCGACTTTAACCCGGCCAGGCAAAAAACTTTGGAAGGAAGGGGCCTCGCAAACATGCGCGCTCGCGCGAGCCTGATTGATGCCGAGATCTCATGGGCGAAGCTTAACGGCGCCGGGACAACTTTTACACTTAACCGAAAAAGAGCGGGGGCATGCCCGCCTTGATTAACAACGCTGAAAGCGTTCGCTAATTCCAGCCCAGGGTTGCGCTTTGGCAACCCTGGGAAACATGCATTCATTTTCTCGAAGCAACTCTGAAAAAGTTGCGTCCCCATTCGCAAAACGGTCGCAACTCCTTCAGAGTTGCGAAAAAACCTTTAGGGTATTTATGTTCCCAGGGTTTCAAAGCAAACCCTGGGCTGAAATTAGCCAACGCTTTCAGCGTTAACTTAAAATGGATAAAACTCTGTTTGCTCTCAGTCCGGAAGTAGAAGTAGCAATAGCGGTGAATCAGCCCGTTGTCGCCTTAGAGTCAACAGTAATCGCGCACGGCTTGCCGCGACCGCTGAACATCAAAACCGCGCATCGCCTCGAACAGATTGTCCGCGAAGCCGGCGCCATTCCCGCAACCATCGCCATTCTCGACGGGCTATTCCATGCGGGACTCGACGACGACCAGGTTCGATTCATTGGCGAAAGCGACGACATCAAGAAGGTCAGTATCCGCGATCTTTCTATTGCGGCCGCGCAAAAATGGAATGGAGCGACCACGGTGGCTTCTACCAGCTGGATTGCTCATCGCATGGGAATCAGTGTATTCGCCACTGGTGGCATCGGCGGCGTTCATCGGGGGTCAATATCCGATATATCAGGAGACCTGCCGGCACTCGCAACCACCCCAATAATCGTTGTGTGTTCTGGCGCAAAGATCGTGCTCGATCTCGCTGCCACCCGAGAGTGGCTGGAAACTTACGGAGTCACCATCGTCGGTTATGGTTGCGACGAAATGCCTGCGTTCTATTCTCGGCGAAGTGGATTGCCGGTGGACGTGAGAGTCGATTCGGCTGAAGAAGTGGTTGATCTCTTTCGTGCCCAACAGTCACTGGGAATCGAGAGAGCTTTACTTGTAACGGTGCCCGTACCCGAAGCATTTGAAGTTCCGGGTCCAGCTTTGGGAGCCGCATTAAACGCCGCCTTGAACGAGGCGAAGCATGAACTTATTGGAGGACGTGAACTAACGCCTTTCCTCCTCTCGCGAATGTCAGAGGCCAGCGAAGGCAAAACACTTAGCGCCAACATCGCTCTGCTGGAAAACAATGCTCAGGTGGCCGCTCAGATCGCAGCAGCTATTCGGGCGTAAAGCAAACTGTTAGTTTGCGTTGATGGTTCACCACTCTGCCTGGTGGGCCGCGGAAAGCAGCAAACTAACAGTTTGCTTTACATTCCAAGTTTCGTACCGAAATCCGAAAATCCTTACAACCCGCGCGCAACTCTCGCGCATCTCAGCGGCAATCCGCAGGCTCCTCCCCAGGTCAAACGATTTATTTCGTCCAGTAGAAGCAAGGCTATGAGTCCGGAACTTCCTTCCGGGCTGGCTGTCTAACTCTGCGCAGTTGCGCGTGAGCTTCTCTCCCCAGGCTCTCCAATCAATTTTGCAACCTTGATAAGGAGACCTACGATGGCGCCAAAAAACTTTCTGAACAATATGACAATTCCTTCCCCGTGCACTGCTGATTGGAATTCGATGATCGGCAACGAACAGGTGCGTTTCTGCGAGCACTGCAGTCTTGAAGTGCACAACCTTTCTCTGATGACCCGGAGCCAGGCCGAGCGGCTGGTGGCAAAATCAAATGGCCGTCTCTGCGTTCGTTATCATTATGACCCTGCAAGCAAGCCGCGAAATTTAACGGCGCCGCAAAAGCTACACCATATCAGCCGGCGCGTATCGCGAATTGCCGCCGGGGCCTTTAGCGCCACTTTAAGCATAACCAGTGCTATGGCTCAGAATTCAACTACTTCTCAGACACCTAATGTAGACACAGCTGGCGCAACTCAACCCAACACCCGCTGGACGGCCAGGTCAAGCATTGCGGGCAAGATCACGGACCAGAATGGCGCTCTTATTCCAGGCGCCACAATCTTTCTTTCGAATACAGATTTGCGACTGGCACTGTATGCCAGCACCGGACTCGATGGTCAATTCAAGATCGACAGCCTGCAAAACGGTCTCTACAAACTTAGAATTGACGCCCCTGGGTTTGCCGCAGCTGACGTCGACGGAGTCTATCTGCAACCAAACAGCGAAGTGCGCGTAGACCGTACTTTGTCCGTCGCCGGGATCGAAGAGAGCGTCGACGTTGAATCTGAAGGGGAACGATTCATGAGCGGCGGCGGAGCAGTCGCAATAGTCTCGCCGGAACATCCTTTTGTCAGGGCAGCGCAGGAAGACAATCTGGAAGCTCTCACGGCGTTGTTAGCTGGGATGGACGTTAACTTCCGCGACAAGAGCAGCGGCACCACCGCTCTGGAGCACGCAGTAAAGAACGCCAATCGTGAGATGGTCCAAGTGCTGCTTTCCGCCGGTGCAACTGTAAACGCGAAAAACGCTGGTGGCGAAACAGTCTTGATGATGCTGGACGAAGACGCGACCAGTGACCTCGTTTGGGATCTAATCAATGCCGGGGCAAAGGTTAATCTAAAGGATGCAAGTGGCTATACCGCGTTGATGTCGGCCGCGAGTGCCAATAGTTTGGAAACAGTAAGAGCGCTGCTTGATGCAGGCGCCGAGGTCGATACTAAGAACGAAGGTGGAGAGACCGCCCTCATGCTCGCGGCCTCGGACGGCCACGTGAACATCGTCCGTGCACTGATTCTTGCGGGAGCGAGTTTAACTGCGACGGACAATCAGCATAAAGACGCTTTGGCGTATGCAATTGAAAACGAACGCAAAGTCGTGGTCAGGTTCTTGAAGTCCAAGGGGGCGGTCGAAACCGTAGCGCAGGTGAAGGAGGAGAAATAACTTCGACCGGAGTCGGACTGCGTGATCTAGTGTTTTCGCTGCCCCATGCGGTCCTTTACGTTCGTTTAGAGGTGGGCGCCGCCCACCGGTGCGCCGAGGGAGAAACAAGACAGATCTAATAAATGAGTTTGAGTGCTTAGTTGAAGGGTCTCATCCACGCCGTGCCTGTGGGCGATGCCCACCTCTAAACGAACGTATGATTACTGCGCCGTGCTTCCAAAACCCTCACACAGATTCTCCCTTCGACGCAGCCACCGCGGATGCAGTTATCTTCCAGCTGAGATGTGCTACTCTAGCGCCTACAATCGAAAATTTTAGGAGGGAATCATGGCAGACGACAAAGACACTTGTAAGAACCCGGTTTGCAGTTGTCCACCCCAACCGGACGGCAAATACTGCAGCGCGTCATGCGAAGGCACTGGTGATACCATTGAGATTGATTGCGATTGCGGACATCCGGAGTGCAGCGGAAACTTCTAAAGGGTGAAGTTTGTCCCTGAAGAAAGCACGCAAGACAAGTGTCTTGTGTAACAATTTTAGGGGCGCCGGCGCGCCCCTTTTCATTTTCCCGCCAGTTCAAGAAACTGGGCAGCCAGCTTAGGCCCGGTTCCCTCGTCTTCGTGCTTGAAGAAGACAAAAGTTTCCTTCCAATCCTGCGCGCGGATACGGTTGTGCCATTCGGCGAGAGTCTCTTCGGCATAATTAACCCGACGCAGTCGCAGGTAGCCCCAGTCTGCGGTCTTGTCGATGTGCGTAGTGGGCATGTCGTCAGTATCTGAAACAACCAGCGCTCGGTTTTGGCTGCGCAGTAGTTCCAGAACGTCGTCGTCGAACCAGGTGGGATGCCGAAACTCAAAGGCCATCTGCGGCGTTGGGGGCAATTGCGTCAGGAATGTTTCGAGACGGGGCAGATCCTTCTTCATATTGGGTGGGAGTTGAACCAGCACAACGCCCAGCTGATCACCCAGCACCGCGGCCGTCTCGAGAAAGTAATTCGTTTCCTGCTCCGTCTCCTTGAGTCGCTTAAAGTGAGTGATGCGTTGTGAAGCCTTTAGCGAAAAGCGAAACGTGTCCGGCACCTGCTCCTTCCAGGTTTCCAGCATGCCCGGCTGCGGCATCCGGTAGAACGTGGCATTGATTTCTACCGTACTTAGACGCTCGGCGTAATAACGGAGCATCTCTTTAGCCGGAATCTTTTCCGGATAAAAGCTCCCTTTCCATTCTTTGTAGCTGTAGCCACTGGTGCCGACCTGGAGGTTCATAACTTTGGTTACTGCGAGAGCCTGCCGTTGGTAAGAGCCTTTTCTATTGGGACGGCAAGACGATCCACGAAAGGACACGAAATGACCCGAACTAAGAACTCTTTTCGTGCCCTTTCGTGTAACTTCGTGGATCGCTCTTTCATTCCTTCTGCCTCCCAGCTTTTAAGGTGCTTGCTTTATGAGAATATTCGTAATCCCGGCTTCCTCAACCAGCGTAATGGTCACCTTGTCCTTCTTCATCACCACGCTCGTAGGCGTGAGTCGCATTGTTTTCGACACCTTAAGATTCGTTTGATACCAGCTTTCTACACGGTCCAATGCGTCTTTGGTTTGTAAATGCATTGTGCGGCTGCCGTCAGGAGGCGTCATATCAAGAACCGTGTGCGCAGCTGGGTATATCAACGCGCCGGCCTCGGAGGTGGCATTCGCGCTTTGCTTTCTCATTACCACGATCGTTGTCAGGACCCCGACCAGGACGAGCACGAGGACTAAGCTGCCAATGACAAACTTGCGTCGCCTGCCGGAGCGAGAGCTAACGGCCAAACTTTCCGCCGGACGATGTGTCCCCGGTTGAGGACTCGTGGGTCTGGGATCTAACCGCTTGGTCGCGGCGCTTGCTGGCTGATCACTCAAAAGCGCGGTCGTCGCTTCGGACCTTTTTCCGGCGTTGGTATCACTAATCGCTGAACCACATTGCCGGCAGAAGCTGGTGGCTGGTAACAACTCCGCTCCGCATGTGTCACATTTCAGAATAAGCATATTTTAGATGTCTTGGCTAACCAGCCCCCGAACGTAGTCGTGAGACACATCCCCGATGGTTCCTTCCGACAGTTCAAGCGCCTCAACTTCTCGCGCTTCATCTAACGCCATTTCACGATAGCCAGAGTCGACATTCTCTGAACCAGGCTGATCGTCCAGGATTATGGCATCAAGAGTCTGACTCATACTTACCTCCACTTCACTCCAATACTGAACGTTTTAGTTGGGACCGCGGGCGCCCTCGCCCGCAACCTGACCCA
>Ga0190274_10002359_pt1 | contig 11139 bp, 10 predicted proteins | sample Popmic531T_FD_133002 | JGI IMG/M metagenome (GOLD analysis project Ga0190274, IMG submission 133002) | Populus adjacent soil microbial communities from riparian zone of Yellowstone River, Montana, USA - 531 T | ecosystem: Environmental > Terrestrial > Soil > Riparian zone | place: USA: Montana...
ATTCATGACGATCTGCCGGCGATGGACAATGACGACCTGCGTCGTGGCCGACCGACCTCGCACGTGGTGCACGGCGACGGCCTTGCGATTCTTGCCGGCGACGGCCTGCTGACCGAAGCGTTTGCCGTGATCGCGGGTCCGGCTTCGGGCGTGCTCGCAGCGAACGCGGAATCGGCCGACCCCTCGCGCCGCCTGCGCGCCGTCCAGTTGCTGGCCGTGGCGGCCGGCGCGGCAGGAATGGTTGGCGGACAGGCGATCGATCTGGCTGCCGCCGGACGAGTGCCCGGTCACACGGCGCGCCTCGATCACGCTGCGGCGCTCGAAGACATGCACGCGCGAAAGACGGGGGCATTGATTGCCGCCTCCGCGACGATCGGCGCGGTGCTCGCCGGCGCTCGCGAACCGGTCGTGGACGCGATCGGCGCGTACGCGCGCGATCTGGGTCTCGCCTTCCAGATCATCGACGACGTGCTGGACGTGGAAGGGTCGAAAGAGGCGCTCGGCAAAACCGCGGGCAAGGACGCCGCAGCCGGAAAGCCCACATACCCGGCGCTATACGGCTTGGACGAATCGCGCCGGAAAGCTGCGGCGTGCGTCGATCGCGCCACGGCCGCGCTGGCATCGGCCGGCGTGGGCGGCCGGCTCGCAGACATTGCGGCCTGGAGCCTCGAGCGGCGAGCCTGACGCGCGACCATGGCCCGCAGCCGACTCGACCAGCTGCTCGTCGCGCGGGGACTCGCGCAATCGCGCGAGCGGGCGCGCGCGCTGCTCATGGCGGGGCACGTCACCGTCGGTGGCCGTGTCATCACGAAGGCCGGGACGCTGGTTGATTCCGACGCGGATGTCGTGCTGAAGCAACCCGACCATCCCTGGGTCGGACGCGGCGGACTCAAGCTGGCGCATGCGCTCGAGACGTTCCAGATCGACGTGTCCGGCGCTGTGGCCCTCGACATCGGCGCCTCGACCGGCGGATTCACCGACGTGCTCCTCCAGCGAGGCGCGAGGCGCGTGGTGGCGCTCGACGTCGGTCACAACCAGATCGACTGGCGCCTGCGCACCGATCCCCGCGTGGTGGTCCTCGAAGGCGTCAACGCCCGCTATTTGAAGCCTGACGGCCTGCCCGAAGATGCGCGCGTCTTCGACATCGTCACGATTGACGTGTCGTTCATCGCGCTCGCCCACATCCTGCCGGTCGTGCCACCGCTGCTCGCCTCGTCCGGCCGCGCGATCGCACTCGTCAAACCGCAGTTCGAGGCCGGACGCCACGATGTTGGCGCAGGCGGCATCGTCACCGATCCCTCCGTTCACACCCGCGTCATGGAAGACGTGACGCGCACCGCCCATCAGGTAGGATTAACCCGCCTGGCCGATACGCCCTCACCGGTAGAGGGCGCCGAAGGCAATCGGGAGTTTCTGCTGCTTCTCGCACCCACGGCATGACTGGCGCATCCCTCTCCGGCCCCCGGGTCAGGCGCGCAAGCCTGATCGCGCGGCACACCCTGCCGGCGGCGCTCGATGCGTTGCGGGAAGCCGCGGCGCATCTCGAACGCCGCGGTTCCGTACCGGTCATTGAAGCAACCACCGCGGAAGCCGCTGGAATTGGTGGCCGCTGGCCGGCAGTGTCGCGCGAGAATCTGGCGGCCGATGTGGACGTGGTGATTGCCTTCGGCGGCGACGGCACACTGCTCGACGCCGCCAGCGCCGTGTCTCACTCCGCGCATGACGCACCGCTGGTCGGCATCAACCTCGGGCACCTGGGCTTCCTGACCGAGGTCGGACGTCAGGACATGATTGCGGCGCTGGATCGGCTCGTGGACGGCGAGACCACCGTCGAGGAACGGCTGCTGCTCGCGGGACGCGTCCATCGACACGGCGGCGCGCTCCCCGATCGCTTTGCGCTGAACGACATCGTGGTGACGCGTGGAGCGCTCGCGCGCATGATTGAAATCGATGTCGAGGTGGACGGCGCGCCGGTGTCGCATGTGAAGGCCGACGGCCTCATCGTCGCCACGGCGACAGGATCCACCGCCTACAACCTCTCGGCGGGCGGCCCGATTCTGCATCCGTCAGCAGACGCCGTGGTCCTGACTCCGCTTGCGCCGCACGCACTCACGAATCGGCCCGTGGTACTGCCCGCGTCTTCCAGCATCCGTCTTCGCCCGATGGTCGATCCGTCGTCGGATCCGGTGCTGACGTTCGACGGCCAGCACGGCGTGCCGCTCCAGACCGGCGACGAAGTGGACATCATGCGCGCGCCTCGCGTGCTTCGATTGCTCCGTACTTCACGCCGCACGCACTTCGACATGCTGCGCGAAAAACTCAAATGGACCTAGTGTCGTTTGAAATATTTCACCTGCCACTGCGCCACGTTGCGGTTGTGCTCGGCGAGTGTGGAGGCGAACGCGTGGGATCCGTCGTTGCGGCTGACGAAGTAGAGGTACTCGACGTCGGCGGGCCGCAGCGCGGCTTCAATCGAGGCACGGCCGGGGGACGCGATGGGGCCCGGCGGCAGGCCGCGAACCACATACGTGTTGTAGGGCGAGTTCATCTGTAGATCGGTCTTCCGGAGATTGCCGTTCCACCGGCCACCGAGCATCAGGGCGTAAATCACCGTGGGATCGCATTGGAGCGGCATGCCGATCTTCAGGCGATTGTGGTACACCGCCGACACCTTCGTGCGCTCGTCGGCGCGCCCGGTTTCCTTCTCGATGATCGAGGCCAGCGTCAGGACCTCGCGCGTGCTCATGCCGCGGCCTTCCGCCTCGGCTCGCAGCGCGCTGTCGAACACCTTGTCGAAGCGCGCCAGCATGGCCGACACCAGATCGTCCGCGTCGCTCGATTGCGGCAGCGCGTACGTGTCCGGGAACAGGTAGCCCTCCAGGGACCTGGCGCTCGGGTCCCGCGCCTCGACGAGCGTGCGATTGCGCGCGGCCGTCAGGAAGTCGGTCGCCGAGCCCAGGCCGCTCCGTTCGAACACATCGGCCATCTCGAACACCGTCAGGCCTTCGCGAAACGTGAGCGGATGCGTGTAGACGTCGCCGGCCGCCAGCCGGTCCAGGACCTGCAGCGGAGTGCTCGGCCCGGAAAATCGGTACTCGCCCGCCTGCAGGCGCCGGTCCGCGCCCGTGAACCGTGCCGCGAGCCTGAATGTGACGGTATCGGGCAGCACGCCTGCCGCCACCAGGCGGCTGGCGATTGAGGACACGCTGGACCCGGCAGGCAACTCCACAAAAATCTCCGGCGCGCTGAACGCGACGTACGGCGTCGTGAGGCGCTGTCGCGCCCACCAGCCGGCGCCGGCGACGCCGACGCCAATCGCCAGCAAGAGAATGAGCAGCCGCTTAATCACGATGGAGGTAGTCCTGCAGGATGACGGCGGCAGCCGCCGCGTCCAGCTTCTCTTTTCGGCGACGCCAGTCTTTTTCTTTGATGGCGAGGCGCGACTCGGCTTCGCGGCTCGACAGCCGCTCGTCCTGTAACGCTACGGGCAGCCCGCTCAGATCCTGCAGCGCCGCCGCGAAGTCGCGTGCCGGTTGCGTCTGGTCGGTGTCCTCGCCATTCAGGCGGCGCGGCAGCCCGACGACAACGTTTTGGATGCCATCCGCGTCTGAAAAGTCGTCAGCAGCCTCCGCCGTGATGATTTGGGCGACGATCTCGGCCGAGGCGCGGGGCGTGGAACCGGCGGCGATGGTGCGCCACGGCCGGGCGAGGCTGGCCGTGTGATCGGACAGGGCTAATCCCAGCCGTCTGGCCCCGTAATCCACGCCCAGCACGCGCACCCCGACAGCCTAACATCGTGGATAATCAACTCATGGCTCCACGCACTCGCTGGATGGTGTTTCTCGTCTCCACGCCGCTCGTGATGCTCGTCACGGTCGGCGGGCTGATCGGTCCCCCGAAAGCGGCGACGCAGAAGAGCCTGCCCGAGCTCAGAATCCTCGGCGACGTCGTCGGCCTGATCAACAACGCGTACGTGGAACCGGTCGACATCGACAAGGTCATGGACGGCGCGATGCGCGGGCTGGCCGAAGGGCTCGATCCGTCCAGTGCGTTTCTCGAGCCCGACGAAGTGCGCGCCATCGAGACGAAGGCGCCGCTGCCCGCCGGGGATGTCGGCCTGATGGTGGAACGCCAGTTTTATCTCCGCGTGATGGGTGTCCGCGACGGATCGCCCGCCGCGCGCGCCGGCCTGCAGTCAGGCGATTACATCCGGATGATCGACGCGAAGCCGACGCGAGACATGTCGGCATTCACCGGCCGCCGATTGCTCCGGGGTGCGCCGGGCACGAAAGTCTCGCTGACGATCATTCGCGGCAACACCGCCGACCCGCACACGTTCGAGCTGGTCCGCCAGGCGCCATCCGGGCCGTCGGCGACCTCGAAAATGATCGGCGACGTGGCTCACGTCCGCATCTCGACGTTCGATTCAACGGTACCGGACACCCTGCGGACGATCTTCAAGACGCTGGAAAGCTCCAAAGCCGCCGGCGCGGTGATCGACCTTCGCGGCATCGCCGACAACGACCTGGAGGCCGGCATCGCCGCGGCGCGCCCGTTCGTGAAGTCAGGCACCATTGCCGTCCGCGCGTTGCGGAAGGGGGAGCCGGTCAAGACGGAAGCGGGCTCGGGCGACGGCACCATCACGATGCCGGTGGTCCTGCTGCTGTCGAACGGAACGGCCAACGCCGCCGAGGTATTCGCGGCGGCCCTCCAGGGCAACAAGCGAGCTGACATCGTGGGCGAGCCGACAGCCGGCCTGGCCGGCGTGCAGCGGCTCGTCAAACTGCCACAGGGCTACGGCCTCTGGCTGACCTCTGAGCGTTACCTGACCGTGGACGGCACCAATCCCATCCACGAACGGGGCCTGCTGCCCACCGTCGTCGTGCCCATCCCGGTGGTCGCTTTCGACGAGTTGCCTCCGACCACCGACGTTCCGCTGGAAAAGGCCATCGAGCACCTGAAATCCAAGCGTTGACGGTCTTTTTTGGGCGGCGGTATACTGGGCGTTCGTCGTTGGCCCGGAAGAGCCGGCCTAGCGAGCGATATAGGCGCGTAGCTCAGCTGGTTAGAGCGCCTGCTTGACATGCAGGAGGTCGGCGGTTCGAGTCCGCCCGTGCCTACCAATAGCAACTTACAGGTCAGAGGTTTCAGGTCAGAGGTAAGTCTTCAAGGGTAAAGAAAACGAGAAGGCCAGCGCCAGCGCCCACCTCCGACTTCTGACCTCTGACTTCTAACTTGCCCCAAATGTCCCAAGTCACCGTAACTCTTCCTGACGGTTCCCAGCGCAGTGTGCCTGCCGGCACATCGGTGCGGGAGTTCGCCTCGGGAGCGTTGCCGCAGGGCGTGATGAAGAAGGCGCTCGCGGCGGAAGTGAACGGGCAGCTGGTTGACCTGACCTTTCCACTCGACCGTGACACGTCGCTGAAGATCGTGACGCCCGACGGCGCAAACGCCCTGGCGCTGTACCGGCACTCCACCGCCCATTTGCTGGCGGCCGCCGTCACCCAGCTGTTCCCGGGCACCAGTTGCGGCATCGGACCGGCCACCGACGAGGGGTTCTTCTACGACTTCGTCGTGAGCCGGCCGTTCGTGCCTGAAGACCTCGAAAAAATCGAAGCCCGGATGCGCGCGCTGGCGAGCCAGGACCTGCCGTACGAGCGGCAGATGTGGCCGCGCGACGAAGCGATCCGCTTCTTTCGCGAGCGCGGCGAGCCCCTCAAGGTGCAGCTGATCGAGGAAAAGACCGCGGGCCAGGCCGAAGTCTCCTGCTACACCATCAAGGACCGCGACACGTTCGTGGACTTCTGCGTGGGCCCGCACGTGCCGTCCACCAGCAAGCTGAAGGCCTTTAAGCTGCTGTCCACCTCCAATGCCTACTGGAAGGGTGATGCGCGCAATCAGCCCATGCAGCGTGTATACGGCACCGCGTTCTTCAAGGACGAGGAGCTGAAGCAGTACCTCACCCAGATCGAAGAAGCCAAGAAGCGGGATCATCGCCGCATCGGCAAGGACCTCGGCCTCTTCACCTTCCATCCGTACGCGCCGGGTGCGGCGCTGTGGCTGGGCAAAGGCACGCTCGTCTACAACATGCTCGCGTCGTACATGCGCGACGTGCTGTTTCCGGCGGGCTACGACGAAGTCAAGACCCCGCTCATCTACAACAAGGCGCTCTGGGAGACGTCGGGGCACTGGCAGCACTACCGCGAGAACATGTTCCTGGTCGAGTCGCGCGACAGTGCGGCCAGCGCCGAGGGCAAGCCGGATGAGGGTCCGGACATGGCGGTAAAAGCCATGAACTGCCCCGGACACATGCTCATATTCGCCAGCGAAGGCCGCAGCTACCGCGACCTCCCCATGCGTCTGCACGAGCAGACCCCGCTGCATCGGAACGAAGCCTCAGGTGTGCTTGCGGGACTGACCCGGGTGCGTCAGTTCTCGCAGGACGATGCCCATTGCTTCGTGATGGAGTCGCAGATTGGCGAAGAAGTCGAGCGTCTGCTGAACCTCGTGAAGCGGGTGTATGGCGACTTCGGCCTCACCTACCACGTGAAGCTGTCGACCCGTCCGGCCGAGTTCATGGGCGAGCGGGCCACCTGGGACCACGCGGAAGCCGAGCTGCATCGCGCGCTCAAGGCCGCGGACATGCCCTACCGGGTGGATGAGGGCGACGGCGCGTTTTACGGCCCGAAGATCGACTTCGACGTGATGGACGCGATTGGCCGGAAGTGGCAGTGCGCCACCATCCAGCTGGACTACCAGATGCCTCAGCGATTCGGCCTGAAATACACCGGCGCGGACAACGCCTCGCATCAGCCGGTGGTCATCCATCGCGCAATCTTCGGCAGCTTTGAGCGGTTCATGGCGCTGCTCATCGAGAACTACTCGGGAGCGTTTCCCCTGTGGCTGGCGCCCGTGCAGGCGATTCTGCTGCCCATAGCCGACCGGCACCTCGACTATGCGGTCTCGGTGCAAACGAAATTGAAAGCCGCCGGCCTCCGGGTCGAACTAGACGGCCGCGTCGAGAAGATTAGTTATAAAATCCGGGAGGCCCAGTTGCAGAAGGTGCCCTACATGCTGGTCATCGGCGACCGCGAGGCAGCCGAGGGCACGGTAGCGGTGCGGAGCCGCGCCGGTGGTGACCAGGGGGCCAAGCCTGTCGAGGAGTTCCTCGCGGCGGCCCAGGCGGAGGTCGCGCGTAAGGGCGCGGCTGAATAACGGAGGTTTCCTATCGCTTTCGACCGTACGCCACGACGTGACGACCGTACTCGCACTAATGAACGCATTCGCGTTCGCGAGATCCGCGTAATCGACGAGACCGGCCAGCAGTTGGGCATCATGCCGCCGCCGCAGGCGCTGGTGCTCGCCAAGACCAAGGGACTCGATCTTGTGGAAATTTCGCCCACGGCCGTGCCGCCGGTTTGCCGGATCATGGACTTCGGCAAGTTTCAGTACGAGCAGCAGAAGCGCGCTCGCCAGGCCAAGAAGCACCAGAAGGTGATCCTGGTCAAGGAGATCAAGTTCCGGCCGAAGGTCGACGAGCACGATTACCAGTTCAAGAAGAAGCACATCGAGCGCTTCCTGGGCGAGGGCGACAAGGTCAAAGCGACGATCTTCTTCCGGGGCCGCGAGAACGCGCACCCGGAAATCGGGCGCAGGATTCTGGAACGGCTGATCGAGGAGATCAGCGAAATAGGCACCGTGGAGCAGGAGCCCCAGAAGGAAGGCAACCAGCTCCACACGATTCTGGCGCCGAAGGCGAAGAGGAACTAAGAGGACAGCATGCCGAAAATCAAGAGCCACCGTGGCGCCGCAAAGCGCTTCAAGAAGACCGCGACGGGCAAGTTCCTGCGCGGCAAGGCGTTCAAGCGCCACATCCTGACGAGCAAGCCCACGCGCCGCAAGCGCCACGCCCGCGGTACGGAAGTGATTTCGCCCGCCGACGCCAACAAGCTGCGCCGGATGTTGCCGTACGACTGATAGTTGAAACGACCGAGAACCAAGGCGAACGATCGAGAACGATCGGGAACGGAAAACACTCCGTGCCCTCCGGCTCTTCAGTTCCCGATCGTTCCCGTCGTTCCCGATCGTTCCCGTCGTTGCACTGAATGAGTTTGTAAGGAGACTGCCCCATGCCCCGCGTAAAGAGAGGAACCGTTCGGCGCGCCAAGCGAAAGAAGCTGCTGAAGCGTGCGAAAGGGTTCTATCAGACCAAGAGCAAGCTGTACCAGGCCGCGCAGGAAGCGGTCGACAAGGCCCTGAACTATGCGTATTCGGGCCGCCGCCGCAAGAAGCGTGACTTCCGTCGCGTGTGGGTGGTTCGTATCAACGCGGGTGCACGGCTTCATGGCCTGACCTACGGGCAGTTCATCAGCGGCCTCAAGGCCGCCGGTGTCGGGCTGGATCGCCGGAGCCTCGCCGACCTCGCGGTGTCGCACCCCGCGGCGTTCGAGGCACTCGCCAAGCAGGCCGATGGCGCACGCGCCAAGCGTCCCGCGGCCGCCGAGGGCACGAAGACCAAGCGTCCGGCCGCCGCCAAGTCCGCACGCGCCTAGATCTCACGGGCCCGGAGTTTCACGACTCCGGGCCTTTTCACGTACCCTGTTCCCACCTGTGTCTTCGCTCGTCGACAACCTCCGCAGTGAATTCCAGGCGGCCCTGGCCGCCGCCACCAGCGTGTCTGCCGTCAAGGCCGTGCGCGATCAGTTCCTGAGCCGCAAGCAGGGACGCGTCACGGCGTTGCTCAAAGCGGTCGGCGCCGCGCCGGCCGACGAGCGCAAGGTGCTCGGCGCGCAGGCGAACACCCTGAAACAGGAAATCGAAGCCGCGCTCGACGCGCGCGAGGCCGCGCTGGCGGCCACCGAGGCGCCCTCAGGCGCGCTCGATCTGACGCTGCCCGGCCGCGTGCCCGTGCTCGGACGCCGGCATCCGCTCACGCAGGTGCGCGAGCGCATCGAAGACATCTTCCTCGGCATGGGCTACCAGATCATCGACGGCCCCGAGCTCGAAGACGACTGGCACAACTTCGAAGCGCTGAACATGCCGCAGGAGCACCCGGCGCGCGACATGCAAGACACCCTGTATCTGGCTACGCCAGTACGGTCCCAGGGTCCTGGGGTCCCAGGGTTCAAAGGGTCCTCCAAAGGGTCCGAAGGTCCGGGGCGGCCGGCGACGCTGCTGCGCACGCACACGTCCGGTATGCAGATCCGCTACATGGAGACGCATCAGCCGCCCGTGCGCATCATCGCCCCTGGGCGCGTGTACCGCCGCGACAACTTCGACGCCACGCACACGCCGATGTTCACGCAGGTCGAGGGCCTGGTCGTCGACGAGGGCATCAGCCTGGGCGACCTCAAAGGCACGCTGAATGCGTTCGCCGAACGGTTTTTCAACCGCCCGCTTCGCACGCGCTTCCGGCCCAGCTTTTTCCCGTACACCGAGCCATCCGCGGAACTCGATGTCGAGTGCCAGGGCTGCGGCGGCAAGGGGTGCGCGCTCTGCAAGCACACCGGGTGGATCGAAGTCCTCGGCTGCGGCATGGTGCACCCGGCGGTGTTCGAGGCGGTCGGGTACGACGCCAATCAGTACACCGGGTTCGCGTTCGGCGTCGGCATCGAGCGGCTGGCCCTCCGTCTGTATGGCGTCGAAGACATCCGGATGTTCTACGAGAACGACCTCCGGTTCCTGACGCAGGTGGCGCTGTGAAGCTTCCTGTCGCGTGGATGCGCGAGTTCGTGGACGTGCCGGAGAATCCGGCGACCGTCGCCGAACGGCTGGCGAACTGCGGCTTCGAAGTGGCGTCAGTCGAAGGCGACACGATCGATTTCGAGATCACGGCGAACCGGCCGGACTGTCTCAGCGTGTACGGCCTGGCCCGCGAAGCGTCGGCGGCATTCGACCTCGACCTGAAACCGCTCACTTTTACGTCGATCGACGCTCGAGGCACCGAGCCGAAGGGGCACGCCGCGGTACCGGTGTCCGTCGGCGATGCGGGCTGCGGCCGTTACGCGCTGGCCGTCGCCGACGTGCGGATCGGCCCCTCGCCCGCGTGGCTCGCCGATCGGCTGCTCTCCGCCGGCGTCCGCCCCATCAACAACGTGGTGGACGTCACGAACTACGTGATGCTGGAGATGGGCCAGCCCCTGCACGCGTTCGATGTGTCGCGGCTGGGCGGTCCGGAGATCCGGGTCCGTCGCGCACGCGCGGGCGAGTCGCTCGTCACGCTCGACGGCGTCACCCGGAAGCTCGACGAAACGATGCTCGTGATCGCGGACAAGGACAAGCCCATCGCCGTGGCCGGCGTCATGGGCGGCGCGGCCACCGAGGTGTCCTCGTCGACCAACAAGATCGCGCTGGAAAGCGCGTGGTTCCTGCCCTCCTCTGTGCGCGCGACCAGCCGCAAGCTGGGACTGAAGACGGAAGCGTCGGCGCGGTTCGAACGCGGCGCCGACCCCACGGCGCCGGTGCGGGCCCTGCGTCGCGCACTGCTGCTGCTCGATCTGATTGAGGCCGGCACGCCAAACGGCGGCGTGTCCGACGTGTATCCGCGGCCGATCCAGCCGCGCAACGTGCAACTGGCGCGGGCGCACGTCAGCCGCCTGCTCGGCGACACGGTCCCGGACCAGGACGTCAATCGCATCCTGACCAGGCTCGGGTTCTCACTGTCGCCCACCGACGCGCGCACGCGCGAAGGCGGGACGCCGGCCGGCGACGGGTGGCAGGTCACGGTTCCCGCGTTTCGGGTGGACGTGACGCGCGAAGCCGACCTCATCGAGGACATCGGCCGCCACTGGGGCTTCAACAGGATTCCCGCAACATTTCCAACGCTCGACACCGTGCCTCGGCCGATGTCGCCGTCGGTCGCCCGCGATCGCCGCCTTCGGGGCATCCTTTGCGGCGCGGGACTTCAGGAAACGTGCACCTTCTCTTTTCTGGAACGCCAGGCCGCGGCGCCGTTCCTGCCTGCGGGCGTCGAGCCTGTCGCCATCGCGAATCCCCTGTCGGAGAAATTCGCCGTACTGCGGCCGTCCCTTCTGCCGGGGCTGCTCGACGCGCTCGTCTACAGCCGCCGCCGGGAAACCGATGATGTCCGCCTGTTCGAAGCCGGCGCGATCTTCCTGCCGGGCGGCGAGGCGAACCGCG
>Ga0190274_10002360_pt1 | contig 11137 bp, 12 predicted proteins | sample Popmic531T_FD_133002 | JGI IMG/M metagenome (GOLD analysis project Ga0190274, IMG submission 133002) | Populus adjacent soil microbial communities from riparian zone of Yellowstone River, Montana, USA - 531 T | ecosystem: Environmental > Terrestrial > Soil > Riparian zone | place: USA: Montana...
CGCTCTTACGTTTTGCGATTGTTCGTTCGACGGTCGCCATTTTGGGAACTCGCTGGGCAATCTCGCTGGCCAGCAGCCTCGAAAACTCCGCCACCTTTTCATATTCATTTGACGGTTTCAAAGGTATATAGATATGAATACCTGACGAGCCTGATGTTTTCGGAAACGCCTTCAAGCCAATTTCGTCACAAACTTCCTTTCCGGTTAGGGCCACCTGTAGCACGTTTTCCCAGGGCGCCTTCTTAGGATCCAAATCAATGGCAATCCAGTCGGGGTAGTCTAGTTTGGCAGTCGTCGAATGCCAGGGATGTTGTTCAATCGTGCCGAGGTTTACGAAGTGAAGCAGCGAAGCTGTAGCGGTGTAAACAGCATAGTCGAGATCGCGACCCTCTTTGTTGGTGAGTCTGGCAGTCTTGATAAATGCGGGAGCGCTCTCCAGGTCCTGTTGAAAAAACATGGGAGCATTGATTCCTCGCGGCCAGCGCTGGAGGATCGCCGGGCGACTCTTGAGGAACGGCATTATGTGGGAACTAACCTGGATGTAGTAACAAAGCAGGTCAAACTTCGTAATCTTCTCGTTTGGCCAATAAACTCGCTCAAGGCTTGTCAGGGAAACAGTCTGGCCTTCGACATCAAGTAGCAAGCTGCCCTTTGGTTGTTTGAGATTGAGAAACTCCTCAACCGGGACGCCCACGCCTTTTTTCTCGCGCGTACGTTTCACCAGCGACGTTTTTGGCGAGACTGCTTTAGACTTTGCCATGGTTGGATTCGACAAACTAAAACGATCCACCAATCACACTAATCAACACGAACTTACTTCGTGTTAATTAGTGTTAGTTCGTGGATCGTTTTTATCGCTACTCAGTTACCGCTGCTAAGTGTGTGCCACTTTTGGCTGAACTGCTCCCGCGCTTGCGGGTGTTGGATCCGAAGGCGCGTAATACAGGATCCGATTACAGTTATCGCAGGTCACGATCTCTTCGCCTCTTCTCACTTGGGCCATCGCCTGCGGCCGGAGGGCCATGAAGCAGGCCATACAGGCGCCGTTGCGCGCCTCGGCCACAGCTACTCCATCGCGTATCCGCGACACTGTCCGGACATATTGGGCGCCCATTGATTTGGGCAAGGCCGTTACCAGGCGCTCACGTTCGCTCCGGCTGGAAGCAAGCTTCTCCGTTTGTGCCTTTGTCTCATCGTCAAAGATATTCAATCTTGCTTCTCGATCAGAATTCAAAGTAGCGATTTCTTCGCCGCGTTCGTTCAACGAGCCTTCAGCTTTTTCATACACTTCCATTTGCTCAATGGTTTGTGTTTCCAGGGCTGAGATCTGTTTGCGGGCGGCGTCGGCTTCGCGAATGGCTGCAGTATACTCGTCCTGTTTTTTCGACGACATCAGGTTGCGTTCCGCGCGCTCAACCCGCACGCGTTGTTCGGCAATTTCCAATTCGAGTCGAGCCCGCGTGTGCCTGGCTTCGTCCCGGGCATTTTCGAGTGCTCTAATTTCAAAGGCGCGCTGATCGAATTCTTTTTCGATCTCAGCGCGCCTTTGAGGTGTTGCCTCTAGTTCTGCTTGGAGTTTTCTTATGCTTGTATCCAGTTTTTGTAAAGCGACTAATTGCTGTAATTCCGCTTTCACTCTTTATACTCTCCTTGAAAGATCGGGGGTGGCTTTAATGTAAATCAGGACAATCATCAACGGGGATTATCAGTCATCCCATCCCTCGACGCAAGTCATCAGCGCTTTAGAGTCCTAATCTTCTATTTGCCAACTCTAATTGGGAAGACGGGACTGAACTTTGGGCTACCTAAGATCTCCATATAAGTACTGGATCAGGGCACAAACCGTAATTGCGGCCGTCTCAGCTCTCAAGGTGCGTCCGCCCAGAGTGACAACGATCCAACCCGCAGCTCGTGCTTCGCCAAGTTCTTCATCAGCCCACCCACCTTCGGAGCCCACCAGCACGGTTATCCCGGCAATTTCCCCAGGGATGTCTGTCGCGGCTTCAGTCAGTGATTGTCCTCCGCGTTCAGAAAACATCAAACGCGCCATGCCGGCAGTTGTATCGTAGGTTTGAACTAACGATTCAAAGGTAATTGGGGTATTAACTTCAGGCACAACAGCCCGGCCGGACTGTTTCGCTGCCTCGAGCGCGATTCGCTGCCAGCGAGCAACGCGTTTTACAGCATCAGATTCATCTCGCAAGCGAATATCGGCATGCCTGGTTATTACCGGCACCACCCGAGTAACCCCCAGCTCCGTAGCTTTCTGGACAACCAAATCAAACTTCTCGCCCTTGAGGAGAGCGACCGCCAACGTTAGATCCAACGAAGATTCCGGACGGGCAGGTTCTACTTTGCTAATGATCTTAAGCTGCGCACTATCACGGCGGCTTTCTGACACCCGGCAATGAAACTCACTGCCTCCACCATCGAAGACATAGACTTCATCGCCGGGTTTCAGGCGCAACACATCGCGCAAGTGACGCGCTTCGTCCGTTGCGAGGTTCACGCTATCAAGCTCAGCACTAAAAGCGCTCGGCGGCGCATAGAATCTGCGGCGAGTCATAAGAGGTAGGACAGGCATTCCTGCCTGTCTTCGATCGCAAATAGTGGGCAACGGTGTAATCACACTCGTGATTACAAGTTGTTGCGCAGCCTGACTCCTATTCAAAATGGACAGACAGGAATGTCTGTCCTACGTCAAACTACCAGCGCGACCCATTCACCGTCCTGCATCATGACCAGATTTCCGGAGTTTCCTAACCCCTGAAGTTGCTCCACGATTGCATCGACTTGCGAATCAAGAATTCCCGAAAGCACCAAACGACCGCACGAAGCGCCGATGAGAGCCGGAAGCAATTGACCGATTAGGTCCGCCTGGAGATTAGCGCAAACGAAATCTGCCGATGCGGTAACAGGCTCGCACCCCGACTCATCCACTGAGCCAACTCGAAAATCAATGCGCTCGGCAACTCCATTCAACTGCGCATTCTCCCGCGCGATCTCTATCGCATCGGCATCGGTATCACAGGCAGCCACCCGTGCCTGCGGGAACAGTTTGGCGGCAGCGATGGCCAGAATACCCGTCCCGGTCCCCACATCAAGGAAGCTCCCGCCTTTGCAGAAGCGCATTATTGCTTTCAAACAGAGGCGGGTTGTTTCATGGGTTCCGGTACCGAATGCCATCCCTGGTTCAATACGAATGACCACGCGATCCCTGGCAGCTTTGACTTCGCTCCATGGTGGCGCGATCACCAGCCGGCCAAGCTCAACGGGTTGCCAGCTTTTCTTCCACTCCCCCAGCCAATCTTCGTTCGGCACCTCCCGAACGTTCATCTCGCGTACCGCTGACGAAGGCAGTTCGTAAATACGTAGTGCTTCCGTTAGCTCGGCCCGCACGCGTTCGCGTTCAGGTGTCGCATCGAAATAGGCAGTCACCTGCAGCCAACCGGGGCCTTCGTTGGGAGCGTCATTGGTTTCGGTTCCCAGCGCGCCCGCCTCCATCAAGGCATACTCCACCGCCTCACGCGCTTCCGCGGCGGCGATCAGATCCAAGCCATACCAGACATCAGGCTTTTGATGTTCCTTTGCAGAGTTCACTTAGTGCAAATTCGTGTGATTTAGTGGATCGTGCTCACTGTTTCAAATTGCGCGACACACTTCACACACTTTCAATCGTTATTTGAAATCCCAGTATACTCATTCCAGATCCAAGACGAATGCCTAGGTGCAGTGTGCACCAGTAGTTTAAGATACGCGACTCAAATGACATCAACCATTTCAAAGCACGGTGCAACGAGCGCCGCCCCTCAGGACTATCAGATCTGGAAGGTCATCACTGCCTCGGCCGTGGGGACCATGATCGAGTGGTACGACTTCTACATTTTCGGGAGTCTAGCACTCGTCATCTCACCGCACTTTTATCCGCAGGGGAATACCACGCTCGCCCTGATAGCCTATCTTTCAACCTTCGCGGTGGGGTTTGTGGTTCGTCCTTTTGGCGCGCTTTTCTTCGGCCGGATCGGCGATCTGGTCGGCCGCAAATACGCCTTTCTGGTAACTCTGCTGATTATGGGTGGGGCCACATCGCTCATAGGCTTCCTGCCCACCTACGCCACGATCGGGATTGCCGCGCCGATAATCCTGCTGGCAATTCGCATTTTTCAGGGCCTGGCCCTGGGCGGGGAATATGGCGGAGCGGCTGTTTACGTGGCGGAACATGTACCCGATGCAAAACGCGGGTTCTATACGAGCTTCATTCAGATCACGGCCACGCTTGGCTTATTCGTATCGCTGGCCGTAATCCTGATCGTGCAAAACCTCATGAGCAAGGACGCTTTCAGCTCGTGGGGATGGCGCATACCGTTTCTGATTTCGATCTTCCTGGTCGGCATTTCCCTTTACATTCGGCTGCGCATGAAAGAGTCGCCAATCTTTCAACAGATCAAGAGCTCAGGAATGACTTCGGCCAAACCGCTAAAGGAAGCCTTTACCAAATGGGTCAACCTCAAGCGCGTTTTGATCTCCCTCTTCGGTGCAACTGCAGGTCAGGGCGTAGTTTGGTACACCGGACAGTTTTACGCTTTGTTCTACCTGCAAACCGTTCTCAACGTTAATGGAACGTCGGCCAACTACATCATCGCCGTCGCGTTATTGCTGGGCATGCCGCTGTTCGTGGTGTTTGGTGCGCTGTCTGATCGCATCGGCCGAAAGCGGATCATGATGCTTGGATGTTTACTTGCCGCGGTTTCTTACATTCCGATCTATCGTGCGATGCAAAGCGCGGCCGGATCTAATGTGGTCACCGCTTCAGGAAGACCTAACCCAGAAACCGGAGCGATCAGCCTTACGCCACTAACCTATGTTGATGGCATTCTGCAACCTGCCAAACAAGTGCTGCCTTACACAGATTTTGCGAGTCTGATGAGCAATCCGATTGCGTGGAAGCTGATTCTACTCGTGTTCATTCAGGTGATCTTCGTGACCATGGTTTATGGTCCTATCGCGGCTTACCTTGTCGAAGCATTTCCGGCCAGGATTAGATACACGGCGTTATCACTGCCTTACCATATTGGCAATGGCATTTTTGGTGGGCTGCTGCCGTTGATTGGTCTTTACGTGGTTTCGCAAACCGGCAATATCTATGCTGGTTTGTACTACCCGATAATTGTGGCCAGCATTACGTTCATCGTAGGTTCGTTGTTGCTCAAGGAAACCAGACACGTTTTGATCTGGGACGAGATGGAGACCGATGCGAAACCGCTGAAGTCTGACGCTTGAGAGATTAGTCTTTGTTCGTGTTACTTCGCGAGATTTCGTGTTATTTCGTGGTTCGTCTCAGGCAATCAAAGAATATGATCCACGAAATGACACGAAACCTCACGAAAGAACTCGAAACGCTAAGTCCTGTGCAACGCACCGAGAATACAAACCAGATAACAGTAGGAGGATTGTGGCGCCTTGCAGATTAACCGCGCTCTACTAATAACTCTTCTGATCGGTATTGGTTCAGTTAGTGTGCCCGCGCAAACTCCTGCGCCTTCACCTAAGACCGTCGTAAATGATCCAGTCGCCGCTGCTCAGTTATTAGGGAAGCACAAGTTCCAGCTCCACTGGATCAGCTGGGGCAAATGGAAAGATTTGGGTGACCTGACCGTGATAAATCGCCAGGGAACCTTTGGCTTCAAAGCACGGCAGGCGAAAGGCGGCGACTACGTTGAAATTGAGGGCACTGTGCTTAGGGTCGAAGCGAAAGAGTTTGTCTTCCAGGGCCGGATTGTGACCCGGGTGAGCTACAAGGCCGAAGGCAAACCATGCGAGCGAAATGGGGAAATGACTTTCAGGATGACTGGGAAACGAAGATACTGGCGGCTGGTTGAGATGCAGAGCCCGTGCGATGAGACGACTGACTACGTGGATATCTTTTTGCGGTGAATAGCTAAGAAGAGACTATCCGCAGATTCCCCAGATGACACAGATTAGGAAAAAAACACTGTGAGCAAGATACTTGAAGAAGTCCTGGCCGCAAACGCCCGGTATGCCGAGAGCTTTGGTGATAAGGGTAAATTGACGCTTCCGCCGGCGCGCAAGTTTGCGATCCTTACGTGCATGGATGCGCGACTACACCCATCAAAATTTGCCGGCTTGGCCGAAGGAGACGCTCATGTCATCCGCAACGCAGGCGGCCGGGCCAGTGACGACGCGATCCGATCGCTCGTCATCTCGCATAAGTTACTGGGCACGAACGAGTGGTTCGTTATTCATCATACAAACTGCGGGATGACGTTATTCAATGACGAGATTATGCGTGAGCTGCTCGCCAGCAGTCTGGACACCGCTACTCTCGACGACGACGGGTGGCACGATACCGGCGCCGGCCCGGGATCAACCGAGGGTCAATTTGTTGATTGGCTGACAATTAAAGAGCAATCTGAAAGCGTGGTCGCTGATGTGAGGCGCATTCGCAATAACCCGCTGGTTCCCAATAACCTGCCTATCTACGGATACATCTATGATGTGACAACGGGGAAACTAATCGAAGTTCCTGAAGCCACCGAAGCGGGCAAGGCCAATTGAGCGACCAATGATATTTGTAGGGGCGGCACTCCGTGGCCGCCCCCTCGATCCGCAGGTTTCAGTCAAGGTTTTAAGTGGCTCGCTGGTAACGAACGGGGCGGCCACGGAGTGCCGCCCCTACAAATATCTCGACGGCTCAATTGATTCCCATGTCGTCCAGTAGTCCCTGCTTGTTACGCCACTCTTCTTCGACTTTCACAAACAGTTCCAGATGCACGCGATGGCCCAGCAGGTGTTCGATATCTTCCCGAGCACTGATGCCGATCTCCTTTAAGCGAACGGCGCCTTTCCCGATGACGATCTTCTTTTGTGAGGATCTTTCAACCAGGATTGCGCAATGAATCCGGCTGAAGTCTTCCCGTTCATCTTCCCACTTCTCCACCACCACCGCCGTCACATAGGGAATCTCTTCCTGGGTTTGGATTAGGATCTTCTCCCGCACAATCTCCGCCGCCATGGTGCGCACTGACTGGTCAGTCAAATCATCTTCACTAAATAACGGCTCGCCTGCGGGCAGGTGTTTGATCATCTCGCCCGGCAAGGTTTCGTCCACGCTCCCGCGTAAGGCTGAGATAGGAACGATCTCGCGCCAGTCGTATTCGTTGCGATACCAGTCGATCAATGGCAGCAGTGCGGCTTTGTCTTTCAGTTTATCGATCTTGTTGAGCAGGAGGATTGCGGGCTTGGCCGATCTTTGGATTAACTCGAGAACGAATTTATCGCCGGCGCCGGATGATGACGAGGCATCGCGGATCAGACAGACGAGATCGACGCCCATCAGCGCGTCCTGAACCGTGGCCATCATTCGCCGGTTCATTTCGTAGCCGGGCTTGTGAACACCCGGCGTGTCCACCAAGACAATCTGGCCCGCTGGTTTGGTGATCACACCTTGAATTCGGAAGCGCGTCGTTTGGGGTTTGTCGGAAACGGCGGCGATCTTTTGGCCGACCAGGGCGTTCAGTAATGTTGACTTGCCGGCATTGGGTCGACCGACGAGTGCGACGTAACCGCTGTGGAATGGCTCGGTCTGGAATGTTTGAGAATTTGGTGTCATACGATGATTAGCCGCAGATTTACGCGGATAAACGCGGATCTGAACAGAAAACAGTAGTTGTCGTTAAGAATATCCATTCAGATTCGCGTGATCAGCGTTAATCCGCGGCTTTCACTTCTTCTCCGCGAAGATCTGCACCAGATTTACTAAAGTCTCAGTAGTCTTTTCCAACCCGCGTCGAGAGTTAAACTCGAGCTTGCCGTGAAAATTTGAACCGCCGGTGAAAAGATTCGGCGTCGGCAGACCCTGAAAAGTTAACCTTGATCCATCGGTGCCGCCACGAATCGGTTTGATGAAAGCCTTAATACCCGCCCGACGTGCCGCCTCAATAGCGTTATCGGTCAGCTCGGGATAGTCCTTCAGCACTTCCTTCATATTCTTGTAGTTTTCCTTAACGTCGATCGCGATCTTAACTTCAGGAAACTTGCCTCGGGTCTGTTCCACCATTTCGCGCAGCAACTTCTCTTTGGAATCGAGTCCACTCATATCAAAGTCGCGCAGCAGGATCTTCAGGCTTGATTCTTCAACGTCAGCGACGCCCGAATACGGGTGAACAAAGCCAACCCGGCCTTCGGTGGTTTCCGGCAACATGTCTTTGGGAAAGCGCGACGTGTAGTCGGCGAGTGCATACATGGCATTCACCATGATGCCTTTGGCGGTTCCCGGATGAGTGCTTTTGCCTTTGAAGGTAACTGTGGCGGTGCGTGCGCTCCAGGTTTCGTTGCTGATCTCGCCCAGGGCCTCACCGTCAACCGTATAGGCCAGCTTGGCGCCAAAGGCTTTAACGTCAAATTTCTCAACTCCCGTGCCAACTTCTTCGTCAGGGGTAAATGCAATAGCGAGCGTGCCGTGTTTGAGCTGGGGGTTCTGGATCAGGATGTCGACGAGGGTCATGATTTCAGCGCAGCCGGACTTATCGTCTGAACCAAGCAGAGTGGTGCCGTCAGCCGTAATGATGTCGTCGCCGATCAAATCCTTGAGTGCAGGATTCTTCGCCGGAGTAATCACCTGGGTCGGATCTTTTGGCAAAACAATATCGCCGCCCTGGTAGTTTTTATGAATGATCACATTAACGTTCTCACCTGAAACAGCCGGCGAGGTGTCCATGTGCGCGATGAATCCGAGTACCGGAACTTTCGAGTTGTCAGGCAGGTTTCCGGGGAGGCTGGCGTAGACAATTCCAAACTCACTAACACGCACGTTCTCCGCGCCAAGGTCCTTCAACTCCTTCGCCAGCAGGTTCGCCAGATTGAATTGCTTGCGTGTGCTGGGCGTGGTTGTTTGATCTTCGGCGGATTGAGTGTCGATCTTGACGTAACGCAGAAACCGGTCAAGGGCCGTCTCTTTTGGCGGTTTGACGGCTTGTGCCTGGGCGGAAACAACTATGAACAAAGCAATAATAACGGCAAACAGCGACTTCATTTCGCGACTCCTCAAGGTTTATGAGCGGGAGAATTATGGAGAGAGTAAACAAGGATGCGAAGAAAGCAAAACGCGCTGCCTGAGCTGGAGTCTGGTGTTATGCAAGGAAGCGAAATCCAATTTCACTTTTGGAGGTTTAGATATTCAGGCGAGATGACGATCTCATCGGGCGGGATAATGACAACCTTTCCGTCTTTCCAGATGGCGATCGGATTTCCAAGGCGCTTGTGCATTAGCAGGGCATGATTAACTGCCCGCTGAAGAATTTTTTCAATGTCCTTTGCGTGCTCCGCCGCGAAGTCATTCGTTAGTTTTAGCTTGGTCATAGTGTCTCTCCGAGAATTCCGTCCAGGCATCATTTTGTAAGATCGCCAACGTCCGGTCTTTGCCGCCCGACGCAATCGAGATCGGTTCGGAAGGATCCGAATTATCATATTCGGACCAGACATCAGCCAGAGGTTGGTAAAATGTCCAGAAGTTCTTTAATCCTCGAACATACCTCCTAGCAATAACTGACTCGGGTACGTCATGGCCGCCGGATAGGACGCGTTCCTTTACTCTCTGAACGGCCAGTTGAGGGCTTCGCAACCAAAGAAATATCAACTGAAAGTTATAACCCGAGCCTCGCAAAGCCTCCAACCAAACCGCGTATGAGCGAGTTGCCAGCGTTGTTTCAAAGGCAAAACTCTTTCTTGCTCAACCAAGACCATGCAGCCGATTCATCATTACTCTGCCAGCTTTGAAGGCTACGCTCGAAGGGTTGAAACCGGAGAGTCCGAGAGCAATTGGATCGGCATTGACATAGTCCTGGAGGTCGAGACTATCACGGAGAAGAAATGGCGCGAGAGTTGATTTGCCCGCGCCATTGGACCCGGCAATCACAATTACTTGAGGCTTGGCTTCGACCATAAGAAAGGGTTAGTGTCCCAACGTTAAAGCGAAAGTCGAGCCGATCCACTAAATCACACGAACCAGCACGAAATCTTCTTCGTGAATTTTCGTGTGGCTTCGTGGATCGTTCTGATTCTTATTCGACTCCACGCCGGTTGACCTCATCAAGCACCGCTTGCAGTTCACCGCGTTTCGCTTCAAGTCCTTCGTCATCAGTGTCCGCAGGAACAAAGATTGGCGGTGCGATGTGAACTCGCGCGCGCGAGAATGGCAGAGGCACCTGAAACCGATCCCAGCTTCTCTTCGCCTCCCAATGCCGCGCGGTAATAGTAAACGGCAGGATCGGTTGTCCGGTTTTCTTAGCCAACAACACCGCGCCCATCTTTGCCACGTAGCGTGGGCCTTTAGGGCCGTCGATGGTAAATGCGGTCGGACATCCAGCTCGCATTAGTCGGGTCATTTCGATGATAGCTCCGACTGCACCGCGCGTGCTCGATCCGCGCGCCGCTCCGTAGCCAAATCGTTGAATGAACCTGGCGATGTATTCGCCGTCGAAGCTTTGCGAGGTCATTACCACGATGCCACGCTGGCGCCAGAAGTAGGTAGCGAGGAACACTCGATTGTGCCAGAAAGTATAAATGGGAACATGGCCGTCGCGGGTGGCCGCTTCCCAGTTTTCCCAGCCCTGAACCTGCCAGCGAATGGTCCGGCCGATCAAGTTGATCAAAACGAAAAATGTGAGATCCGCCGCACGAATGAGGAACCTCTCCTTTAAGGGATAGGAAGCGAGATCCGCAAACTTGTAGGCGCGCGCCACCGTTTCCTCGGCTGGACGCGCCGCTTTGAAATCTTGTTTGGTGGATATCTGCATTGTAGGAATGGAAGTCAATTCTGACAGAAGGAACGGAGGCGCAGCCTCAAATCAAGTTGTCTTGCCGGAAAGGCATAGCCTTTCCGCACAGAATGCGGCAAAGCCGCTAAGCAAAATCGCGAAGCCGCCACTAAGTACAGCGTCATCTGACTCCCTGGTGCTTACTGCTTACTGCTTACTGCCTACTGCCTACTGCCTACTTCTCAAGTGCCATGACATCGTTTACACCGAAAAGTGCCATGACATCGTTTACAGATCGTTTTTTTGGTCCGGCTACGTTGACGGCTGAAGGAGCCCGAAGGGCGACTGAAGCGGTTAACGTA
>Ga0190274_10002361_pt1 | contig 11136 bp, 2 predicted proteins | sample Popmic531T_FD_133002 | JGI IMG/M metagenome (GOLD analysis project Ga0190274, IMG submission 133002) | Populus adjacent soil microbial communities from riparian zone of Yellowstone River, Montana, USA - 531 T | ecosystem: Environmental > Terrestrial > Soil > Riparian zone | place: USA: Montana...
AAGGGAGACTCCAAACTTGAAATTATCTTTTTCACCAGTGACATATTGTACGCCGGCATCAAGGGCAAATCCAAATGCATTGACGTCAGAGATGCTTTCAGAAATACCTCTCAACAGGATCCCAACAGAAACTTTCTGCGCAAATGTATGGCTGTAAGAAAGTGCAAGATTGAAAAAGCTTGGACTAAAGGTCGCGCCGTTACCTTCAGGAGCATCAACCGTGGTGACTTCTATATCACCAAAATCCATTGCCATAAGGGATAAACCAAATGCACCATTTTCACCCATTTTCTGTGCAAGACCCAAACTATTGATCTTGATTCCGGTACCCTCATATAAGCGTGAGTGCCCAATGACAAATTCCGTTTTGTTGATCCTCGATAATCCCGCAATGTTAATATTCATTGCTTCAACACCGTAGACCATGGATGTGGTGATGGCATGCAATCCAGCATTTCTTGCCCAGGGATTCAGCAAGAGTTCATATCCTCCGGCCTCACCCTGGCGATCAGGGTTTCCTGCATAAGCACTGATAGAGCTTAGGCAAAGTATGCCCATCAATAATTGTTGTATAAGTCTATTCATACCTTTCTTTCTTTCAACATATCTGGTTTTCAAAATTCGTTTTGCTTTCTTCCGTACTGAAGCTTTTATAAACCGCTCGGGTCAAACTGTCGACTGACTCCAAACCATTTGATCACTCTTTCACCAAGACCCGGTGCATCTACATGAATTAAATACACACCACTGGCAATTGGGATGCCCGCAAAATTCTTGAGATTCCATTCAAGGTCCGGAACAATTTGATTGACAGCAACAGGTGGAGAAGACCGGGGAGGTGAATTCGGTTTCCCGATTTCATTCCTTGTATACGACCTGATAAATCTTCCATCCAAAGAATAAATGGTCACATCACATTGTGCAGGAAGATTTGTGATTTTGACTGTATTATCAAATGAAGAAGTTTCATAATCACTGTAGGCCAAATATGGATTAGGCACAACATTGATTTCAGCAAGTGCTTCAGGAAAATCCTCTTCAGTTAATTCTTGCGCGGAGACACCTTCAAATCTAACCCTGTAAGTAGGATACCTGTTAAAATCTCCATTTCCGACTGCAAGTTGATATGGATTGTCCACCCTCAGTTTAATCGTAAGATCATTTGGAATTAATCCTTCATTCAATGGTAAAAATGAAATTGTTGGATCATTAGATAGTACAGGTAACGCTGTCCATGCAATTTGAGCCAAGGCTCGTGCTTTAACAATACCCGTTCTATCGAGATCTTTCCGTATAGCTGTACATCCATCATAAGCCGACCGTGTCACATAGATGTATTGTTGTCCACCAACATAGGCATACAACGGTGAAATATTTCCTTCAAAAGGAAGAATAATTTCCGGACGTGGATTCCAGATCATATCGTATGATTCACTGCCAAGACCTAATGCATCAGCAACAAAATCTCTGTAACATGAATTTTCACCAAACAAAATATTCAGTCGAACGCCTGTTTCAACGTCAACTGCGTATCCGGGAAACCAACCCATTCCGGTCAATGCATTACCATTCGCATCCTTGGCGCCATCAGGATCAGGAAAACCATCACCATCATTATCTCTCTTTCCTACTGAAGGTCTTGAGCGAGCTTGCAGGCTTTTCTTATTTCCTTCTGACTCCAAACCGATACCGGGCTCCGTAGTGCTTGTATAATATGCATTAGATGTTTCTACAACTGCACATCTGCTCCACTTAGCTGTATCTGATGTAAAGATGATATCTACATTATTTAAAGATTGCAGTTGACCTCCAAATTGTGGGCTTTGTATTTGTGCTCCCGAGGGATCAAGCCAACCTGGTGTAATATTCCATCCGAAAGGATTTTCTGCTGGTTCATCCTGGGCATAGTCAGTCAGAATAAATGGTACCCATGGAGAGAAAGTAGAAAAAGCTCTATCTGGATCAAGCAAGAAATTTGGATATTCAGGTAATTCCGTCTGGATAAAATTGAAAATGGGAGCACCGGCCAAATCATCTCCAACAAAACTTAACCATTGTGGTTTGCCGGCATCTTTGTACTCTACAGAATATCCTATCGTTCCGTTTGTTTCATCAGCGCGATCACCTGCATCATCTGACTGTCCGATAAAAATCGAAATCCCTAAATCAGCCAGGAGTTGTTCATTTAATTGCACAAGAGGTTTTTCATTGACGTACACTTTACCCGGATCATTGACATTGTAAAACTTCCATCCTGCAGCACTGGATAAGGTGTCAGGATTGTCTGGCAGGTTAGTATTGTCAGGAGGATTAGGATCTGTAAATTCAAGTATGTATTCTCCGTCTTGTACAACAAGAGGATTGAAGACATCAACTCTAATTGGAGCTGCTCCAGGAGCATAGGTCACTTCTCCATTGTTTGTTCCGGCCAATATCTGTTCTAACTCACCTTCTCCCAACTCAAGAAAATTTTCACCCGCTCCAATACCTTCAAGACGTGTTACAACAGAGCCTTCACCATACAGGCCATTTATTTTTCTAAACGTCTGAGGATGTGGTAAGGGATCATATGTTCTGATATTACCTCTGCCTTCAAGATATGGTGCACGTTGACCAATGATGCTCACCGGATCAAAAGGTTCAAATTCATTGTATGCATATGCAATCGCAGTATAATAGTAATGCTTGTGATTTACGAGACGACGATCATCTGATGAAAACTGATCTTCAGTGATGCGGAATGTATGCCGGATACCTGCATCAGCACCTGCTATTTGTTCGATTGGAACCCAAATTTCAGTATCATGCGGACCTTCGATTGTAGTCCAGTTATACAATTTAGATATTCCATTATTTCTATCTACCTGGAAAACCACCCTGGCTTTTGTAATATCACCTAATTCACCCGTGCTGACATTTCCATTCAACAACTGATAAACTATATATCCTTCGAATAAATAGTTACTATCCAATGTTCCTTCAGGGACTTCAAGTCCACGTTCGCTATAGAGTTCCTGGAAGTTATTTGAAGTTTTATCATTGCTGAGCACCATAATCAGTTCCCGATCTAATTCGATCCAATCAAGATCCGGCGCATCTGGTCCATTGGGTAAAATGAAACAATTATTGAACAAGGCTTGAGCAAGATCATCAGCAGATCGCAATTCACCTAATTCGGGACATGGGTAAACCTGGTCAGGAACCCATACTACTCCAATGATAAGTTCATTGATCGCACCGGGATCGAGACGGAATGGGCCTGTTGCCTGAACTGTTCTCGGGTCCATTGTCCCAAGATTAGCAGAACACATTGTCCAGTCGGATTGAATATTTGGCTCACCGGTAAATGCATATTTAAGCCTGTCAGGATTGCCCAGGTTATATCCTGTTCCACCGGTAGTATAGGGTGAACCATCTCGCCATGAGCCCGATAAGTAACGATAAAACTCAACATCTGTCTCCGGATCCCACATGGCCGAAGGAAAATTACCTACAGATCCATTTACGTGGTAAGTAAATGATGACATCCCTAATTCCTTCAGAAAATCAACTTCAATGATGATGAGGGAATCGCCGATCATTCCTATGGTATCATTAGCATTTATATTGGTATAAAAATCCGGATCCAAAGGTTCGCCAAATGGAAATGTATCAATAACCCTTACCGGTTCTCTTGGTCCCCTGAAATAATCTACTCCTAAAATAGGCACCTCTTCACAGTATGTTGTCACCCCGGTAGGACAGTCACAACCGGGATTTCCATCTGTATCATCCTGGTTGTAGATATACATTAAACTACGTGCAGTATCACAACCAATGTAATCATCAACATAGCAACCCAAATCCGGGTCAATCCACATTCCAAAATAGGTACTGTCAATAACAGAAACAGCTCTGTTGATGAGTTTGTACCTGTAAAATGTCATGTTATTGATCTGATCATTGGTCGCATAGCCGAAGGCCTGAACCTGAACTTCCATCCTGATGGGTTTGCCATTGGTATTCGTGTGACTGTTTCCTGCATCATTATAGACCCAGAAAACTATTTCATCGGGAAAATTACTTTCTGTAGGACATCCTCTTACTTCGATGGCAGGATAATCTCCATCACATGGATCGTACCGGTTATCTCCATTGGCATCAAAAAATGCTCCCAAACCCTGCGTATCATTTGGCAAATCGAAATCATAATATGTACTCCAATACGGATTACCACGCGCCGGGTATTTTTTTAATTCATCTGCCACGGCTTCGCAATCAAACGGAATACCATTTTGCTCAGCTTCTTTAAATGCGGTGATATGATTTTTTATGGCTTCACCTTTCACAATAAAAAACCTGTCCCAGTTTAGACAAGTGTCAGCTCCTGTAGTTCCGATCGATGAAAGCGGGCCCGGCCAATAATCATTGGCCGTAGGAGTTCTATAAGTCTGAGCAGCAATTTTCAAATTCATAGCATCATCAAATCCTCCCAACCACACTGCACCTGCGAAAAGATTTGAAACTCCCGGTACACCAAGAGCCGGATCAACTTTTGGAACAATGTATGATCCCGAACTTAGATCCCACCACATATCACCGCCATTGAGAAGCCTGGCCCGAACATTATTGATGGCAAGATCGTATGACATTGTTGCCGGTGCGCAATCTGAACGATAACTGATTGGTTTATCTTTTGGATTAATACCCGGGCCTTGAATTTTTGGACCTACATAGGCGAAGGAAAGAACTGTTGAAAACATGATCATTCCTGCCAAAATGAGTCTTATACTTTTTTTCATGGTATTCTTAACTAATTACGCGAAAGAATATGAACGATTGATTGATATAATTAAAACTGCACCTGTGCGCCCAAATAAATTCTTCGGGGTATGGTGAAAAAATCAGGATTTAGAAGTCCCCATTGATAAGACAAATTGTAGTTATCAACGTCATCTTCTCTTCCTGAGTTGATGAGTGTCTGAGTAGCGGATTGACCATCAGGAGTAACCAGGAAGCCATCATCATATGGAGAACCAGATGCTTTGTAGACATCTATTATATTTCGTGCATCAAACACATTTTCAATCCTGAGATATGCATTCATAAAAATAGGATTCGTTGACTCTTCTCCTGATAACCGGAAAGTCTTATCCACCCGGAGGTCAACTGTGAAAATCCAGGGAAGCCTTGCACCATTGATGGCACCACCGATACCGGCACTACCATATATTTCCGGTTTTTGGTTTTTAGTATATGGCCTGCCTGAGGCTGCATTGGCCTGGAGACTTATCCCGGCATCGGCGAAAATATCACTACCAAACATCTTGGGACCATTGTATTGATTACCTCTTCCGTAACGATAATCAACATTGGCAGACAAACGGTGCCTTTCATCGAAGCTCAATGGAGAGAGATAACGAAGATTCCCCCTACTGTTGAGATTGAGATCATCTTGTGTAGTAGCACTGGATCCTGTTCCATCAGCAAACTGAAGAGTGTAAGTTGCTGTCATTTCAAGATTCTGTGTGCGTCTTAAATCATAACTGAATGAAAATCCTTTCACAGTTCCAAAGTCAAGATTACCATAGGATTCATAATTATTTCCAGGTACGCCCGGAACAAAAAGATAAGTCCTGGATTGGATCATATCCCTTAACTCCTTATAGTATGCACTTAAAGTAATAGCACTTGAGTTTGTAACTTTTTGTTTGAATCCAACTTCAAAATCAATTGTTTTTTCTGGTTTCAAATCCGGATTATCTGCCGGAGGACCTTCTGCCCAATAATAATAATCAAGCGCAGTGGAAATTGTATTGGATGGAGGCCGCTGCACAAGAATATCATAATGAACAAAGAAATTCGCTTCATCTGAAATCGGGAATGAAAATGCAAGGCGTGGCATCCAACTAATTTGCGGAGTATAATCTTCGAATGATCCATTAGGATCAAACTCACGGCTTTTGATATTCCGGTCAGCAGAATTTTGTTCTACATAGTAAGGACTTGGGATCTCATTTCCAAAAATTTCAGAGCCGTCATTCGTTGGTGTACCATCAGCAGTATACCACTGATCTCCATCCCTGTATGCTCTGACATCTGTTGATCCTTCTGAAACCACATATACTTTCCAATCCTCCTCTACATTCTGTGGGCGAGGTATAGTGACATCAGGAAGATCATAAAAATCCTTGGCGGTAATCACTTCATATAAAGAATATGGATCCTTCAATACTTTGGTATTAGCATCATATCGATCTACCCTTAGTCCAAGCCTGAAGATGATATCCCTGAAAGTGAATTTGTCCTGGATGTAGGCTGCGCTATAATTTGGTTTGTTTGCGGCAACCGGGAAAGTACGTCTTCCTTCTGCATCTTCAGTGGTGAAGAAGTCATCAAAGCTTACATCAAAATCCAATTTCTCTCCCAGGTAATTATAACCATGATAATTCATTTGTCTGCGATTGGTCAACTCCTCTGCAGCTAACATATCCAGGCTCAGGTCGCCCGGATCAATACTATCCACATTGACAAACTCATAAAGGGTTTGTCCCGTGAGCTCGCGTACTTTTTTATAAAAGAGCAAGTTTGGTTGTTCCTCTATAAGGTTCTGATAAAGTAAAACGGGATATGTACCATTTACACCTTCCAAAACTACATCCAGCGAATCTACACCAATGACTCTTGTGCTATCAAGACCAACAATGTGGGCTTCGTTTGCAGCAAAGCGTATGTTATTCCATAAATCTCTCGGATTCATCAGCCACTGACGGGTTTGTCTTTGCTCGTAGATAAGGCCAAACTGGATGTTGTGTCGGCCTTTATCGGAACCTCCCGGGAAAAGGTCAAATGAAGCATTGAGGGTACCGGTGTGAATGTCGTCTTCTCGCTTATCAAATCGATTATAGACCGCGCCCTGGCTTGTATGCAGCCCGGAATACACACTGTTTACAGTATTGGACCAGAAACCATTATAGGCTGAATAATTCCTATAATTGTTTACATGCTGGCCGGTATTATAATTATTGAGAAGTGGGTTTATTGTGGTTGAAGGTGTATATCCTTCAGGAGTGAATGTCTCTGTATATCCGAAATGTTCTCCGTAAATCGGAGATCCCGGAAAAAGAGGATTTGCAAATGGGCTTGATGTATCCTGTGCAATACCTACGGCAGCATCATATCCTGTATCAAATGCACCTACATATCCATATTGAAATAAATTGTCTTTATATCTCTGATCCCCTTCTTCATAAAAATTCTTTTCATAACCATATTGAAGAGTATATGAAATATTACGTACCAGGGCCGGTGTAGCATTTGGATCGTTAGAGCTACCACCTATCCTGTGCCTGAACCGGAAGTTCATTAAATATCCATTCCTATCCTTGTAGGGGTTATTTTGCCAATTGAGCAAATTCCATTCACGATCAGGTGAAAAGTTTTCATACGAATCATAATAGCTACCTCCAACGGTGAGATCAATAGCTTCATTAATTCTAAAATCAAGTTTACCTGTAAAGTCATACCGGGTTAATCCGGTATTCGGCCTTGCTTTGAGGAGTTCAACATCACTTTCTTCCAACCTCTCTGAAAGAAGAACAGGAGCTCCATCTGCATCCGTCAAAGGCTCTGCACCAATTCGATCAAGAGCTTCTGCAGTAGCTCTGTATCCACCATATGCCTGAGGATCAGAATCACCAAGTTTTTTATACTGACCTGAAAAACGGAATCCTAAAATGGTTTGCTCTGTTTCTTTATCCTTCAGGATTGGCCCGCTTAAATTAGCATTGATGAGATTATAGCCATATGGATCAGTTAATTCTGAACTTTCAATTTCTACTGAACCAGACATTTCAGCTGAAGGACCTTTGGAAGTTAATGAGATCAATCCTCCGGTAACATCTCCATATCGGGATTCAATACCACCGGTAATCACCTGGAGTTGTTCTATTTCTGATTGAGGAATAAGATTATCACTGCTGACACGGATACCATCGATGTAGTAATTTGTAGCATTATTCCTGGAACCCCGGATATTGACATCTCCTCCATCAATCACTGACAGACCGGCTGTTGTTGCAGCAATGCCTTGAATGCTTTTTACAGGCAGGTTTCGGATTTGTTCTGCAGTTTTAATACCCCCTTGTGTAGTATTATCCTGTTCGATCAATGGAATTTTGTAAGCGGTGACGATGGCTACATCTAATTGTATACCTGATTCCATTTTAAAGTCCAGCCTGATGGCCTTACCTGCAAGGACTACTACACCTGTCTGTTTTTGATCCGGATAACCTGTGTAACTGACCTGGACATCATATGTTCCGGGATCAATAGAGGAGAAAACATAATTCCCATCAAGGTCTGTTTGAATACCGGTGATCAAGACACCATTCTTGAAAAGGATCACATTGGCAAAAATGACTGTTTCTCCAGTCGTTGCGTCTGTTACTTTTCCTTCAAGGGATGATTGACTCCAGGCTACAAACCCGAATGAAGAGAGAATACTGATGAGGAGTAATCGTCTTATCATAAAATCTAATTTAAACCAACTTAGCAATGGATTTTTATAGCAAAAAAGCCCACAATGTTACTAAAATTATACGAGTAGCTACCAGAGATCGATAGGTTAGTATAAGAAATGACACTAACACTATGCAAGCCCCTTATTTTATTGCACCCTGATGACCAAATTGCCGTATAGTTGACAGTTTATATTATGTAATCTGTTGTTGAATGAAATTCATTCGTGGTGAACTTTAGTATGCTGTCTTATACCTTATTACTCAAAAAGATACATATTACGGTTTCGCTCCAGTTCCCTGAAAAACGGGTCTGTAAGATCATCTATAAATTGTATGGCTTCACCTGTACTTTTCATTTCCGGTCCGAGTCTCTTGTCCACATTTGGAAATTTCTCGAAAGAAAATACGGGCACTTTAATGGCATATCCTTTCAATTGTTTATCAAATTCAAAATCCTTTAGCTTATGTGTCCCCAACATAACCTTTGTAGCGATATTGAGATAGGGGATTTTATATGCTTTTGCAATGAAAGGTGTGGTTCGTGAAGCTCTTGGATTTGCTTCTATGACATAAACCTTTTCTTCAGAACCTCCACGCGAAGGCTTGATCGCAAACTGAATATTGATTAAACCCCTGATATTGAGAGCGAATGCAATCTTCCTGGCATATTCTATCATTTGATCTATGGCTGAAGGTGTCAAGCTATATGGAGGTAAAACGGCTGAACTATCTCCACTGTGAATACCTGCAGGTTCGATGTGTTCCATGATTCCCATAATATGAACATCTTCCCCATCGCAAATCGCATCAATCTCCGCTTCTTTCGCACGCTCCAGGAACTGGTCGATCAGGACTTTATTGTCAGGCATGTGTTTGAATATGCTGAGAACGTGACGTTCCAGGTCATTGTCATTGATGACGATCTTCATCCGTTGTCCTCCAAGCACATAGGATGGACGTACCAGGACAGGATATCCAACTTCTTTAGCAACCTTCAAAGCTGCATCAACATCAGTCGCAACTCCATATTCAGGATAGGGTATTCCTAATTCTTTAAGCCGGTCTGAAAATCTGCCTCTATCTTCCGCAACATCCATATCAGGGTAATCGGTGCCGATGAGCTTAATTCCGTTTTTATAAAATTCTTCAGCAAGCTTTAATGCTGTTTGACCACCAAGCTGCACGATGATGCCTTCAGGTTTTTCCAACTCGATAATTTCCCTGATATGCTCCCAATAGACAGGTTCGAAATAAAGTTTATCCGCAATATCAAAATCTGTTGAAACTGTTTCGGGATTACAATTGATCATGATGGCTTCATATCCCACTTCCTTGATGGCAAGCACACCATGAACACAACAATAATCAAACTCAATACCCTGGCCAATCCGATTCGGACCTGATCCCAGCACAACTATTTTTTTCTTATTGGAAGGAATACTTTCATTCTCCTCATCAAAGCTGCTATAGAAATAAGGTGTCTTTGCTTCGAATTCAGCTGCACATGTATCAACCATTTTATATGTTCGGTTGATTCCTAATTTATATCGCTGGCGTGTGACTTCATGTTCATGAATGCGTAAAAGCCATGCGATCTGCGCATCGGAATATCCCATTTCTTTTAATTCACGGAAAAAATCCGCCGGGATATCTTCAGCCACATTATACAATTGAAGACGCTCCTCAGCTTTTACGAGGTTTTTGATTTGCCTGATAAACCATGGATCAATCAATGTCAATTTATGGATGCTTCTTTCTGAAACACCTAATCGCAATGCGTCTTTGAGCCTGAAGATGCGGTCATCTCCTGCGATCTCCAGTCTTTCCATGATATCTGAAGTACTGATCCATTCTTTCATGTCAGCACCAAGTCCTGTACGGTTGTTCTCCAATGACTGACACGCTTTCTGAAGTGCTTCGGCGAATGTTCGGCCAATGGCCATGACTTCACCGACTGATTTCATTTGTAATCCAAGCGAATTTTCAGAACCATGAAATTTTTCAAAATTCCATCTCGGCATTTTCACAATGACATAATCAAGCGTGGGTTCAAAAAAAGCGCTTGTAGTTTTTGTGATCTGATTTTTCAATTCATCGAGTGTATATCCTATCGCGAGTTTCGCTGCAATTTTTGCAATCGGATATCCGGTCGCTTTACTTGCTAATGCAGAAGAGCGGCTTACCCTGGGATTAATTTCAACTGCAATGATATCTTCTGTCATGGGGTCCATTGCAAATTGCACATTGCAACCACCGGAAAAATTACCCAATGAACGCATCATCATGATTGCGCCATTTCTCATGTTCTGATATGCCCTGTCACTTAATGTCATGGCAGGAGCAACAGTAATACTATCACCGGTGTGAATGCCCATCGGATCCACATTCTCAACCGTACAAATGATCACGACATTATTATTCTGATCGCGCAAAAGTTCGAGCTCAAATTCTTTCCAACCTAATACGGCTTTCTCCACTAACACTTCATGCGTTGGGGAGGCATTGAGTCCTCTTCGCAAGGCCTCTTCAAACTGCTCTTCTTTCATGACAATGCCACCTCCGGTCCCACCTAATGTATAACTGGGCCGTATAACTAGGGGAAATCCGATCTTCTGGGCTCCCTCCATCCCTTCCA
>Ga0190274_10002362_pt1 | contig 11136 bp, 10 predicted proteins | sample Popmic531T_FD_133002 | JGI IMG/M metagenome (GOLD analysis project Ga0190274, IMG submission 133002) | Populus adjacent soil microbial communities from riparian zone of Yellowstone River, Montana, USA - 531 T | ecosystem: Environmental > Terrestrial > Soil > Riparian zone | place: USA: Montana...
CACCCTGCTGCTTCTGCTCTAGGCCGAGGCAGCGCAGGGGCAAGCCGTGAACTATCCCGACAGGTGACGAGATGCTAGCTTGCGAAGCAATTATCGGCGCGAAGAACACTGCAACACAACATGAATTGCTCAATCGCCTCGGCGTCATTCCGTCTTGTGTGGAGAAATCATCGTGCCCTCTGAAGGTCGTTCGCCCCGTCTTGCGGTTCTAATCGACGCTGACAATGCGTCCGCCAAGATTGCCGATGGTCTGTTCGAGGAGATCGCGAAGATCGGAGAAGCTAGCGTTCGTCGTATCTACGGCGACTTCTCCAATCCGCGCGCGAAGGCGTGGGCTGGTTTCCATCTTAAGACGTACATCTTTCTTGCACACGGTGAGGGCATTGCGTTCGTGGACATCGGGTGGGTTCCGCGCCAGTTGGCGCATCGCCTGCAACGCAGCCGGAATAACGGGAATCACTTTCAATGATCTGCGCGGCACCGCAGTGACGCGGCTCGCCATTGCAGGATGTACCGAAGCCAAGATCCCGACCATCACCGGACATTCGCTGCGTGACGTGCGCTCGATCCTCGACGCGCACTATCTGCATCGCGACCCGACGCTCGCCGAGAACGCGATCAGGAAGCTCGAAACGCGAACAAAAACGCCCAACTGAACGCCCAACTGATCAATGCGAGTGAGATGAAGAAGGGGAAATAGCCGCGCGAAATCAAAAGGCTGAAGCAGACCAGCGAGCAAGACGACTCGCGGAGCATGAGTCCGCTTCTGGCACGAAGCGGACATCGCAGCCTAACCATGTGCGCTTCAGGAGTAGAGCGGGCTTTGCTCACCTAGGATCGATGAATAATCGCAGGCGCTCGAGTAAAACTTCGACGGCCGCGCTTGAACCCGGTCAACGGTTGCGCGAGTTCTGCCACAGCAGACAGACGGTCGTGGCAATCCAGCACAATCACGTCGGCAGGATTGCCAACTTCAATGCCATAGTCGGTGAGATTCATAAGCTTCGCCGGTAAGGTCGTAATCATATCCAGGCATTGAGTGATATCGTTCGGACGACCAAGCCGTGCGACGTTGGCGTAGAGATTAGCCATCCGGATCAGCGAACAGTCACCGAACGGCGTGAAAGGATTGAGCACGTTGTTGGTAGCAAGCGAGCATGTCACACCGTGCGCCAACAACCGGTGAGCGGGCGCCACGCCGCGCGGGACCGAATGCTCGTGGCCACGCCCCATCAGGAACAAGTCGGTCGACGGCAATACCGTGATGGCGACGCCAGCATCGACGAGGCGGCATGAAATGACGTCGAGTATCTTGCCATCCACCGCCGACAGCTTGGTGACGTGACCGATCGCGACCCGCCCGCCCCATTTCAGGTTGTCGGTTTTCCGGCATACCTCGTCGAGATGCATCCAGTTCGGGTCGAGATCGAAGTCGAGATGGAAATCGATGTCGAGGTCAAAACGCTCGGCAATCGCAAAGATGCGCGCTATCTGCTCGTGGGGGTTCGTGTCCGTGTAAGGGCATCCCCCAATCACGTCGGCACCAGATTCGCAGGCTTCGACCAGAAGTTCTTCAGTGCCAGGATCGTTGGTCAATCCTTCCTGCGGAAAGACGCAGAGCTCGAGATCGAGCGCCCAGGCATAATCCTTTTTCAGCCGGAGCAATGCGTTGAAGCTGCGCAGCCCGATCCGCGGATCGACCTCGACATGTGTCCGCATCCGCGTCGTGCCCTGCACGATTGCCTTCTCAAGTGTTCGGCGGCCGCGCGCATAAACGTCGTCCTCGGTGAAATCGCGCTTCGCGGCGGCAACTTTCGCGATTGCCTCTTCGAGGGTCCCCTGTTCCAGCTTGCAGCGATCCAGAATGCACGACTTGTCGAGATGGATGTGGGTTTCGACGAAGCCACCGACGACGAGGCGGCCATCGAGCTGCTCCTGCCGAACATCAGCTCCGATCCGCGGCTCGATTACTACGATGCGGCCTCCCGAGATGCCGATGTCGCAGAGTGCGTCACCCTTCCCGGCGATGCGCGCCTGGCGCAGCACAAGATCAAGTGGCGGCGGCATCTTATTGGGCGGCCTCGGCCCGGCCCAGATACGCGGCTTCGAGCTCCGGATCCTGCGCGAGCGAGGACGCCGCACCGGAGCGCATAACTCGTCCGGATTCGAGCACGTAGCCCCGATCGGCAAGCGCGAGAGCGAGCGAGGCCACCTGGTCCACCAGGAGAATCGTGGTGCCTTCGTCGCGCAGTTCGGCAAGGATTGAAAACAACTCGTTGATCATCGCCGGAGCCAGACCCAGTGACGGCTCATCGAGCAGCAGGATGCGCGGCTTGGCCATCAGTCCGCGCGCAATCGAAAGCATCTGCTGCTCGCCGCCCGAAAGCAATCCCGCGCGTCCATGGAGGCGGTCGCGTAGCCGTGGAAATCGCTTGAGCAGCGCCTCGATTTCCTCCTCGTAGTCGGCATCGGCGCGTGAGTGTGCGCCAAGCGCAAGATTGTCGTAAACGGTAAGCTCAGGAAATACCTGGCGGCCTTCCGGCACCAGCGCAAGGCCGCTTGCCGCGATGCGATGCGCTTCGAGCCGCGCCACGTTTTTGTTGTCGAGGAATATGTCGCCGCTTACCGGCCGCAGCAGCCCCGATACCGCCCGCATCATGGTCGACTTTCCGGCGCCGTTGGCGCCGATCATTGCGACCGTCTCGCCTGGCAGAACCTCCAGTACCACATCTTCCAGAACAGGAGCAGCGCCATAGCCCGCGGTCAGCTTTTGCGCCACCAGAACGGGATCGCGGCTGCCCGACCACGGCACAGTCCTGTCGCGTACGCTGACACCCCCGCCGAGGTAGGCCTTGATCACCTTCGGATCGCGGCGCACCGCAGCCGGTGGACCGCTTGCAATCGGCGCTCCCGCGTCGAGCACCACGACGTGGTCGGAAATGCCCATCACGAGCTTCATGTCATGCTCGACCAGGATGACCGCGACTCCGAGATCCGCTATCCGGCGCAGCAGCATGCTCAGCGCATCTTTGTCCGCTCGCATCAGCCCGGCGGCCGGTTCGTCGAGCAGCAACACGCTTGGCCGCATCGCCAGCGCCCGGGCGATCTCGATCAGGCGGCAATCGACGTGCGGCAAGTCGCCTGCCGGCGTCGCTAGCGCGCCGTGATAGCCGACGAATGCAAGCAACCCCTCCGCCGCACGCCGCCCTTCCTCCGTGGCAGCGTCGGCCAGCATGCCGCCAAGACGGCCACGCCGAAGCGCGATCTGCACATTGTCGAGCACGCTCATCGAGGGAAAGAGCTTTGTGGTCTGATAGGTACGCGCGATGCCGGCACGCGCCACATCGTAGGCGGGCGCGCCGGCCAGTTCTGTTTCGCCCAGGCGGATGCTGCCGGTATCCGGCCGGTAGAAACCACCGACCATGTTGAGAACCGTCGTCTTTCCCGCGCCGTTCGGCCCGATGATGCTGGTGACCTTTCCAGGCACAGCAACAAAACTCACACCAGTTGCCGCCTTGATGCCACCGAATGCGATGCCGATGTCAGAGACATCGAGGTTGGTCGTCGGCTCGCTAGGTTGCAAAAACGCCGCCACGTCGAAACCGGCACCGTCCGCGCATGCCGGGTCGGTGCGCCGCATGAATCGCGTCAGCGTGCCGAGCACGCCTTCGGGCGCGAGCCACAGCACGACCAGTAGAAGACCGCCGAAGAACAGCAACCGATACTCGGCCAGGCTCGACAACAACTCCGGCCCAATGACGCTGATTGCAGCGCCGACCACAGGTCCGAATACCCACCCAGCCCCTCCAACGATCACCGCCAGCAGGAAAAGGATTGATTGAGAGAACGGGAACGAATCCGGCGCAACGAACATGAACAGCGGCGCAAAGATCGCTCCGGCAAGACCCGCGAACACCGCGGATAACGCGAATGCAACCGTTTTCACGATCACTGGATTGAGACCAATCGAGCATGCCGCCACCTCGGCATCGCGTACAGCAACCATGCCACGGCCCCAGGCGCTGTTCGCCAGCCGATAGAAGAAAAACAACGAGCACCCAGCAAGCAGCACGGTCAGCACCGCCATTTCGCGCTCGGCGAATACCCGGCCGAACAACACCGGCGCCTTGAGGTTCATCAGCCCATTGGCGCCGCCAGTGAGATCGCGCCATTCGGTCGCGCCGTGCTGGATGATGAAAGCGAACGCGATGGTCACCATCGCCAGATATGGCCCGCTGACCCGCAACGCGGGCAGCGCGAGCGCAAAGCCGATCACTCCCGCTGCAACACCCGCCAACGGAAACGCGATCCAGAAGTCGATACCTTTCATTGTAAGGATTGCGGCGGTGTAGGCCCCGATTGCATAGAAACCGACGTGGCCAAGTGAAATCTGGCCAGCCAAGCCGACGAGAACGTTGAGGCCGACTCCAACCACGGTGGTCAACGCAACCAGCGCCAGCACGAAGGGCGCGTAACCATCCGCCATCGTCGCATAGAGCGCGGCCATCGCGGTCAACGCGAGGATCGTCGATGGCATGCCATGCCGGGTGAGAAACGCGGGCGTCATACCTTGTTCACCGCGGCGCGGCCGAAGAACCCATTCGGCATGACAGCGAGCGCCAGGATCACGACCGAGAATGTGACGATCTGCGTGTAGACCGATCCGGCAAACGCAGTGACCAGCGACTCGACCAGGCCATAGATCAATCCGGCCAGCATCACCCCCCAGGCCGAAGTAATCCCGCCGAGGATGGCCACGGCAAACGCCTTGATCCCGAACAGCGTCCCCATGTCGGAGTTAACGTTGAACAGCGGCGCGATCAGCAGTCCCGCAAGCCCGGCCAGCGCCGTCGAGATCATGAACGAAGCCGCGATGGCGAAACGCACGTTGATACCCATTAGGCGCGCTGCATCGGAGTTCTGCACCACAGCCAGCAAGGCCTTGCCGCGCCGCGTGTGATGAAACACCAGGTGAAGCCCGAGCGCGATGCCGAGCCCAACGACAGGAATGACGAGTTGCAGCGGATAGACGCCAGCGCCAAATATCTCCACAGGCTTTGCCGCGAGCACCGAAGGAAAGCTGCGCGGCTCCTTGCCGAAGGTGAAGAGCACGGCGTTGTCGAGGACGATGCCGCCGGCAACAGTCGCCATCAGCCAGGCGTTCGAGCCGCGCTCCGCGAACGGACGCACGAGCGCTCGCTCGACCACCAGCCCGAACAACGCGCAGATCGTCAATGACAGCGCCACCGCCAGAAGCACGGGCCAGCCGAGCGTAACCGCGAAGGTGTAGCCCAGCACCGCGCCCAGCATCATCGCGGAGCCCTGGGAGAAGTTGACCGTGTTGGAGACCACGTAGGTGACGTGAAAGCCAAGCGCGATCAGCCCGTACATGCTGCCGAGGCCGAGGCCGGAGATGATCGCCGATGTGATCAGCATGCCGGCCCGGACCCCGTCGAGATGCAACGGGACGCGGCCTCGGCCGCGCCCCGTGCCGTTTCAAACAATGCTAGTTCGTCAGCGGAAGGATTTCGCCTTCCTTGAAGAACGTGAAGATATAGTCGTTCGGCCCGAGCGCATCGTGATTTTCGGGGGTGAACGGCTTCGCGTAGGTCTTGATCAAGCCGTCGTACTTGTCGATGCCATAGAACGCCTGCCGGATCGCCGGGCCTTCAGTCGAATTGGCCTTGACGATCGCAAGCGCGGTCAGGTGCATCGCGTCGTAGGCGTTGGCAATGCCGACCGCCGGCGTGACGTCGGCGAGCGACTTGATCTCAGGATACTTCTTCTTCAGGCCGTCGAGTACGGACTGGCCCTTCGGCGACAGCTTGCCCGAGAAGCTGTAGGTCTGGATGAAGTGGACTTTCGCGCCACTCGGGCCCGCAAGCTCCGAGAAACGGCCGCCGGCCGGGCCCCAGTGCGACACGATCGGTACGTCCCAGCTCATGCGGTCGAGCGACTTTACCACCTGGGCGGACGGCGCGACGTTGGCGACCATGAAGAGTACGTCGGAGCCAGCCTGCTTGAGTCTCGTCAATTGCGGCACCACGTCGACGTCATTGGTCTCGAATTTCTCGACCCCCGCGTAGGGAATGTTCTTGGCTTCGAGCGCGGCTTTGAGACCCTTCTCGTTCGACTCGCCCCACGGATTGTTGATCAGGATCATACCGGGCTTCTTGGCTCCATATTTTTTCACCGCGTAGTCGACCAACGCAAAATCGACAATCTCGTCGACGGCGGACACGCGGAATACGTAGTTCTCCGCGGCGCCGTTGCGGGTGATCGGCGTGCCTGCCGCCCAGACGCCCATGAACGGCACCTTGGCGCCGTTGACGAACGGCACGATCGCGATCGATACCGGCGTGTCGAGACCGCCGAACAGCGCAACGACCTTCTCGCGCTGCACCAGTTCGCGGGCGGCAATGACGCCCTTGGCCGGGTTGCTTTCGTCATCGCGGACCAAAAGCTCGATCTTCTTGCCGAGTACGCCGCCCTTGGCGTTGATCTCATCGACGGCGAGCGACAGGCCGCGAACGATGGCCTCGCCGGATTTTGCGGACTGGCCGGACATGGCCGCCACCAATCCCAGCTTCACGGTCTGCTGGGCGTGGCTCGGAGCAACCGCAAGCAGCGCCAAGGCGCCGGCAAGCAGCAGGGACTTGAACAGTCTGGGTAGAAGCATTCGCATGGCGGCACCTCTCGCTACGATGAACCGGCCTTCAATGACGCAAGGGACGTGCCAGACGTATTCAGAGGAATCCGCGAAAATCGGCGTATTTCCTCAAGTTGGCGCGCCTACAAGCTAGGCAAATCCGCTGAGTTCGCCTAATTTGTATTCAAACGTGTATACAATCTTGACGGCTCATGCATGCTTTTTATGGCCCGCGATGTGCATGGGTCGTAGAGACCGTTTCCCAGGAGGACCCCATGGCCCAACTCAAAGCCCCCGTCGCCACCGACGAAACCGCAGTCGCCGCTGACATTGTCATGCGGTTTCTGGTCGCCTCCATGGTGCCAGATCCGCAGACCGCGGCGCTCTACATTTCGGACGAGCTGAAAATCACCTTTACTGGCGGCCGCAAATACAGCCATCCGCGCGAGACCGCGGCTTTCAACGGCAAGCGCTACAAGCTGGTGAAGAAGAAGATGGAACGCACCGACGTCGTTCCCGGCAACGGCGAAACCATCGTCTACAATCTCGGCACGCTTTATGGCGAATGGCCGGACGGTACGCCGTTCGAAGGCAATCGCTACGTCGACCGCTTCGTGGTCCGCGGCGGCAAGATCGTGCAGATGGACGTCTGGAACGACAGCGCCGAGCGGCTGCTGACCAGGAACGGCATCGAGGCCTGATCGGCTATTTCTTGGCTCGCTTCAGCCGTGCGCCATTGGCTTCGTCGCCGGCATAGCGGCCGAGGATGTTCTTGATGTCGCGGTCCTTGGGCGCCCGCGACACGATCAACGCGCGCCCCGCGACCGCGTCCAGATGATCATGCATCACGCCCTTGGCACGGGCCGCATCGCCCTTGGCTAGCGCCGCGATGATAGCGCGATGTTCGCTCACTGCGCATTCCGACGAATGCGGGCGGCTATAGAGCGCGAGCGTCAGCCCGCAACGCGAGGCATTCTCGCTGACGTAGCGGGTCAGCACCGGACTTCCGGTCATCTCCGCCAGCAGGATGTGAAACTCAGTGGCGAGACGGATCGACAGCGCCTCGTCATTGCCGCGAGCGCGCTCTTCTTCTTCCACATGAGAATTGAGCCGGTTGATCTGCTCCGGCGTAAGGCGCCCGGCCAGCCGCGACACGACCAGTGCTTCGAGACCAAACCTGACATCGAAGATGTCCCGCGCCTCGTCCCAGCTCGGCGTCGCGACGGTCGCGCCATGGTTGCGGCGCAGCTCCACCAGGCCTTCGGCCGCAAGCTGACCCAACGCGTGCCGCACGATGGTACGGCTTGCGCCAAAGCGCTCGCCGATCGCGTCCTCAGGCAGCTTCGCACCAGGCTCGAGCGCCTGCTCGATGATCGCATGGCGCAGCGCGCGATAGATCGCGCCCGCGCGATCGGTCCCTTCTTTTGGATTGCGTTTCGCAGCTTTGGCCAAGGCCGTTCGACCGTTTTGACGCTCGTTTGGTGACCGTTGTAGCATCAGACGCCTGCTGGTTTGCAAGTCAGTGCGGTTGCGCGCATTGCTCGCACCAGCGCTGCACGCGATAGGGCTCTCGCGCCAAGCCCACGCAATAATCTAGCACCACCGGCTCGAACATCTGAATGAACTCGCGCGCCCCCGCGTTGACCTTGTTCAGGTGTTCGACCGCGGCATGGGCCTCCATTGCTAGCTTCGGCATGTCCGCGCCCAGCACCTTGCCGCCCTCGACCAGCATTCGCCCGCCGACCATCACGCGGTCAACGCCGGTACCATCCTCGACGAACACGACGTGGTAGAGCGGCTCGTTCAGCGGCACGTAGTTGATGTGGTTGAGATCGAGGAACACGACATCGGCCTTGAAGCCCGGCGCGAGCCGCCCGATCGAATTCTGCATGCCGAGCGCGCGAGCGCCGCCCTTAGTCGCAGCCTCGAATGCTTCGGCGGCGCTGAGCCATTGCCGCGGATCGGGCCCCTGCACGCGGGAGATGTAGGCTGCAAGGCGCATCGCCTCGAACATGTTCTGGTTGTCGGAGGAAAGGCAACCGTCGGTGCCGAGACCGAATGCAATGCCCTTCTGAGTCATCTTTCGCGCTGCACCCATCCCCGACCCAAGCTTGAGATTGGAACCAGGATTGTGCGCGACCGTCGCGCCAGCATCCGCCAGCAAGGCCATATCGTCATCGTCGAGCCAGACCGCATGCGCGGCGGTGAAGTTCGGCGCCAGAAGACCGAGCTTGTGCAAATGGCCGACCAGCGTGGTGCCGTATTTTCGCGGACCGACCACCGCTTGCACTTTTGATTCGGCCACGTGCATCTGCATGCCGATGCCGTGCGTCTTGGCGAGGTCGCGGCACGCGATGATAAAGGCGTCACTGCAATGGTGCGGAATGGTCGGTCCCAGCGCCGGCCGAAGCTGATCGCGATTCCACGACCAGTTCTCAATCAGTTCGCGGCAGGTGGCGAGGCTGACGTCGTAAGGCGTGGCCTTGAGAGCCTCGGCTTTTTCGCGCATCCCCGCAGGCATCGCTTCAATCAGGCCCGGGATTGCGCGGAAGAATGTCGTATCAGCCATCATCGGCGCAATGACCGCCCGCATGCCGACGTCGGAATAGGCCCGCGCTACCGCATTGACGCCATCAACTGAAGGCGCGGGAATTTCGGCGGCGAGGTCGTAGCACGCGGTGCAGCCCTTCTGCAGCATCTCCAGCGCGCCAATCCGGGCGGAAAGATATTTGGTCTCCTCCGTGCGCCCTCCAGCCGTCCAGGGGTAGGCGTTTAGCAACAGTTCCAGCGACCATCGGTCGGCCATTGCCTTGCCGAGAGCGACAGTGGCGTGGGTATGTGAATTGATCAGCCCCGGAATCAGCAGGCGGTTGGTTGCGTCGATCCGTTTGGCATCGCTGCTGACGCTCTCGCCGGGCGGCAGCACGGCGGCGATCGTATCGCCGTCAACCAGTAGATCAGCATGGCCGCCATCGAGCCGGCCCGCCGTCAGCACGCGGCCGCCGTGGATGAGTTGTTTCACGATGGCGTCTCCACAAATTCGACCGCGGCCTGTTCGATCCGCAGGAACGAGGCCACGCCGGCGTCGATGCGGAAGCCATAATCGAGCCGCCCCACCACTCGAACCGGATGTTCGCTGCCTTCGCTCAGTATTGGCGAGGCGCAACAAAGCGTGATGACCGCCGGCGGCACTGCAGCGCAATCGGGGCAGACACCGGGCTGGTCGACCAGAAGCATGGACGGGCGCGGCCCGTGCGCATGGGAGAGAAATCCCTCGATCGCCACGTCGCGGCCGGACAAATCCTTCGTCGTCGCGCTGTAACGCACCTCGTCGGTGCCCAGATGATCGAACAGATCGGCAAATCCAAGCACCAACGGCATGGCGTCAGGCCGCGCTCGCGACCGCCAACCCCTCGTCCTCGGCGTGGGCGCGCGTCACCTCGCGCTCCAGCGTTTCCGTGAGGCGGGCGCGGTAGTCGTTGAAGCCGGGGTCGGTCATGCGCCGCGGCCGCGGCAGATCGATGCGAACCTCGTCGATGATGCGGCCGGGGCCCGCGCTCATTACCACCACGCGGTCTGCGAGCAGCACGGCCTCGTCGATGTGATGTGTGACGAAGATGATGGTCGGCCGGAACTCGAGCCAAACCTCCAGCAGGAACATCTGCATCAAAACGCGGGTCTGAAAGTCGAGCGCGGCGAACGGTTCGTCCATCATGATGAAATCCGGGCTCTCGACCAGCGCTCGGCCGATCGCGACGCGCTGCTTCATGCCGCCGGAAAGCTGATGCGGCCTATGGTTGGCGAATTTCGATAGCCGCACGCGGTCCAGCAATTCATTGACGCGAGCCTCACGCTGCGGCTTCGGCACCTTCTTCATGGCGAGCCCGAAACCGACGTTGTCCTGCACCGTCAACCAGGGAAACAGCGAGTGATCCTGGAACACCATCACAACGCCCGGTGCCGGCCCTGCGACCGGCTTACCGTCGAGCGTGATCCGGCCGCTCGACAGCGGCTCAAGGCCGGCGATCAGTTCCAACAGTGTGCTCTTGCCGCACCCGCTCGGGCCCAGGATCGCGACGAACTCGCCATTCTCGACGGTCATGTCGATGTCGCACAACGCAGCGACCGAAGTGCCGCCCGCTCCCGGCCAAACCTTGCCCACGCGCTGACAGGTCAACGTGGTCATGACTGCTGCCACCAAAGGATTTTGCGCTGGATCTGTACCAGTAGCACGTCGACCGCGTAGCCGGTCGCGCCAACGATACACATGCCGAGCAGGATCAGCTTGGTGTTGAACATCTCGCGTCCGAGAATGATCATCATGCCCAGCCCGTTCTTTACGCCGACCATCTCGGCCGCCAGCACCGCCATCCACGCGGCGAAGAAATTGATTCGCAGCATCGTGAACACCTGCGGCAGCACGGCCGGGAAGATCACGCGCGTCCATACCTGCGCCTTGGAAGCGCCGAAGCTGCGTGCGGTCTTGA
>Ga0190274_10002363_pt1 | contig 11135 bp, 9 predicted proteins | sample Popmic531T_FD_133002 | JGI IMG/M metagenome (GOLD analysis project Ga0190274, IMG submission 133002) | Populus adjacent soil microbial communities from riparian zone of Yellowstone River, Montana, USA - 531 T | ecosystem: Environmental > Terrestrial > Soil > Riparian zone | place: USA: Montana...
AGTTCGGCGGCCGGGTGGCGACCCTGGCCTGGAACGGCTACCGCCACATGGAGCTGTACTACGCGGCGTCCGGCTCGGGCGCGGTGCTGCACACCCTGAACCCGCGCCTGCATCCCGACCAGGTGGTCTGGATCGCCGACCATGCCGAGGACCAGATCCTGTTCTTCGACCTGACCTTCCTGCCGCTGGTGGAGGCGGTGGCGTCGCGGGTGAAGACGATCAAGGCCTTCGTCGTCATGACCGACCGCGCCCACATGCCGGTGGCCAGCGGCGTGCCGGGCCTGCTCTGCTACGAGGAGCTGATCGAAGGCGCGAGCGACGAGTTCGCCTGGCCGACGTTCGACGAGAACACCGCCTCGTCGCTCTGCTACACCTCGGGCACGACCGGCAATCCGAAGGGCGCGCTCTACAGCCACCGCTCGACCCTGCTGCACACCTACGCCGCGGCGCTGCCCGACGCGCTCAACTGCTCGAGCCGCGACGTGATCCTGCCCGTGGTGCCGATGTTCCACGTCAACGCCTGGGGCCTGCCCTACGTCGCCTGCATGGTCGGGGCCAAGCTGGTCTTCCCCGGCCCCTGGCTCGACGGCAAGTCGCTGCACGAGCTGTTCGAGGCCGAGGGCGTCACCGTCTCGGCCGGCGTGCCGACGGTCTGGCAGGCACTGCTCACCCACGTCGAGGCGAACGACCTCGGCTTTTCCACCATGCGCCGCACCGTCATCGGCGGCTCGGCCTGCCCGCCGGCGATGATGCGCGCCTTCCAGCAGCGCTACGACGTCCACGTGCTGCACGCCTGGGGCATGACCGAGATGAGCCCGCTCGGCACGGTCTGCAGCCTGAAGCCCAAGCACGCGGGCCTCGACCCCGAGGCGCGCATGGCGATCCAGGCCAAGCAGGGGCGCGCCGTGTTCGGCGTCGAGATGAAGATCGTCGGCGAGGACGGCCAGGAGCTGCCCCACGACGGCAAGACCTCGGGCGAGCTGATGGTGCGCGGCCCCTGGATCATCCAGCGCTACTTCAAGGGCGACGGCGGCGACCCGCTCGTCGACGGGTGGTTTCCGACCGGCGACGTCGCCACGATCGACGCCGACGGCTACATGCAGATCACCGACCGCAGCAAGGACGTAATCAAGTCCGGCGGCGAGTGGATCGGCTCGATCGACCTCGAGAACATCGCGATGGCGCATCCGGCGGTGGCGATGGCTGCCTGCATCGGCGCGCCCCATCCGAAGTGGGACGAGCGGCCGCTCCTGGTGGTGGTGAAAAAGCCCGAGACCGTCGTCTCTCGCGAGGAGCTGATCCGCTTCTACGACGGCAAGATCGCCAAGTGGTGGACGCCCGACGACGTCGTCTTCGTCGACGCGATCCCGCTCGGCGCCACCGGCAAGATGCAGAAGAACCGGCTGCGCGAGATGCTCGCCGGTCATCGCCTGCCGACGGCCTGAGCGGCAGTCCTCGACATGAGCGCGATCACCCTCGGCCGCTTCCCGGCGGCATCGAAGACGCTGTTCCCGGGTCTGCTCGCCTGCGTGGTGGTCGCCGCGGCGGCGACCTTCCTCTCCGAGCACTACGGCGCGCCGGTCATGCTGTTCGCGCTGTTGCTCGGAATGGCGATGAACTTCCTCTCCGCCGACGGCCCGTGCGCCCTGGGGATCGAGTTCACCGCGCGCCAGGTGCTGCGGGTCGGCGTCGCCCTGCTCGGCCTGCGCATCACGTTCGGCCAGATCGCCGAGCTCGGCTGGCAGCCGGCCGTGATCGTCGTCGTCTCGGTGGCGCTGGCCATCGCGGTCTCGATGCTGGCGGCCCGACTGATGGGCTTTCACATCCTGTTCGGCCTGCTGAGCGGCGGCGCCACGGCGATCTGCGGCGCTTCGGCGGCGCTGGCGCTCTCGGCGGCGCTGCCTTCGCATCCGCAGAAGGAGCGCGCCACCCTCTTCACCGTGGTCGGCGTCTCGGCGCTCTCGACCATGGTGATGATCCTCTACCCGATGCTGGCGCGCGCCTTCGGCCTCGACGAGAGGCTGGCCGGCATCTTCCTCGGCGCCACCATCCACGACGTCGCCCAGGTCGTGGGTGCGGGCTACGGCATGTCGAAGGAGACCGGCGACATCGCCACCTTCGTCAAGCTGATGCGGGTGGCGATGTTGGTGCCGGTGATCGTGTTCGCGGTGATGCTGGTGCGCGCCCGTTTCGCCGACATGGGCGACGCCGCCGGGGCCTCCGGCAAGCGGCCGCCGCTGCTACCCTGGTTCGCGGTCGCCTTCGCCGCGCTGGTCGCGATCAACAGCACCGGCTGGCTGCCGGCCATCGCGAGCCGCGCCGGCGGCGAGCTGTCGCGCTGGTGCCTGGTGGCGGCGATCGCCGGCATCGGCATGAAGACGCAGCTGAAGGACCTGGCCGCGGTCGGCCTGAAGCCGGTGCTGCTGATGGTCGCCGAAACTACTTTCCTGGCCGTCCTCGCGCTGCTGCTGCTGCGCTGGATCGGCTGACTCCACTGGAGGATCTCGAATGAAGTCCGATCTCTCCGCCGGCCTGAGCCGCCGCCACCTGCTCGCCGCCGCGGCGCTCTCGAGCTTCGCCTTCGCCGCCCGCGCCCAAGCCTTCCCGAGCAAGCCGATGCGGGTGATCGCCGCCGGCCCCGCCGGCGCTACCGCCGACATCGTCGCCCGGCTGGTGACCGAGCCGCTGGCCAAGGAGCTCGGGCAGACCGCGATCGTCGATCCCAAGGCCGGCGCGGCCGGCGCGATCGCCGTCACCGATCTCCTGAACTCGCCGCGCGACGGCCACACCTTGCTGGTCGGCGTGAGCTCGCTGGTAAGCGAGGTGCCGCACATCGTCAAGCTGAAGATCGACATGCGCCAGTCGCTGCGGCCGATCGCCGAGCTGGCGCGCGGCGGCCTGGTGCTCGTCGCGAACCCGTCGTTCCCGGCGAAGACATTGCCCGAGCTGATCGCCCACGTGAAGGCGAATCCGGGCAAGGTGAACGTCGCCTCGTACAGCCCGGGCAGCCTCAGCCACGTGCTGGGCCTGCTGCTGAACCAGGCCGCCGGCATCGACCTGCAGCACGTCGGCTACAAGGGCTCGACCCCGGCGCTGGCCGACGTGATGGGCAACCACGTGCCGCTGATGTTCGACGGCATCGGCACCTCGCTGCCGCTGGTCAGGAGCGGCAAGCTCAAGGCCTTCGCGGTCAGCACGCCGCGGCGCAGCCCGGTCCTGCCCGACGTGCCGACCTTCACCGAGCTCGGCTTCCCGAAGCTCGAGGCGCTCGCCTGGATGGGCCTGTGGTGCACGCCCGACGTGCCGGCGCCGGTGCAGGCGCGCCTGCGCGAGGCCACGCTCAAGGTGCTGGCCCAGCCGGCCCTGCGCGACCGGCTGCTCGAGCTCGGCTTCGACGTCGGCCTGCCGCGCGGCGTCGACGAGATCGTCGCCGGGCTGAACGCGGACTACCAGCGCGTCGGGGCAGTGCTGCAGTCGATCGGGTTCAAGCCGGAGTAGCCGACTCATCCCCACGCCCGAGCCATGCCTCCAGCTCGAGCATGACCTGATCGAATCCCGCGGCGCGTCCGGAGGCCTCGGCGGCTTCGAAGGCCGCGTCGCCGAGAGATCGGCGCGAGCTTGCGAGCAAAGGCGCCAAGTGCTCGAGCTCGCCGGGCTCGTGCCGGTATCCCCATGCCAGGAGCTGGCGGTCCGAGGCGCCCCAGAAGCGAGCCGCGACGGCATGGTCACCCAAGCGCGAGGCCAGCCCGACCGTCGCTTCGACCAGGTCCACGCTGACCTTTTCACCGCGCGCCAGCGGCAGGCATTCGAGGGCGAACTGCCGCGCTTCCTCGAGCTTGTCCCGTGCGACCAGAAGTCGGATCAGGTTGTCGATCAGGATCACGATTCCTACCCGCCCGGCGTGCCGGCGGGCCAGCACCAGCGCCTCGCGATAGCAGTGCTCGGCGGCATCGAGCTCACCGGCCCGGTGCCTGGACGCGGCGATGCTGACCAGCACAGTAAACATCAGGACGCCGTCGTCCTGACGGCTGGCCATCTCGAAGGCGTCCTGACTGGCCCGCTGTGCCGCGTCGCTGCGGCCCAGGGCTTCCAGCGCCATGCCCACCGTCGCGGTGGCCCAGGCGAGAGCCTGCGGCGCTCCAAGATGCCGCGCCGCCGCCAGCGCTTGCTGCGCGAAGCCAAGTGCCTCCTCGTGGCGCCCGCGAAAGAGGCTCAGTCGCGCCAGCGCGCGCAGCGTGCCCTCGCGAGCCGGCGTGTCGGCCGCTGCGCGATCGTGCTCCAGGGCGGCCATGGTCAGGCGGTAGCCGAGCTCGACGCTGTTCCAGCCCCAGTAGTAGGCGCAGGCGGCTGCGAGCCGCAGGCCCGACTGCGGATCGACCGGGCCCGCGCAGCACCAGGTCATCGCAGCGACCAGATTCTCGTGCTCCTGCTTGAAGCGGCCCATCCACTTGTCCTGCTCGGGTCCGCGCACCCGCGGCGCGGCTTCCTCGGCCATCGCGATGTAGTGGGCCACGTGCCGACCCCTCGCGGCCTCTCCCTCGCCGCATTCGTCGAGGCGGTCGAGCGCGAACTGGCGCACCGTCTCGAGCATGCGGTAGCGGGGTAGCCCGCCGGCGACCTCGCGATCGACGGTGAGCAGCGACTTGTCGTGCAGCGCCGTCAGCAGCGCCAGCGCGTCGTACTCGTCGGCGGTCTCGGCGATCTCGGCCGCGGCCTGCAGCGTCCAGCCGCCGGCGCACACCGACACCTGGCGAAGCATCCGCTGCTGCGGCACGCTCAGCTGCTCGTAGCTCCACTGCATCGCCGCGTGCAGGGTCTGGTGGCGAGGCAGGGCGCGGCCACCGCCGGTGAGGAGGCGAAAGCGGTCGTCCAGCCGCGCCGCGATCTCGGCCACCGGCAGCATCGTGATGCGCGCGGCCGCCAGCTCGATGGCCAGCGCGATGCCGTCCAGACGCCGGCAGATCTCGGCCAGCGCGGCGGCGTTGCCGGCATCGAGCTCGAAGTCGGGCAGGGCGAGCCGGGCCCGGTCGACGAAGACGCGCCCCGACTCGGCCTCCAGCACCGAGGCCAGGTCGTCCGCCGCCGGCAGCGACAGCGAGCGCACCGGATAGATCTGCTCGCCGCTGAGGCCCAGGCCTTCGCGGCTGGTGGCCACGATCGTGGTGTCGCCGCCGCCCGCGAGCAGCGCCTCCACCAGCGCCACCACGCCATCGATCACATGCTCGCAGTTGTCGAGCAGCACCAGCGTGCGGCGGGTGGCCAGGTGGTCGAGCAGCCGCTCGACCACGGGCTTGTCGCCCTCTTCGCGGATGCCGAGCACGCCGGCGCAGAGCGAGGCCACGCGCCCGGCTTCGTTCAGCGGCGCCAGGTCGACGAACCACACGCCGCCGTCGAAGGCCTCGAGCTGCTGTTGCGCGAAGCGCAGCGCCAGGCGGGTCTTGCCGCAGCCGCCTATGCCGGTCAGGGTCAGCAGCCGCGTCGACGCCAGCAGCCGCGCCAGGTCGGCCAGCGCCGCCTCGCGGCCGATGAAGCGGGTGCGCGGGTCGGGCAGGTTGTGGCGTGGGCGCTGGCCCGCGGCCGACGCGGCCGGCGCCGCCGGGTCCGCCTGGCGCGCCGCCGTCAGGCGGTAGCCGTAGCCGGGCAGCGTGGCGATCGCGCCGGCGCCGAGGAGCTTGCGCAGGTTGCCGATCTGCGTGGCGATGTTGTGCTCTTCCACGACCAGGCCCGGCCAGACCAGGTCGAGCAGCTCCTGCTTGGTGACGAGCCGCTCGTGGCGCTGGGCCAGCACGAGCAGCAGGTCGAAGGCGCGGCCGCCGAGCGCCACCGGCTCGCCGCGCACGCGCAGCACCCGCTCGGCCGGGTGCAGCTCGAAATGGTCGAAGCGCAGCGTTTCGGCGGCAACGGCAGGGGTCAAGGGGGCACTCCGGGCAACGGGCGGCGGTCGCTTGACCTCGTTTTACAACCCTTTGAATCCGGCTTGAAGACGCCGCGGCCCCCGCTGGGCAGAGTCTGCTCCAGGCGCTCGACTCCGGTCGGGCGCCACCCGTCGCGCCACTCGACTTCTCTGGAGCACACGCCATGTCTCACGTCAGCCAGCATTCGACCGATCCCACCCGCTACGCCAAGTGCGTCGAGGTTTCCAAGCGCATCCGCTGGGACACCGACCGCGACGTGATCCGCGGCCGCCAATTCGACTTCGCCAAGAAGTTCCTGCCCGATGGCCTGTCGAAGGTGGCGCGGCTGCCCTTCCTCACGGCCGACGAGCAGCGCCTGTTCTCGCAGATGCAGGGCCGCACCTACGCCAACATGTTCGCGCTGGTCGAGCGCTTCATCGGCGCGAAGATGCTCGAGGTCAGCCGCGGCCACTGGCTGGGCGACCAGGTCGCCATGGAGGCGCTGGTGCGCCTGACCGACGAGGAGTTGAAGCACCAGGAGCTGTTCCGGCGCATGGAGACGATGATGGCGCCGGGCATGCCCGCCGGCTACCAGTTCCTGCCGCAGCCCAACGAGGTGGCGCAGGCGGTCCTGGCGGCCTCGACCTGGGCAGTGCTGGCGCTGACGTGCGACATCGAGCTGTTCTCGCAGGCGCACTACCGCAGCAGCATCGAGCCCGAAACCCGGATCGACCCTCTGTGGAAGGACGTGTTCCTGTTCCACTGGAAAGAGGAGTCGCAGCACGCGATCATCGACGAGATGGAGTGGCTGCGCGAGGACGAGCGGCTCGACAAGGCCCGGCGCGACCAGGCGGTCGATGAGCTGATCGGCCTGGTCGGCGCGGTCGACGGCATCTGCCAGGCGCAGGCCAAGGCCGACGCCGCCTACTTCGTGCAGGTGGCCGGCCGCGCCTTCGACGCCGATCAGTCGAGCGCCATCCATGCGACGACGCTCGATGCCTACCGGTGGCAGTACATCGTCAGCGGCGTGCAGGACCCCCGCTTCCTCGAGCTGCTCGGCTCGATGATCGACGCCGAACAGGGCGCGCGGATCAACGCCGCTCTGGCGCCGATCGTCGGCGCGGTCCACTGAGCCGCGCGCCTTCTAGCCCGTGCCAGTCGCGAGCGTGCCTTGCACCACCCGCGACGGCACCGCGAACGCGCCGCCGCCCAGGTGGTGCAGGGTATGCATGTCGGCGTTGTCCTCGCGGAACGACCAACGGCCGTTCGCGAACACGCGGTCGTCGGCGAGGGCGGACACGACCTCGCCGAACACGGTGTCGTAGGCGCTCTCGCAATGCGGCTCGGCGATCCGGCGCAGCTCCAGCCAGGCGCAGCAGCCTTCGATCAGCGGCAGGCCGAGCACCGGACCGGCGAAGGCGGCAATGCCGTGGCGGGCGAACTTGTCGCCGCCGTCGCGCCCGCTCTCGCTGCCGACCCGCCAGGCGAGATCGGCGAGCGCCGGCACCGGCAGGCTGAGGGCGAAACGCCCGCTGGCCTGCAGCAGCTCGCTGGTGAAGGTCTTCTTGTCGACCACGACCGCGATCCGCGGCGGCGTGAACTCGACCGGCATCGACCAGGCGGCGGCCATGACGTTGCGACGGCCCCCGTGCTCGGTCGATACCAGCACGGTCGGGCCGTGGTTGACCAGGCGGCTGGCGTGGCGGAGCGAGACTTCCCGGCGCACGTGGCGTTCAGTCGACGTTGATCACCCGCATCCCCACGAGCTTGCCGCCCACCTTGTCGAGGACCTGGATGGTCGTCTGGCGCGGCTTGAAGCCACGTGGCAAGGGCAGGTTGCCGCGCACCGTGTCGTAGAGCCCGACCGAGACCGGCACCGGCGGCAGCGACACGGTGTCGGCGGCGCGGCCGGACGCGCCGGCGACGACGAACTGCATCACGCCACCGAACGGATTCGCGCCGGCGCGCTCGCGCGACAGCACGACGTTGTAGACGAGCGAATCGCCTTGCACCTCGAAGCGTGCGGCGCGCACCGCCACCGGCGCGTTGCGCGGATCGGGAGGCAGCGAGGCGACGAGCGCCGCGATGTCCTGGCGCAGGCGCTGCGCGGTTTCCTTCCCCGCCCCCAGCTCCGACGCCAGGCGCTTGTTCTCGTCGAGCGTGCCGCGCAGCCGGTCGGAGGCCGCGGTCAGCTCCGCCTGCAGTCGCTGCCGCTCCGCATCGGCACGCTCGAACGACCCGCGCAGCCGGGTCGAGTCGTCGGCGCTGAGGCGGGGCGGCAGGTAGCGCTCCTGGACGAAGAAGAGGCCGCCGGCGCCGAGCGCGATGCCGAGCAGCAGGAGCATCAGCCAGCGGGGCACGCCGCGCCGCGAACGACTTCGACCATAGGGATCGAAGGGAATGGGCTTGGAGGAGGATCCGAACATCAGGCAAGGGGAAAAGCAGCGGGCGCCGGGGAGCGCCAGCCGGTCGGAGCGCGGAGCCACGCCGAGGCGAGGATGCGCAGAGGATGGGTGTGGCCGGAGGTTACACGACCGGGATTGCGCATCGCAGCACAATTCCCTGCCCCGCGGCGGATAAGACCATCACGCCGGAGACGGCCCGCAGCACGCCCGTTCCAGGAACCCATGACATGAATTCCGCCCTTCGCCACGTACTCGCCACCGCCGTCCTGCTCGGCTCGAACTGGGCGGCTGAGGCCCAGCCCGCCTTCAGCGCCGCCGACGTCGCTTGGAGCCGCGCCGCCGGAACCGCGACGGTGGAGGGCCGCGCCGAGGTGCCCAACCCCGGCGGCCTGCCCCAAGGCTGCGCCGGCGGGGAGGCCCAGCTCTTTCCCGCCGACCCGTACGCGACATCGATGATGCGGTTCATCTTCGGCAGCGATGCTCGCGGCTACGCGCCGCTGGCCACGGCGCGCTATCCCGACCAGATCGCGGCCGACTTCAGGAACACCGTGCGCCGCATCGGCTGCGACGCCGAGGGGCGCTTCCGCTTCGACGCGGTACCCGCCGGCCGCTGGTACGTCTTCACCAACGTCGTCTTCCGATCGGCCCGCGGCGACGCGGAGCCGATGGGCGGCTCTCTCATGCAGCGCATCGACGTGGCCGACGGAGCCCGGACCAACGTGCTTCTCACGCCGTGAAGTCGCCTCGTCCCACCCGCCTCGCCTTCTGCGCGGTCGTGCTGACTGCGGTGGTGTGCGCCGCGTCGTGCACGAACGCACGATCGGACTGGCGAACTGCCAGCCGCGAGCCGGCAGGCCTCGCGCCTCATCCTGCCGAGCTGAAGGAAGCCGTGGTCCAGGTGTACGGCGCTCGGACCATCGGCGCCAAGGGCCTGTTCGGCGTGCACACCTGGGTCGCGGTCAAGCCCGCCGAGGCCGCTGAGTGGACGGTCTACGAAGTGGTCGGCTGGCGGCTGCGCTGGTCCGAGAGCGCGATCGTCGTGCACAGCCGGGCGCCGGACGCGCGCTGGTTCGGCGCGATGCCGGAGATCTACGCGGAGCGGCGCGGACCGGGCGTCGACGAGCTGATCAAGCGCATCGACGCCGCGGCCCGCGCCTATCCCTACGGCGCCGAGTACCGGGCGTGGCCGGGTCCGAACTCCAACACCTTCACCGCCTGGATCGCGCGCGCGGTGCCGGAACTGCAGGTCGACCTCCCGGCCACGGCGATCGGCAAGGACTACCTCGGCAGCTCCATCTTCGCCACGGCTCCGAGCGGCAGCGGCGTCCAGCTCTCGCTCGGGGGCGTGCTCGGCGTGGCTGCGAGCGCGGTCGACGGCCTCGAGCTCAACATGCTCGGCCTGAACTTCGGGATCAGCCCGAGCGGCTTGAAGCTGCCGATCGTGGGGCGGATCGGGAGCAGCCCGGGGCCGAGAGCGGATCTTCCGGCCCTCCCCGCTGGGGAGTGAGGGCCTGCGCAAGCAAGCGATCTATGGCTCTCCGCATGGCTCTCCATGGTGCTTTCGGCCGATGCCCGACGCCCTGACCGGCGACGAGAATCTCGGCATCGAAGGCGGTACGCCGCCGCATCACCTCGAAGGGGATCCATGGGACTGCTGAGCGCACTGAACCTGCCGACGCCGAAGGCGCTGGCCGACGCCAAGGCCGGCAAGGAAAAGGAAGCACCGGGGGCCTCCGCTGCGAAGACCGGCCTGTGGGACCAGGCCAAGGACAAGGTCGCGCAGGGTCGCAAGTCCATCGAAGGATTGACCAAGGCCTACACCGAGGCCAAGAAGGAATTGCTCGAGCCGCTCGAGAACGCCAAGAAGGTGGCCGACGCCGACTACGGCAACGAGACGCCGACGCAAAGCGCGGTCGATCCCGGTGCGGCCGAGCAGAGCCTGAAGGACTTCGCCGACCAGGTCGAGGCCGCGACCAAGCGCCTCAAGCAGGCGCAAGGCCTGCTGGGCAAGGCGAAGGGCGAATCGGCGACGGCCAAGGCGCTCGGCCAGACCGCCGAGGCGCTCGGCAAGGTGGCCGAAGGCCTGGAGAAGGTGGGCGACGGCGCCGGCAAGGTGCTCGCGATGGCCACCGCGGCGAGGAAGCTCCAGGAGTGCCGCGAGGTCCTGCGCCGGGTCGAGGCGGTCGACTTCTCGGACACGAGCAACCGGCGGAAGAACGCAGAGGCGATGGGCGACCTGGCCAAGCTCTTCGGCGAGTTCGGCGCCGAGGCGAGCAAGGAAGTGCCGATGCTGAAGGGCTACTTCCAGCTCATCTCGCGCCTCGGCGAGATCTGGGTGCCGTTCGCGAAGATGGTCGACCGGCGCGAGCAGGAAGCGTTCGATGCCGCCGACGGCAAGATGAAGCAGGAGCAGGCGCCCGAGCCCAAGGGCATCGCCGCCGACACCGGCGAGACGATCGCCCTCGAGGACGTGCCGAAATTCCTCGACCGGCAGTGGACCACCTTCGACAGCTCGGGCGAAGTGCGCGCGGCTCGTCAGGCGCGCGACATCCGCGAGGACGGCGAGTTCGACGAGAACTTCCGGCAGTTCCGCGAGGCGATCGACAAGAGCCAGGGCCTGAAGGCGAAGATGCTCCATGCCATCGCCGAGAACACGCCGGTCGAGCTGCCGGGTGAGCGCTTCCTGCAGGAAGACCTGGCGCGCCACTGGAAGGCCTGCCACGAGGTGGTCGTGAAGCTCGAGGCCGAGCTCGACAAGAACTGGAACTGGATGGGCGTCACCTACCGGCCGGCGGTCCGGGCGCTGGCGGCGGCCAAGCCGAAGAAGGGCTGAGCC
>Ga0190274_10002364_pt1 | contig 11132 bp, 9 predicted proteins | sample Popmic531T_FD_133002 | JGI IMG/M metagenome (GOLD analysis project Ga0190274, IMG submission 133002) | Populus adjacent soil microbial communities from riparian zone of Yellowstone River, Montana, USA - 531 T | ecosystem: Environmental > Terrestrial > Soil > Riparian zone | place: USA: Montana...
ACGTCGCCTAACAGTTTTGTGCCGCACGTCCTGATCCGTCAGGGTGCGAAGCTGACGGCCGGCTGGCAGGACGTGGTGGAGGAACTGCCACACCCGATCCGCGAGCGGGTTCTGCTGCCCCTCATCGCTCAAATGGAGTCGGTACCGCAGCCCCAACTGGAGGGTGCGGAGAAAAAAGTTTGGGACTCGCTGTCGCTTCAGGAGACAGTCGCGATCGATAGTCTGCTTTCGCGATTGCCGATTAATGCATCCGACATTTACAGTGCCCTGCTCTCACTCGAGACACAAAATTTGATTCGCCAACTTCCTGGAAACAAATACATTCGGCGGCTTTGAAAAATCTCGGGGGTTGCTTTTTATCGGCTTCCGCACTATGTAGTTAACGGGAAAGACGCAAGAACATGGCCGCAAAGAAATCATTAGTGATCGTGGAGTCGCCGGCAAAGGCGACCACTATCAACAAGTATCTGGGGAAGGATTTCGTCGTAAAGGCCTCTCTCGGGCACGTGAAGGATTTGCCGAAAAGCAAGCTGGGCGTGGATGTTGACAACAACTTCGAGCCCGTCTACGAGGAACTCAAGACCAAAGAAAAGGTCATCAAGGAACTCAAGGCCGCCGCGAAGTCCGCAGACCGCATCCTGCTGGCGGCCGACCCGGACCGCGAAGGCGAAGCCATTTGCCAGCATCTGAAAGAACTGCTCGGGGGTGGCAAGGCCGAAATTTTTCGCGTCATGTTCAACGAGATCACGCCGAAGGCAATAAAGGCAGCGGTCGAGAATCCCGGTCGTATCAATCAGAACGTTGTCGATGCCCAACAGGCGCGCCGCATTCTGGATCGGCTCGTGGGGTATCAGATCAGCCCCTTGTTGTGGGACAAGGTTCGCCGGGGTATCTCTGCAGGCCGCGTGCAAACCGTCGCACTGCGCCTGATCGTTGAACGCGAAACCGAAATCAAGGCGTTCAAGCCGGAAGAATACTGGTCCATCACGGCGCGTCTCGAAGGCAGCCAGCCGCCGCCTTTCGAAGCAAAACTCGCGAAGATCAAAGGGAAGACCGCCGAGGTTACGACCCAGGCCGAGGCCGACCATGTTCTGCAAAGCCTCGATGGCGCGTCGTTCAACGTCGAATCCGTCATTACCAAGGAAAAGAAGCGTTCGCCGGTCCCGCCGTTCACCACCAGCAAGCTGCAGCAGGATTCGGCACGGCGCCTGCGCTTTACCGTGAAGAAGACGATGATGCTCGCGCAGCGGCTTTACGAAGGCATCGAACTGGGCGAAGAAGGGCGCATCGGTTTAATTACCTATATGCGTACCGATTCCACGCGCGTTTCTGACGACGCCATGCAAATGGTGCGTTCGTACGTTTCCGATGTCTATGGCGCGCCGTATCTTCCGGAGAAGCCTGTTGTCTACAAGAGCAAGAAGGATGCGCAAGACGCACACGAAGCGATCCGGCCGACATTCGTTGGCCGCACACCCGACGACCTGAAGCCGTATCTCTCCGATGATGAGTTCAAGCTCTATCGGTTGATCTGGACCCGTTTTCTTGCGTCCCAGATGAATCCCGCGATCTACGACCAGACCAGCGTCGAAATCACCGCGAAGGACTATCTGTTCCGCGCTTCCGGCCGCGTGCTCAAGTTCGACGGTTTCCTGAAAGTCTACGAAGAGACTGCGGACGAAGACACCAAAAAGCCGGAGGACGAAGAAGACATCACGCTTCCCGCCCTTACCCAGGGTGAACTGCTGAAATCGCTGGGGATTACGCCGAAGCAGCACTTCACGGAACCGCCGCCGCGTTACACGGAAGCGTCGCTCGTGAAAGTACTCGAAGAGAAGGGCATCGGCCGCCCGTCAACGTACGCAACGATTCTGACGACGATCCAGGATCGCGAGTACGTCGTGAAGGAACAGGGTAAGTTTCGTCCCTCCGAACTGGGCACTGTCGTGACAACCATGCTCGTGCGCCATTTCGAAGAGATCTTCGACCTTCAATACACCGCGCGTATGGAAGAGGAACTCGACGAAGTCGAAGAAGGCAAGATGACTTGGGTCGAAGCTCTTGATGAGTTCTACAAGAAGTTCCAGAAGGACCTGAAGAAGGCCTCCAAGAACATGGAGAATCTCAAGGCGCAGGAACTACCCACCGATCAGGTTTGCGAGAAGTGCGGCAGTCCCATGGTGCAGAAGTGGGGACAATTCGGCAGCTTCCTCGCTTGCTCCGGCTACCCCGAATGCAAGAACACCAAAGAGATCGCGAAGGAAGAGGTTGCAGGCAAGGAAGGCAGCGAAGGTGGCGCGGAAGCCGAGATCGAGCCGTGCGAAAACTGCGGCAAGCCGATGGCCCTCAAGCGCGGTCGATTTGGACAGTTCTACGCGTGCACCGGATATCCGGAGTGCAAGACCACCCGAAAGATCATCGGCAGCGGCGGTGCTCCGAAGAAACCCGATATCGTGCTGGACGAGACCTGTCCGCAGTGCAAGGAAGCCAAGCTGGTCATCAAAGACGGCCGCTTCGGTCCCTTTACTTCGTGCAGCAATTATCCGAAGTGCAAATACATCAAGCCGAAGACGATCGGTGTGCCGTGCGCAAAGTCAGGCTGCGGCGGTGAATTGATCGAGCGTCGTTCCAAGCGCGGCAAGGTTTTCTACGGTTGCCTGAAGTATCCCGAATGCGATTTTGTGCTGTGGAACAAGCCGGTGTCCGAGCAGTGCCCGCAGTGCGGCGCGCCCTATCTGCTGGAGAAGACGACGAAGCGTGAAGGCACGATCCACTACTGCAACGTGACCGAGCCAAAATGCGGCTACAAGATTTCCGTTGAGACGGCGGATGCGGAGGGAGTGGCCTCCTAACAGGGCGCAGCTAGTGTGGCAGCGTTGAGGCGCGAACTCTCCGCCTCAGTTGAGGCGGAGTGGATGCGCGATCAAGAGAAATGTCCGAAGATCCTTACTTCGCGCAGACGAGGCGGTCTGTTCAAGTACCAAAACAATTCTTTCTTTGATCTTGAACGGCACCACCTCGTCTGCGGCGATAAGGTGGCTGTCGCCTCAATTTTCTTACTGCCGCCCTGCTCCAACGTTTCCGATAGCTCTAAAATCCCAACGCTTTGGCGGCGCCGATGACGCCCGCGGACATCGCGCATCTTTTCTCACTCACCAACGAGTACCGCTCCATCAAGTACGATTTGCGCAACGTCCAGATTCTTCTGGAACGTCTGGGAAATCCCCACCAGTCCTTTCGCTCCGTACTGGTAGCGGGCACCAACGGTAAAGGTTCCGTTGTTGCGATGTTGTCGGCAATGATGCCGGATGCGGGCGTCTATACATCCCCTCATCTTCAACGCCTTAACGAGAGGTTCCGGATCGGCAGCGTCGAAATATCCGACGAGGATCTGGCTGCCGTTTACAAGGAAGTCGCAACGGCTGCGGGCGACGGCGCGGGATTCCTCTATCCTCCAACCTATTTCGAAATGACCACGGCCATGGCGTTCACTTACTTTCGCAATCGCGTGAAGTTCGCGATTCTGGAGGTGGGAATGGGAGGGCGGCTGGATGCCACGAACGTCGTGCACCAGGATGTTTCCGTGATCACGAGTATTGGCCTGGATCATCAGGCGTTCCTTGGAAACACTCTCGAGCAGATTGCGGTGGAGAAGGCGGGGATCATCAAGGGCAGTGAACCCGTTGTGGTTGGGCCGGATGCAGAGTACGACATCGTTCGCCAGCACTCCGGAGAACGCCTCTATGCGACGAAGCACCTGCAGCGGGAAGCGCGATCGTTGGGCGGCGGGCATTTCGAATTCGATGTGACCACGCCTATCCGCCAGTATCGAGGTCTTAAGCCGTCGCTCCCGGGGCGTCATCAACTCGACAATGTCGTGATCGCTATCCGGGTCGGCGAATGTCTGAAGCTTTCACGCGACCAGATCGTACAAGGCGTGAATAACGCCGTCTGGCCGGGCCGTTTGGAAACGATCCCGGGGCACCCGTCGTTCCTACTTGACGGAGCGCACAACGACATGGCGATGCAGGCTCTGTGCTCCGCTCTTGCGGAGTTTTATCCGCGAGGTGTCCGCTTGATATTCGGTTGCATGGCCGACAAGGACTATAAAGGGATGCTGAAGCACCTGCAGCCTCACGTTCAAGATGCGGTCTTCACAAGGGCCTCGGGCAGTCGCTCAAAGGATCCCGCGGAATTGCAGGCCCTGTGGCCGGGATCGCGCACGGCGGCTTCAGTTCGCGAGGCCATTGAACTTGTCCGGCCGGAATGCAGTCCCGACGACACGGTCCTGATTTGCGGCTCCCTGTACCTGATTGGCGAAGCGCGCGGCGTGTTAGAGTGATTTTAGAATGCATGGAGTCGCCGACCGGTTAAGTCATGCCCGATCCGTGCTTGTCACGGCGCCGCTGGTGATTGCCGCGACTGCCCTCATGGGATCGCTTTCCCTGGCAAGTTCCCTGATCGATTCCACGGGAAGGATCCAGCACGCGTGCGCGCGGTGGTGGGGCCGAATGGTGTTGCGGATCTGCGGTGTCAGTCTCTCGATCCACGGGGATTCGCGGCTTCACGAAGAGAACACGTACGTTTTTTGCGTCAACCATCAGAGCCATATGGATATTCCGGTGGTGCTGGCCGCTCTTCCGATCCCTTTCCGGTTTGCGGCAAAAAAGGAACTGTTTCGCATTCCATTTCTCGGTTGGCACCGGCGCCGAACCAGCCATATTGCGATCGACCGCCAAAATCCTCATGCGGCCGTCAAATCCTTTAGAGACGCCGGTGAAAGGCTTCGAGGAGGAGTGTCGCTGGTGTTCTTTCCCGAGGGCGGGACGAGTTTCGACGGCAGTATCAAGCCGTTCAAGGGCGGTGGCTTTGTGCTGGCGGGACAGGCCCAGGCACCGATAGTTCCGGTAACAATCAGGGGATCGCGAGCGACGCTGCTGCCAAAGACCCAGCATGTCCGAGGCGGGCCGGTCGAAGTGATTCTCGGAAACCCCATAGCTTCAGAAGGGTGCTCGCCGAAGGAGTTGACGGCGCGCGTCCGGGAAGAAATCGTAGCGACATTTGAGAATGGCAAAACCCTGGATCGGAATACCCACACGCTTTCGCGATAGCGGCGAACCTGTCCCCGAGATCCGGCATTATCTCGACGCCGTGTTCTGGGCGGGAGGACTCCCCGTCATGATTCCTACGTTCGCTCCGCTGTCCGTGGCTCAGGAGTACCGGGAGCGGCTCGATGGCATCCTGCTGCCCGGGAGTCCGACCGATATCGACCCCGCGATCTTTGGAGAGGAACGGCACCCGAAACTGGGAAAATTGTTTCCGGAACGGGATGCACTGGATCTGCTTCTGCTGGAATATGGGGACCGGGTGCACCTGCCCGTTCTGGGCATTTGTTTCGGCGCCCAAAGCCTGAATGTCTTTCGCGGTGGCAAGCTCGTTCAGGATATTCCTGACGTTGTCCCCTCGGCGGTGGCTCATGATGATCATGGGGAGCCCGAACAGCCGGCGCGCCACAGCGTGCGTTTGGGCAAAGGCAGTTTGCTGGCGCGGCTTGCGGGTTCTGAGGCCCTTGAAGTGAACAGCTTCCATCATCAGGCGATATCCGAACCTGGCAAGAATCTCCGGGTTGTGGCGACGGCTCCAGATGGCGTGATCGAGGCGGTCGAAGATACGACGGGCAAGTTTTTCGTCGGCGTGCAATGGCATCCCGAGCGTGGATTCCAGGATGATCCATTCGCCCGGGCGTTGTTCACGGAATTTGTGGAAGAGGCTGCCAAGTCGCAATCTCGGGTGCATCCGGTATAATGAGGCGGACTAATTCGATGAAAACAAACCATTCCATACGAATCGCGCTAGCGTTACTCCTTGTGTTCGCGGTGTTCACGCCGACCGGTCAGGCGCAAGCGTCGGCGAGTGCAGAGAAGGTCTTCGATTCCATGATTGAAGCCCTTGGCGGCAAGGCCTACCTCGATGTGAAGGAAACCCTGGTCACCGGCCGTTACTTCACGTTCAAACGCGATGCAGTCAGCGGTTCGGAGCTCTACGCGGACTACATCAAGTTCCCGGACATGGAGCGAACGGAGTTCGGAAAAGAGAAAGAGAAGACAATCCAGATCACCAAAGGCAAGGAAGGTTGGAAAGTGACTCCTCCTGTCAAAGGCAAGATTCCCGACGTGCAGCCGCAACCCAGGGCGGAGATTAACGAGGTTCTGGACGACATCAAGACTGGCTTTGGTTATGTCACCCGCTTTGTTGTGAACACGCCGAGAACTTCGCTCGTCAACGCCGGGACTGAGCTTGTGGAGTACAAACGCACAGACGTTTTGGAAATCCGTGATCCCCAGAAGAACCTCATGAGGATCTACGTCGATCGAGCCACGCATCTTCCCGTGAAAGTGCAGAGGCGCAACGCTGACGAATCCACCGTCAAGGAGGAACTCTACGCAAACTGGCACAAGTTTGACGGAGTCATGACTCCATTGATGGTTGTCAGCTACAAGGATGGAGTGAAAATTCAGGAAGTCCGCGCCGAGAAAGTCGCCTACAATCCAGGATTTGCAGATAGCCTGTTCGCCCCGCCCGCCCCGCCTTCGAAATAAAAGAAACTATGACAACCCAGATGCACTCGACGACGATTATCTGTGTCCGCAAGGGCGGCAAGGTTGCCATTGCCGGCGATGGTCAGGTGACTCTGGGCGACACGGTCATCAAGCATGGCGCCAAGAAGATCCGGCGGCTCTACAACGACAAGATCATCTCGGGTTTCGCGGGGTCTTCCGCGGACAGCTTTGCCTTGTTTTCGCGCTTCGAGTCCAAGCTGGAGCAGTTTCACGGGAACCTGAGTCGAGCCGCTGTGGAGCTTGCGAAAGATTGGCGGACGGACCGGTCCCTGCGCCACCTCGAAGCCGTGATGGTTGTGGCCGACGACAAGAATTCCTTCCTGATCGCCGGAAATGGCGACCTTATCGAACCCGACGACGGGCTCATTGCCATCGGCTCCGGTGGCGCCTACGCTCTTGCCGCCGCCCGCGCACTGTTGAAGTTCACCGATCTCAGTGCTCGTGAAATCGCGCAGGAAGCCATGCAAATCGCAGGGAAAATCTGCATCTACACTAACGATTCCGTATCTGTCGAAGAGTTATAGAGTTGTTGAGTTACAGCCGGTAGAATCGAGGGTGATCATATGTTGCCAGAACCTATCGCCGAACCTGTCCACCTCGATGAACTGACGCCGCGGGAAATCGTCCGCGAACTCGACAAATACGTCATCGGCCAGGCGGCTGCGAAGCGCGCTGTTGCTGTCGCGCTGCGCAACAGGATTCGCCGCCAGAAACTGCCTCCGGAGATGGCCGACGAGGTCATGCCCAAGAACATCATCATGATCGGCCCCACCGGCGTCGGAAAGACCGAACTGGCGCGGCGTCTCGCAAAGCTTGCGAATTCGCCATTCCTGAAGGTGGAAGCCTCGAAGTTTACGGAAGTGGGGTACGTCGGCCGCGACGTGGAATCGATGATTCGCGACCTGGTGGAGATCTCCATCGACATGGTTCGCAACGAACGTCTCGCCGAAGTCGAAGAGAAGGCCGAAGCGAATGCTGAGGAGCGTATTCTTGATCTTCTGCTGCCTCCGCAGACGCCACGCGATCCCAACGACGAAGTCGCGCGATCCACGAGCGAGAACGCCGCACGTACTCGTGAAAAGCTCCGCAAGCAGCTTCACGACGGCAAACTCGATGAGCGCATCGTGGAAATCGAAGTCAAGGAACGCAACTTTCCCGCTTTCGAGATCATCTCCAATCAGGGCGTCGAAGAGATGGATATCAATCTCAAGGACATCCTGCCGGGATTTCTGGGCCAGCGAACGACGAAACGAAAGATGAAAGTCGACGAGGCTATGGAATATCTGACCCAGGAAGAAGAGCAGAAGCTCGTGGATATGGATCAGGTCACGCGCATCGCCGTCGAACGCGTGGAAGACAATGGCATTGTGTTTCTCGACGAAATCGACAAGATCGCCGGACGCGAGTCCGGTCACGGACCCGATGTGAGCCGAGAAGGCGTCCAGCGGGACATCCTGCCGATCGTCGAAGGCACAACCGTGAACACCCGCTATGGCATGGTCCGCACCGACCACATTCTTTTTATTGCCGCAGGGGCGTTTCACGTGAGCAAGCCCGCGGACCTTATCCCGGAACTCCAGGGACGTTTCCCGATTCGCGTGGAACTGGATTCGCTCACAATTCAAGACTTCATCCGGATTCTGACCGAACCCCAGAACGCGCTCATCAAACAGTACATTGCGCTTCTCGAAACCGAAGGCGTGAAACTCACGTTCCTGCCGGAAGCCGTGCATGAAATCGCGCGCTTTGCCACCGTTGTCAACGAGACGACGGAAAATATCGGGGCTCGGCGGTTGCACACGATTCTCGAAAAACTGCTGGATGAGATCTCCTTTGAAGGGTCCGACCTGAAGAAAAAAGACATCCGCATCGACGCTGCCTACGTCCAGAAGATGCTGGCCGAGATCGTCAAGGATCAGGACCTCAGCCGCTACATCCTGTGAGGAAGGCCGTCCTCGCCGCTTTCTTGTTGTTTGCGGCCTGCGGCAAGGTTGGCGAACCGCTGCCGCCGATCATTCGCATTCCTCTTAAAGTCGACAACCTGAAAGCGATTCAAACCGGATACGACGTGGTGTTGAGTTGGACGAATCCCTCCAAGTACGTTGACGGCAATCCTGCAACAGATACGGGCACGGTTCACGTCTTCCGCAACGACATCCCAATCGGGACGGTTCCGGCGACGGCCGCAGGCCAACCGCAGTCGTTTACCGTGCCTGACGTACGGAGGTGGGTGGGCTCTGAGATGACGTTCGCGATTCAACTCGTTGTGCCCAAATCCAACAAGCCGACGCCCGTATCAAACGCGTTTTCAATTCGGCCGCAGGATGTTCCCGGGAGTCCGCGCAATTTCCTGGCGACTGTTGATCTGGGCAAGATCGTTCTCGAGTGGGACCCGCCGCAACTGAAGCCTGAATTAGTTGACGCGTACGTCGTTCAGCGTTCGGACAGGCCTGCGGCTACATCTGTGCGCGTTCCTCGTTTTGACGATACGGAATACGAACCAGGCAAAACCTACGCCTACACGATCACTGCGGTGACGCAATCTGGGATTCCGGGCGAAGGTAAGTTGCCCGGCAGCGTCGTCGCGAAAGATACGAAGGCTCCCAGGATTCCTGCAGGGCTGAACGTCGAGCGCTTCAACGACACTACGGTGTTGGTGAGTTGGGAGCCGAACACTGAGAAGGATTTAAAGACCTATCAACTATTTCGAAGCGATCGCCCCGACGTCGCTATCTTTAGAGTCGCAAACGGTTATCCGGACGCAGACTACGTTCCCGGGAAAGGCCTCTCGTATCGGGTTCTCGCCGAGGACGTTTCCGGGAATACGAGTCCCTTGACCGAACCTGCACCGGGGCCTTAGTGCCCCCAGCAGGTAAGCGAACTCCCCGCCTGGATCAGGCGGTGTGGCTGCGTGCTCAAGAAATTTCGCGAAGCGACCTTAGCGCGCGCAGACGGGGCGGTCGAGTAATCTCAGACAGAGAATTCTCTTTCGAACTTACTCAACCGCCCCGTCCGCTCCCGCAAGGAGGCTATCGCGGCATTTTCTTAGTGGTCGCGGCCACCCCGCCTGATCCAGGCGGGGAGTTCGCCTGCCTGCTGGATTTGTGCTGGCGCGCCGCTGATTCCATCCGTCAGAATGCGTGCTTCATCGAATGCTGAAACGCTGGAAAAAGATTGCCCTGATTCTTGCCGCGCTAATCGCGCTCGCGCAGATTCCATTCATTTACCGGCGAATTCAAATCGGCAGGCTTTCGCAGCGGATTGCGGGCCTCAACGTCAATCGGACACCCTTGGAAAGTCGCAGGTACAAGGATCTGGCCGGCGCGATTCACGTACACACCGCGCTGGGCGGTCACAGTACGGCAACTTTCGAAGAGTTGATCGCAGGGGCGAAAGGCCTCGACTTTGTCATCCTCACGGAGCACACCGCGGACCTTGTCGACACGGCGGCGATGACCCTCAACGGTACATACGGCGGAGTCCTGTTTGTTGGAGGCAATGAACTCGACACCGCGAGCGGGGATCGGTTGCTGCTGATTCCGGGAACGGCTGAGGCGTTCGCGCGAAGAATGACGATGACCCCGGCGTTTATCGAGCCTTTCCAAAAAGAAGGAAGGCTTGCCTTTGTGACCTATCCCGAGAGATTCACGACCTGGTATTCGGCGTTCGACGGCGTTGAGGTTTTTAACCTGAACAGCAACGCGAAGAATATGGGGTACGTCTCATTCTTTCTCGATGCTTTATGGAGTTATCGCAAGTATCCGGAGTTGACTCTCGCGATGCACCTGTCCCGTCCCGACGAGAACCTGCGGAAGTTTGACGAGGTTGCGCGCAAACGAAGAATCACGCTTTTCGCCGGAAGCGACGCGCATTCGAACCTCGGCTTTCATCTATTCGGAGACGATTCCGGCAACAAACACTTCAATCTCAAGTTTGACGAGTACGCGACCGTATTTCGCATCTTGAAAACGCATGTTCTACTCGAGCACGACAAGGCTTTGACCCAGCAAGCTCTCCTCGAGGCTCTGCGTGCGGGGCACTCCTTCGTCGGGTTTGATGTGCTGAGCGAGACCCGGGGCTTTTCGTTTTCTGCCGGCGACAAGGTCATGGGTGACGAGACGGCCCTATCGGACTCGCCTCAATTTAAAGTGGCGATTCCCCAGAGCGCGCGCATCGTGCTGCTCAAGGATGGTACCGGCGTTTCCGAGGCATCTGATGTTCGGGAAATGGTGTTTCAGCCTAAAGAGCGCGGTACCTATCGCGTAGAAGTGTTCATGGATTCCCTCGGAAAGCCTTTCGATCGCCTGCCCTGGATCATTTCCAACCCGATCTATGTGAAGTAGTTCGCAGTCTAACCTCTCAAGACGGCTTGGTTTGGGAGTTTCCGCCTGAAGTGACGTTTCGGATGCAGGTGTCCCCTCCTGGGTCAGGAGGGGCAGCTGCGGCATTAAGCAAATGGAACCACTTCCTTTATTGCCGCAGCGGGGTGGTTCCAAAACCGAAACGTTTCGG
>Ga0190274_10002365_pt1 | contig 11130 bp, 11 predicted proteins | sample Popmic531T_FD_133002 | JGI IMG/M metagenome (GOLD analysis project Ga0190274, IMG submission 133002) | Populus adjacent soil microbial communities from riparian zone of Yellowstone River, Montana, USA - 531 T | ecosystem: Environmental > Terrestrial > Soil > Riparian zone | place: USA: Montana...
CGGGGGCGCTCGACCTCGCAGTCCGTCGGCGCGGCCGCGGAGGGCGGCTCACTGGCGCGCGTTGCTACCGTCCGTGTCGAGGAAGAGCGCCATGTCCGATCGCTTCGAGATTCAGAACCTTCACGCCATCGACTGGTATGACGGAGTCGTGACCGGGCTGGTGCAGCGCGTCGACTCGTCGCGCTGGTGGCTCGCGTCGCTGCTTGCCTGGTACCCCGATCTCGGGGAGCGCATCTACGCCCTCGTTCCGTTGGACAACGAGGTCGCGGGGCGCCTGCTGGCCGTGGTCTCCGAACGCGCCGAGGCGGAGGACGACAAGCAGCGGAAGTGGGATGCGATCCAGCAGGCGCTCGCTGACATCCGGCGCGAGCAGCGCGGGGCGGTGCAGCTGCTGCGCTGTCGCAGCTTGGGCGAGCCGGTGTTGGGACACGCGGAGGTCGACATCGGCGAGCCGTCGGTGCGCGACGCCATCGGGCAGGATATCGAGACCGCAATTGCCGGAAGCCAGGATGCCGCAGGACGGCGCTGGATCGAGCGGACTTCGCTGGCGCCCTAGAGCGGATGCGCGCGGACGCTATCCGCAGCTCGCTGTCGACACGGCCAGGCGCGCGCGGGCGAGCGTGACGAGGCTGCCGCGCCGCGGAGCGATGAGCGAATAGGTCATCGCGATCAGCCGGTCAGCGGGCGCGGCGGAGCAGTTCGCGAGCGTCAGGTCTCCGGGATCGCGCAGTGTGAACGCGCCGCGCTGGAGCGCGTAGCTCTGCAGTCGCCCGGGCATTCCCGCCGTGAACAGGCGTGTGGCCAGCGTCAGCGTGGGGTTGCTCTCGCGCGCGCTCGCGGAGCCGGCGAGATCCGACGGGCCGAGCGTGAGCAGGGTCCCGCGCGGGATGCGGACGCGCGCGGTGAGCGTGCACGACGCGACGGGGCGCGGCGGAGTCAGCCGATCGGGAGAGGCCGAGAAGCCGGAGAACGTCAGAAGGACGTTGCGCCCGTCGAAGACCGCGCGGTTCTGCGGACCCGTGCAGCCGCTGCCGCTGAGCTGGAGGGAGTCGACGCTGAATTGCGGTGGGCTCTGCGCGTTCGCGACTGCGGCAAGCGCGAGGAACGCGGCACTGAGAAGCGCTGTCTTGATCATGATCTTCTCCTGGAGCCGCGACGGCGGATGGGTCCCCTCTCCGCCGCTGTGCTGTGCTGCGAAGAGGGGACCGGACCGCTGCGACTCATTCTGGGTGAGAGGCTCAGCAGCGGATGATGGTGAACACGAGTCGGAGGCTCGCGTCGACGCTCGCGAGGTCGACGAACGACTCCGAGCCGGTGGCGATGATGCTGATGTTGGCTCCGACGAGAGCCTGCTCCGAGGGCTTCCCGCACGAGGCGATCGTCGGGAACAGCTGGAAGTCGCTGAACGTGAACTGACCGTCCCGCGTGATGTAGCTCGTCGTCCGGTTGCCCTGCGTGCCTGCGAAGAAGGCGCGCCGGGACAGCATGGCACTGCCCTTGCCGATGGAGGCCGCGCCCGTGTAGTTGACCTGCGCCAGGTTGACTCGGATCCCTCCCTGGAGCCGGATCCGCGCGGTGATCGTGCAGTTGGCGACCGGCATCGTGCCGAACGGCGGCGTCGATGCGGTCATCGCGCTGAAGGTCACGATCAACGTGTTGCCCAGCGTCTGTGCGTCCGTCGTGCCGGCCGGACAGCCATTCCCGTTGGTCTGCACGCTGTCGACGACGAACTGGGGACCCTGCGCAGCCGCGGGCGGTGCGAGCCCGAGCACTGCGACGATCGCGAACGTTCCGAACATGAGTCTCTTGCTGATCATGGTCATCTCTCCTCGAGACTGGGGTTCGGTCGCGATGTTGTTTCTCTTACGAAGAAAATACCTTGAGGCAGAGCAATAAAAGCAGATTGACTGGGTGAGTCAGTTGTCGTGTCACCCTGCCACTCAGGTATCGAGACGTCTGAGCGCTCGACGAGCGAGCGCGCGCAGCCGTGGCGCTTCGGCCACGGGCGGGAGGCTCGCGCTCAGCGCAGCTCAGCTCGGCGCGGGCTTGTTCCGGCGATCGCGCGAGCGTCGGCCGCGTCGGCGCGGCTGCTGGGAGCGCTCTCCGCTGCCCGCGCCGCTGCTGCTCTGCGGCTGCTGGGCGCGCGGCTCTTTCTCGGCCTGGCTCTCGAGGCTCAGGACCTCTTCGCCGAAGCCCTCGATCCACCAGCTCTTCACGTGGTCGAGCTTCTGCAGGTCGTCGAGGTTGCGCGGGCGGGCGGCGGCGATCTCCTCGAGCGCGGCGTTGGCGCAGAAGACGCCCGGATCGAGATCCAGCTCCTTGGAGCGGGTCGCTCGCCACGACTTCAGGCGCTCGAGCCGATGCTCGGCGCGGCGGTCGAGGCGGCGGCGGTTCGTGGGCGCGGGCTTGGCCGCCTGGCCGCTGTCCTCGGGGGCTTCGACGCCGCGCGTGATGGCCTCGAGGATGTCCCCGCCGAAGCGCCGGACCACCAGGTCGGTGATGCCGCGGTGGTTGGCCAGGGCGCGCTTGGTGCGCGGCGGGTCCTCGGCGAGATCGAGCAGCGTGCCGTTGCCGAGCACCTTGAAGGGCGGTCGGTCCTTCTCGCGGGCGCGCTTGTCGCGCATCAGGAACAGCTCGCGCAGCACGTTTCGGCCGAGCGGCGAGAGCTGGCGGGCGCCCTTGATGCGCAGGTAGCCATCGGGATCGAACTCGCGCTCCGGCCACACCTTGCCCTCGAGCGAGCGGAACTCGGCCTCGGCCCAGGTGAGCCGCTTGGCGCTCTTGAGCTCCTTCTCGAGCAGCGTTGCCAGATCGACCAGGTAGCGCACGTCCGAGGCGGCGTACTCGAGCTGCTGCTCGCGCAGCGGGCGCCGCGACCAGTCCGTGCGCTGCTGGTCCTTGGAGAGCTGCACGCCGTAGTGCTTCTCGACCAGGGCCGCGAGCCCGACCGAGCGATAGCCCAGCAGCTGCGCGGAGATCATCGTGTCGAACAGATTGCGAACCGCGAACGAGCCATAGCGCTGCAGGACGTACAGGTCGTAGTCCGCCGCGTGGAACAGCTTGCGGATGTTCGGATCCGCGAACACCGGCGCGAGCGGAGCCAGCCCCTGGGGCGGCAGCGCCAGCGGGTCCACCAGGAAGATCTCGTCCTTGAACGCGATCTGGATCAGGCAGAGCTTGTCGAAGTAGTGGAAGAAGCTGTCGGCTTCGGTGTCGACCGCGATCACCCGCTCGCGGCGCAGGCGCTGGCCGAGCTCCTCGACCTCCTCGGCCGTCTGGATGAGCGAGTGTTCTGCCATGACCCCCAATCGAAGGGATGCGTCGTTACACACCCATACCGGAACGGAACGCCCAATGGAACGCCGCGAATCAGCCTCGGGGGGGTGGGGCAGAGAATAAACGCAAAGGCGTTGGACTGGCATCGAAATTAGCGGTCCGGGAGCCCGGGGCCAACGTCGGAGTTTCACATGGCGCGGAAGGCGCGGGTTCCCCTACTCTGCCGTGCGTGCGCTGGAGCAGTTTTCATATCCCGACCCTCCGGGGCGACCCGGCCGATGCCGAGGCGGCCAGCCACCGCCTTCTGCTGCGCGCGGGCTACATCCGCCAGCTCGGTGCCGGCCTCTACTCCTATCTGCCCCTCGGCCAGCGGGTGATCCACAAGATCTGCCGCGTCGTGCGCGAGGAGATGGAGCGGATCGGCGGCCAGGAGTTCTACCTGCCCGCCCTCCACCCGGCAGAGCTGTGGCGCGAGAGTGGCCGCTGGGACGCGATCGGGGCGGAGATGTTCCGCCTGCACGACCGCAAGAACGGCGACTACTGCCTCGGCATGACCCACGAGGAGGTCTTCACCGACCTCGCCCGGGACGGCCTGCGCAGCTACAAGCAGCTCCCGCAGATCTGGTACCAGATCCAGTCCAAGTTCCGGGACGAGCCGCGCCCCAAGGCCGGCGTGCTGCGCGGGCGCCAGTTCACGATGAAGGACTCGTACTCCTTCGACCTGGACGCCGCCGGGCTCGACAAGGCGTTCGACCTGCACGCCGAGGCCTACACCCGGGTCTTCAGCCGCTGTGGCATCGATTCCGTGCCCGTCCAGGCGTCCTCGGGCGCGATGGGCGGCAGCGAGTCGGTCGAGTTCATGGCCATGTCCGAGGCCGGCGAGGACTGGGTCGTCACCTGCTCGGGCTGCGGCTACGCCGCCAATCTCGAGAAGGCGCGCTCGGCGCCGCTGGCGGCACAGGATGCGCGTGACGCGGCCGCGATCGAGAAGTTCCCCACGCCCGGCGTGCGCACGATCGAGGGCCTGGTCGGGTTCCCGGGCGGTGCGCCCGCGGCCCGCCAGATCAAGACGCTCGTGTACGTGGTGGGCGGCCAGCTCCAGCTCTTCCTGCTGCGCGGCGACGACGCGCTGAACGAGGTCAAGGTCGCGGAGGCGACGGGCTCGCCCGACCTGCGGTCGGCCCATCCCGAGGAGATCCACGCGGCGCTCGGCGCGCTGCCCGGCAGCCTCGGCGCCGTCGGCGTGGCCAGCCTGCCCGTCTGGGCGGACCTGCGCCTGCAGGGCGCGAGCGGCATGACCACCGGCGCCAACCACGACGACTTCCACCTGCGCCACGTCGACGTCGCGCGCGACATCCCCGCGGCGCGCTTCGCCGATCTGCGGGCGGTGCGCGAGGGCGAGCCGTGCGCCACGTGCGAGAAGGCGCTCGACGTGCGCAAGGGCATCGAGGTCGGCCACATCTTCAAGCTCGGCCTGCGCTACTCGGAGAAGCTCGGCGCCAACGTGCTCGGGCCCGAGGGCAAGGAGCTGCCGCTCGTGATGGGCTCGTACGGTATCGGCATCGACCGCATCCTGGCGGTCGCGGTCGAAGCCCACCACGATGCGAACGGCATCATCTGGCCGGTGTCGATCGCGCCCTACCACGTCGTGATCGCGCCGCTGCGCATGAACGATGCCGCGCAGTGCGAGGCCGCCGAGCGGCTCGAGCGCGAGCTCACGGCCGTCGGCATCGAGGTGCTGCTCGACGACCGCGACGAGCGGGCCGGCGTCAAGTTCAAGGACGCGGATCTGATCGGTATTCCATTCCGCCTGGTGCCGGGGCCGCGCGCCCTGGCGAACGGGGCGGTCGAGCTCTTCGAGCGCGCCACGAGCGCGACCTCGGAGGTCCCGCTCGACCAGGTGGTCGCGTTGCTACGGGAGAAACTGAAATGAACCAGCCGCTCACCGTCCTCGCCGAAGAGGAAGAGCTGTTCCGCAAGACCGTCCGCGAGTTCGCGGATCGCGAGCTCACGCCGCGCGCCGCGCGCATGGACGCCCAGGCTCACTACGACCCCGAGATCCTGCCCATGCTGTTCGATCTCGGCGTCATGGCCATCGAGACGCCGGAGAAGTGGGGCGGGTCCGACGCCAGCTTCTTCATGTCGGTGCTGGCCGTCGAGGAGGTCTCGCGCGCCGATGCCTCCGTGGGTGTGCTCGTCGACGTGCAGAACACGCTCGTGGCCAACGCCATCCTGCGCTACGCGGGGACCGAGCTGCAGGAGCGCGCGCTCTCCAAGATGGCGAGCGGCACGGTCGCGTCGTACGCGCTCTCCGAGGCCGGCTCGGGCAGCGACGCCTTCGCGCTCAAGACCCGCGCGGTGCGCGACGGCAGCGACTGGGTGCTGACCGGCCGCAAGCTCTGGATCACGAACGCGGCCGAGGCCGGGCTGTTCCTGGTGATGGCGAACGCCGACCCGGACGCTGGCTACCGCGGCATCACGAGCTTCATCGTCGAGCGCGACATGCCCGGCTTCGCCATCGGCAAGAAAGAGGACAAGCTCGGGATCCGCGCCAGCTCCACCTGTGAGCTGGTGCTCGACTCCGTGCGCGTGCCCGCGGCCAACGTGGTCGGCGAGGTCGGTCGCGGCTACAAGATCGCGATCGAGACGCTGAACGAGGGCCGCATCGGCATCGGCGCCCAGATGATCGGCATCGCCCAGGGCGCGCTCGAGGACGCCCTCGGCTACACCCAGGAGCGACAGCAGTTCGGCAAGCCGATCGGCGAGTTCCAGTCGGTGCAGTTCGAGCTGGCGCGCATGGCGACCGAGATCGAGGCCGCGCGCCTCATGGTCTACAACGCGGCGCGCCTGAAGGACGCCGGCCTGCCGTTCCTCAAGCAGGCGGCGATGGCCAAGCTGTTCGCGTCCGAGGTGGCCGAGCGCGTCACGTCGATGGCGGTCGAGCTGTTCGGCGGCGTGGGCTACACCCGCGAGTACCCGGTCGAGAAGCGCTACCGCGACGCCAAGATCGGCAAGATCTACGAGGGCACGAGCCACATGCAGCTGCAGACCATCGCCCGGGCGATCCAGTCCGGCGGCTGAGCGACTCGACACGCGGTGGCGCACGCGCTGACGGGCCTGCGCCTCGCTCTCGTGCTGCCCTTCGCGCTGGCGATGGCGCAGCCGGGTGCGGCTGCGGGGCTGCTCTGCCTGGCCCTGCTCGGCGTCGCGATCGCGAGCGACCTGGCGGACGGTCCGCTCGCGCGCGCGCGCGGCCGCGCGAGCGAGTTCGGCCGGGTCTTCGACCACGGCACGGACTTCCTGTTCGTGTGCAGCGGGCTGGTTGCGGCGGCGCAGCGCGGTGCCCTGCCGGTGCTGCTGCCGCTGCTCGTGGCTCTGGCATTCGCGCAGTACGCGGGCGATTCGTACGTGCGCGGGCCCGAGCGCGTGCTGCGCATGAGCGCGCTGGGCCGGCTGAACGGGATCCTGTACTTCGCGCCGCTCGTGCTCGACGCCCTGGCTCGCCTCGGTGTCGCCGCCTTCGGGCTGCTGGCGAGCGTCGCGGCCTGGCTGCTCGTCGCGAGCACGCTCGCATCGATCGCCGATCGGCTGCTCTCGCTCAGGTCGTCCCGAACAGCTCCCGGTTCGCCCGCGGCAGGAACAACAGACCGATCACGCCGTTGAACACGACGAAGAACGTGTGCATCACCAGGCTGAAGATCCCCACCTGGGGATAGTCCGGGAAGAGCACCGTCCAGAGCGCAAGCGCGCCGGCGTGGAAGGGCAGTGGCAGAGCGGCCGCTAGGAAGATCACGGGCAGGAACGCCAGCAGCGAGCCGAAGCGCACGTCGACGTGGAACAGACCGAGCGCTGCCGTGTAGACGGCGACCGCGAGCAGCAGGTTGGGCGCCTTGATCAGGAGCAGCGCGCCGTACTGCCAGGGGCGCGCGCGCTTGAACGCCGAGAAGATCGGCCGGTCGCGCAGCGTGCTCGCCGGGAACAGCACGCCTGCGAAGTAGAGCAGGTGGAACACGGCGTACAGCGCCGCGACCGCGAACACGGCGGGCAGAATGCGGTCGAGCGGCAGCAGCGAGGACGCCTGCTGGACGCGCTCGAACTGCGTGGCCACGCCGATGGAGGAGAACAGCAGCAGCTGGTAGAGCTCGACCAGCGCGATGAACAGCATCGTCGAGCCGACCTCCCAGCCCGGCACGCCGTTGCGCTTGTTCAGGTAGAGCGCGATCGCGCCCTTGCCCACCTGCTCGTTCACGATGGCCAGGATGTAGGTGCTGGCTCGCACGGGCAGGATGTCGCGGTACGCGACCTTTGCGTTGAACCAGTTGATCGCGCGCGTCACCGCGAACGCGTCGACCAGGAAGAAGAAGACCGAGTACGGGATCATCAGCGCGAGCCAGGTCACCCAGCTCGCCTGGCCGAAGAAGCGCGCCAGGTACGCGGCCGCGCTGATGCCCTCGCGCGTCGCTGCTCCCGCGACCTTGGAATAGGCCATGTAGAAGCAGGTCGCAGCGAGCAGCCAGGGGAGCACGCGCAGCAGCGGCGATGTGCGGGGAGCCGCGCCCGCTGTGCTCACGCGGTCTTCCGGTCCTTGGCGAAGTGGCTGCGCAGCGTGTCCTCGAGCCGCGTCAGCTGCAGATCAAGCGCGGCGCGCGCGGCCTCGGGGTCGATGCTGTTCGAGTCCAGGATCACCTCGAGGGCGTCGGGCGAGAAGCCGGGTCCCAGCACGCTGCTGCGCAGCGCGAGCGCGCGCCGGATCAGACCCACCGGCAGCGGCAGCGTGCGGATGCGCAGCGCTCCACCGCGCGCCCGCGCCGCCCGGTCGATCAACTCGCGGTAGCGCAGGCGTTCGGGACCGGCGAGGTCGAGCGTGCGGCCCGCGAGCTTGCCCGGGCGCGTGCAGGTGAAGATCGCTCGGGCGAGGTCGCGCACGTCGAGCGGCTGCTGCCACTGCATGCCCCCGCCGATCAGGTAGGCCGTGCCGTGGGTCAGGTAGCGGTCGATGGCGGCGCTGCCCTCGGTGGCCTCGCCCAGGACGAGCGGCGCGCGCAGGATCGTGAACTCGATGCCCGAGCTGCGCACGACGTCCTCGGCTTCGCCCTTCGTTCGGTAGAAGCGGTTGGTCGACTTCGGGTCCGCGCCGACCGCGCCGACCAGGACGATCTTGGCGACGTGCTGGGCCTGCGCGGCCTCGACGACCACGCGCGTGGTGGCGACGTTGGCCTCCTCGTAGCTCGAGCCCGCGCGCTCGATCAGCACGCCGGGCAGGTGCACGACCGAATGGCAGCCTGCGAGAGCGGCCTTCAGAGAATCGGGGTCGCCATACGAGATGCGCAGCACGCGGCTGTTGGGCGGCATCGCCGGCAGCTGGCGCTCGGCCTTGTACGAGCGCACGCACGCGACGAGCTCCACGGTGCCGGGTGGCACCGTCGCCGCGTGCCGCGCGATCGCTCGGCCCACTGCACTGTTCGCTCCAATGATCGCGATGCGCGCCATCTCGTCGCCAGCCTATCGCGACGCAGAGCGGCTGTCAGTTCCTGAACCCTGGACTGGCGGCACGACTGGCGGCACGACTGGCGGCGTAACGGCGAGCTTTCGCTCGCCTGGCCGCACGGCGCGCTCCGCGCGCCTTTGGCTCGCTCTCTCGCGCTGGTCTCAGCGGATCAGGCGGAGGTGGCGGCGGCGGGCGTCGCCTCCGTCGGGCTCGGGTTCCGGCGCTCGCTCGCGGATGGGTGCGGGGGCGCTGCCGGCCGGGCGGGGCAGCATCTGGGCCAGCGTGTACTGAGCGAAGATGCTCTCGAGCTCGCGGCTCGCCTGATCGAGCATGCCGAGGAGCTTGCTCGTGCCGGGCGTCGACTTCGCCTTGGCGGCGTCGGCCGAACGGAAATCCAGCGGTCCCTCGAAGTGGGCGACGATGTCGCCCAGGTTGATCTCGTCGGGTGAGCGCTCCAGGCGAATCCCTGGTCTCGGCTTCATCGCAACGGAGATGTCGCCGCGCTCGACGAGCTGGCCACCCACGGCATCGAGCGCACTCCCGGAGATCCCGGTGTGCTCGGTCACTTCTTTCAGGGGTACGAACTCCGCCGCACCTCCCGATCCTGCCAGCGCGCGCTCGGCCAGATACAGGAGGGTGCGGAGCGCGTAGTCGGTCTCGCGCTGTAGTTTCATCGCAAGGACACGCATCGTGCCGGGAGGCGCGATTCTTTAGTGCTGGCATCGCGCGCGCAGCCTGTGCGCAACTGGCGCAGGTCCCGTGCTATGGTCCCGGCGTGCTCGCACGCGGTCTGTTTGGGGCGGCCACGCTCGCCCTCGTCATCGCGCTCGTGGGGCTGCGCTGGTCGACGGCGCGCGTGTGGCACTACGCCGTCGCGCTCGAGGGCGGGGTTCCGGCGATGGTGTACGAGCCAGGACCGCCCGTGGCTCCCGGCGAGGGCTTGGTCGACGCCGAGCGGGCTCCCGTCGTGGTGCTGGCACACGGCTTCGCCTCCAACTCCGGCGTCCTGAGCTCGCTGGCGCGCAGCATTGCGCGCGCAGGCTACGGCGTCGTCGTGCCGGATCTGCGGGGCCATGGCCAGAACCGCCAGCCGTTCAGCCGCGAGCTGTTGAATGGGGGGCTCGCGTCGGACGTGGACGCAGCCGTGCTCTACGCGCGCAGCCATCCGCGCTTCGACGGTGAGCACGTTGCCGTGGTGGGGCACTCGATGGGTGCGTCCGCCGTGCTCGCCTACGCCACGCAGCAGCCGAGCGTGTCGGCCGTGATCGCCATCTCGGGCGGCAGTCCGCGCCGCGGCACGTATCCGCCTCCCAACACGCTCGTGATCTGGGCGTCGGGCGACCCGTCGCGAGTGCGGGAGAACGCCCGCGCGCTGGCCGCCGAGCTGGCCGGCGCGCAGCAGGTGCGACTCGACCGCGTGTACGGCGACCCGGCGCGCGCCAACGCGGTCAAGGCCGTCGAGATCGACGGCGTCGATCACGTCACGATCGTGTACTCGGACCGCGCGGCCGCTGCGGTGATCGAGTGGCTGGGGAGCACGCTCGGCAAGGGCGTGCGGCCCAGCAGCGCGGCCGATCTGCGCATGCCCTTCAGCCTGCTGGGCGTGCTGGCCGCACTGATCGCGTTGTCGAGCCTGGCCGGCGCGCTGACCCCGCTCGCACCGCGCCTGGAGCTGCCCGCCGTCGAGCGACCGGTCGGCGCCCTCGCGACGCTCGCGGGTGCGCTGGCGGTCGGCGTGCTGCTGGCGAGCGGAGGCGACGTGGCCAGCGCGGGCCCGCTCGGCTTCGTGCCGCTGCTCGCGGGCCGCGAGGCGCTCGCGTTCTTCCTGATCTCCGGCGGTGTGCTCGGCGCCGTGCTGATGCGGCGCGGCCAGCTGTCGCTCGGCGGGCTCGCCGACCGGCGCATGTGGGGCGCCGCGGGCGTGCTGTTCGCGCTCGCCTATCTCGTGCTCGGCAGCCTGCTCCAGCCGTTCAGCGAGATGTGGCTCGGGCCGCACCGGGCGCCGTGGGCGCTGGCCGGCGCCCTGCTCGCGCTGCCGTTCTTCGCGGCCAAGGAGTGGCTGCTGCGCTGCAGCGGCTGGCGCGGCGTCGGGCTCAGCGTGGCCGGCCGGGTGCTGACGCTGGCGGCCCTGTTCATCGGTGTGTACACCGGCGCGCTGCCTTCGATTCTCGGCATCTGGATGCCGCTGCTCGGCGGCCTGTTCGTCCTGTTCGAGCTCGCCAGCTTCAGCCTGGCGCGCAGCGCGCCCAATCCATGGATCGCGGGCCTGTTCCAGGCCTTCCTCGTCGGCTGGATCACCGCCGCGACGTTCCCGAAGGACGCCTGACGTCGCGCTAGTGCTTCTTGCCCTTGCCCTTGGCTTTGCC
>Ga0190274_10002366_pt1 | contig 11129 bp, 9 predicted proteins | sample Popmic531T_FD_133002 | JGI IMG/M metagenome (GOLD analysis project Ga0190274, IMG submission 133002) | Populus adjacent soil microbial communities from riparian zone of Yellowstone River, Montana, USA - 531 T | ecosystem: Environmental > Terrestrial > Soil > Riparian zone | place: USA: Montana...
GCCCGACACCGTGCCCGGCCAGACCGTCAACCGGTTCTGCTCCTCGGGCCTGCAGACGATCGCCAGCGCGGCCGAGCGGATCATGGCCGGGTTCGCCACCACCCTGGTGGCCGGCGGCACCGAGCACATGTCCTCGACCCCGACGCCGACCCCGACCTTCGCCCCCAACCCCGAGGTCGTCCGCGGCCGCCCCGAGTACTACATGGCCATGGGCCTGACCGGTGAGCGGGTGGCCGAGCGCTGGGGCGTCAGCCGCGAGGACCAGGACGCCTTCGCCCTCCGCTCCCACCAGCGGGCGGCCGAGGCGGTCGACACGGGCCGCTTCGACCCCGAGATCGTGCCGCTGACGGTGCGGGTCGAGGCCCTGGACGGCGACGGCCGCCCGGTGTCGCGCGAGGGCACCTTCGCCCGGGACGAGGGGCCGCGCCGCGACACCTCGGCCGAGGCCCTGGCCAAGCTCAAGCCGGTGTTCAAGCAGGGCGGGACCGTCACCGCCGGCAACTCCTCCCAGCGCAGCGACGGCGCGGCCGCGGTCGTGGTCATGGAGCGGGAGCGGGCCGAGCGCCTGGGGCTGCGGCCCCTGGGCAGGTTCGTGGGCTACGCCGTCGCCGGGGTCGCCCCCGACGTCATGGGCATCGGCCCCACCGTGGCCATTCCCAAGGTCCTGGAGCTGACCGGCCTGAGCCTGGACGACATCGACCTGATCGAGCTCAACGAGGCGTTCGCCTCCCAGACCCTGGTCGTCATCCGCGAGCTGGACCTGGACGTCGACAAGGTCAACGTCAACGGCGGCGCCATCGCCCTCGGCCACCCCATGGGCGCCACCGGCACCAAGCTCACCGTCCAGCTCCTGGCCGAGCTGGCCCGCCGCAACGCCCGCTACGGCATGGTCACCATGTGCGTCGGCGGCGGCCAGGGCGCCGCCGGCATCTTCGAGAACCTCCAGAGCTAGGGTCCGGAGGCGGGCGGGTCCGGGAGGCGGCGGGCCTGTGGACAGCCGCGAGCACCCCCGCCCACCGTCGGCTACCCTCCCGGTTGGGGGCCCGATCCCGGTGGGTCGGGCTGCGGGCCGCCCGGCGGGCTGGCCGGCGGCAGCTCGGCCCCGAGCACGACCCGGTCGGCGTCGTGCCAGCCGAGGGGGCCGTGGCCCAGCCGCCGGAAGCCCAGGGAGCGGTAGAGGGCGCGGGCCGGGCTGTCCAGGTCGTGGGTGATCAGCCAGGCCCGGTCGGTGCCGGCCTCGGCCAGCAGGCGCTCCAGCAGACGGCGACCGAGGCCCCTCCCCCGGTGGTCGGGGTGGACGGCGATCCAGACCACGGCGAACTGGCCGGCCAGCCAGCGCTCGGCGGCGGCCGCGCCGACGGCCTCCCGGACCAGGCCGTACCAGCCGTCGGCGGGGATCTCGGGCGTGGGCAGGCCGTAGGCGAAGCCGACCACCCGGTCGTCCTCGGTCGCCACCCAGCAGCGGTACCCGTCCTCCTCCACCTCGCCGGCCAGCTCCTCGGCGAACCAGCCGGTCTCGACCTCGGTCTCGAAGAAGGGCGCTGCCCCCATGGCCGCCCGGTAGACGGCCACCAGCTGGTCGCTGACCGCGGCCGCTCCCGGGCCGTCCAGGCGGGACAGGTCGGTCACGACGCCGCCCGGGCGCCGGCGATCTGGCGGGACTGGGCGACGAGGCGGCCGGCCGAGTCCCAGACCTCGGCCTCCTCGTCGAACCAGCCGCCCTGCCACAGCTGGCCGCGCACCACACAGGCCAGCCAGCCGGGCGCCGGGATGCCACGCACATAGACGGTCAGCTCGACGGTCGGCGCCCAGCTGGCCAGGCCCAGCTCGAAGCTGGCCGGGGGCAGGGCGTCGACCATCTGCAGCAGCGCCAGGGGGTCGGCGTCACGGCCGTCGGTGAACCGCACCCAGCCGCGCATCTCCAGCCGCCCGCCCGGGTGGCCGGCGAACCAGCCGGACGTGGACGGGTCGAGTCGCAGGTCGAGGTGGTTGAGCAGCTTGGCCGGGACCCCGCCGGGCAGCTCGGGCCGCCCCGGCAGGCACTCCTCCACCGGCGCCAGCTCGGGCGGTCCGCTGGCCCGCCGCCACCCGGGCGCCGCCTCTGGGTCGATCCGCCCGGCGGTGACCAGCGCCTCCAGCCGCGCCTCACCCTCCTGGACCAGCGTCACCCGCGCCGTCGACAGCCTGCGCCCGGCCCGCAGCCGCCGCGTCTCCAGCTCGGCCGGCCCCGGCCCGGCCGGCGACAGGAAGTGGGCACTCACCGCCAGCGGGTGGGGCTGCCCGACCGCCGCCAGGGCGGCCCGGGTAGCCAGGGCCAGCAGGTAGCCGCCGTTGGGCCGGTCGGCCACCGTCCAGCCGGGGTCGACCTCGGCCGTCCACCGCTCCGGCCCGCCGGCCACGGCGGTGGCCAGGTCGAAGCTGTGTCCGCCGGCCGTCCCGGCCGCCCGATCCACCCCCCGGTGCTCGCCTGCCACCATGGCGCCTCCTCAGATCCAGGCCACGGAGGCTGCCAGCGGGACCCGCGCTCCCGCAAACCGGGCCGGGCTCATGGCCCCCGCGGAACCCGACCGGGCCCCGTTTGCCAGGGGCCCGGTCGGCAGCCGACGGGCGCAGCCACAACGACACCGCCGCCGGCCGCATCGTCTGGTCGACCGTCGCCAGGAGCTCGGCCGACAGCGTGTCCAGGTCCACCTGGTCGCGGAGGCGCGCGCTGAACAGCTCGATGGTCCTGGCCGCGTCGTACTTGCGCCGGTTGAAGCGCCGGTCGACCGCCTGCTGGACCCGGCGGCGGGCCGGCTGGAACAGGGCCGCCACGGCCAGGGTCGCCCCGGCCACCGCCCAGCTCGGCGCCCTGCCGCCGCCGCCGGACAGCTGGCCCAGGGCGAGGACCAGCCCGGCGTAGACGGCACCGAGCAGGACGGTGAGGAGCCCGTAGACCAGGGTCCGGTTGACCAGCCGGTCGATGTCCCAGAGCCGGAACCGGAAGATGCCGATGCCCAGCCCGGCCAGTTGCAGCGCCGCCCCCAGGAGCTCGAGATACGGTCCCCAGGGCTCCGCCTCGGGGAACAGGCCGAGCGGGATGCTGAAAGCGGCCCCGTAGGCGAACCACTTGATCTGCTGGCGCTGGACCGCCCCGGCACGGCGGAACCGCAGCACCAGCGCGACCACGCTGACGGCCCCCACCGCCAGGGCCGCCTGGAACGCGGTCTCGAACATGGCGGCCACCAGCGGCGGCCCCTCGCCCTCGTAATTGACCAGCCCCGGCCCGCGCAGCGGCCAGGTGCGGGCGGCCAGGATGGCCGTCGGGACGACCGCGACCACGGCGCCGGCCAGGCCGAGCGGCCACCAGCGGCGCGTCGGCAACCGCCCGTCGGGGAAGAGCAGCACCAGGAACACCACGCTGATGACGATGCCGGGCAGGTTGGTCCAGCTGGCCAGCCAGCTGGCCAGGTCCCCACCGGGCAGCGACAGCTGCCGCGGGGTGAGCCCGAGGGCGAGGGGCGCGTACTGCTCGGTGAAGTTGAAGGTGGCCAGCGCCAGGCTGTCCACCAGGAGCAGCCAGGCCAGCAGGTGGCGGCGGTCGCCGACCACGATCAGCGCTTCGATGGGCGCCAGGACCAGCGCGTTCAGGATGCCGATGGCATGGTGGTAGGCGACCAGCTCGGGCAGGTTCTCGCCGTTGAAGAGGGCCAGAGCAACGCTGGCCACGGCGAGCGCGACCGACAGGAAGCACAGGGCCCAGGCCAGCCGGGTCGCCGCCGACGGCGGGGCCGGCTCACGGGCTGTGCTGGCCACCCTCGCCCCACGCTCGTCCGTCATCGGCGTGGAGTCTCGCCATCGTCATCACGACACCGTTACGGCGCCTCGTCGCTCAGCTGACCACGCGGACCAGGGCGGCGGTGACGGCGGCGACGGTGATGACCACCAGGAGGGGCAGGCGCAGGAGGAGGGCGGCGGTGGCGGCGGCCAGGCCGGCGAGGCGGGCGTCGATGGTGAAGCCGCCGTTGTCGCCGCCGAGGGCCTGGGTGACGACCAGGGCGGCCAGCAGGGCGGGGGCGAGGTGCTCGAGGGCGCCCTGGGCGCGGGGGGGTGGGGTGCGGCGGGCGAGGAGGAGGGGGCCGGCGGCCTTGATGGCCATGGTGGCCAGGCCGACCACGATCACGCTGATCCAGACGGCGGTCATGATGGCTTCCTGGCGCCGACCAGGCAGGCCAGGCTGGCGGCGACGATCGGGACCCCGGGGCCGGTGAAGGGCATGAGGGCGAGGGCGATGGCGGCGCCGCCGAGGGCGGCCAGGAGGCGGGAGCGCTCGCGGACCTGGGACCAGAGCAGGGCCAGGAACAGAGCCGGGAAGGCGGCGTCGAGGCCGAGGGCCTCGGGGTCGGCGACCAGGTCGCCGGCGAAGGCGCCGATGGCCGTGCCGAGGGTCCAGCAGACCAGCAGGAGCAGGCCGGCGCCGACCAGCAGATGCCGGTCGAGGCGGCCGTCGTCCTGCTGGGCGATGGCCCAGGACTCGTCCACGATCAGCTGGGCGCTGAGGGCCCGCCGCCACCACGGGCCCGAGAAGGTGGTGGCCGCCGACAGCCCGATGGGGCCGTAGCGGAGGTTGAGCAGGACGGCGGCGACGATCGCCGTGGCCAACCCCCCGCCGGCGCCCAGGATCGAGGCAACGGCGAACTGGGCCGAGCCGGCGAAGGTGGTGGCCGACATCACCACCGGCGCGACCCGGCCCATGCCGGCGGCGCGGGCCAGGACCCCGAACGACACGCCGAAGACGAGCGCGGCCACGCCGATCGGGGCGGCCGCCCGGACGCCGTCCAGGTAGCTCCGCCGCCTGGGACCGGGCGGGTGGGCGTCGGTCAACCGCTTCACACCACGCTCCGGCCGGCCGTCGCCCGGTGCTCGCCGGCCATAGCCAGCCGCAGCCCGGCCCGGACGAGCAGGAATCCGAACGCCTGCACCGACCGCCGGGCCACCCGATCCACCGGGGACGGACGGAGCAACGGAAGCGCCGACCGCTCCCGCGCCGCCTGGCGAAGAAGGTCGTCAACCCGTGCGGCGGCAAGCTCGTCAAGCAAGAGTGGATGCACCGAATCCTCCTGGGGTAGACACCATCATACACTGATCACTGGTGACAGCCTAACCCGGAGGTACGACAGCCGAGCCGCCGGTGGCGAGGCGCAGGGTTGTGGTAGCGAGGCGTGGGCGCGGCGGTACGGCGGAGCCGCGGGACTGTCATGCGCGAGGCACGGGCTGTGGACAACCCAGCACTCCCGATTCGCGGTTGGGCTACCCTCCCGGTTGGGGCCCCTGCATCGCCGGGTTGAGGTGAGCGGCGCCCTGGGTCCGGAGGGGGTCTGGCACCGGCCGGTGCGGATCAGATGTGCCCGGTGCGGGTCCGGCGTGCCCCGGGCTGAGGAGGGGCCCGACGCCGGGCGGCGTTGGACCCGAGGGCCGACCACCGTGCTGGGCGAGTGCATGGGGCCCGCAGGCCAACCACCGTGCCAGGTGACTGCATGGGGCCCGCAGGCCAACCACCGCGCCGGATGCGGCGTGACCCACCGTGAGGACCCCGGCGACGGCCGGTGGATTGCGCACGGCCCCTACGGGGGCTGTTCGGGCGGGGACCTACAACGTGGTCGGCGACCCTCCGTGGCCGGCGATCAGGTCCGGGGTGAGGTCGTCGACCCCGACGGCCCCGCAGAGGGCCATGGCCAACTGGAGCTCGCCGGCCAGGCCGGAGAGGACCCGCTCGACTCCGTGGGCGCCGCCCATGGTCAGGCCCCAGAGCACCGGGCGGCCGACCAGCACGGCCCGGGCCCCCAGGGCCAGGGCCTTGAGCACGTCGGTGCCGTGGCGGATGCCGCCGTCGACGTAGACCTCGACCCGGTCGCCGACGGCCGCGACCACCTCGGCCAGGGCGTCGGCGGTGGCGACCACGCTGTCGAGCTGGCGGCCGCCGTGGTTGGAGACCACCACCCCGACCGCGCCCGCCTCCACGCAGGCCCGGGCGTCGTCGCCGCGCAGCACCCCCTTGACCACCACCGGCAGGCCGGACCGCTCGGCCAGCCAGCCGATCGTCTCCGGGGTCAGGCTGGGGTCGAACTGGCCGGCCTGGGCGATCACGTCCACGGCCAGCTCGCGCTGGCGAGCGGCCCCGGCCGGCGGGGCGTTGGCTGGGGCCAGCCCGGTGGGCAGGCGGAAGTCGTTGCGGAGATCGCGCAGCCGGTTGCCCAGCAGGGGCACGTCAACGGTCAGGACCAGCGCCCGGTAGCCGGCGGCGGCCGCCCGCCCGACCAGCTCGGCCGTCCAGCCGCGGTCCCGGACCACGTAGACCTGGAACCAGCGGGCGGCGTCGGGCGCGGCCGCCGCCACCTCCTCGACCGGCATGGTGGCCTGGGTCGAGCAGATGTAGAGGGCGCCGGCGGCCGCCGCCCCGGCGGCCGAGGCGGCCTCGCCCTCGAGATGGGTCATGCGGTGGTAGGCCATCGGCGCGACCGCCAGCGGCACCTGAACCTGGCTGCCGAGCAGGCTGGTGGCCGTCGACACCCGGGCCACGTCGCGCAGCACCCGGGGCTGCAGCCACAGCCGCGACCAGGCGGCCAGGTTGGCGGCGACCGACAGCTCGGCGTCGGCGCCGCCGGCGATGTAGTCGTAGACTCCGTCGTCGAGCCGCTCCCGGGCCGCGGCCTCCAGCGCCGGGAGGTCCAGCGGGTCGAGCGGGTCGGTCACGGCCGCGGGTGGCTAGACCCCGCCCTGGACCCGGGAGAGGAGGACCTGGGCGGTGGAGCGCAGCCGGTCGTCGAGCGCATCCATCAGCTTGACCACGGTCTCGGCGGCCCAGTCGGCCAGCTCCCGCCGCTCCTGGGGGCTGTCCAGGTCGCGGACCTCGCGGTAGTCGACGATCCGGGAGGCGCGCCGGTCGTCCAGCCGCTCCCAGGAGAGAATGCGGCCGACCGCAGTCTCGATGGCCAGGCGCTCGGCCTCCAGGTCGTCGAACAGCTGCTTGGTGGCCGTGCGCTCCTGCATGTCGAGGTAGACCCCGGCCCGGACGGCGCCGTTGGCGGTGAAGGCGACGTCGTAGAAGCCGAACGGCCCGGCCGCGAACCCGACCCAGTTCTCGTAGCCGAACTTGGGGATGCGGAACCCGGGGCGGCGGATGGCCACGAAGTCGAACATCGACTCGAAGAAGCGGTGCCGCAGCTCCACCGGCTGGAGCCCGCCGGCCTGCTCCGAGGCCATCGGCGGCGGGGTGGGGGGCAGGTACCGGCCGTTCGGCTCGGGGTCGAGCGGGGGCGGGGGTGGCGGGGCCGCGGTCAGGGGCGGGCCGGCCACAGGGGAAGAGGTGTCCGGCACCGCCGGGGCCGGTGGCTCCCGGGATGGCGGCGGCTCGTGCTGGCCACTCGATCCACCGGGGGACCACCCCGGCGGGGCCGCGGGCGCGCGCATGGGCAGCGGTGGCGGGGGCGTGAAGTCCGCCCCCGGCCCGTCGTCCGACCCCGACGGCGAGGGCCCGGTCGTGAAGGGCGGCGGCGTCCCCACCGGCAGGCGGACCTGGCGACGGCCGCTCTTGCGCCAGTTGCGGGGCTGGACGACCACGTCCAGCACGGGCGCCGGCAGCGAGCGGCCGATGCGGACCAGGCCGATCTCCACCCCGAAGAAGTCGACCTTCTGGTCGGTGCGGTCGTTGAGCCAGTCCAGACCGCGCCGGAACTCCTCGTGGAACCGGGGCGCGACCCAGATCACCACGGCCGCGTCCAACCCGGAGGCGTGGACGATCATCTGGCCGAGCTGGTTGTGGTCGGTGGCCTCGAGGCGGTTCTCGATCACGATGGGGCGGCCGGTGGCGTCGGCCCCGAGGACCTTGAAGGCGCCGGTCTCGACGTTGATCTCCTGCTCCATGGGCGTGATGTCGATCCCCAGGGTCTCTGAGAGCAGGTCGATGTTCTGCAGGAACCACGGGGTCAGGTCGGGCAGCTGCTCGCCCCAGAACGACTTGAGGTCCAGCCGCTCGAGCCGGCCGAGACCGAGCCGCTCGATTTCCGCTCTGGCCACGCGCGCTCCCTCCGATCGCCCCCCCGCTTTCAAAGGGCAGTTGTACCCCGGCCCGCTAGGGCGCCGTCAAACCAGTCAAGTCGTCCATACGGCCGCGCTCGCGCCAGAAAGGTCGCCGCTGGGCAAATTCGGGCGGGTCGCGACCCGGAGCCGCAGCTTACTCGTGTCGAGGGGGATGTGCTGGGACCTTTGGCCCAGGTTGGCAACGACCACCGCCCGCGACCCCGACGGGTCGCTCCGTTGCAGGACGATCAGCCGCCGCTCGGGGTCGGCCCGGGCGGTGGTCAGGTCGCGGCGGCAGTTGCCGAGCGCCGGCACCTCGCGGCGCAGCCGCAGCAGCTCCCGCCACAGCTCCAGGACCTTCCCGCCGGCCCGGTCCCAGTCCAGCTTGGAGCGCTCGAAGGTGGCCGGGTCGTTGGGGTCGGGCACCTCGTCGGCCCAGTCGAAGGCGGCGAACTCGGCCCGCCGGCCCTGGCGGACCGAGGAGGCCAGTCCCGGCCCGTGGTCGGTGAAGAACAGGAAGGGGCGGGTCTCGCCCCACTCCTGGCCCTGGAACAGCAGGGGCAGGAACGGCGAGCAGGCGACCAGCACGCTGGCCACGGCGTCCAGGTCGGGGCCGGCCAGGGTGGCCAGCCGCTCGCCGAAGGCGCGGTTGCCGACCTGGTCGTGGTTCTGGCTGCAGACCACGAACCGCTCACCGCCCAGCCCGGCCGGGTCGCGGCCGTGGCGGCGGGCCAGGAACGGGTAGTACTGGCCGGTGAACACCCAGGCGGTCTCCAGCGCCTTGGCCAGGCCGCCCAGGTCCTGGAAGCCGTCGTAGTAGCCGGAGGTCTCGCCGGTGACGGCCACGTGGAGGGCGTGGTGGAGGTCGTCGTCCCACATGGCGTCGAGGCCGTAGGCGGTGACCAGCAGGGGCTGGTGCAGGTCGCTCTCGGCCACCACCAGCGCGCCCGGCCGGGCCCCGTGGACCCGCTGCGCCAGCTCCTCCAGGATGTGCACCGAGCTGTGGTCGTGCAGCTCGTGGACGGCGTCCAGGCGCAGGCCGTCGACCCCGTAGTCGGCCACCCACTGCTCGGCGTTGTCGAGGATGAACCCGCGGACGAAGTCCGACCCGGGCCCGTCCAGGTTGACCGCGTCCCCCCAGGGGGTGGTGGCCCGGTCGGTGAAGTAGGGGCCGAGCTCGCCCAGGTAGTTGCCGTCCGGCCCGAGGTGGTTGTAGACGACGTCCAGGAACACGGCCAGCCCGGCGGCGTGGCAGGCGTCGACGAAGCGGCGGAAGCCGTCCGGGCCACCGTAGGCGGCGTGGACCGCGTAGAGATCAACCCCGTCGTAGCCCCAGCCCCGCGACCCGGGGAACGCGGCCACCGGCATGACCTCGACCGCGGTCACGCCCAGGTCGGCCAGGTGGCGGAGCCGCCCGGCGGCGGCGTCGAAGGTGCCCTCGGGGGTGAAGGTGCCGCAGTGCAGCTCGTAGAAGACCAGGTCCCGGAGGGCCGGGGTGGCGAACGGGGCCGGCGGCGGGCCCAGGTCGACCAGCCGCGAGGGGCCGTGGACCCCGTGGGGCTGGAACCGGGACCGCGGGTCGGGCCGCTCCCGCCGGCCGTCCAGGACCAGCAGGTAGTCGTCGCCGGCCGCCGCCCCCTCGACAGATCCCCGCCAGACGCCGTGCTCGCCCCGCTCCAGGGGCACGGTGCGGTCCCCGAGCCGCACGGCCAGCGCGGTCACCTTGGGCGCCCACACGCCGAAGGTGGCCCCGCCCTCGACGAGTCGGGGCCCTAGACCCCCCGTCACTCCGGGGCGAGCCAGACCGTGGCCAGCGGCGGCAGGGTGACCCGGGCCGAGGCCGGCTGGTTGTCCCACTCGATGGCCTCGGCCTCGACCACGCCCATGTTGCCGACGTTGGTGCCGCCGTAGGTCTCGGCGTCGGTGTTGAGCACCTCGACCCAGCGCCCGATCGTGGGCAGGCCGATGCGGTACTCGCTCCGCGGCACCGGCGAGAAGTTGCACAGGCAGACCAGCGGGCGCCCGTCGGCCGCCCAGCGGGTGAAGCTGAGGGCGTTGTCGTCGACGTCGTTGGGGTCGATCCACGAGAACCCCTCGGGCCTGGAGTCCTGCTGCCAGAGGGCCGCGTGCTCGCGGTAGACGCGGTTGAGGTCGCCGACCAGGCTCTGCACGCCCTTGTGGTTGGGGTCGGCCAGGCTCTCCCAGTCGATCGAGCGCTCGTGCGACCACTCGGCCTCCTGGCCCAGCTCGCAGCCCATGAACAGCAGCTGCTTGCCCGGGTGGGCCCACATGTAGCCCAGGTAGGAGCGCAGGTTGGCGAACCGCCGCCAGGTGTCGCCGGGCATCTTGCCCAGCAGCGAGCCCTTGCCGTGGACGACCTCGTCGTGGCTGATGGGCAGGATGAAGTTCTCGCTGAAGGCGTAGATGAGCGAGAAGGTCAACTGGTGGTGGTGGAAGCGGCGGTAGATCGGGTCCTTGCTGACGTACTGCAGGCTGTCGTGCATCCAGCCCATGTTCCACTTGAAGCCGAAGCCGAGGCCGCCCAGGTACACCGGCCGGGACACGCTCGGCCAGGCGGTCGACTCCTCGGCCACCGTCATCGCCCCCGGGTGCTCCCGGTAGGCGACGGTGTTGAAGTCCTTCAGGAACCGGACCGCGTCCAGGTCCTCGTTGCCGCCGTACTCGTTGGGGACCCACTCGCCCTCGTTGCGGGAGTAGTCCAGGTAGAGCATGGAGGCGACCGCGTCGACGCGCAGTCCGTCCACGTGGAACTCCTCCAGCCAGTACAGGGCGTTGGCGACCAGGAAGTTGCGGACCTCGTTGCGGCCGAAGTTGAACACCAGCGAGCCCCAGTCCGGGTGCTCGCCCCGGCGCGGGTCCTCGTGCTCATAGAGCGCGGTGCCGTCGAAGCGGGCCAGGGCGAAGGCGTCCTTGGGGAAGTGGGCCGGCACCCAGTCGACCAGCACCCCGATGCCCCGCCGGTGGAGCTTGTCGATCAGGTGGCGGAGGTCGTCGGGGGTGCCGAAGCGGGCCGTGGGCGCGTAGTAGGCCGACACCTGGTAGCCCCAGGA
>Ga0190274_10002367_pt1 | contig 11126 bp, 8 predicted proteins | sample Popmic531T_FD_133002 | JGI IMG/M metagenome (GOLD analysis project Ga0190274, IMG submission 133002) | Populus adjacent soil microbial communities from riparian zone of Yellowstone River, Montana, USA - 531 T | ecosystem: Environmental > Terrestrial > Soil > Riparian zone | place: USA: Montana...
CGCAGGCGGCCGCACCGGTGGCGCGACCCGCCGCGCAGCGCAGCGCAAACATTCCCGCAGCGACACCGCGGATCGCGCGCGTGCCCGGCGACGATCCGCTCGTCACGCAGCGGCTGGTCGCCGACTTCGATCGCCTCGCCGACCAGGCGATGGCCACCGGCCAGATCGTCGGCCTCGCGACGGTGGTCGTGCACAACGGGCAGGTAGTGAGCCGCCGCGGCCTCGGCGTTCGCGACACGGCCGACCCGCGACCGGTCACAGGCGAGACGGTGTTCCGGCTCGCATCGTTGTCGAAGGCGTTCGCCTCGACGCTCGCCGCGCTGCTCGTCGATGACGGTTACCTCGGCTGGCAACTGCGCGTGCAGGACCTCGTGCCGTCATTCGAGCTCTCCGATACGCGCGAGGCACCGAAGGTGACGGTCGCGGATCTCCTGAGCCATCGCGTCGGCTTGCCGCACAACGCCGAGGACATGACGCTCGAGCAGGACGAGTCCTATCCCATGCTCGTCTATCGCCTGCGGTCGGTGCCGCTGATCTGCTCGCCCGGCGACTGTTACGCGTACCAGAACGTGGCGTTCAGCCTGATCGGCGACATCGTGTTCGCGACGACGGGTGACTTCTACTACCACCAGGTCGAGCGGCGGCTGTTCCATCCACTCGGCATGAAGAGCGCAACGTACGGGCGCGACTCGCTCGAGGCGAGCAGCGACTGGGCGAAGCCGCACGTGCGTCGCGGCCGCCGCTGGCAGTCCGTGCGGCCGAAGGAAACCTACTACCGCGTGCCGCCCGCCGCCGGCGTGAACGCGAGCATCACGGACATGACCGAATGGCTGCTCGCGCAGCTCGGCCATCATCCTGACGTGCTGCCGGCGACGGTGCTCGACCTCACGCACACGCCGCTCGTGTCGACGCCGGGGGAAATCCACGGCAGTGCCCGCTGGCGCCGCGAGCGCGTGCTCAATGCGCAGTACGCGATGGGCTGGCGCGTCTATGACTACGGCGGTCACCGGCTCGTGTTCCATGCCGGCGCGGTTCAGGGTTATCGCGCGATGATCGCGCTGCTGCCCGACCACGACTTCGGTGCGGTGTTGCTCTGGAACAACGAAACGGGCGTGCCGGCCGGCCTGCTGCCGACGCTGCTCGACGGATTCCTCGGGATGCCCGCGCGCGACTGGCTGCAGCTGCGCAGCATTCCGCGCGTCCCCGTCTACACGGCGGCCGCGGGCGGCCACTGAGGCGACGCTTCGAACGCAGGCTCGCAACACCTGCAGCGGCGTACCGCTTGAGCAAGCGGCCGCGCTCAGACAAGCTAGTGCACGCGGGGGGACTGGTGCCACAAGGAGCGGCGGCATGATCCTGGCGGAACAGCTGGTGCTGCTCGCGCTCGAGCCGGAGTCCGGCGCTTTCCCCCGCGGCCTGGATCGCAAGCGACTGCGTCTGGGCGCCGCCGCTTCGATCCTCGCCGAGATGGCGCTGCACAAGCGGCTCGCGCGCGCAGTCGTCGGCGGCATGGAGCTCAGCGACGCCATGCCCGACTTCCATCCACTGCTGGCGGAAGGCACCGCGTTGCTCGCGCGCGTCGGCCGGGCGTTTTCCGCCGATGAAGCGATCTCGCGCGTCGCGTCGGGCATCTCCGGTCTCGAACAGCGGCTGCTCGACAGCCTGAACGCGCGCGACATCCTGCACGACCAGCGCGAGGCATTCTTCATCCATCGCTACCCGGTGCGCTCGATGCAATCGCTGCGCGAAGTGTTCGCGCACGTGCACGCCGTCGAGTCGGGGAAGAATCCGCAGCCGACCGCGCTGGCGCTCGCGGCAATGGTCGACGCGAGTGGCGTACTGGACGTGCGCTTCACGCCCGAGGAACGCTTCCGCGTGCGGCGCCACCTCGACCCCGCCGCGCCGGGCTCATGCGTGCGCAATCCGCCCGAAGACCTGCAACTCGTGCTCGACCTCGCGCAGGCACTGGCGGCACGCATCTAGCGGAACGCGGATCCGGAAACGCGAAAGGCCGGCTTGCGCCGGCCTTTCGTCGTTGGTCGTGAGCGCCCTGGTCGGCGCGACTCGTGCGACCGAGTTACAGCGTGAACTCGATGCGACGACGCTTGCGCGTCTCGACCGGCTGGCCGTTCTGCAATGCCGGCTCGAACGTCCACTGCTGCATCGCACGGATCGCCTCGCGGTCGAACACGCGCGCGGGCTGCGACTTCACCACGGCGACGTTCTTGACCTTGCCGTCGGTGCCCACGGTGAACTCCAGCTCGACCCAGCCCTGCTGCCGCTTGCGCGCAGCCTGCGTGGGGAATTCGGGCGGCACCTGGCGCACGACGCGCGCATCGCGCGTCTCACCGCTCGGCGCTGCCGCCGCTGCGGGCGTCGCAGCCGGCGTGGGTGCCGCCGGCGTCGGCGTTGCCGTCGGCGACGGACGCGGTGCCGCGGCGACCTGGGTCGGGCTCGGCTCGGGCGTCGGCGAAGGTTCCGCCGCTGCCTGCGCTGCCGCCTGCGCCGCTGCTGCCGCAGCCTGCTGCTGCGCAACCTGGGCGTCGGCCTCGCGCTGGATGTTGCCCTTCAGCGCGTCGAGCTTCGCGCGGATCGTGGTGACCGTGTACGAGTTCGGGCTGGCGCGGTCGAGCAGGCCGACGATGCGGTCGCCTTCTTCCACGTTGCGCTGTGCGATCTCGCGCTCGGCGATCTGCGCCGCGAGCGGGAAGATGTCGACCAGTCCCTGGGTTGCCTGGACGTTGTTCGGCTCCTGCGCCGTCACGGCCAGGTAGTACTCGACCGCGTTGTTGCCGGTCGGAGCGACGAGGCGATCCTCGTTCACCGCGAGCGACGCGTTCTTGAGCAGCTGGTCGACCGGCACCGGTGCGGCCTCGGCTGGCGTCGGCGCGGGCGCCGTGCCTGCAGGCACCTGTGCGGCGGTGGTTGGCGCCGTCGGCTGCGCGGGTTGCGGCTCACCGCCACCGCAGGCCGACAACAGGGCTGCGAGCGCGAGCGCGAGGACGTGGCGCGGCCACGTGCGAGTAACAGATCCTGAGTTGCCCATGTGTTCCCCCTGCTGCGCTGAACGTCAGCGTGCCATCGTCGCGACGCCTCGACCCGCATTCGGGCACGCCCCGTTGGGGCTGGGCGGCCGCGCGGCATCCCTCGCGTGGCACGGTGAAGCCATTATAGGCATGTTGTCGGGGATGGCGAGCCCACTTGGCCCCGACGGGAAAACACGGCGCAACGATCGGACGGACGGCGCGCAGCGCGCGCAAGCATCCGAACCGAAATGCATGACGGCCGGGCGCACCCAAGGAGCGACTGTGCCGTCGTTCGCGGCATCCGGACAGTTCGAGGCGGGAGGATTGCGCCGAGCGGCGACTGGGTGGAGCGGAGGGCGGTGCGGTGCTGCCTGGAAACAAACCATCGCGCGCCGGGCAGTCGCGCGATGGTTTCAGACCCGATGACTGGGACTTACTTCTTCGACTTCTTGGCGGCCTTCTTCGCAGCCTTCTTCGCGGGCTTGCGTGCAGCCTTCTTCGCCGTCGACTTCTTGGCAGCTGCTTTCTTCTTCGCGGCCGGTTTCTTGGCGGCGGCTTTCACGGTCTTTGCTTTGGATGCTGCTTTCATGGTGATGCTCCTCATGGTTTTTTGGTTGGTAACTACTGTGTTGCCTGGTGTTGCCCGGTGAAACACGCACGCCTCAAATGCCGGTTGCGCCAATGGCGCGACCCTTCATGCCGGCATCGCAAAAGCGAGCGAAAAAGAAAAAGTCCCGAAGCGGGAAGTGGACAGCGAAGATTGCTCGAGGGTGGCGAGGACCTGCGACGCCGACGCGTTGTTCGCGTCGCTCGCAATGGCGGGTCCGTCGTGTTTTTTCTCACCCATCTATCGACACATGGCTGTCACGTTGCGGAAAAGCTAATCCCGCGCGGCTTGACTGTCAATATGTTTTTTGCTTCGCGGAGATCGAGCGGCGCGTCGCGAGTGGCGATCGCAACGTCGGAAAATTTTCCGGCGCGCGATCGCGAGCGAGCGCAGCGACGCACTCGCGCTGCGTGCGAGCGAGTGTGATGCACTTCGCACACGCGGCCGTCGACCGCGCAGCGATGCAGTTCGCGCGCCCATCGCGCGCAATCGAAATCGCGCGAATGCGCGGTGCAATTTGCAGTTTTTCGTTCGACGCGCGAGTCATCGCACGTGCCGCCATCGACGCCGTCGCGCGACGCGAAGCGCGTGCGCACGACGTCGCTGCGCAGCGCACGATGCCGCGCGACAACGTGCCCGGTCGCGACTGCAGGAGGGCACAACGCGGCCCGATGACCCGCCCCGGGCGGCTCGAAAAATCCGACCGCCGGAATGGCGCCGCGGACCCCGCCGGACCCTCCGCGACGACCGTGCGCGGGTCCGCGCCGGGTCCGGGCCTCGCCGCGACGCGGCACCTCCGCGACTCGTGCCGGCGACGAAAATGCGATCGCGAAGTCGCGCAGTCGGCAGCGTCGCGACGTGAACGCGCGACGCGAACGCCGAAGAATTCCGGCGGCGCGGGCACGTCGCCGCGATGCCATTCGCGAAATCGCGCGCGGCCATTCGCGTCGTCGTCCGCGACGTGCGCACCGTCACTGCGGCTCGCCATCGGCACCGCCGTGCGGCGCCGCCGATGCGTACTTCGCGGCGACACGCGGCGACGCACGGCGGCCCGCGACGAATGGCGCGCGCACCTACGTGCACAGGAGCGAAAAGGGGCCGCGTGGTAACCTGCGCGCGCTTTCGCGCCGCCGCGGGAGAGACCGACCGGGTTCGCAGGATCCGGTCGGCGCCGAAGGAGCAACCGCCCCGGAAACTCTCAGGCAAAAGGACCGCGGCGCTGCGCTGAATACACATCTGGAGAGTCGACGCGCACCGAGTGGTGCCGCGTCCGCCGAAGGAGTCACGCTCTCAGGCGCAAGCGACAGATGGGGCGCCATACCGGGCTGGCCTTGGGCCCGGGACGGAATGCGCCGGTCGGTTCGCCGATCCGCGGCGCGCGCACCCACGGATCGCCGATGAACACCCGAAACACCGTCACGCAGGACCACGTCGCCCGCGATTTCGCCAGCCGCCACATCGGGCCGTCACCGGCCGAGGTGCGCGAGATGCTCGGCGTCGTCGGCGTCCCCAGCCTCGATGCGCTCATCGCGGAGACGCTGCCCGACTCGATCCGCCAGCGCGAGCCGCTGCCGTTCGGCGCGGGCCTGTCCGAAGTCGACGCGCTCGCGCACCTGCGCGCGCTCGCGGCGAAGAACCGCGTACTCGTGTCGCTGATCGGCCAGGGCTACCACGGCACGCACACGCCGCTGGTGATCCAGCGCAACATCCTCGAGAACCCGGCCTGGTACACGGCATACACGCCGTACCAGCCGGAGATCAGCCAGGGTCGCCTCGAGGCGCTGCTCAACTTCCAGACCATGGTGAGCGAGCTCACCGGGCTCGACGTGGCGAACGCATCGCTGCTCGACGAAGCGACCGCGGCCGCTGAGGCCATGGCCGTGGCGCAGCGGGTGTCGAAGTCGAAGTCGACCACGTTCTTCGTCGACGCCGAATGCCACCCGCAGACCATCGCCGTCGTGCGCACGCGCGCCGAGCCGCTCGGCTGGACCGTGGTCGTGGGCGATCCGCTCGCCGACCTCGATGCGCAGTCCGTCTTCGGCGCACTCGTGCAATATCCCGGCACGCTCGGCGCGGTGCGCGACTTCCGCGCCACGTTCGCCGCGCTGCATGCCGCCGGCGCGCTCGCCGTGGTCGCTGCCGATCCGCTCGCGCTCACGATGCTGACGCCGCCCGGCGCGCTCGGCGCCGACATCGCGATCGGCTCGACGCAGCGCTTCGGCGTACCGATGGGCTACGGCGGTCCGCACGCCGGCTACATGGCCGTGCGCGACGCCTACAAGCGCTCGATCCCCGGCCGCCTGATCGGCGTGTCGATCGACTCGCGCGGCGAACCGGCGTATCGCCTGGCGCTGCAGACGCGCGAGCAGCACATCCGTCGCGAGAAGGCCACGTCGAACATCTGCACGGCGCAGGTACTGCTCGCGGTGATCGCATCGATGTACGCGGTCTACCACGGCCCCGAGGGCCTGCGCGCGATCGGCGAAGACGTGCACCGCCGCACGTCCGTGCTCGCCGCGGGCCTGCGCAAGCTCGGCTTCGCACCGCTGTCGGACAGCTGGTTCGACACGGTCACCGTGCGCGCCGCGAATCGCGACGCGATCTTCGCGAAGGCGGCATCGCTCGGGCTGAATTTCCGCGCGGTCGGCAACGACCGCATCTCGCTGGCGCTGGACGAGACCACGACCGATGCGGTCGTGGAAGCTGCGTGGCGCGCATTCGGCGGCGAGCTCGTGTACGGGGCGGTCGCCGGTTCCGCGCAGGACGCGATTCCGTCAGCGTTGCGCCGCAGCGGCCCCTGCCTCGCGCACCCGATCTTCGTGAAGCACCATTCCGAGACCGAGCTGCTGCGCTACATGCGCCGGCTCGCCGACCGCGACCTCGCGCTCGACCGCGCGATGATCCCGCTCGGCTCGTGCACGATGAAGCTCAACGCGACGGCCGAGATGGTGCCCATCACCTGGCCCGAGCTCGCGAACCTCCACCCGTTCGCGCCGGCCGACCAGGCGCAGGGTTATGCCGAGCTGTTCCGGAACCTGGAACAGTGGCTGTGCGACATCACCGGCTACGACGCGGTCTCGCTGCAGCCGAACTCCGGCGCGCAGGGCGAGTACGCCGGCCTGCTCGCGATCCGCGCGTGGCACGCGAGCCGCGGCGAGTCGAACCGCACGGTATGCCTCATCCCCTCGTCGGCGCATGGCACCAACCCCGCGACGGCGCAGATGGTCGGCATGGACGTCGTGGTCGTCGCGTGCGACGACCATGGCAACGTCGACGTCGAGGACCTGCGCGCGAAGGCCGCGAAGCACGCGGCAAAGCTCGCGGCACTGATGGTCACGTACCCGTCCACGCACGGCGTGTTCGAGGAACGCATCGGCGAGATCTGCGACATCGTCCACGCGGCCGGCGGCCAGGTGTACCTCGATGGCGCGAACCTCAATGCGCAGGTCGGCCTCGCGCGCCCGGGCAAGTACGGCGCCGACGTCTCGCACCTGAACCTGCACAAGACGTTCTGCATCCCGCACGGCGGTGGTGGTCCGGGCATGGGCCCGATCGGCGTGCGCGCGCACCTCGCGCCGTTCCTGCCCGGCCATCCGGAGCGCGATGGCGGCAAGGCGCCGGTCGGTCCGGTGTCGGCCGCGCCGTGGGGCTCGGCGTCGATCCTGCCGATCTCCTACGCGTACATCCTGATGATGGGCGCTCCGGGCCTCACCGAAGCGACGCGCGTCGCCATCCTCAACGCGAACTACATCGCGGCGCGCCTCGACCGTTACTTCCCTGTTCTCTACAAGAACCACAACGGCCGCGTCGCACACGAGTGCATCCTCGACCCGCGCGCGCTGAAGGATTCCGTCGGCGTCACGGTCGACGACATCGCGAAACGCCTCATCGACTTCGGCTTCCACGCGCCGACCATGAGCTTCCCGGTGCCGGGCACGCTGATGATCGAGCCGACCGAATCGGAAGCGAAGGTCGAGCTCGACCGCTTCTGCGACGCGATGATCGAGATCCGCAAGGAAATCGCCGACGTCGAGAAGGGTCGCTTCGCGATCGAGGACAGCCCGCTGCGTTTTGCGCCGCACACCGTCTTCGATCTCGCCGACGACGCCTGGAACCGCAAGTACCCGCGCGCCGAAGGCTGCTTCCCGCCAGGCTGCGTGAAGCAGGACAAGTACTGGTGTCCGGTGAACCGTGTCGACAATGTCTACGGCGACCGGAATTTGATGTGCCTGTGTCCTACTCCAGCCGAACTCGAAGCCGACGCGTCGTTGGCTGACATGCCTTAGGGGACGGTAGTTTTATCGAAGCCGCAGCGAGCACCCTCGCCGCAACGGCTTCGAAGGAAGTTGGAGCGGCCCATGGCCGCGATGCGAAAGCGCCCCGTCGGGGCGCGTTTCGTTTGCGGAAAAGAAAAAGGCGCCTCTTCCGAGACGCCTTCGCATCGCGGCCATGGGCCGCTCGAACTGCAACCAGGAAGTTTCGAGGCGCCGACTGTTGCGCGCTTCGTTGCTAACCCTACGCCTCGTTCTCGATCAGCTCCGCATACTCATCAGGCGACAGGAGATCATCGAGCTCCTTCAGCGAAGTCGGCTTGATCGCGAAGATCCAGCCATCGCCGAAGGCGTCCTCGTTGATGGTCTCGGGCTTGTCGCCGAGCGCCTCATTGATGCGCACGACGGTGCCGGACACGGGCGAGTAGACGTCGGACGCGGCCTTCACCGATTCGACCACCGCGACGGCGGAACCGGCGTCGACGGAATCGCCGATCGCGGGCAGCTCCACGTACACGAGGTCGCCGAGCTGGCCCTGCGCGTGTTCCGAAACGCCGATCGTGACGGTGCCGTCGTCCTCGATGCGCGCCCATTCGTGGGACTTCAGGAACTTCAGGTCGCCGGGGATCTCGTTCATGTCGGTCATCGCGTCGGCTGTGGGATGGCGCGGTGGATTCTACAACGCGTCAGGCCTGCTGTTCTGCAGGGGCGAGCACGCCGGCACAAGGCTTGCCGTCGCGCACGAACGGAAACTTGACGACGCGCACCGGCGTCTCGCGGCCGCGGATATCGACGCGCACCGTGCCGAGATCGCCGGCCGGCACGCGCGCGAACGCGATCGCCTTGCCCAGCGTCGGCGAGAACGTGCCCGATAGCACTTCGCCCTCACCGGTCGCCGTCAGCACGCGCTGGCCGTGGCGCAGCACGCCCTTCTCGTCGAGCACGAGCCCGATGAGCTGGCGCGGGACACCCTGGCGCTTCTGCGCGGCGAGCGCATGGCGGCCGGCGAAGTCGCGGTCTTCGGCATCGAACGACACCGTCCAGGCCAGGCCCGACTCGAGCGGTGTCGTGGACTCGTCCATGTCCTGGCCGTAGAGGTTCATGCCGGCCTCGAGCCTGAGCGTGTCGCGCGCGCCGAGCCCGCAGGGCTTCACGCCGGCGTCGGCCAGTCGCTGCCAGAGCGACACTGCGTGGTGCGTGGGCACCATGATCTCGTAGCCATCCTCGCCCGTGTAGCCGGTGCGCGCGACGAACAGCGGGCCGGCCTCGCTGCCGCTGAACTTGCCGAGCTTCGCGACCGCATCGCGGTCGGACGGATGCAGCACCGAGTGGACGCGCTCGCGCGCGTTGGGACCCTGCACCGCGATCATCGCGAGGTCATCGCGCTCCTGCACCGTCACGCCGAAAGCCTTCGCGGCGGATTCGATCCAGGCGATGTCCTTCTCGCGCGTGCCTGCGTTCACGACGACGCGGAAGAAGTTCTCCTCGCGGAAGTAGACGATCAGGTCGTCGACGACGCCGCCGACCTTGTTGAGCATGCACGAGTACAGCGCCTTGCCCGACTTGCGCAGCTTCTCGACGTCGTTCGCGAGCAGCGAACGCAGGAACGTGCGCGCGTGGTCGCCGCGCAGGTCCACGACGCACATGTGCGACACGTCGAACATGCCGGCGTCGCGGCGCACGTGGTGGTGCTCTTCGATCTGCGAGCCGTAATGGAGCGGCATGTCCCAGCCGCCGAAATCGACCATGCGGGCGCCCGCGGCGCGATGGGTTTCGTTGAGGACCGTCGTTTGCAGGGACATGGCGGAAATCGCGAAGCAGGGCCGCGCATTATTGCGTTCGCCCACTTGGGCCGCAAACGCCGCGAGGGCAGAAGAGCGAGGGCCTAGGGCCTAGGGCCTAGACAAGAGCGGGCGCGGAGCGCCTGTGAGTTCGGAATTGCGCGAACACCACGACAAGACGAGCTCGCTCTTGTCTAGGCCCTCGCTCTTCTCTAGGCCCTAGCTCCTGCTCAGTCCGCCCGCTGCACGCGCAGCGTGGAACTGTCGACCACGCCGACCACGAGCACGCGTGAACCCGCCGGCAGCGGGTCGCCGGCCACGGTCCAGAGTGCGTCGTTGATCCGGACCTTGCCGAACCCGTCTACGAGCGGCGACTCCAGCGGGAAGGTGCGGCCGACCAGCTGGTCGGCGCGGCGGTTGAGCAGCGGCTTGTCGCTGTTGCGCCCGGTGCCGCGGAACCAGCGGTGGTAGATGCCCACGCTGACCAGTGACAGCACCGCGAACACCACGGCCTGCCAGACCGGCGACAGTCCCGGCAGCACGAGCACGATGAAGCCCATTGCCGTCGCGGCGAAGCCGAACCAAAGCAGGAACGCACCCGGCGCGAACGTCTCGGCTGCCATCAGCGCCAGGCCGACTGCCCACCAGAAGTACACGTTGTTGCTGATCACTGCCCGCTCCAATCAAGTTACGCGTCGCGCGCAGCGCGACAATCACTCCCCCTCCCCGCTTCGCGGGTGAGGGCCAACGCTCAGCTGATGCCCGATGGCATCAGCTGTTGGACCGAACGCCAGCGCGAGTAGCGCTGGCCGGACGAGGGCAAGGGGTGGGGACTCTCAAGCACCCTGGCGCCAACTCGAAGCATCACCCCTGCCCCGGCGGCCTCACCGCCGGCGGCCGCGCTTCAAAGCTCTGCTTGGTCAGCTCCACGATGCCGGCCAGGCTGCCGAGCACACCGGCCGATTCCATCGGCAGGATCATCACCTTCTGGTTCGGGGCGGAAGCGAGCGCCTTCAACGCGCTCACGTACTTGTCCGCGACGAAGTAGTTGATCGCATTCAGGTCGCCCTTCGCGATCGCCTGCGAAACCATCATCGTGGCCTTCGCTTCGGCCTCGGCCAGGCGCTCGCGCGCTTCGGCGTCGCGGAACGCGGCTTCGCGACGGCCTTCGGCCTCGAGCACCGTCGCCTGCTTCTCGCCTTCAGCGCGCAGGATCTCGGACGCTCGCGCACCCTCGGCTTCGAGGATGTTCGCGCGCTTCTCGCGCTCGGCTTTCATCTGCCGTGCCATCGCATCGACCAGGTCGCGCGGCGGCTGGATGTCCTTGATCTCGATGCGGTTGACCTTGAGGCCCCACGGGTGCGTCGCTTCGTCGACGACCCTGAGCAACTGCGCGTTGATCACGTCGCGCTTGGACAGCGACTCGTCCAGGTCCATGGAG
>Ga0190274_10002368_pt1 | contig 11126 bp, 7 predicted proteins | sample Popmic531T_FD_133002 | JGI IMG/M metagenome (GOLD analysis project Ga0190274, IMG submission 133002) | Populus adjacent soil microbial communities from riparian zone of Yellowstone River, Montana, USA - 531 T | ecosystem: Environmental > Terrestrial > Soil > Riparian zone | place: USA: Montana...
CCCAAAAAATATCCGGCGTGGAACGACAACATCGACATCATGATCGATCGCGGCGTGCTGATCGCTACGCCATCGCGGAGGCAAGGCCAAGTGATGACCGGTACCGTCGCGCCATCCGGTGCAGTGCTGATTGCGGGTGAGGGCGGGACGCCCGGTCAGCCGCCGGAGTGGACCTACGAGTTCGCCGGCAAGCTTAACCCGAAGGGTCCGACCGTGCTCCGCGGCCAGCTTGCCAATATAATGGGCGGTGGCGCCAAACGCTCCTGCTCGATTTCGTTCGAGGCGCCGCGCTAGCATCCGATCCGTTGTGGGTTGAATAGCGCGTGGCCCGCTTCTGTTTCGTTTGCGCATGATCTTTTCGGAAAACCGGCCCCACCTTTCCTGATCATGCGCTAAGCCGGCACCATGGCGCGCTGCTTGACGCTCTCGATCAGAGAGGCGCGGCGCACATAGGCGCGATGCGCCACAGGATCGTCCGCGGTGCGGCGAAGCTGCTCGAAGTCCCTGGCCCGCGCGTTTGGGTCCTTTTCCTCCATCCGTTTCTTGTTGGCGATGGTTTGCTGCTGGACAAACTCGATGTTCAGCGGCCGGCGGTGTCTGTCGTAGTCGTCGAGGACGCTCTCCGGCGCCTCCTTGCGGATCACCTGGCCGAGCAGGGTGGTCAGCTCGATCGCATCGTGGATGCCGAAATTGAGGCCGAGCCCGCCGAGGGGGTTGTTGACGTGCGCGCTGTCACCGGCCAGGAACACGCGACCCTTGCGGAAGCTCGCCGCCACGCGCTGGTGAACGTTGTAGAGATTGCGGTGGATGACCGGGTAGGCCGTGTCCTTCGGCAGGAAACGCTGCAGCCTTGCCTCGGTGGCCGCGGGGTTCATCAGTTCCTCGTCGGTCTGCTCCGGCTTGGTGGCGGAGAGCACGCGCCACAGCGGGCCCGCGCCGTCGCCGCTCACCTTGAAAACCGAAAACCAGTCGTACGGATCGGAGACGTAGTTGCGTGTGCAGCCGGGATACACCGTGCCGATATCGTGCGACGTGGTGAGGATCAGGAAGCGTTCCGGGTGGGTGTAGCCTTCAAAGTCGATGCCGAGCGCCTTGCGCACGTTGGAGCGTCCGCCGTCGGCGCCAATCAAGTAGCTGCCGCCCACCTTGCGAATGCCGTCTGCCGTTTCGACTAGCATCTCCACGTCATCCGCCGATTGCGACAGCTCGGTGACCCGCGCGGAGAATTCGATGGTCGCGTGCGGAAAAGCGCGTAGCCGCGCGATCGCCATGGTGGCGAGCTTGTGCTGCTCGCATTGCACGGCGAACGGATACGGCGTCTCGTCCTTGAGGCGGCCAAAATCGAATTCGGCAACGATGGTCTTGGACTGGCGGTCCCACATGCGGAACAGCGGCTCGACCAGACCGCGCTCGATCACCTCATCGACCATGCCGAGGCCGGCCAGCATCTCCAGCGTCGCCGCGTGGGTGGTGGCGGCTCGCGGCATGTCCATGACGTGCCGCTCGGCCTCGAAGACCTGAACAGGGATGCCCTGGCGAGCGATTGCCAGCGCGGTGATGAATCCGACCGGTCCGCCGCCGGCCACAAGGATGGGTTTCTGCGCCATCGCTATTTCGTTTTCACGCCCGCGACCTCGACCGCCTCCGCCCACAACTTGAGGTCGGATGCGATCAGTGTCGTGAACTGCTGCGGCGTGATGCCGGAGGGGTCGGCGCCGAACGAGGTCAGGCGCTCGACGAACTTCGGCTCGTTCACGGCCTTGGCGATCTCCGCCGCGATCCGGTCGACGATTGGCTTCGGCGTGCCGGCCGGCGCCATCAGGCCGTTCCATGTCACGACGTCGTAGCCGGGAAAGCCTGCTTCCGCGATGGTCGGGACGTCCTTGATCTGCGCGACCCGCTGGGCGCTCGATACCGCGATGATGCGGATTGCGCCGATTGCCGCATGCGGCAGCGCGTCCGACAGGTTGGAGAACATGGTCGGCAGGTGGCCGGCAATCACGTCGGTCAGCGCGGGCGCATTGCCGCGATAGCTGACGTTGGTCATGTCGAGGCCCGCGCGCTTGAGGAACAGCGCCATCGACAGGTGCGTCACGCTGCCGGCGCTGCCCTCGGCGTAGCTCAGCTTGTTGGGTTGCGCCTTCACCCAGGCGACGAATTCGGCGACGGATTTCGCCGGCACATCCTTATTGACGATGAGGACGAACGGGTTGGTGCCGACCACGCTGATCGGCGCGAAGTCTTTGGCCGGATCGAACGGCACCTTGTTCATTGCCGGCGCGATCACGATGGCCGGCTGCACGCCCCAGAGCAGGGTATGACCGTCGGGCACAGCGCGGGCAACCGCCTCGCCGGCGATCGCGCCATTGGCGCCGACCCGGTTCTCCACGATGAACGGTTGCTTGAAGGCATCGGAGAGATGCTGCGCGGAGATGCGCGCCATGCCGTCGGAATTGCCGCCGGCGGCATAGGGCACGAGGATGCGGACCGGCCGCTGCGGCCAGTCCTGCGCCTGCACGGATGGCTTGGAGGCAAAGGTCAGCACAATCGCGAGCAGCGGGGCAACAAGCTGACGGGTTACCTTGCGACGCATTGCAAGCTCCTGGACGGCGCCCCGCCATTACATCACGCAGCGGCGATCGATGCTATTCCTGGCGAGCCGTGAAAATATCTCGTGTAGGCTGCGCTTGTTCCCCACAGTTCCAATCAAACAATGCATATCCCATGCCGAGTCCCCACGAAGCCCATCTCGTAACCGTATCGCCTGGCGTCCATGCCTGGATCGGAGCGGGCGGCGATTCCAACGCCGGCGCGATCGAGACACCGGACGGCCTTCTGGTCATCGATGCTCAGCAATATCCACGTCTCGCGCGCCAGTTCCGCGATGCACTGGCCGCGAAGGTGAACAAGCCGCTGCGGATGCTGATCGACACGCACTGCCATCTCGACCACACCCACGGCAACGTGGTGTTCGAGGAACTGCCGATCCTGGCGCACGAGAAGACCTTGATCGCAATGCACGGAGCGCTCGGGCCCCGCACCGGCGACCGCTGGACCATCACCGACTTCCCGACCAAGCTGCGCATGCTGTTCGGGCAGAACATCTTGGAACTGGTGCCGGACGGCGATCCGGCGCAGGCCTGGTTCAAGCAGCGCATCAGCTTGCCTGATTATGACACGGTGACGATCCTGCCGCCGACGCAGACGTTCGCGGATCAGTTCGCTTTCCACCTGCCGAATGAGACCGTACATCTGCATTACTGGGGGCCGGCGCACTGCGATGGCGACATCATTGTCTATCTGGCGAAAGCCAAGGTGGTGTTCCTCGGCGACCTCCTGTTCCACGGCCGCTTCCCCTGGCTTGGCGATTGCGACCTCGACGGCTGGATCGAGCGGTTGGCGCGCGTGCTGAAGCTGGACGTTGCGGTCGTGATCCCCGGGCACGGCGTGCCGACCGATCTGCAGTCGGTCGCGCGCTTCCGGGACATGCTGATCGCGCTGCGCGGCGCGGCCGCGGACGCCATCAAGGCGGGGTGGTCGGAGGCGGCGGCGGTGCGCGATGTGCATCTGCCGCAATACGCTGGCATCAATCGTTATGCCGACTGGATGCCGCTCGATGTGAAAGCGGCCTATCGTTACCTGAAGGGCTAGTTCAGCTTCACGCCGGCGCTGCGCACCGCGTCGCCCCACGCCGGAATTTCCGAGGCGATCATTTTCGCGAATTCTGCCGGTCCGTAGCCCAGGGGGTCGTTGCCGGCCTTGACGATCTGCTCGACGAACTTCGGGTCCTTCACGGCCCTTGCGATCTCCGCGCCCAGCCTGTCCACGATCTCCTTCGGCGTGCCGGCCGGCGCCATCATCCCGGTCCACGATACCGCGTCGAAGCCGGGATAGCCCGACTCCGCGATGGTCGGCACTTCCGGGAGCATCAGCGAGCGCTTCGCGCCCGACACCGCCAGTAACCGGATGTTGGGATTGGTCGCCTGCGCGTAGGCCTCTGACACTGGAATGAACATGGTTGGGACGTGCCCGGCGATGATGTCGGTCAGCGCCGGCGCGGTGCCGCGATAACTCACGTTGGTCATCTCGAGGCCGGCGCGCTTCTGGAACAGCGACATGATCAGGTTGCTGGCGCTGGCGGGACCGCCGCCGCCGGCGTAGGCGACCTTGGCCGGTTGCGCCTTCACCCAGGCGACGAACTCCTGAACGTTCTTTGCAGGCACATTCGAATTCACCAGCAACGCCTGCGGACCGGCGGTCATCGCGCCGATCGGCGCCAGGTCCTTCTGCGGATCGTACGAAACCTTGGCGGCGGCCGGCACGATCGCGACCACCGAGGTGCTGGCCCAGAGCAGCGTGTAACCGTCCGGCGCGGCGCGGGCGACGGCCTCGGTCGCGACGATCCCGTTGCCGCCGACCCTGTTCTCGACGATCACCTGCTGGCCGATAGTCTCGCTTAAGCGCGACGCCATCAGGCGGCCCATCACGTCGATGTTGCCGCCCGCCGCGAAGGGAACCAGCAGCCGGACCGGCCGCTGCGGCCAGCTTTGGGCCTGCGCGAGTTCGACGACGATGGCACTTGCAAGAAGGGCGTAGAATGCGCCGAAGCGCTGCATGTTTTTGCGTTTCATGCCGGCACTCTATGGCGGGGTTGCCAAGATCCGCAACCGTGGCCGGATGGTACGCGCAAGTGTCGCATGCGCGTCTGCACAACAAATCGGCGCCCGTGGCTAGGCGGGCGCCGATTCCCAGTCCCCGTTCCGACGTCACGCTTCAGGCAACAAGTTTTTTGACGCCTTTGTCCTGATCCGGCCTGCGGTCGAGCGGGAAGCGCACGACGACGATCGTGCCGGCGCCGAACCGCGAGAAAATCCGCATCGCGCCGCCGTGCAGTTCCACGAGCGACTTTGCAATCGCGAGGCCGAGGCCGGAGCCGTGATGGGTCTTGGTGAGCTGGCTCTCGACCTGCTCGAATGGTCGCCCGAGCTTCTGCAGCGCTTCCCGCGGGATGCCGATGCCGCTATCCTGGATCGAGATCGACACCGCATTGCGCGACATCCGGCCGCGCACTGAGATCTCGCCGTCGGCCGGCGTAAATTTAACGGCGTTGGAGAGGAGGTTGAGCGCAACCTGCTTTACCGCGCGCTTGTCCGCTTTGAAGTGAATTCCGGCCGCGATGCTGGAGGTGACCTTCAGACGCTTGTCCTGCGCTCGGGTCGTCACCACGCGGACGGCGTCGGTCAAGACCGGATCGAGTTCCACGTCCTCCAGGTCGAGCTTGATGCGGCCGGCTTCGATCTTCGACATGTCGAGGATGTCGTTGATAACGTCGAGCAGATATTGCCCGCTGTGCTTAATGTCGCGGCAATATTCGTAGTACTTGTCGGCGCCGAGCGCACCGAACATGCCGGATTCCATGATTTCGGAGAACCCGATCACGGCATTGAGCGGCGTGCGCAGCTCGTGGCTCATGTTGGCCAGGAATTTCGACTTGGTCTGGTTGGCCTCCTCGGCGCGGGTCTTCTCTTCGGCGTATTTCTGCGCCATCTCGCTGAGCTGGCGGGTCTGGGTCTCAAGCTTGTGCTGGGAGTTGCGCAGGTCAGCGACGGTGGCAATCAACCGCTGCTCGCTGTCCATCAGCTTCTTTTCGTGCTGCTTGAGCGGCGTGATGTCGGTGCCGACCGAGACATAGCCGCCGTCCTTTGTGCGCCGCTCGCTGATGTGCAGCCAATGCCCGTCGTCGAGCTGTGCTTCGAAGGTGCGCGCACCGGGGATTGTCGGACCTTCACTCATGACCTTGGTGCGGATGATGTGCTTGCGGCCCGCGGCGACCACTTCCTCGTAGGAGGTGCCGGCGGAGATCGCGGCGTCGGAAAGATTGTGCAGGTCCTGGAAATTCGAGTTGCACAGCACCAGCCGATTGTCGGCGTCCCAGAGTACGAAGGCTTCCGGAATCGTCTCGATGGCGTCGCGCAGTCGCAAGTCCGCGGCTGCGGTCTTCTCCACCAGCGTCTTCTGCTCGGTGACATCGACCGCGATGCCGATCAGGTGCAGACCCGGCTCGCTCGGCTGACGCACCATCTCGCAACGCACGCGCAGCCAGACCCATTTTCCATTCGCGTGCAGCATGCGGAATTCGTGGTCGATCGCATTGGCGGTCGCATCGGCGAGCTGTTCTGCCACCTCGTAGAGCTTGATATCGTCGGGATGGACGATGTGGCTGACCTCGCCGAACGTCATCAGCTCATCGCGTGGCGCAAGCCCCAGGATCGCGAACATGGAGTGCGACCAGTAGATGCGGCCACGCGCGATATCCCAGTCCCAGAGGCCGCAGCGGCCGCGATTCAGCGCCGTGTCGATGCGGCTTCGCACCGTGTCGTAGATGAAGTCGGCTTCGCGCGCGCGCGTCGCCTGCCAGTGGAAGGCGAAGCCGAGGATCAGCAGCACAAAGCCGGTGGTGGCGGATAGTGTCACGGTTAGTGTGGTGTCAGCCCGCCAGCGCGCCAGCGCGTCGGCGCGCGACTGCACCACCGCGAGCTGGCCGCGGCCTGGCGCCAGCGTGCGCACCGTGGCGAACGCCCGGTTGCCGCCGGCGAGGGGAATTTCGACCACGCCGGCGCTCGCGCCCAGGATGGTCAGCGCCGGCACGTCGCCCAGCACGTCGTTGAGCTTCTGCCCGATCGGTGCGCCGACCGGCGGGATCGCCGCGGTGACGATGCCGTCGGAATTGCTCAGCAGGATGACGCGCCCGAACATCGTGGCGCGAGCCGCCAGCGCGCGCTCCAGGATTTCCCGGCGCGCGCTCTCGGCGCTGTCCGTGCCGGCCAGCCGATTGAAGCGTTCGGCGGCGAAATCGGCGATGTCGAGTATGTCGTGGATCGCGTCGGCAATCGCCTGCCGGCGGTGATCCAGCACCTGGACGACCGAGCCGACACCGATGGTGAGCAGGAAGGCGATGATCAGCGCGGGAACCGCGCGGCGCAGCGCAGGCTCCGCCGTGAGCAACCGCCGGTACGCGGGCTTGGCGATCGACTGCGCGAGACCTTTGATGGAATCCGGTCGCGCAGACGCACTCGCCGCTTCGGCGCGCGCCATTCAGGCCCCCGTATGAATTGAATCCCCAGAAACCGCCCTCGGAGGGACGTGCCGTGTCGCCCCGAATCACGTTCATTTGAATCGATGGACGAATTTGTGTCGAGAGTCGGAGTCAACATTTTTCGTTAACTTTTCAACTGAAATCGCACGTGAGTCTAAAATGCATCGGATCGAGAGAATGGGAATCGTATCAACAGCTTACGCGAGCGAAGGTGGGCGTCTCGCATCAGAACAATTCACGCGTCGGCCAATGCACGTTGCGCGATGTCGCTAGCATCGCGCGAAAGGTTCGGCTGTGCCGCAACACGCCGCAGCGCCGCCTCGGCGTGGCCGCGCCGAACCGGCTCCAGCATGCGCCAGCTCTTGAACGCGGAGAGCATGCGCGCCGCCACCTGCGGGTTGGCGGGATCGAGCGCCAGCACCGTGTCGGCGATGAACTCGTAGCCTGCGCCGTCCGCCCGATTGAACTGGGTCTGGTTGCCGACCGCGAACATGGTGATCAGCGAGCGCACGCGGTTCGGGTTGGACATCGAGAACGCCGGATGCGCGGTGAGCGCACGCACCCGCGCCAGTGTGGTGGCGTGCGGCGCGGTCGCCTCCAGCCCGAACCATTTGTCGAGCGTCAGCGCATCGTCGCGGTAGCGTTCGAAGAACGCCTCCAGCGCGGCGATGCGCTCCGCGCCGTCGTGCTGATTGAGAGTTGCGAGTGCGGCCATGCGGTCGGTCATGTTGTCGGCCGACTTAAACTGTTCGGCGGCCAGCCGGATCGCGTGGGATTCGGCAGTCGCGGCGAGCAGGTCGAGGCTGATGTTTTTCAGCGCCCGGCGACCGGCGCTCGCGGCGTCCGGCGTGTAGGGGCCGTTTGTCGTCATCGCACGATAGGTCTTGGTCAGCTCGGCGTTGAGGTGCAGCCCGATCAGCGCACGCAGGCCGGTGCGGGCGCGGAAAATGGCGTCGGGATCGACGTTTTTGCCGATCTCGCGCGCGATGTCGGCTTCGTTCGGCATCTGCAGCGCCTCGGCGATGAAGGCGGGCTCGAGCGAAGCATCGGCCAGGATCGCCGCCAACGCCTTAAGCAGGCCTTCGTCGGCCTCGGGGTCTTGGCCGGCGCGCAGCCGTGCCACGTTGCCAGTGAGCATGCCGGTAGCGAGTGTCTGCACCGCGTGCCAGCGATTGAACGGGTCGCTGTCGCGCGCGGCGAGTGTGCGCAGGTCGTCGGAGGTGAGCTTGGCGTCGAGCCGGACCGGCGCCGAGAAGCCGCGGTTGATCGAGAGCACGGGCTGCTCAGTGACGGCGGTGAACGTGAAACTCTGCGATGGCTTGTCGAGCACCAGAACGCCGCGCTCGGGCGGCAATCCTTCGGCGAGCTTGAGCGGCAGGTCGCCGGATTTTCCCACGAGGCCGATGCCGAGCGGCACCACTTGCGGCTCTTTCGTCGGCTGTCCCGGAGTGGGTCGGGTCGTTTGCGCGACGTCGAGCCGATAAGTTTTGGCGGCGGCGTCGTACCGGCTGGTCGCTGCGATCTCCGGCGTGCCGGCCTGCGAATACCAGCGCATGAACTGCTTGAAGTCGCGGCCGCTGGCATCGGCGAAGCACTGCACGAACTGCTCGATGGTTGCCGCCTCGCCGTCATGACGCTCGAAGTACAAATCCATCCCTTGGCGGAACAGTTGCGGACCGATTAGGGTTTTGATCATCCGCACCACCTCGGCGCCTTTGTCGTAAACGGTCGACGTGTAGAAGTTATTGATCTCGCGGTAGAGTTCTGGCCGTACCGGGTGGGCGAGGGGCCCGGCGTCCTCGGTGAACTGCACGGTGCGAAGCCCCCGCACGTCGCCGATCCGCGCCACCACACGCGAGCGTTCGTCCGAGGTGAACTCCTGATCGCGGAAAACGGTGAGGCCCTCCTTCAGGCAAAGCTGGAACCAATCGCGGCAGGTGATGCGGTTGCCCGTCCAGTTGTGGAAGTACTCATGCGCGATGATGGCTTCGATGTTGACGAAGTCCTGGTCGGTCGCGGTGTCGGGCGAGGCCAGCACGTACTTGTCGTTGAAGACGTTGAGCCCCTTGTTCTCCATCGCGCCCATGTTAAAGTGGCTGACCGCGACGATCATGAAGATGTCGAGATCGTACTCGCGGCTGAACGCCTGTTCGTCCCAGCGCATCGAGCGCTTGAGCGAGTCCATCGCAAAGCCGCACAGCTTCTCCTTGCCGGGCTCCACGTAGATGCGCAGCACGACCTTGCGGCCGGACATGGTGGTGAAGCTGTCCTCGACCACGCCGAGCTTGCCGCCGACCAGCGCGAACAGATAGGACGGCTTCGGCCACGGGTCGTGCCACACCGCGAAATGGCGGCCGTTCGGCAGATCGCCGTGCTCGGTGAGATTGCCGTTCGCCAGCAGCACCGGCGCTTCGGATTTGTCGGCCTCGATGCGCGTGGTGTAGACCGCCATCACGTCCGGGCGATCGGGGAAATAGGTTATGCGGCGGAAGCCTTCCGCCTCGCACTGCGTGCAATAGGCGCCGGATGCGCGGTAAAGCCCGGACAGTTGCGTGTTAGCGGTCGGATCGACCAGCGTCTCGATCTCCAGCGTGAACGCCCGGTTCGGTGGCTGCGGGATGGTCAGTCCGTCAGGCGCCGCGGCGTAGCGGTCGGCCGGCAACGTTTCACCGTCGAGCTTGAGCGAAACCAGCGTGAGCCCGTCGCCGTCGAGCTTCAGCGGGGCGGGCGCGCCGGCGGCCGGGTTCGGCTTGAATACGATGGTGGCGCGAACCGGGGCCCTAGTTGCATCGAGCTTGAAGTCGAGATGCACGGTTTCGACCAGCCAGTCCGGCGGGCGGTAATCGGAAAGGCGGACGGCGCGGGCTTCTTCGGTTCGCATGATGTTGGGCATGTCCGGTGGGCAGCGATCTAGCTAGCCCGGAACGCCGGGGGAAGTCACGTTATCGGCGCGTTGCTAGATCGAAATGTGGGGAAGGACTAGCATCGCCGCAATACAACGGTCCCTAGGGAGGATCACATGACTCACTTCACATTCGGTTCTGGGTGCCCATGTTGTGTGCCGCGCGCCGGCCTGTCGCGACGGCAGTTCCTGTGCACCACCGCAGCGGCCACGGCGGCCGCCCCCGCGATGGCGAGCCGGCCGATCCTGCTCAAGGGTGGCTGCGTGCTTTCGCTCGACAAGGCGGTCGGCGATTTCGAAAGGGCTGATGTGCTGTCGCTGGCGCACTGGATCTGGAGGTCTACGGTCTCGCCACCGTTGCTGACGTTGTAGTTCGCCCGGCAGCGCAACTTTTCTCTAGTTGTTGTTGACGGCGATCGTGCCGGTGCAGGTCCAGTCACCTGCCATGCTGCTGAATTCGGTGGCGCGGCTTTCGGTTGCAGGAAGCAGCAGCGGCCAAGACTGCGCCCGAAGCAGTACGAGCGAGCGGACTTGTGGAACGCCAAAACATGAAAGAATGACCCCGATTATTGTTGAGAAGCGTCGGCTTGCGACGATGATGAGCGGATATTAGCGTCTCAATTGCCCCTGAGAAGCGCACGTTGCGCGCAAAAACTTGGTCAGCGAGCCCGATTTAGCGTTGCCCGCGGCCGGTCCAGCCGCTCCATCCACGTCCTGGTCATGCAGCCTGTGCGCGCCAGCCATTGCGAGAGCGCGTATCGGGCCTATTTGAACGAAAGTAGCGTGCCAGCTAACCCATTGAAATTGCTATGCCCGGTCTTTGACAAACTCGTCGAAAAGGCCGTAAACACCGAAGAATCGACGGCTCGAACTTTGCAAGAGTTTGGCGATTGTCTATCTTAGCGAACGGCTGCTGGTTTCAGCGGCGGGCCACTCGCGTCTTAACCCAAGGACTTGTCTAACAAAGACTTGCCCCCTTATCGCCCTTTGATCGCCACTCAGTAGGCCCATGCGCTGAGTTGCTTACCAGCAGACTGGACGTGCAATGCTTGATGCCATCAACGACCCGAGTGATTTGCGTAAGCATGATCCGGCGGACCTCCGGCAGATTGCCGATGAGGTGCGGCA